>Ga0134128_10000047_pt1 | contig 161027 bp, 136 predicted proteins | sample KB31754_FD_96462 | JGI IMG/M metagenome (GOLD analysis project Ga0134128, IMG submission 96462) | Terrestrial soil microbial communities with excess Nitrogen fertilizer from Kellogg Biological Station, Michigan, USA - KB3-175-4 | ecosystem: Environmental > Terrestrial > Soil > Unclassified ... | reverse complement strand
TGCGCAAACTGCTGTCGCTGCTCAACGCCATGATCCGCGATGGCTTGAGCTGGGACGAACTCAACGTCGTCAAAAAACTGGCCGCAAACCCTTGACCCTTAACACAGTCGCTTCGCGAACGGATCAGCGATCGAATTCAGCGCGTCCGTTCGCGAAGGCGCAAGCGAGTATCCGGCGTTATCGGCGGTGGGGTGCGAGCGCAAAAAAGGCGTCCACCCGTCCAATGAGGACGGGCGGACGCTCCATTACGTGATGCTTCAAAAATTGAACGCAAATCACACCGCGGCGGACAGCGCTTCCGACAGCACTTCACCTTCGGAGATCGCGGTGAGCTTCTTATCGGCTGCGCCTTCTTCATCGAGCGTCTGCTGAAGCAGACGAACGACTTCTTTTTGTCCGAGCTGCTCGGCGATCGCGCGGACGGTGCCATACGCAGCAATCTCGTAATGCTCGACGCGCTGCGCGGCGCCGATGAGAGCGGCATCGATGACGGCTTCCTCGCCGTCTTCACTGATGATTTCCTTGCCTTCTTCGATCAGACCCTCCATGGCATGACACTTCTTGCCGGTGAGCTTGGCATCGATCAGCTTGGCGATCCGATCGAGCCGTTTGACGTGCCCTTCGGTCTCGGCCAGGTGCGACGTGAAGGCCTGCTTCAGCTTCGGATTGGAAGCCTTCTTGGCCATCTTCGGCAAAGCCTTAACCAACTGATTTTCGGCGTTGTAGAGATCCTTCAGCTCATCTTCCAGAAGCGACTGCAGTGAGTCCATCGTTCTTACCTCCTCGCGGTAAACATTTGCGGCGCGAAGCCGGGAACATCCCCGGCTTCGATTGCCGCGGACTCCTTGCGAAATTGGTGCCGAACGGAGGAACGGCGCAGCGCTGAAGCGTAAACCATGCGGAGAGGGCGGATGCGCCGAATCGTATACGCGGGAGCAGACAAGTTTTGCGTTCGGTCAATCCGTTCGACGACGGGGTGACTTCGGATAGTCCTTAGACGTCATGACGAGGGGCGACGCGCCGCAAATGGCGACAGAAAGCGCTCCGCTTCGCGTCGCGGCTAACCTGGGTAGGCTTGTAACATCTGAATCCATCCGTCGCTCGTGATTGAAAGGGCGCCCGCGCATACAATGCCCTCCATGCACGTTCGGTTGAGCAAGATGTTTCACTTTGAGGCGGCTCATGATCTGCCGACGTTTCCGGCGGGGCATAAGTGCCGGAGACTGCACGGCCATTCATTTCGATTCGAGGTGATCGTCGAAGGGGAGGTCGATCCGGAGAAGGGTTATCTGATCGACTACGGCGACATCAAAACCGCCGCCGACCCGATTGTGGGGCAACTGGATCATTTCTATCTGAACGAAATCGATGGATTATCGAATCCCACGAGTGAAAATCTCGCACGATGGCTCTATGGACGGCTGAAGCCGGTTCTGCCATTGCTCAAGTCGATCATCGTCCACGAGACTTGCACTTCAACCTGCGAATATAGCGGGACTTAGACCGTAGTGGGGAACGCCGACGTCCTCGTCGGCTCTTGTGTTGATGCCGACGAGGACGTCGGCGTTCCGATAATCTCCAAAATAACCCAAATTAGCGCACGAAATCCGTGACAACAAGCGGATTTTTCCGGCAGTTCCCGTTTTTATTTGACAATTTCTGACGAAATATGCATGATATTGAGAATTCACGTTCGAAATTGAGGAAATAACTCCATGGCGGTGGCGGAAGCATCCCAAAGGCTGGAGCGGTCGGAAGTCGAGCGGCTGGTGCGCGAAGTACTGACGCAGCGGCTGCGGGGAAACATCACACCACCGCCAGCGCGCGAGCGCCATGCGGCGCAGTCCGGCGGCGCGGGTGGGCCACCCAATCCACTGGTTGTGAATGTCTCGGCGCGACACATGCACGTGACGCCGGCCGATTTGGAAGTGCTCTTTGGTCCCGGCTCGAAGCTCACCAAGCTCAAAGATCTTTATCAGGACGGCGAATTTGCCAGCGAGCAACTCGTCACTTTGATCGGCCCTCGCCAGCGCATCATCCCCAACGTCCGCATTCTCGGGCCGGTGCGAAATTACACGCAGGTCGAGCTGAGTTACACCGACGGAATCTATCTGGGAATCGATCTGCCGCTGCGCATCAGCGGGAATCATGAGAACACGCCGGGCTGCGTCATCATGGGGCCCAAGGGCGCGATCACGATCAACAAGGGCGTCATCCGCGCCGAGCGCCACGTCCACATGAGCGAAGCCGACATGGCCTATTACGGCGTGAAAGACGGCGATCAGATGAAGCTGCGCATCGATGGGCCGTGCGGCGTGGTTTTCGATCGCGTGCGCGTGCGATATCACCCGAAGGTAGTTCTCGAAGTCCACATCGACACCGATGAAGGCAACGCCTGCGATCTGGACTCGGCGACGCATCTGGAGCTGTTCAAGTAGAGCAACGTTTAGTGCAAATAGATTAAACAAAATCAGCAATCACTTTTTCAAGGAACTGCAATGCCAAACGAAGCGCTGGGCCTGCTGGAATGCAAGGGTCTGGTTTCCCTGATGGAAGGGACCGATGCCATGCTCAAGGCGGCAAACGTCGAGATGATCGGATGGGACAAGGCCGGGAGCGGCATGGTCACCGCGTTCGTGAAGGGCGACGTGGCGGCCGTGAAAGCCGCGGTCGATGCGGGGGCTGAGGCGGCCGGTCGCGTCGGCACGGTGATCAGCGTGCACGTGATCCCACGGCCTCACGATGACCTGGGCGGGATGATGCCCAAGGCCAAGAAGCCTGCCGCGGCAGCGCCTGCGGGCGGTCGGATGGGTGAGACGGCACGCAAGTGATCGCAGCTCGCCTGTGCGCTTGAAGCGCGACGTTTGCAAACGCAGATTCTTCTAGAGGACAACCATGTCGGAATCAGGAAATGGAAACGGGACCTTCGGCACCGCGCTGGGCATGATCGAAACCAAGGGCTGGGTCGCCCTGGTCGAGGCGACTGATGCGATGTGCAAGGCCGCGAATGTTGAAGTCGTCAAGACGATCCAGATCGGTGGCGCATTTGTCACCACGATCGTCCGCGGCGATGTCGGAAGCGTAAAGGCGGCGGTGGATGCCGGCGCCGAAGCGGCGGGCCGCGTGGGTGAGCTGATCGCGTCGCACGTGATCGCGCGGCCGCATCCCGATCTTCTTGCGGGCTACGGCGCAGGTGGCAGCGCGGGTTCTCTTTAAAAGCACACGCCCCCGTTCCTTCATTCCCTCTCCCGGTACTCCGGGGGAGGGTTAGGGTGGGGGTTTCGCTGTCGAGGATTTCATCAAGAACCCCCACCCCGGCCCTCCCCCGGAATACCGGGAGAGGGAGAAATTCGGGGAAATGCAGCCGCTCGCGGAAGTTTGGTTGAATCCATGCGCGTTCTCGTCGCCAATCTCGGAAGCACCAGCTTCAAATACAAGCTCCTGGACATGTCCAGGGACGGCCAGCAGATCGCGCGCGGCGGCTACGAGCGCATCGGTCAATCCGGCTCGCCCTATGCGACCCATGGCGACGTGATCGACGTGATCCTCAAGGAAATTGGTCGCCCTCCGGATGCGATTGGCTTTAAAGCCGTGCATGGCGGGCCGATCTCCGGCGCGGTGCGCGTGACGGATGAAGTGATTGCGATTCAGGAGCAGTTTGCCGACGTCGCACCGGCGCACAATCCGCCTTACATCGCGGCGATGAAGGCCTTTCGGCAGAAACTTCCGGCAGTTCCACAGGTCGCGGCATTCGAGACAGCGTTTCATCAGACGATCCCGCTGGCCCGGCAGGTCTATGCGATTCCGCATGAATGGACCGAGGAGCTGGGCATTCGACGGTACGGATTTCATGGGGCATCGCATCGCTTCATCGCGACGCGGGTCGCGGAGCTGCTGGGGCCGGAAAAATCGCGAAGGATTATTTCCTGCCACCTGGGCGGCTCCTGCTCGATCTGCGCGATCGAGAACGGCAAATCGGTCGCCAATTCGTTTGGGATGACAGCACAGTCGGGCGTGCCGCACAACAATCGCGTAGGCGATTTCGATACGTTCGCGCTGTTGAAGCTTTTGAAGCAGGGCCTGAAGCTGGAAGAGATCTTTCAGCGTTTGGGCAAGGGCGGCGGCATGCTGGGCCTCAGCGGCGTTTCGCCGGACATGCGCGATATCGAGAAAGCCGCCGAGAAGGGTGATGCGCGGGCGAAGATGGCGATCGACGCGTTTGTCGAATCGATCCGCCATTTCGTGGGCAGCTATCTGGTGGTGCTGGGCGGCTGCGATGTGCTGGTCTTTACCGGCGGCATCGGTGAGAACGGAGTTGCACTTCGTCAAGCGGTTTGTCGAAATCTCGATTTTGCGGGCATCCGGCTCGATTCGCAGCGCAACCAGATGCGCGGCAGCGAAATCAAAATCAGTGCCGATTCCAGCCCGTGCCAAATCTGGATTATTCCGACCAATGAAGAGCTGATCGTCGCCCGGCAGACCGTCGAGGCGCTGAAACAGAATTCACACAGCAATTGACAACGTACTTTTTAACTGGAGCCAATATGGCAAATGGTGAAGCAATCGGATTGATCGAAACCAAGGGCATCGTGGCGGCCGTCGAGGCGCTGGATGCCGCCCTCAAGGCCGCCAATGTGCAGTTCGTCGAGCAGCACAAGGTCGGCAGCGGACTCGTGGCCGTCACCGTCAAGGGTGACGTGGCCGCGGTTCGCGCCGCGGTGGATGCCGGCGCAGAAGCGGGCGGACGCGTGGGCGAAATCGTCAGCGTGCACGTGATTCCTCGTCCGCACAATGATGTCGCCAAGATGGGATGAGTCAGTAAAGCGCGCTGCTTAGCCACTTGCGGCTTCGCGCAAGCGAATTCCCAATTTCCAAGGTTCCCCATGTTTCTCGCACGAGTCACCGGTCACGTCGTGGCCACGCAGAAGGACAAGACGCTCAACGGCCAGAAGCTGTTTGTCGTCGAGCCGCTCAACGTCAAGTACGACTCGGCGACCGCGGAGCCGGCGGCGCTGGGCAACACCGGCCGCGCCATCGTCGCGCTGGATTCGGTGGGGTGCGGGCAGGGGCAGCTCGTGCTGGTCGTGCAGGGCTCCAGCGCCCGCATGACCGAGCAGACCAAGAACCTGCCGGCCGACGCGGTCATTGTTGGCATCGTCGATTCGGCAGTGGTCGCGGGGAAGACGTTTTATCAATCGCGGTAAATGCTCAACGGTAAAAGCGCATGGACACAGCACTCGTCCAGGATGTCGTCGCGGAAGTCATGAAGCGACTTGGCCAGCGCCCCAGTGGCGCCAATGGCCACGGAATGACGGTTAAATCCGGCGTGCGCGCAGGGGAAGATGCGCCGGCCAATGACCAGATTCGGCGCAAGCGCGGGCATGTCGAGGTGCCGCTGGGCGAATTCGGGATTTTTGGCACGGTCGAGGAATGCGTTGCCGCGGCGGGTGAATCGCAGAAGAAATTGATGCGGCTGTCGCTGGAGGATCGTGATTCGATCGTCAAGCTGATCAAATCCATCGCCAAGAACAATGCCGAAGCCTGGGGCAAGATGGAGCTGGACGAAACCCGCATCGGCCGGCTCGATCACAAGATCGAGAAGCTTCAAATTCTAGAGCTGGTGCCGGGCGTGGAATCGCTCAAGACGCTGGCCGACAGCGGGAGCAATGGGCTTTGCCTCGAGGAATTTGCGCCGTTTGGAATCATTGGCATCGTGACGCCGGTCACGCACAGCGTACCGACGCTGACGGCCAATGCGATTAACATGATCGCCTCCGGCAATTCGATCGTGGCCAACTGTCACCCGAGCGGCGTGAATTGCGCCGCATTTGCAGTTCGAGAATACAACCAGCAGATCGCGCGGAAATTCGGTATCGAAAATCTGGTGACTTGCGTAATTCCGCCGACGCTGGAGACGGCCGAGCAGATTTTCCAGCATCGCGGGATTCCGCTGCTGGTCGTCACCGGCGGCCCCGCAGTGGCGCGGGCGGCGCTGGCGGCCAAGAAGCGTGCGATCGTTGCCGGGCCGGGGAATCCGCCGGTGGTGGTGGATGAAACGGCCTGCCTGCAGAACGCGGCGCAATCGATCGTCAAAGGCGCAGCTTACGACAACAACCTGCTGTGCATCGGCGAAAAGCAGGTCTTCTGCGTCGAGAGCGTCTTTGACAAGCTGATGGCGCAAATGGAGAAGGCGGGCGGGTTCATTCTCAATTCATCGCAGATTGAAGGGCTCACTCGGCGGGCGTTCGATCATGATGCGAAGCACAACAAATATCACGTGAACAAGGAGCTGGTAGGCAAAGACGCCCGCGTCCTGGCCGAGGCGGCGGGCGTGCGCGTGCCGCCGGCGGTGCAGTTGCTGGTGGGGGAAACGAGTGCGGATCATCTGTTCGTTCAGGAAGAGCAGATGATGCCCTTCGTGCCTTTCGTGCGCGTGAAGAACGTGCAGGATGCCATGGACCTTGCGATCGAGAGTGAACACAACTATCGCCACACTGCTCTGATCCATAGCCGAAATCTGGACACGATTACGGAGTTTGGCCGGCGGGCGAATGTGACGGTGTTCGTCGCCAACGGCCCATCGATGTCGGGCCTGGGGCTTGGCGGGCAAGGGTATCTCAGCTACTCCATTGCCACACCCACCGGCGAAGGCATCACCAATCCGCTGACCTTCACGCGCTATCGCCGAATCATGATGACCGGCGGATTGAGAATGATTTGAGGTAACCGTGCAGCTAGCAGTTGTGATTGGCCACGCGACTTCGACCATCAAGCACCGCGCCCTGGAGGGTTGGCGGATGACGCTCGTGCAGCCAGTGGGCGTGAGCCGACAACCTGAAGGCGATCCGATCATCGCGGTCGATGGAATGGGCTCGGGCCTCGGGCAGACGGTCGTCCTCAATACCGATGGTAAGGCCGCCCGCGAGTTGCTGAAGAATGAAAAAAGTCCTGTACGGTATTTCGTGATCGCGATCGTCGATCAGCAGCAGGAGAAATCAGAACCTCAGGTGGCCCAGGCGACATGATCATCACCGCGCGACAGCTTGAAGACCTGCATCGCCAGAATGGCAGCAATGGACATATCACGCTGCCGTATCGGGCGCGCCTCACGCCATTGGCGATGGATTTCATCAAGCAGCGGAAATTGATTCTCGGCTATAGCAGTGTGACAGCGGCCATTCCAGGAAACGAAAAAGAGACGACGTCTGCTGCTCCTGCGACACCGACATCAGCGCCACCAAAGTCCGGCGCGATTCTTTACTGGTGCGACGGCCCCTGCGGTCCCGCCAAGGCTGCAGTGGTGGCGCATGAGAAAGAATCAAACCTGATTGCATTGCCTCATGCTGCCGATCCAAAGCAGTTGGTCGAAGTGATTCGACATCTTGCGAGTCAGGTGAAATCCTGCAAAGCGATCGGCGGCATTCTGCTGGTGCAGCATGGAGCCGCGGCAACCGTTTACGCCAATCGCTGTCCATCGCTTCGCGCGGCACTTGGCACCAGCCTTGAAGCAGTCGAGCAGGCGGTGAGTCAGGTGGCGGCGAATGTGTTGATTATCGAATATCCAACCAAAACGCTTCAGCAGGTGAAGAATCTGCTTTCGCGTTTTGCCAAGGGATCGAAGCAGGCTGGCCCGCAGGTGCAGCAGCAGATTCAGGAGCTTGCTGAATGCGGCTAGGCAAAGTCATAGGCCGGGTCACGCTGCATCCGCTCTACGACACGCTCGCGGGCGGCCGCTTCCTGCTGGTGGAAGTGCAGGATCGGTTTTCGCTTTACGGCGGCCAGCGCAAAACCGGCGAAGTGCTGGTGGCCTACGACCATCTTGGCGCAAGCGAAGGCGACACGATCGCTCTCAGCGAAAGCCGCGAGGCCTGCATGCCTTTTTATCCGGAGAAGCGCGTTCCGATTGATGCATACAACGCGGCGATTCTCGATGCGGTGGTGGTCGAGCACGAATTGAATTGAGGTTGATTTATGGCATACGGCGCAAGTGGAAATGGCTCGGTCAACGGCAATGGCCGGGTTTCGGAATTTCAGGTCAAGGAGCAGATGTGCGAGATTGGCCGGCGCATCTGGCACAAGGGATTTTGCGCGGGAAACGAAGGGAACCATTCCTATCGCATTGCCGACAATCGGATTCTCTGCACGCCGACCGGCATCTCGAAGGGATTTCTCAAGCCGGATGACATTTGTGTTGTCGATCTGGAAGGCAAGCAGCTTGCCGGCAAGCGCAAGCGCACCAGCGAAATCCTGCTGCACCTGGCGATCTATAAGGCCCGAGCCGACGTGAAAGCGGTTGTGCACAGCCATCCGCCGCATGCGACGGCTTTCGCCATCGCCGGTGTCGAACTGCCGACTTGCATCCATCCCGAGGCGGAAGTGTTCCTGGGCGCGGTGAAAACGGCCAAGTATGTCACGCCGGGTGATACGCGATTGGGGGAATCGATCCTGCCCTACGTGAAAGATTCCAACACGATCCTCCTGCAAAACCACGGCACCGTGACCTTCGATAAGGACCTGGAAAACGCTTATTACAAGCTCGAGATCGTCGATGCCTACGCGCGGATTCTGCTTCTGGCCAAGCAGGTGGGCAGCATTCGGCCGCTCGATGGCAACGAGATGAAGGAGCTGCTGGACTTGAAGGTGCGATTCGGGCTGGAAGAGCCGCGCTTGAAAGATGGTGGCAGTGGCTTCACCTGCAACACCGATTTTCTGTCGCGCGTGGGTGATGTCGCGACCAAAGGCAAAGTCGCCACGCCCACCGGCGGCGTCGCGCCGCTGCCAGGCAGCTCCGAGCTTCGTCCTTCGACAGCGGTGCAGCCCTCGCCCATGGCTCAGGCGATCCATTCGCTCGCGCCCGCGCAATACAGCGAAGCCGATCTCGAAACGCTCGTGCAGACGATCACCGATCAGATCATGGCGACGGTGTGAGAAGTGATGCGCCAAGAGCGCCAAGGAGCCAAGAACGCCAAGAAGAAAAACTCAAAATGGATCTTCTTGGCGCTCTTGGCTTCTTGGCGGCCTTGGCGCGATGGAAACGTCGAAGAAACGCAACCACGAAGGACAGCCTAGATGAAAGTCTCGATCATTGGCGGCGGGGGACGAGTGGGATCGAACGCGGCCTTTGCGCTGCAGTGCGCGGGCATCGTCAGCGAGATCCACATTCTCGACGCGAACGAAAAGATGGCGGCGGGGGAGGCGCTGGATCTTCTGCACGGCACCAGCATCGCGGGCGATCAGAAGATCTATGCCGGCAATTACGACAAATGCTCCGATGCCGACATGATCGTCATCACCGCCGGCCTTCGGCGCAAGCCCGATGAGAGCCGGCTCGATCTAATCAATCGAAACGTTTCGCTCTTCAAGCAGATTCTCGATTCGCTTAAAGGCGCGGGGCTGAAGAATGACGCGATCATCTTCGTCGTTTCCAATCCGGTGGATGTGCTCACTCGCCTGGCGATTGAGCATCTCAAGCGCGATCCGTCGAAGGTGATCGGCCTGGGGACGAAGCTCGACACGGCTCGATTCCGCTCGCTCATCGCGGCTGAAACCAAGCTGCCGCCGACGCAGGTGAAGGCGCTGATCCTTGGCGAGCATGGCGACAGCATGGTGCCAATCTGGTCCACCGCGACCGCGGGAGGAATTCCGCTGATCAAGCTCGGCGACTTTAACGGTACGACGCAGCAGCGCATCTTTGAGCGAACTAAGAAGAGCGGCGCTGAAGCGATCGAATTGAAGGGCGGGGCGGGATGGGCCGTGGCGTTGAGCATCGCCGAAGTGATTCATCCCATCGCCCTGAATCAGCCGGCGGTGCTGCCGATTTCCAGTCAATTGACCGGAGAATATGGGATTCGAAATACCTGCTTCAGCGTGCCGACGCTGGTGGGGCGAGCGGGTGTGATGAAGCGATACGAAATTGAACTGTGGCCCCGCGAAGCGAGCGGATTGACCGCGAGCGCCAAAGCGCTGGATGCGACGTTCGCGCAGGTACAGAAATGAATCGACTGAATTAAGGTGAGCGATGTGCGAATGTAATTGTCAATCTGGTGCCGCGGTGACCCCGCCCGTCCGCGCGAATCGGTCGCTGGATCAGAAGCTGGCCAACATTCGCGCTAATCCTGGGGGCGCGAAAGATTTCATTCTGGCCGACGCAAAAGATGCGGACATGGCCACCGGTCTGGCCGCGACGGGCAAAGATCCGGCCACGGGAAAGACTCGCTCGCTTTCCGATTACCGCGATCAGATGCGCGAGATCGTCAAGCAGGGGCTCGTGGACATCATGCTGATGTCGGCCAGCACGAGTGAGCTGCTGACAATTTCGGAAAAGCTGTTTGAGAACTCGCGTGTGACGCCGGCCGTTCGCGCCAACGATACGACTGATATTCATCTTCCGGCCGGTGGCACCTACAGTGGCGAGCCTTCGCGGCCGTTTCGCTCGGCAACCATCGAACAGATTCAAAGCGGCAAGGTCAATCCAGAACCAGGCGAGCGACGGTTGGGAGCCGACCTGGGCTTGTACTCCATCACGCCCAACAATCGCCTGGAATTCGATTACGTCACCGTCGAGGCCTACAAGCAGTTCCGCATCGAAGCCGAGGCAAAGGGGTTCCGCCATTTCCTGGAAGTCTTCGATCCCAACGCCTGCGGCGATCATTGCCCGGCCGATCTGGGGCGATTCATCAACGACCTGATCGTGCGCACGCTTGCGGGTGTGCCGCGCGCCGGGCGGCCGCAGTTTTTGAAAATCGCTTATCACGGTCCGCGCGCGATGGAGGAGCTGGTTTCATACGACCCGTCGCTCGTTCCGGGAATCCTCGGCGGGTCTAGCGGGACGACGCGAGATGCATTTCATTTGCTGGAAGATGCGAAGAAGCATGGTGCGCGGGCGGCCCTGTTTGGTCGAAAAATCAACAACTGCGAGCATCAACTGACTTTCGTCCGATTCCTACACGCGATTGCCAACGGGCAGATCGGCGCGGAGGAGGCCGTCAAGGCCTATCACGGCGAGCTTGAGAAGATGAAGCTCAAGCCGATTCGAGCGCTCAAGGAGGATCTGGAGCTGACGACGACTGCTTCGAGTTATGCGGGAACTTCTACTCCAGCGAGCAGCACAAAGATTCCAGAGCGGAACTCCTCTACCTCCCGCCCCCGGTATTCCGGGGGAGGGCCGAGCAAACCAGGCGCTGATCGCGCAACCCCCTCCCTAACCCTCCCCCGGAGTACCGGGAGAGGGGAAAATGCTGCAACTTCCGCATCCGACGGCTTCCCGCGCCGCGCCGATGGCGCGCCGGATTTCAAAGCCATGTCCGCGGCTCAGAAACTCGCCTTTGCCCGGCAGAAGATCAAATCCGACCTGATCAAAAACGAAAACGGCAGGGGGTAAACCCATGTTGCTGGCCGAACGACAACTTCGCCTCAAAGACCTGCTGGCGCACCGCGGCATCGCGGATGTCGATTCCCTCTCGGCCGAGTTGAATGTCTCGCAATCCACCATTCGTCGCGATGTCGAGATGCTCGAGCAGGCCGGCTTCGTTCAGCGCACGCACGGCGGCGTGATCTGGCTCGGCAACGACAAGCAATCGGCCGCCTCGCGCCCTTACGCTTTCGATCAGCGAATGGGCTTCCGCGTCGATGCTAAGAAACAGATCGCGCGGGCCGCCAAGCAGCTCATTTCGCCGGGCCAGACGCTGCTCATCGACGGCGGCACCACCACGCTCTATTTCGCCCAGGAACTGCTCGGAAGCGCGCTGCAACTGGTGACCAATTCGCTCCCGATCGCGAATCTGTTTCTCAATGACGATCGCGTCGAACTGGTCGTTACCGGCGGCCTGATGTATCCGCGCTATGGCGTGCTGCTTGGCCCACTGACAGAGGAAATCCTCTCCACCATTCACGCCAAGACGCTCGTGCTCAGCGTCGCCGGCATCCACGACGGCGCGCTCTACAACCAGAATCTTCTTCTGGTCCAATCGGAACGGCGAATGATGCAGCAGGCGCAGGAAGTGGTGCTCCTTGCCGACTCCGGAAAATTCGGTCAACAAGCGCTGTCCAAACTTTGCCAGCTCGACGAAATCGATATCGTCGTGAGCGATCCAGAACTTTCCAATGAGCAACGGAAGCAAGTCGAAGCGGCGGGGTGTCGATTGATTATCGCGGAGACGGGTGAATAACGTCGGAGAGCCTGGAATGTTCAAAAGCAACGCATCGATACCTCGCCGAATCAGCCGCCCATGTCGCTTGCGGCTTCGCGCATAAGGCGCTGGTCGGGCGCGAAGCCGCAAGCGACATGGCGGCGGTTTCCGGCACAGAGGCGCGCAGACGACCCAACTAATAGAAAAAGGCGGTCCTGAGACCGCCTTTCGTTTTTGAACTTTGATCGAAGGAACTACGCCGATTCCTTGCGCCGTTCGGGCTGGACATCGAACAGGTTCTTGCGCCCGAGGATCACATCTTCGCTCAGGATGAACTTCCCGCCATGGCGGTGGTCGGGGAGGCGATACATCATGTCGAGCATCAGCTCTTCGCAGACCGCGCGCAGGGCGCGAGCGCCGGTGTCGCGCTTGAGGGCGCGCTCGGCGATCAATCGCAGGGCGCCGGGCGTGAATTCCAATTCGCTGTTTTCCATGCGGAAGAACTTCTGATACTGGCGCACCAGCGCGTTCTTCGGCTCAGTCAGGATCGACACGAGCGTATCCACATCGAGCGGCTCGAGCGTGGAGATCAACGGAAGTCGGCCGACGAATTCTGGAATCATGCCGAATTCGACCAGATCTTCCGGCTGAACCTGGGCGAGAATCTCGGCCTTTTCCCCGGCCGTATCGGGCTTGGTCGTTTCGGAATTGAAGCCGATCATGCGCTTGCCGAGGCGTTTGCGAATGATGTCTTCGAGTCCGACGAACGTGCCGCCGCAGATGAACAGGATGTGGCTCGTGTCCATCTGAATGTATTGCTGCTCGGGATGCTTGCGGCCGCCTTGGGGCGGAATGTTGGCGATAGTGCCTTCGAGCATTTTCAGCAGGGCCTGCTGAACGCCTTCGCCGCTCACGTCGCGCGTGATCGAGACGTTGCCGCTGGTCTTGCCGATCTTGTCGATTTCGTCGATGTAGATAATTCCTCGCTGAGCCGCTTCCAGATCATAATCCGCGTTCTGCAGCAGCTTGAGCAGGATGTTTTCAACGTCTTCACCGACGTAACCGGCTTCGGTGAGCGTGGTAGCATCGCCGATGGCAAAGGGCACATTCAGGATGCGCGCCAGCGAACGGGCCAGCAGGGTCTTTCCGCTGCCGGTGGGGCCGATCAGGAGGACGTTGCTCTTATCGATTTCGGTATCGTCGGCAATATCAGGAGCGCCGCCATCCGCCTGCTCGACGGTCGTGGTCAATCGCTTGTAATGGTTATGAACGGCAACCGCTAAAGCCTTTTTGGGATGATCCTGACCGACGACGTACTGAGCGAGGAATTCCTTGATCTGCCGGGGGCTGGGGATGTTGTTGAAGGAAGGAACGCCCGCGCTGCTGAGCTTTCGCTTTTCCTGTCGAATGATGTTGTGGGCCAGATCTACGCAGTTGGCGCAGATGTAGACGTCGCTGGGTCCTTCGACCATCGGCCCCACATCGCGGGAAGACTTGCCGCAGAAGCTGCACGTTGTTACGCGCCGGCCGCGGAAACCCCCGCCGCCGCCCGGCGGATTGCCGCCACCACCGCTGGGTGGCTGAGTTCCGCTGCCTCCGCCGTTGCCTGGGCGATTCGTGTTGGGCATTCGACTTGCCTTCCTCCGGGGGACCCTTTTTCAAGTCCCCAAAACTGCTATCGGACGGGGCATTGCCCCACCCGGCTTGGCGGACCGTGCGCCCTCGCGCACGCATTGCCGCACCGTTGGTTATCGTTCAGCAAACGGTGTGGACTTGATACGCAATCCAACCGCCGCAAAGACAATCTTACCCGGTTGCGGTTGTAAAGGAAAAATAGAAAACCGCTTTGCGCCGTAAGGCTTTTTGCATTGCCGCCAGCGTCTTTATATCGGACTGAACCGCTACTTTGACGGCGGGGGATTGGCCGGTGGGCGCGGCGCGGTGGTCGTCCCGATAATTTTGGCCTTGGCGCGCTCGAATTCTTCGGCGGTCATCTTTCCGCTTTTGTGCATCTGCCGGAGGTCAGAAAGCGTGAAGGCGGGGTGGGCCGGCGTATCGTCGCTGAGCAGCATTCTCTTCACGTAGAGGACGACCAGCAGACCGACGACGATGATCAAAACGATGACGATCCCCCAGAAGATGATCGAGCCGGATAAGGAGCTGTCTGCGATCATTGAAAAGCCTTGGCCGGAGCCTATGAGGCTTTGGGGCGAAGGTCAAACGGGTGCGCCGCGTTTGTGCGTCGCGATTCGATTTGCGCCAAGAACGCCAAGGAGCCACGATAAGGCGTTTTCAATTTCTCTTCTTGGCGTACTTGGCTCCTTGGCGTTCTTGGCGCGTAAAAAGCGAAGAAAACCTAGACGGTCATGCCGCTTGCTTCGTCGCTTTGGACTTGTTTGCGCATCGCTTCCCATTCGTCGATGGTGATGTTCACTTCACGGGCTTGTGAGCCCTTGTAGCTGCCGAGAATGCCGGCGGAGGCCATGGCTTCGATGAGGCGACTCGCTCGGCTGTAGCCGATGGTCAGACGGCGTTGCAGCAGGCTGACGCTGCCTCGTTTGGTTTCCAGTACCACGCGGACGGCATCTTCAAACAGTTCATCCTTGGCCGCCTCTTCATCGACGTTGCCGGCGGCCTTGATTTGCACCAATTCCGGCTCGTATTGCGCTTCGGCCAGGGCCTTCACGTTCTTGACGCTGTCGCGGATTTCCTTGTCGTCGATGAAGGTTCCCTGCGATCGGACCGGCTTGCTCGCGCCCGGTGGGAGATACAGCATGTCGCCCTGGCCCAGCAGCACCTCGGCCCCGTTTTGATCGAGCACGATTCGGCTGTCCATCTTGCTGGCCACGCGGAAGGCGATCTTCGTAGGCATATTCGCCTTGATCAGCCCCGTCACGACCGTCGCCTGCGGGCGCTGCGTCGCCAGGATCAGGTGAATGCCGACGGCGCGGGCCTTTTGTGCCAGGCGGACGATGTGCGCCTCGACCTCCTTGCCGCTGGTCATCATCAGGTCGGCCAATTCATCTACGATAATCACAACATACGGGAGGTTCTTGGGAATGCGCGCTTCCTCTTCGGGGGTGCCGGGGCTGAAGCGCTCGATCAGTTCTTCGCGCGTGAGTTTGTTGTAGCCTTCGAGGTTGCGCACGCCTGCTTCGGCCAGCAGGTCATATCGTTCGTCCATCTTCTGGCAGGCCCATTCCAGCACACTTGTGGCCCGAGCGGCATCGTTGATGACGGGGCACATGAGATGCGGAATGTCCTTGAAGGGCGCCATTTCCACGACCTTCGGATCCACCAGGATCATCTTCACCCGGTCGGGGCGCTGCATGTACATGATGGACATGATGATCGTGTTGATACAGACCGATTTGCCTGATCCGGTTGTGCCGGCGATCAGGCAGTGGGGCATCTTAGACAAGTCGGCAATGAGCGGCTCGCCGCTGGCGTCCTTGCCGAGGAACATCGGGATCATCATCTTCTGCATGGCTTCGGGAGCCAGTTGCAGAAGCTCCTTCATGCGGACTTTTTCTTTCTGTTCGTTGGGGACTTCGATGCCGACCGTGCTCTTGCCGGGAATCGGCGCGACAATGCGGACGGTCTCGGCCTTCAGCGCGCGCTGAATGTCATTGGAGAGCGCGGAAATTGCGGAGACTTTCACGCCCGGCGCGAGGCTGATCTCGTACATCGTGATAACCGGGCCGGTGTCGATCTCGACCACTTGGGCATCAATGCTGAATTCCCGGAGGGCCTGCTCGAGAATGGCCGCCTTCTCGCGGACGAATTTCTCCTGCGTCTCGGAATAGCCATGCTCCGGCTCGGCCAGGCAGTCCCACGCGGGCAGGTGATATTCGCCCAGTTCCTTCGGTGGGGGAGGGGCCACTTGCCGGGGCTTGAGCACGCTGGGCAATTTAACCACGATGTCGCGCCGGATCTGCGGCGCTGCGGGTTCGGGAGATTGCTCTTCGACGGGCGGAATCGTCGCGGCTTCCGAAGGCGCGGGATCGGAATCGTCCTGATGCGCGGCATCGGCCGAAGCCGGATGATCGTCCTGGTATGACAAATCGATTTCTTCGTCGTCGTGACCTAATGCCTGCTGCGAGAGCGCTTCGTCCTCGTCATCTTCCGCCAGCCGGGCATCGGCCGTGACTTTGGCGATCGCCGCGGCAGCCGCGGGGGGTTCGAACATGCTGGCCTTGGTGCTCTTTTCGCTATTTTTGTCAATCAATTTTTCGCGCTTGGGCGCAGCGAGCGACTTGGCTGGCCTGGCTTCAATTTCGTCATCCTCGTCCGGCGATGGCTTCTTAGGCTTGGGGCGCGGGCGGATCGGAGCGACGCTTGCCGACTCGCGCGTCACAAAGCCCGGTAGCGCCGGGAGTCGCGGAATGGTCACAAAATTCCAATTAATCTGCGGCGAGCGCTCGCGAACGGTTTCATAGGCCGACTGCACCATGCCCGGCGTGCGAAGCACCAGATCGTCCGCTGCCAGCAGCAATCCAACCAAAAACGTAATTAGCAGAATGAGCCGCGTACCGGCGACGCTGAAATAGTGCTGGAGAAATGTCGCCACGCCAATCCCGATGATGCCGCCCTGGCCCTCGGGGAAGCCGCTGTTGTAATCGCCGGGACGGATGTGATGTACGGTTGCGGAAAAAGCGGTGGCTAATAGCACCATGCCGACAGCGCGCATCCACATGTCAGTCACTTGCCCCTTATAGAGCAGGACGACCAAGCAAGCCCCCAGCAGAAAGAGCACGGGAAAGACGCCTTGCCCAATTGCATAGAAGCAGCCATACGCGACGACCGCGCCGGCCGTTCCGCACATATTGTGCGTCGGCGGGTAGGGGGCCACCGCGTGGCTTGGCCAGTCCTCGGCATTGAATCCGAGAAGCGCCAAAAGCAGAAAAACCCAGCAGCCGACGGCCAGGAACAAAGCGATATTTCGAAAAAGATGAGATCGTGCCATGAGATCTATTTTCTAATGACCCGTATGCCCAAAGCCGCCTTGCCCGCGATCCGTCTCGTCGAGCTGATCCACTTCGATCAGCTCCACTGCGGGCAGTGGGACAATCACCATCTGGGCGATGCGCATCCCGCGTTCGACGACAAACGGCTGCTTTCCCAGGTTGATCAGCGGAACGCGCACTTCGCCGCGATAATCGGCGTCGATCGTGCCGGGCGTATTGACAAGCGTTACGCCATGCTTCGTCGAAAGCCCGCTCCGCGGCCGCACCTGGGCCTCATGACCCGGCGGCAGCTCCATGCAAAAGCCGCAGGGGATGAGCTGAATCTCACCCGGCGCAAGCGTGACCGGCCCGCTCACCGCCGCCGACAGATCAAACCCCGCCGACAGCGGCGTCATTTTCGCCGGCAAGGGCAGTCCCTGTGATCCAGGCAACCGCTTGACCTTAATTGTTATCGGACCATTCAAGTCGCATTCTCCATCGCAAAGCGCGCGGCCGCGCAAATGCTGCCGCTGAAGCGGTTTGGCTATTTATCGACCAACGGATATCGATCGCACGAACAGAAGCAATATTGAGGAAAAGCTTGGCCTGAGGAGAATTCACCGCCCATTTGCTAACTTGTTCACGAGACACGCGGGGCGCTTTTAGCGCAGCGCGCCCCGTCGAAGGGTCGATCCAGCGCCGTTGCAAGTCCAGCATCATCAACCGGATACGATAGTAAGTTTCCATACATGGAACAAAAACGAGACAAAACGGGGCGCTTTTTTAGCGTTTATCTAAAAATTGCTATAATATATGTTGTTTCCCATCCATTGTTTATGCAAAATAACGGGCATTTTTGAGGGTAAGAGCGCGCCCCATTTCTTGCCTATCTTGCCGAATGTGAGAATAGAGCGGCCAAGCCGCGGCGCAATACACGGCACGGGCGAATCGTCCCCATGCCTTGGGGGCAAAAAATAACGCCCCTGTTGGCAAGGGCGTTTCATGCAAGCCTGCGGCTTGCGACTTTGCGCGAAGAGCGGTTTGGCCGCTCAGGTCTTTACCGTGATAAGGCCGAAACCGTCGCTTGGATACACGCGCATCATTTCAACGAAGATTTGGCATTTGTCAAGCATTGGCGATATTGTTGCCCCATCATGGCGGGGTTTTCTTTTCTGCTGGCATTAGATCTTGGGGTGGCATCCATCGGGTGGGCAATCATCCGACTCGATGATCGCGGCTCACCACTCGGCATTTATCGCATTGGCACACATCTGTTCGATTCAGGAAATCCGGCCGATTTCGAGCGCGGCAAGGATGAGCCGCCGGCAAAACCCCGCCGCGACGCGCGACAACTTCGCAAGATGATCTGGCGGCGCGCCCGGCGAAAACGCAAGCTCCTTCAAGCGCTTCAACGCGCCAATCTTCTCCCGCCCGGCGACGTTTCGACGCCCGCGGCGATTGATGTTTACATCAAGGCAATCGACGAGCAGCTTGCGGCAACATGGAATCAGAACATTACGCACCGCGAACATCAGTTGCTCCCGTACCGCATTCGCACCGCGGGTCTGGATCGTGACCTCTCGCGCGTCGAGTTCGGCCGCGCGCTGTACCACCTGGCCCAGCGCCGTGGCTTTCTTTCCAATCGCAAGAGCAAAGAGAAGGCGGATGAAAAGAGCAAGGTCAAGGCCGGCATCAGTGAGTTGGCGCAAGATATGGTCGCGAGGGGGGCGCGCACAATCGGGGAATATTTTGCGTCGATCGACCCGGAAACCATCCGCCTGCGCCGGCGCTGGACGAGCCGCTCGATGTATAAGAACGAGTTTGACCAGCTTTGGAAACGTCAGGCGCCGGCGCTGCAACTATCCGACGAACGTCGCAAGGCCATCGATGATGCGATCTTCTTCCAGCGTCCGCTCAAGCCGTCGGACCACCTGATCGGCCGATGCCGGCACCTGCCGCGCTTCCGCCGGGCGCCGATGGCCTGCCGGTTGTTTCAGCGCTTCCGCATCCTCCAGAAGGTCAACGATCTGCGGCTGCTTGACGATTTGCAAAATTCCGTCCCGATCACCCCCGAACAGCGACGATTGATTCTCGACGAGCTTGAACGCCACGAGACCGTTACGATGACGAGCCTCCGCAAGCTCATTAAGGCGCCTAAAGGTTTAAAGTTCAACTTCGAAACCGAAGGCGAAGGGGGCCTCCCCGGCAACAAGACCGACGTGCGCCTCGCGAAGGTCGTTCCCGGCTACGCCAACTGGGCCGAGGACCGCAAGACTGCGCTGGTCGATGAGGTGCTCGGAACGCTGGACGACGAGCCCCTCCGCCAGCGCATTGGACAGGCGTACAAGCTCGATTCCGCCACGGTCACCGCAATCTTCGAGGATGCCGGTCTGGAAGACGCTTACGCCGGTCTCTCTCGCGAGGCGATGCGTCAATTGCTGACGCGCATGGAGGCGGGCGAGAATTACATGACCGTCGCGCGCGACCTGTTTCCCGAGGAGTTCAAAGCTGCCAAGCCGCTCGACCGGCTGCCGCCGCTACTCAAGCATAATCCGGACTTGCGCAATCCAACCGTCGTGCGCGGCTTGACCGAAGTGCGCAAGCTTGTGAACCTCATCGTCAAGCGCTACGGCAAGCCGGAGCGGATTCACATCGAGCTGCTGCGCGAGCTGAAGAAGTCGCGCGACGCTCGCGCAGAAATTTCCAGGGAAAATGATGCCCGGCGAAAGCAGCGGGAAAAGGCCGCGGCGGAAATCATGAAGCAGACTGGCGTCGCCCGCGCCAGCGCCCGCGACGTCGAGAAATGGATGCTCGCTGAGGAGTGTCACTGGACGTGCCCGTACACCGCCAAATCGATCAGCCCGCATAGCCTGTTCACCGAGCCCCAGTTCGAAATCGAGCATATATGGCCTTACGCGCAATCACTGGACGACTCGTTCGTCAATAAAACGCTCTGCCACCTCGACGCTAATCGCGCCAAGGCGCGGCGCATGCCGTGCGAGGCTTTCTCCGATGAGCAGTTGAAGGACATCGTCGCGCGTGTCGCAAGATTTGAGGGCGACATACGCGATCAAAAGCTGCGCCGCTTCAAAGCCACCGAAATTCCCGAAGGGTTCAGCAACCGGCAGCTCACCGACAGCAGTTATCTCGCACGCGCGGCCAGCGAGTTCCTGGGGCTGCTCTATGGTGGGGTGAACGACGCCGGCGGAGTTAGGCGCATCCACACTCGCGTCGGCGGCTTGACCGCGCAGCTTCGTCGGTTGTGGGGACTCAATCAGATTCTCAGCGGCACCAACGATAAAACGCGCGAAGACCACCGGCATCACGCCATCGACGCCGTAGTTGTTGGCTGCGCCGACACGCGCACCGTACAGGACATGATGCGCGTGGCCTCCGAGCAGATCGCCTGGGGGCGATCGCGCATCAGCGAACTGCCACTGCCTTGGAAGAGCTTTTTTCACGACTTGGGCGACGCCGCCGACAAGGTGATCGTCTCGCACCGCCAGAGCCGAAAGGTGGGCGGCGCGCTGCACGGAGAAAGCAACTACTCCCGCGAAAAACAAATCAATGGGAAAGAGGAACCGGCGCGAACCATACGCAAGCCTGTCGCTTCATTGAAGGAAACCGATTTCGCCCGGATCGTCGATCAACGCATCCGCGCTGCGGTCGAAAAAGCTTTTAAGGATTCGGGTGCAAAATCGCCCGACAAAGCTTTCGCGGAGGAGAAGTTTCCGGTCTGGACGTCGAAGTCTGGGCAGACGAAACTCGTCAAGCGCGTCACGATCATCACCGATGCAAAGCCCTTTACCGTCGGCCGCAGGGAGCGCGCCCGCCACGTCGATTCGACGCAAGGCTCCAACCACCACGCCCGCATCATCGCCAAACTCGCGCCAGACGGAACCGAAAAGAGCTGGCGGGATGAGATCGTCACCCGAATGCAGATGTATCAGCGCAAGGCCGACGGTAAGCTCGGGGTGGACACATCCGTAGGGCCAAATGAGAAATTCAAATTCTCACTCGCGGCCAATGAGTATGTCGAACTTGACGTTCCGGGGCCGGATGGCAAGCCAACGAACCGTCGGGCGATATACCGGGTCGCAAACATCTCCAAGGGGCACATCATGTGTGTGCTGCACACGGATGGACGCCCGCGCGAGCAGCGGAAGAAAACGGGCGATGACTGGTCCCCGGGCGGCGCGGGTCTGTTCAAGCACCATGCTCGCAAGGTTTTTATCAACTACCTGGGGGAAGTGAAGGATGCCGGCGGCTGATCGAGTGCTCGACTTCTCCAGCGCACCGGCCTACGTGTCGGTACGGGACGAGCAACTGGTTATCAGAGGCAAAGACCAGCCGTCGCTATCGGTGCCCGTCAACGAGATCGCCGTCATCCTGCTTTCGGGTCCGGCGGTGACCATCACGCAGCCCGCGCTGGCCAGCCTGCTTGCCGCCAACGTCGGCGTCGTGATTGGAGGCGGCGATCGCCTGCCTGCAGGGATGCTCCTGCCCATCAGCGGCAATACGCTTTCCACGCAGCGCCTCTATCAGCAGATCGCCATGTCGGCGCCGAGGCGCAAGCGCCTGTGGCAATCGGTCGTTCTCGCGAAGATTCTCGCGCAAGCCGCCGCGCTCGAGGAGCACGGCTCGGACCCGACGCCGTTGCGCGCACTGACGGCGCGCTTGCGATCCGGCGACCCGGACAATCTTGAGGCCACCGCCGCGCAGCGGTATTGGCCGCTGCTGTTCGGCGAAACCTTTCGCCGCCGAGCCGACGCCGACGATTGCAACCGCCTTTTGAACTACGGGTACGCGGTGCTCCGTGCCTCGATCGCGCGCTCGATCTGCGGCGCGGGACTTCACCCGGCCCTGGGAATCCACCACCGATCCCGCGGCAATCCGTTTTGTCTGGCCGACGATCTCATGGAACCCTATCGCCCGCTGGTCGATTCGGAGGTGCGCCGAATCGTCGGCGAATGGGGAGCCGACATGGGAATGACCCCTGCCATCAAGCAACGCCTCGTTGAATCGACGCAGCAGCGCATTGAGCACGAAGGCGAGTGGCGCAGCAGCGCCGAATGGTTCGACCGCACCGCGCAATCGCTGCTCGCCGACGAAAATACGTCAACAAACGCGAATCGCGTTTTCTATCCCGCCGGCATTTTGCGAGCGGGGATTACATGAAAGGCTCGCCGCCCGTCAGCGGAAAGTACCGATCCGTGTGGCTGTTCGCGATGTTCGATCTGCCTGTCACCACCGTCGAAAAACGGCGGCGGTACGCGCGCTTCCGCAAACTGCTGCTGAAAAATGGGTTCTGCAAGCTCCAATTTTCCGTCTACGCCAGGTACTATGCGAGCGAGGAATCGAGCGAGCCTGCCCGGTCGATCATCCGCGCCGGGCTGCCGCCCGAAGGACAGGTGCGCCTGCTGATGGTGACCGACGGACAATTCGGAAAGCAGCAGGTTTTTCAGGGAGCAAAATCGGCCAATGCGGAAAAAGCGCCAAAGCAATTCATGCTATTTTAGCTCGCCACAAACGCCGCAACCGGCTGCGCGCCAGCCGGTTGCGGAGAGTGTAGTGTATCCAAGCGACGGTTCCGGCCCAACCACGGCATCCAGCGCGAACTGGAACAATGGTGGCGGAGTGTATCCAAGCGACGGTTCCGGCCCAACCACGGCATCTGAAGATGTTTCGCGGGCCGTGTGCGCAAGTGTATCCAAGCGACGGTTCCGGCCCAACCACGGCGGAATTCGACAAGGCCGATGAGGACTACCGAGTGTATCCAAGCGACGGTTCCGGCCCAACCACGGCTTGAAGCCACTTGTTCTCTTCAGCAACGAAAGTGTATCCAAGCGACGGTTCCGGCCCAACCACGGCATCGTCCATCGAATAGGGGCCGAACGTCACAGTGTATCCAAGCGACGGTTCCGGCCCAACCACGGCGCCATACCAGCAGTCCGATTCGACCGTGCAGTGTATCCAAGCGACGGTTCCGGCCCAACCACGGCTTGATCGACGATGGGCTCATCCTGCTGATCAGTGTATCCAAGCGACGGTTCCGGCCCAACCACGGCGAAGGCCTCCACACCGCCGAGCCCCGCATCAGTGTATCCAAGCGACGGTTCCGGCCCAACCACGGCCAGCTCTTGAGCATTAACTATCGCATCGGAAGTGTATCCAAGCGACGGTTCCGGCCCAACCACGGCTCTATTGCATCCGCTACAACGCCCACTCGCAGTGTATCCAAGCGACGGTTCCGGCCCAACCACGGCCCGGCCGGGAGCGCTATCGCAAGCTGTCGAAGTGTATCCAAGCGACGGTTCCGGCCCAACCACGGCTGCTCGATGGCGATCAGGATGAAGACGAGGAGTGTATCCAAGCGACGGTTCCGGCCCAACCACGGCTCGGGCCAGCTCGCTGAGGCGCTGCCACCGAGTGTATCCAAGCGACGGTTCCGGCCCAACCACGGCATGGCTATGACAGCCTCCAATCGGCCCGGCAGTGTATCCAAGCGACGGTTCCGGCCCAACCACGGCCGCAGAGCCTCAGCACTCGCGCCAATGAGTAGTGTATCCAAGCGACGGTTCCGGCCCAACCACGGCCCACGCCTCGCGTGCCCAATCGCTCTCTGAGTGTATCCAAGCGACGGTTCCGGCCCAACCACGGCAGGCGCGGCGCCTGGACTGGGATGATATTCAGTGTATCCAAGCGACGGTTCCGGCCCAACCACGGCATGGGTCGGTCTGGACGCAACTGAGCACCGAGTGTATCCAAGCGACGGTTCCGGCCCAACCACGGCAGGCGACGCGCGGCGAGATCATCGAGCGAAGTGTATCCAAGCGACGGTTCCGGCCCAACCACGGCGTGGTTACCACGGGCACGGCCGCCAGTTCAGTGTATCCAAGCGACGGTTCCGGCCCAACCACGGCGGGCGCACGACGCGATGGCCGACGTCGCTGAGTGTATCCAAGCGACGGTTCCGGCCCAACCACGGCGGCGGCACGATCGGCAAGTTCGTCGGGCTCAGTGTATCCAAGCGACGGTTCCGGCCCAACCACGGCTTCGCGCTGAGGGCGGACGTGGATTGGCTGAGTGTATCCAAGCGACGGTTCCGGCCCAACCACGGCCGCAGGGCCGAGCTGAAGCTCACCCAGCGCAGTGTATCCAAGCGACGGTTCCGGCCCAACCACGGCATCGAATCAGGTACATCGGCAAGGCAATCGAGTGTATCCAAGCGACGGTTCCGGCCCAACCACGGCGTGAAATGGGCCACCCCCGCCTGCTGATGAGTGTATCCAAGCGACGGTTCCGGCCCAACCACGGCCCACAAAGCGCCCGGCCCACAGTTAAGCGGAGTGTATCCAAGCGACGGTTCCGGCCCAGCCACGGCGCTTCGATCAGGGAGGATCGGCCATTGAACTAAATATGAGGCAAGCCTCTATCTCATTTCCATGTCGAGATGAGCCGCAAATCGGCGGAGGGCATGCAGTCAGCTCTTCTTTGACTTGGCGCGATGATGAGCGACTTTCCCCTCCTCCACGAGCCGATCCACCTCCGCTTCGTCCACTTGCCGACCCCGCCCCAACAATTCCTCAAACGATCGAGTCTTTGCGCGATCGGAAATCGCCAAATCCTCCTCCAGCAGGTGCTTCAGGTAGCCTTGAGGGGTCATGCCGAGCCGTCTAGCGCGTGCAACAAGTTTTTCGGCCTTCTTTTTACCGAGGCCGCGAACTTGAAAGGTTGCTGTTTGAGTTGTCGCCATGGGGGGGCCGCCGTTTCCATTTTATTATAGCATTGGAAGTCCTCGCCAAAAGGTCGGGCAGGAAGCGCGCCGGCCCCGTCCTAGGGCAATGTATCGCGGGCGAGAGGCACATCCTATGCTTTTCATCGCCTGCCATGAGTGATTAACAACGCTTTTTACTTCTGGGGGAAGGGCCCCTCTGCGATTTTTTCTCGGACTTGCTTGGGAAATCGGGCCGATCAATGGACGGGACTGGACGCGCCGAATAAAGTGATGAGCGGGTCGCGCTGCCGGCGGTGTCGCATTTCATCGGCGATTGGCGGCCTCCTTTCGGGCCTCTTGGTGTGTGTTGGACCTCACGTGAGCGATTGGCTGACAGCAACAGATTCAGAAGCCGCCAAGCTCCCGCGCGACGTTGCCGATCGCGTGGAGCGGGTTTTTGAGTTTCATCGCTCGACCAAATACAGCTATCAATCGGTCCGCGCCAATCCGATCGTTCTGGATTGGAAGGCGCAGCCGAGTCCCTATCGCACGTTCACTGATCTTCCCAAGACGGCGCTGCCCACCAATCTTCTGGATGCGCCGGTGCCGACGCTTTCGCTGCTTTCCGAAGGATTGGCCGCGGTTCCCGAAAGCCTGCTGCAGCCGCCGCAGAACATCAAGACGCTTGCGACCTGGCTCTATTTGTCCAACGGGATGACGGTCGAGAAGCAGGGGCCGGCCGGCATGCAATGGCTTCGCACCTGCCCCAGCAGCGGCGGTCTCTACCCATTTGAGCTTTATGTCGCCGCGTTTGGCATCGAGGGCGTTGAGCCGGGCCTTTATCACTACAGCATTCGCGAATTCGCCCTCCGGAAAATGCGCGGCGGGATCGAGGCGATGTTCCAGATCAAGCGCGGCCGGCCGGATCTGGATTTCATTAAGTCGGTGCCGGCGATGATTCTGGTTTCGACGCCTTACTGGCGATCAGCCTGGCGCTATCGCCAGCGCGGCTATCGGTGTGCGCTGCTGGATGCCGGGCATCTCGTGCAAAATCTGGTGGGCGCTGCCAATGCATTGGGCATTCAGACGATGCCTCGATTCCTGGTCAATGACAACACGATGCGGGACCTGATTGGCATCCCCGCGAACGCGGATTTCGGCGTGGCCGAGTCGGTGCAGGCGATGGTGATCTGGGCCGACACTGCAATGACTCCCATGGAAATTCCCCGCGGGAGTCGGCCGCCGGCGCCGAATTCGATGCCGGTGATTCCGCGCAAGCCGCTCTCGGCTGAATTCGTTCCATATGGATCGATTCTGGCGACCCATCAGGATTGCGTCGCGCCGGGAATGCCCGTCCGCGAAATTCGGCCCCCGTTCACGGAACTCACTCCGGTCCCTGAGAAAAAGCTTTCGACAACGATGGAGCTTTTTGAGCCCGCGTCGGCTGGACCTTCGGTCAGACAAGTATTGCTGGCTCGCCGAAGCGTTCGGCAATTCGAGCAGCGTGCCATTTCGCGCGACCAGCTCATCACGCTGAATCGATCGACCTTTCGCGGCGGAAGCGTGCTGCCGCTGTTTCCCGATGGGCCGCACGCCGCGCTGATCCGGCCTTTCTGGATCATCAATTCCGTCGTCGGCATGGACAGCGGCATCTGGTACTACCATCCGGCAACCGATCATTGGGCGCTGCTTCGCGCGGGCGAATTTCGCAAAGACGCGGCTTATCTTTCCACCGAGCAGAGTTTCATCGGCGACGCCTCGGCCATCTGCTTCATGACCGCAAATCTCCATACGCTTCTCCACGGCGCGGGGCCCGATCTATATCGCCTCACCCATCTTGAAGCCGGCCTTTTAGGCGAGCGTATTTACATGGCAGCTACGGCGCTGAAGCTGGGAGCATGCGGCATCAGTGCCTTTTATGATGACGACATCCGCACTTTCTTCGGGCTTGAACAAACTGGTTGGGAGCCCATCTATGAGATCGCGGTTGGGATTCCGACCAAGGCTTTGATGTAGCGCGAAAGAGCCCGCCGACATGATCCATTTCTTTTTTTCCCACCGCGAGAATTACCCCACCCCGGGACGTTGCCAGGGCGGCTTACGCCGCCGCAGAGCAATAATCAGCAAAACCTTGGCACAGTTGTTGCTCTATTATCCCATGTTATCCGGGAAAGTGTTCCGGATTACTTTGTTGCAGGCAGGCTGTCATGAATGACCACGATCCATACGTACTTGTCGTAGACGATGAACCTGATGGCCGGGAGGCGGTTTGCCGTTACCTGTCCAAGGCGGGTTATCGGGTCGAATCCGCAGCGACGGGCCGCGAGGCGCTGCATAAGGTGACGACGCAAATGCCATCCGTCATCATCCTAGATGCGATGATGCCGGAGATGGATGGAGTACGATTTCTGGAAGTCATTCGCTCTTATCTCCGCTGGCAGCGGATGCCGGTCATCATGCTGACGGCCTACGAAAAAGGACCTCATCTCAATAATGCCCAGGCGCTGGACGTGCGACAGATTTTCTTCAAGGCTCACTATGATCTGTCGGACCTCCGCCGCGCCATCGATGATTGCGCTGGGCAGACTCTGCGCGAAACGCATAATTCGCAACAATTTGCTTCACCAAACTGAGTTCACAACTTCATTCAGTCTCATCCGTAGCATTAACGCCAAATAATTCACGAAAACTGGTCTTCGCGGAAAGTGCAGGTCGGGGGGCCTGCTCGGGCACCGGAGCCGGGGCAACCGGGCCCAACAAGGGAATCGGATCGCTATACGCCGGAATTAGCTCCGCGTCGTCGTCAGACATCTCGCCAAAGACTGGCATTCGCGCAAAACGCAGGTCGGTCTGCATGGCTTGGGTGCCAGACCTGACATCCACTCGAATGAGCTTTCCGGTTGGATCAAAAACGCCGGTGCCTGCGACAACCATCTTGCGTCCCGCGGCGCCAACCGCGGGCGACGGACCTTCGCCCGCCCAGGCGCAGGGGACGGCTAGCGATTCATCCAACGCCAGGCGGAATGTATCGCCGCCGTCGCTGACGCCTGCGACCATGCCACACACGCGCACGCGCTGCCGCAAAGGCTGAGGCTCCGCTATTGGAGGCGGAGGCGGGGGGATCGTCGCGACCGGAAGAACGGTCGGCGCCGTTTCTTCCATCGCCGTTTCGATGACAATGATCTCCACGTACCGGCCCACAAGCGGGTTGAGTTCCGGCAGCGATTCGATCGGAAAATCCAACGTCTTTTTCACGCGCACTGCAAGCATGGCTACCTCCATCAACGAATCGAGGGCTGTTCTGCGTGCAGGAAACGTAAAATCGGGAAGGTGCGGCGGCAAGCGAAGCAGAATCGGACGTGCGGGCCGTGACAAGTTTAAGGCCCTGCCGCTATCGGCAGGCTCTTGCCCATCGGAACGACCGGCATGAATTAACCCACAAACAGGTTTGGAATCTCGTCCGAAGCACGTCGGCGGGGCAGCGCCAGCTCTGAAATTTTGAATCCGACGCGATACCAATGCTTTCCGTCGCCGCGCGTGTTGGGATACATCTCGCGCAGTGCTTTGCGCAAAGCATCCGCGGTCGCGAATCCGTCGGCTTTTGCTTCTTCTTCGGTCAATCGCTCCAGCGAAAGCTCCTGAACATCGGTGATTTCCAGCCAGCCGACGCCTGGCGCGTACGCGCGTTGTCCGGTGGTGAGCAGCGGCTTGGCCCAACGCCGGATCGTTGTGGTCTTGGTGCCCGCGCGAATCGCGGCCTGTAGCGGCCCCTTGAAGAAGAGTTGAGACATGCGTTAAGGCATTATGCAGTTTCCCGCGGGAGGATTGAAGGCAAATCTGTGTGGCCTTCGAAGGTAAGCTCGTCGAATTTTGAACCGATCCAAGCGAGTATCCGCAAGAGACTTTGTGAAAACGATTTATGTCAAAGGAAATCATTTGTCTTGTTTTCCCATAGGAATTAAGTATTTTTAGTCGCAGTGTTCAAGCGTCCGGCAATAAACCCGCGATATCGTATTTGCGCGCTGCTCCTGCTGCCCGGCATCCTTCTGGGCTGCGCGCGGCATGATGTGCCACATCAGCCACCGCCGCATGTTCGTCTCGGCTATTTCGCGAATCTGACTCACGCCCAGGCAGTGTTGGGCGTTTCGAGTGGTGAATTTGCAAGTGCGATCCGGCCATCCAAGTTGGAGACCAGAGTTTTCAACGCCGGGCCATCCCTCATCGAAGCGGTGCTCGCCAATGAGATCGATATCGGATACGTCGGCCCCGGCCCGGCGCTCAATGCCAATGAGAGAACCTTTGGCCAGGGCATTCGCGTCGTATCCGGCGCGGCTGCTAATGGCGTGTTGATCGTCGCGAGAGAAGGCTCCGGCATTCATCGCCCGTCCGACTTGAAAGGAAAGCGCATCGCCACGCCGCAGCTTGGGAACACGCAGGACATTTCCGCGCGCTATTTCCTCAGTCACACCATTGGTCAATCGAATTTGAATAATGTGCTGCCGATTCCAAACGCCGAGCAGGCCGGCATGATGAGCCGGGGGCAGATCGATGCTGCCTGGGCGCCCGAGCCCTGGGCTTCGGTGCTCGTGTCGCAGGTTGGAGCGCATGTCGTCGCGCCGGAGAAGGATCTCTGGCCGTCCGGAAAGTTCGCATTGACGCTCATCATCACCACGCCGGACTTTCTCAAGAATCATCCGGAAGTGGTGAGCCAGATTCTGCGTGTGCATCACAATTGGACGCTTCGACTGCAGCAGTCGCCGGAGGCTTATGTGCCGCAGTTGGGTGATGCACTGTTTGCACTGACCGGCAAACGCTTGCGCGGGAGCGTCCTTGCTTCTGCAATCAAGAATGTAAGCTTTACCGATGATCCGATGCCCGACACGCTGCGCACGATGGCCGATTGGGCTTATGATTTGGATTTTGCGCGCCGGCCGCCGCGAATTGCGGGGTTGATCGATACGCAATTGCTGGCGACCGTCTCGCAGGGCGCGCCGCGCACGGATCGTCCGACGACTCAAACACCCTCGGCAGCCGCGCTGAATTGAAAGGTGGGCCATGCGAGCAAATTCTGTTTCCATCAAGCCCATCGAGCCCACGCCATCTGCGGATGAAGCGAGGCCGCAGTCGCATGGGGACAAACGTATCTCCACGCCCTCAGGTGATGGCGTGTCCGGTCGCGGCCGACTTGTATTGAAAAATGTCAGCAAGAATTTCCCCGGCTCAACCGTTCATGCCTTGCGCGATGTGGATCTGGTCTGCGACCCCGGTGAATTTGTCGTCGTCGTCGGCCCCAGTGGTTGCGGCAAAAGCACGCTGCTTAATGTTGCCGCGGGGATGCTTAAACCCGACAGCGGCGCCGTTTCGCTTGATGGCCAGCCGATCCGCGCGCCTGGCCCGGAGCGGGCGATGGTGTTTCAGGATCATGGGCTTTTCCCCTGGCTTACCGCGGCGCAGAACATCGAATTTGGACTGAAAATGGCGGGCGTTCCGCGCAGTGATCGAGCGGCACGCGTCGATGCGGCTCTGAAGCTGGTCCATCTTGCTCCCAAGCGGGATCTGCTCATTCACGAACTCTCCGGCGGTATGCGTCAGCGCGTCGCCATCGCCCGCGCCCTCGTGATGGACCCGGCGGTGCTGTTGATGGATGAGCCTTTCGCAGCACTCGATGCCCAGACGCGCACGCTGCTTCACGAGCAGCTCCAGGAACTCTGGGTGCGCACGCGAAAGACGATTTTGTTCGTCACGCATTCGGTGGGCGAAGCGGTGCGATTGGCCGATCGCATCATCGTGCTGCATGCCCATCCCGGGCGCATCCGGCGCGAGATTAAGGTGGATCTCGCGCATCCCCGAAACTTCGACAGCGCTGATATCACGCAACTGGTCCGCACCGTTCGCAAAGAAATTGAAGATGAGGTCAACCGTGTCAATGCCGAGATGGCCGAAACCTACTGGAAGCCTCAAGCGCCTGGCGATCTGGGTGCTGATCCTGGCGTTATGGGAGACGGCATATAGGGTGATCGGCTGGAAGCCGTGGCTCTTTCCCGCGCCCAGCCACGTGCTCGATGCGCTGCTGGGGCTCATGAATATCCATACCGGCTTCGGCGAGCCGATTTCTTCACATTGGCCGCGAGTTATTCTCGAGCCCGGGCAGCATGTGCGGGCACTCGCGCCCTGGTGGGGCAGCCCACTCATGAAAGCGATCCTCGTCAGCGGGATCCGCCTGCTGGAAGGGTTTGCGATCAGCGTCGCGATCGGCGCGATCCTCGGACTGCTCATGTGGCGCTTCATCGAGCTCGATCGATTCCTCGGCCCACTGCTTCTGGGACTGCAAACGCTGCCCAGCGTCTGCTGGGTGCCGCTGGCGATTCTGACATTGGGTATCAATGAATCCGGGATTCTGTTTGTCCTGATCATGGGCAGCTTCTCCGCCATCGCACTGGTGCTGCGCGATGGCCTGCGCAACATTCCGCCGCTCTATCCGCGGGCCGGGATGATGATGGGCGCCCGCGGCTGGCGCCTCTATTACTACGTCCTGCTCCCCGCGAGTTTGCCCGCCCTGGCCAGCAGCCTGCGAACCGGCTTCTCCTTCGCCTGGCGGTCGCTCATGGGGGCCGAGCTGATTTTCGTCGTCGATAAATGGCGCGGCCTCGGGTTTCTGCTGGAAGCCGGCCGCGAATTCTCCGATGTCGCGCAGGTGGCGGCGGTGATGATTGTCATGGTCGTCATCGGTATGCTCGCCGACCGCTGGCTCTTCGCCATCGTCCAACGCCGGGTGCAAACGAGGTTCGGCTTGGCGACGTAAGATCGCGCCGCCGCGTCCGCGCACACATCTAGTTTCGAGTCTCTAGTTTCTGGTTTCTAGAACGTCATGTCACAAAATGTCCCAAAATGACGCGCGCGGCGGGAAAATCCGTGACACTGGACGCATCTGAATGACATAACTTATCGCTGTGGACCCTCTTAGAAATTCGATCCCGTCGCTTTGCGTGTGACATTCGTGTGACATGGAGTGACATCCCTTCGACTCACGCTCAGGACAGGTCCGCATTTTTGGAGGGCGTCGCTCCCGCGACGCCGCGAAGGATGACAGCGCCCGACGAGCCGGGCGGCTAACGGGTCGAAGGAAGTGCATAAGGTGCCCGCGCGCGGCGCGCGACACATGCGCGCCGCGCGCCCTAATTAGGCGGCTCACCAGCCGCAATCCGTTGGCCATACAAGGCTTGCAGTTTTGTCGTGCGCGCGACGCGCGAGGCTCGCGCGACACCATCGCCGCGCAACGATTGTCAAGCGAATTTTCATATTTACTTGCGCCCATTGGTCGTTCATGCCCTCCGCGGGCGATCCGCGCAAGCAGCATCTCCGCGCATCGCGCTTGCCTAACCCGCCGCGCGTTCACTCGAGGGGCCTCTCCTGAAATCAGTGGAAGTTCCGTCGATCTCACTGCCTCCGCTCCAATCGCCATTCGACACCTCCATAGCACGGAGAAATCTCCTGCAAGCCGTATACCATACATAATGCAAACATGTAATATTGACCGCTTTTGTTTCTTGTCCGATCGCGCGCGAAGCGTAAGGGGTGGCCGCAGCGTGGGTAAAGGCCCACGCGCCGCGGCTTGGAAAATGAACTCCACCACCGTGACGGACTCGCAACCGCGAACGGGTCGCGACAAAAAGTTGAACGTGTCCGGTCAACCCTGCAGAGTTGACATGAATAGACGTGTCTCACGCAAGTGCATGGCGACCCAATCAGTCGAAACTCAGTGCCTTATCCAAAAATAAATGACAGCATGGACCGCGCTCGCCCCCATCGATAGAAAAAACGCGATCATGGATAACACGAGGCCTGCCAGCGCTGCGGGGCGCGGGCTTTTGATCCACCCGATTGTGCCAACGACGACTCCGATGATCGCCAATGGCGGGAGACAAAAAATCAGGTGTTTTTGATCGAAGGCGAGCCGGGAGATCAATGAACTGACAGGGTCGTATCCTCCGGCAGTCGCGACACAGCAAAGCGTCACGATGCTGACCGCTACGCCGATCACAATTGGCAGAGCCACCGCGAGGCGCGGCAGTGAATACCGCGGCATCGCCTTCTCGTATTCCAGTGTTTGCCGCTGATCGTCCATCGCCTCGCTCTTCTTCGAATTGTCAGCCGGGATTCTAGCGCCAGGGCGGCGTTGCATGCGCAGCTTCCTGTGCCGGGATAAGTTTTGATTCAGTTATAGCGGCACTCGGTTACCTCAAAAAGTTGCTGGCCGATCGACCGTTTTGTCCTCCGGTAGGTTTCTTTGCAAAACCTCAGACGTGTGGCAAGACGGCGCGCGATTTTTGTATCTGAGGATCGCAACGAGACAGATGAATAATGCGGCGGCTATCGCCAAGAGTGGAAATTCCAAGGTCGCGTCGTGGTCGCGAGCTGTTTGAACTCCATTTGAGTAACCTCGCGACACACTAACCCCGTATAAGCTGCGTGGAGTTCGCCATTCATGGGAAATCGAAAGATGTTTGTTGCTCCATGATCGGCGCAGTTCTCGGCGCAGGAATAGCACTTGCCATTCCTATGTGGCCGGTGCTTTATGCCGACATAGGAGCCCAGCGGCCGTTTTGGGCCGCGTTCGAAGGGTTCTTTACGGCCGCCGATTCTCTCGATGAGTATTACGGTCCTCTGGCGATTACCGCGGCCTTCATCGTTGTCGGCCAGATTTCGGCGCGAAGAATAGCCGAGCGACTGAGTCAGCGGGCAAAAGATCGTCGTATCAAGAGGGGATTTTGCGCGGCGTGCGGCTACGACCTTCGAGGCAATATCTCAGGCATCTGCCCAGAATGCGGCGAGGCGGTGGAGGGCATTAAAACGCCCAAACATGAAAGATCGGCGGCAGGAGATCTAGCACATCGTGTTTGACCACGATCTTGAAAATGGTAGGGGTCCAGGACCGTCATCACCGGCAGATGGACGGGTGAAGGCGACGACAACGGAAGCCTGCAGGTTAATGATGAAAACAAGCGCCTCAATCGCGATTTCGCTTTCTGCCGGGTCATTAGCATTGACCGTCGTCTGGTTTATCCTTTCGAAGTTCAACTACGACGAAGAGGTCCTGTTCTACATTTTTTTTCTGATACCGTTGGTGTCATTGGTGGGCATCTGCTACCCCTGTAAGCGTTTCATTATTAATAAAGAATCGCAGCCGGCACTTGTCGCAGGCGGTGTCGTTTCACTAATGGTTTTTTGCTCTTTCTGGACCTACCTGGTCTATGAGTTTTTTCGCTCGCGAACTCATTGAGGATGTGCCAAGACTGCGCGCTAAAATGGAAATCGTCGGTCGGTCAGCATTAGAAGTAACAGATCATGGTCGATGGGCGCGACATTGCGGAGGACAGTAAGAAGGCTCTGGCGAGCGCGATCGAAGCGCTCTACGCGACGTTCGCTCGATACAAGCTCAACGGCCCGGTCGATGATTGCCCGGACGGCACATCATCGGAAGATGATCGGCTGCTCAATTCAGATCCATTGCACAAGCTGCCGGCTGCGAATCTCGAACGATTCGCTTTCAAGGCGGTAAGCACGCTGGGCGCGCTGGAAGACTTCAAGCATTTCATGCCGCGAATTTTGGAACTGGCGGCGCTTGAGGGCAAGATCGGATATGTCGATTTTGAAATCATCCTTGGGAAGCTCGACTACGCCGGCTGGACCCATTGGCCGCAGCGCGAGGGGCAGGCAATTCGCGATTACCTTTCAGCCCTGTGGCAGCATCAGCTTCGCAATGATCCGGCCCCCGTTGGGTCGGACGACTGCCTGTGCGGCATCGGCAATTGTGTGGACGATCTACGACCCTATCTGCAAGTCTGGCAAGATGAGAATGGCGCGGCGTCGTTGAACCACCTTACGGACTTCATCGACTACAACGCGCGGCACTTACTCAAGGAGAAGCGGTTGGGCAATGTCTTCTGGGAAGAGCGCGAGCCGCAAGCACAGCAGGTGATCGAATGGCTGTTAACTCCAGCCATGACCAAAAAACTCGAGTCGGCTTTCTTCAATTGCAAAGACGCAACACTGGCTGAAAAGCTCTCGGCTGCCGCGGACCAACTGAGCTGGGTGCATAATCGGATGCCGTAAACCGTATTGGCTTGTTTAGGCCTGGATGCTGCCATAGGATTTGGTCGATAAGTCTTCGGGAGATCGAACATGAGCGCTCCAACGGTAAAGCATAAGAAACCGTCGAAACCCGCAGTGCCGCCACCTGGGCGGAAGATGGCGGCTGCCGAAGCAAGGAATCACATCAATCGAAAATTTGGCTCTGCACTCGCTAAATTGGCGAAATAGCTTCGATCTGTAAAAACGGAATTAGGCGACCCGGTCGTTAGGCCGGGTCGTTGTGTTTATGGATGACGTGACATTCCTGACGCTCGACGACGTTCTCGAAATCCACGACGACCAGCTCCAAAGGTACGGTGGGGCATCCGGTATTATTGATGAGGGGGTTGTGCATGCCGTGACGTTCGCTCCTCAACAAACTTTCGGCGGCGAGCATCTCTGCTCAGATATTGCCTCGATGGCTGCGGCTTACTTCGATGGTTTCGCGCGCTCCCAGGCTTTTAAAGACGGGAATAAGAGAACGGGCGCGGCGACTGCGTTGGAATTTCTGGCACGCAACGGCTATGACCTCGACTGCACATCCGACGATCTCTACAACACAACCATGGCGATTGCCCAAAAGCAAATAACGCGCGAACAGGTCGCGGACTGGATCAGGAGTCATCTGGGTCCGATGGCATAGTGCGGCATTCACCTTGTCCCCGGCTTCTCCCACGGCACCCCGCCCGCCTGTTGGATGTGCGCCTGCAAAATCCTCGACATCTCATTGCGAACGCGCGGCTCCGATTTGATCAGATTGTGCTCTTCGCGCGGATCTTCTTTGAGGTTGTACAGCTCCAGCGGAGAGAACGGCGTATTCTGGAGCAGCTTCCAGTCGCCGCGGCGGAGGGCGTGGCTGGTGAGGCCGAGGTATTGGGGGCCGCCTTCGCGACGGACAAAATAGAGCTCGCGCGGGTTCGCGACTTCCTGGGCTTTTCCGGTCATGACGGGAATGAGACTGATGGCATCGATATCCGAAGGCGGGATTGCGCCGGCCGCTTCACAGATGCTGGCCATGATGTCCATGTGAGCGGCGACGGCTTCGCTGCGCGAGCCAGGCGCGATGTGGCCGGGCCAGAGGGCGGCCATCGGGACGCGCAGGCCGCCTTCGTACATGGTGCCCTTGGTGCCGCGATAGGGGCCGACCGATGCGCCGGCATCAACCTGGCCGCCGTTGTCGCTGGTGAAAAAGATGAGCGTGTTCTGCTCGAGGCCTGATTTTTTCATCGCGCCCAGCACCTGTCCGATCCCATCGTCGAGCTGCTCGAGCAGCGCGACCATCGCGGCGCGCTTCGGGCTCAGGCCCGGCTCGCGCTGCTTGACCTTGTCGAGCCACGCCTTGGGCGGCTGAATGGGAACGTGCGGGGCGTTGTAAGCCAGGTACAGGTAAAATGGGTGCCCATCTTTCGCGGCAGCCTCGCGCTGGTGGATGTATTCAATGGCCCATTGTGTGAACAGGTCGGTCGCGTGTCCCTTCGGATCGATCTCCTGATCGTTAAGGCGCATGTAATTGTGCCCCTGGCGACGGTGCGTGAGATAATCATCCATCATGTCGCCGAGGAATCCGTGGAACAGGTCAAAGCCTTTGGCGTTGGGCGAGTTGTCGGGATCGAGGCCCAGATTCCATTTGCCGACGATGGCGGTGTGGTAGCCGGCCTTGTGCAAAATTGCCGGGAGAAGCACTGCATCGTGTGAGAGATAGGCCCAATTGTCTTTCGCATCGGTCCGCACCAGCCCCGGCACGCCGACGCGGTCGGGGTATTTGCCGCTGAGGATTGCCGCGCGCGAAGGCGAGCATACCGGGCAGTTGGCGTAGAAATTGTCGAAGCGCATCCCCCGCGCGACGATCGAATCCATGTTGGGGGTTCGCAGGTCTTTTGCGCCGTAGGAGGATAAATCGCCGAAGCCCTGGTCGTCGGTGAGGATGAGGATGATGTTGGGATGGGATTGGGAAAGGGCGGGGGATACGAGGGTGGAGAGAAGAATCGCGACGAGCGCGAGGAAGCGAAGGAATGAGTGGGGGATCATGCGCTTTATCTTACCGTCTTCGATTAGGACCGCCGCCATATTGCTGCGCGGTTTTGGCTCCGTAGATCATTGTTTTCCGTGCTTCGCATCTTCGAGCACCGGAAAAGCTTGCGCATGGATGTGTTGAGCGATGAGCCAGCGCAGCGGGGCGAGGAGCAGGAAGAGCAGTGGGAACCAGAGCGGAATCCAAAGCTCGTACACGTCCAGGCAGTTTGAAGTTTCCAAGACTTTAATATGACTGTAAGAGAACCCCATGAAATGCCAACCGAGCCACCCAGGCGTTGACAGATCATGACCCGATTCATGCGAGAGCGATCGAGGCTGCACTGGGTAAGCCGGTGCTTGGGATATCCAGGTATGCGAATATTGCAAATAGCCGTGGGAAATGACGATTCGGTCCCCGACTCCAAAACTGAGCGCGTCCCACGTCCAAAAACTTCTAACACCGGCGCACGCGAGGACCGTGAAAATCGCGAATGACATCGTCGCGGCAAACGACAGTCGGCGTGTGCGGGTCGGTCTACGCATTGCGTGAGATGGTACCGCAGCGCATGGGCTCCCGAGAACCGCTCGATGTTCGCTTGCGGCTTCGCGCGGACGGATCAGCGCGTGCTTGCGCGAAGCCGCAAGCGGCGGGGAGGGCGGCGTAGGTTCTTTCTCTCTCAATACCAACGTCGAGAGTCGCGTTGATCAAGACTCCACCTCGATACTTTGATTCTCTGGAAATCGACGCATATGCTGTTTCCAACGTGAGGCATGTTGCCCACGTGAACGTTTTCCCCGCCGGGTGCGAATGCCCTGGCGAGAAGGAGTTTGGATATGTGTCACGCCTCATGGGCGCATTGCCGCCCGCAGCACGGTTTTGATCCACGCAGTTTTCACGGACATCCTGGCCCCTGGGCCTGGGGAGGTTTCATGCCGCCATTTTCAGGCGACGAAGGATTTGGCTCGGGTGGAGGATTCGGCGTGCGCCGGCCTCTGCGCTTCTTGGCCCACAAGCTCGAGCTGGACGAAAAGCAGGTGGTTTTGCTGGCGCGCATTCTCGATCAGCTCAAGACGGAGCGCGCCCAGGCGGCCGTCGATGATCGGCGCGCGCTGGGCGAGTTTGCCGATGCCCTGGCCGGCGACGCTTTCGATACCACCAAGGCGGCCGCCGCGGGGGATCGACGGGTCGAGAGCAACAAGCGGCTTCGCGAAACGCTGCTCCGCTCGTTGCAGGAGATCCATGCGATGCTGAATTCCGAGCAGCGCGCCCGATTGGCGCATCTGATTCGGACGGGTGTGCTCGCGGTGTAAGTCCCGCGATTCCGCAAAGGAATTGGACGATAGGATGCATTCGGTTAGCCGCGACGCGCCAGCGGAGCGCTTCTCCGAGCGCTGTGAGAAAGCGCTCCGCTTCGCGTCGCGGCTAACCTTTGCGGGGAAGCATTCCCTTCCGTCTCATGCTTGTTTTTCCCGCTCACATTTGGCGAGATATTCTTCCCAATCCAGCGGCGGCCCAAGAAGATCCATCCCGTACGTTTTGAAGAATTGATGCATCTGCTCGATGTCCATCGCTTCGTGGAATATGGGTTTGGATTTCCCATCGTATTTGGCGACTTCGCGGAAGAAATCTTCCATGTTCCCGGCCGGCTGATAGGTGTTGATGATCCGAGCCGGCTTTTCGCTCGTGCACCCCCAGACGTGGCTCACGTTCCGGGGAATGAAGGCGCTTTCGCCGGGGCGAAGGCGGAGATTCTTTTTGTCGAGGTGAATTTCACATTCGCCGTCGATGACGTAGATCCATTCATCCTGATGGTAATGCAGATGGCGGGGGCCGCCGCCGCTGGCGTTGATCTCGAAGATGCACATCGCGCCTTCGGTGTCTCTGGATGAGACTTTGCAATCATGAGGGTCCCCGCCCAGTCTGAGCTGCTCGCCAAATCGATCGCTTCCTGCGGCGAGACTGAAGCCGACGAACATGTCCTTGTCTTTCATTTTTCGCTTTCCTTTCAAATGCCGGATGGTTTTGTCGATGGTGGCAATCAAGCTCTTGTTTCTTGCGAGATTTCCCTGCAGGACTTTCCGATGGGACTCAAGCGCCGCGAGCTTCTGGAATTTCTTGTTTCCGAGGATCTGTCCGATGCGCTTTAGCTCCAGTCCCAACTCGCGATAAAACATGATCTGCTGGAGCGTCAGTAGCTGCGGCTGCTCGTAAAAGCGGTAGCCATTGGTCCCGTAGTAGGCGGGTTTGAGTAGCCCGGTTTCATCGTAGAAATGAAGCGCGCGAATGCTGACGCCGGACATCGCTGAAACTTGTTTGACGGTGTAGGCCATCGTTGATCCTGTGTGCATTGTCAGGAATGACGTAACGTGAGAGTCAAGGGGAATTTTATAAATTAACGAGAGGCGAGGAAGCAGAAGGGAAGGAGCCGCGCACGAAGTAAGCGGATTTTTGAGGCGCTCAGCTCGGAGTGCGGGCGCGCCGGTAAACCGATTTCTGCGCGGGGTGACGTCGCGCGACGAAATCCGCTTACTGCGTGCGCGGCTCCTTCAATGCAGAGTTGCGTTTCTGGACATTCTTGTGCGTCTGGGCGCGCTACTGCCACTTGAGATGGTGGAGGAGGTAGATGACGCCGATGACGACGAGGGGGATGACTGCGGCGGCGACGCCGAGGCGCATGCCGCGCCAGCGGCTCTTCCAGGCTTGGGGCGCTTCGAGGTGCTCGACGCGGCCAGTCACTTGCACGCGATCGGGGTGGTCGAGGTCTTCCTTCATCGCCAGGGCCGATGGGTAGCGATCGCTCGGGTTGCGGGCCATCGCGTGGAGAATGATCTCCTCGACCTGCGGCGAAATCTCCTCATTGCGCCGGCGGGGGGCAACCGGATCGCCGGTGAGGCGGGCGTTCATGATCAGAAATGGATTGGCGCCTTCGAAAGGCACCGCGCCGGTCACCATTTCATAGAGGATCGCGCCGAGGCTGTAGATATCGGTGCGCGGATCGCCGCGTTTGCCCTTGACCTGCTCCGGGGCCATGTAATCGGGCGTTCCCATGGCGGGGGTGAAAGCGCCGAAAGTCAGACGTCGCATGCCTTCGAATTTGGCGATGCCAAAGTCCATGATGCGGATGCTGCCGTCGTTGCAGATCATGATGTTTTCGGGCTTCAGATCACGGTGGACGACTTCGTGCGTGTGCATGTATTGCAGCGCTTCGCAGACTCGGCTGGCGATACGTAAAGCATCATTAACCGGCATGGGCCGCATGCTGCGCATCAGATGGCCCAGCGTCTGCCCCTCGAGATATTCCATCACCATATAGGGGCGGCTCTGGTCTTGGGGCGGCTCCTCCAGGCGCAGGACGTAAGGGTGATTGAGCACCTTGCCGATCTGCTGCTCGCGCTGGAAGCGCGAGTAAAAGCCGGGATCGCTCTCAAAATGCATGAAGGGCACTTTGAGCGCAACGACGCGCTGCGTCTGAAGATCGATCGCTTTGAAGATCGAAGCCATCCCCGATCGGCTGATCTGATCGGTGATCTGGTAGCGGTTGTCGAGCGTCTGCCCGACTTCCAATTCGTGTCCCATAGCCGGCGGTTCCACTTTCTGATAGACGGTCAGGCCGCGATAGTAGCTGGGACGCTCGACGCTTTCGACACGAATGATCTGCAGGGTCAAATTATCTTCGCCGCCGCGCTTCTCGGCCAATTCGATTAATTCCCGGCACGCTTCATCGGGCGGGCGCTTGGTAACGATCTGATACAGCTCATTTTCGGTGATGTAGCACCAGAGCCCATCGGTTGCCTGGATGATGTAATCACCGGGCGAGACGACGACGTTCTGGTAATCGATTCGAACGACCGGCTCCTGGCCGACGGTGCGGGTGAGGACCGAGCGGAATTGGCTGTTCATCGCATCGGCGACGGTGATCAGGCCGAGCTTGAGCTGCACGCCGGTATAGGAATGGTCACTGGTGATGCGCCGAATCCGGCCGTCCTGGATGGCGTAAACCCGGCAATCGCCGACGTGACCGATGTTGATTTCATTGTGGCGGAAGACGCTGATCGTAAGCGTCGTGAGCATGCGCCCTTCGATGCGCTGCTTCATGCCCTGGTCGTAGACCGCGAGGTTGGCGGCGTTAAACATCTGCCAGAGAAGCTGGCCAGGTGTGCAGTCGCTTTTCGCATTGACGAAAGTCTCGCGCGCGTTGGTGCACGCAAGCTGGCTGGCGACTTCCCCGTAGCCATGCCCGCCGACACCGTCGGCTAAAACGACGACGGCACCGCGCGTGCGCCAGCCTTCCGGCGTTTCGGGTTGCCAGAATTCGAGGCAATCCTCGTTATTGGTCCGGACGCGCCCCGGGGAGGTTCGTCCGGCATAGGTGATCTGCATCTCGTTTCCGCCCAGTAGCCTGGCAAATACGCGTAGTTGCGCGTCTTTTACTGACGAGCAGCCGAAACACAAAGCAAAAGCCGTGCAACAGCTATTTGTCACCCCATTATGCGGTAAAGCGGCCATTGGACGTTCAAAATGAGAGGGGCCGATTCGTAACCGCTGCGCATCCGCGCGGCGGTAGAGGTGCACTTCGGCTTTGTTGCGCGCTTTCTAAGCAGGTTTTCGACGCCGGGTCGAGGGGCGGTCCGAGAGCCATTAGGAAGGGTAAAAACGGGATTTCCAAGGTCCAGAGAGCGGTTGCATCGCGCACTAATCGGTTCATTTTGATCTTGGCACGCCTTTTGATCTGAGCGGCACGAACCACCGTAGTGTTCCAAATGTTGGCTGTGGCAGATCGTCTGAGGCAGGAAACGAGGACCCGGATAAGGCACGGACGGAATTGACGTTGGCTGACTTCAATGCGGCTTAATGCATTGGGGCCAATACAGTTGGATTCCGCGCGCACATTCGGGGCTGATTCGAAATCTCGCGACTCTTCCCATGCTCGAAAGGAGAAATCTGTGCCGGAATCAACTCCCCCCACGACTCGACCCACGCTGGGCCTTACCGGGCTAACCAGCAATGCCATGGCGCTGATCGCGCCCGGGGCATTTCTATGGCTGACCTTCGGCCCCCAGGTGCTCACCGGCGCGCCGGGAGCGGGCATGTCCATGTGGTTCGGCATCCTTGCCGCACTGCTGCTGTGCCTTGCGACGGCCGTCGCTTATGCGGAGCTGTCCAAGCTCTATCCGGGCGCTGGCTCCAGTTACTTCTTTGCCGAGCAGGCGTTCCTCTCCAAGCGGCAGGCCTATAAGTGGGCGCGCATCGCCAAGTTCATGGTCGGCTGGGCGAGCCATCTCTATTACTGGGTTTATCCCGGAGTGATGGTGGGCGTCACGGCGCTCTTGGTCGGATACATCATGGGGCAATTCTTCCCCAGCACGTTCAGCGCCGGCTATCCCAGTCCGCTGTTCATGTGGATGTTCTGCATTATCTTCTCGATCGGCGTGGCCTACATCGCGTTCCGCGGCGTCGGTGGAACGACGGGTGTCAATGCAGCAATTAACGTCGTGCAAATTTCAGCGCTGATCGTCTTTTCCGTGATGGCCATCGGACACCGCATGAGCCATCCCGAGGGTACTCCAGCCTGGGTGCTGGATTCGGCTGGTAACCTGACGCAGTTCGTGCAGGCCACCGATGACAAGGGCAACGCCAAGACTGACAAGGACGGCAACCCCGTCATGACCAGCGATAAGTTCAAGGTCAGCTATGAGGGCGGCATTACCAAGGACGACAAGGGTATCGAAACCTACAACTATCACAATACCGCTGGCTCGGTCATCGCGCCGCATAAGTTCAGCTATGTGGTGATCCAGGCCTGCGTGGCTATTCTGATTCTCGTCGGATTTGAATCGGTCACCGCGATGGGCGAAGAAGCCAAGAATCCCAAGCGCGATATTCCGCGGGCCGTGCTATTGTCACTGCTCATCCAAGGCGGCTTTTGCTACCTCTTGGAATACTTTGCCGCCAACTATTTCATGCACAACGGCTATGGTGCAACCGCCAACGCTGGCAGCAGCTCGGCTCCGCTGGGCGACATGATGCAGATGGTCGGCGCCTGGGCCTTTGGCAGCGCCAAAGCCGGCTGGTGGTTCATGATGATTCAGGCCCTGACGGTGTTCCTGGCCCTGATCGGCACGACGCTCTCGTGCCTGAGCACCGGTGCCCGCGTGACCTACGCCATGGGCCGCGATGAGGAAGTGCCCAACCACTTTGGCATCCTTCATGGCCGGAAGCTGACGCCGCACGTGGCCATCTGGACGCTCGCCATTATCTCGGCCGTCATCGGCTGCCTGACCGTCGCCACCTATCTGTGCGGCCCGGCCGCCAGCGATCCGAAGGCCTATGCCAGCACGATTTCGGGACTGCCTCACAATTTCTGGTACTCGATCGGCACGCATAAGCTGAGCTTCGAGACGGCTTCGAAGATTCCTCAGAGCCTGCTGATGATCACACTGGTCAGCAATTTCGGAACCTTCCTGCTGTACATGCTGACCTGCGTGGTGGCGATCGTCGCCTTCCGCGAGCACCACACCTTCAACACGTTTAAGCACACGGTGATCCCGGTCTTCGGACTGCTGGCCAACCTGCTGTGCATGGCCTTCTATCTGGTCGGTCCGTTCTTCGTGAGCGGCATGAGCTGGAAGGAGCCGTATTGTGCCCTGGGCATCGCAGCCATCTGGGGCATCTACGGCGCGATCTACTTCGCCAGCCGAAGTAAGAAGACCGGCAAAGCGATTCTGACGCCGGCGGGCGCGACGACGGTTACTGCATAAGCGGGTAACGATCGATAGAAGTGAAAGGGAAAACCAATGCGACTCCACGGCGATGTAAGCCGTGGAGTCGCTTTTTATCGAGGCGGTAGGTCTTGAGTCAACGAAGCCGCGAATCGCAAAGCTTGCTTCAGGTCTTCCTGGCAAAGATCGGGGTGATTTCCCAGGACCTGTTCCGACGACTTCCCGTCTGCGAATTGTTCGATGATGAGTGACACCGGAATCGCCGTATGGCGAATGCAGGGCTGTCCCTTGGAATTGAAGGTGATGCGATCGAACACGATCTCTCCTGCCGCATATCTCAGGACCCGGCACCAGTTCAGTTTGGGTTTTACCCGATTCTATCGATGCAATCTTCTGTCCATCGCCAGTGCGGCGTAAATCTTGGACTCGGTTGACGGTGAATCACCAAAATGAATCTTGAACCGATCTTCCGAAGATCATCGGGGATTATGTCGGTGGGAATTTCCCACCAGTGGCCCACCTCATCACCAATGCGAGTATGGGCGCCATTGGCGTGCCACAGGACACGAACCTCGACTCGGATATCCGGAAGCTGGTCCACACCGCAATTTTAACGGATCAAAACCCGCGCTTCATCTTGTCTTTGAGTCTCCCGTCTTCGTAGAGCACCAAGACGAATTTGTCATTGCTTCCGTATTGCACCGATTTCTCGTTGATCCCAGTGACATCGGAGGGGAATTGGATTCCGCGGGCGAGCTCGGTGTTCTGGCGGCCGAAGCCCATGATCCGCTCGACCGATCCCTCGGTCATGCCCGGCTGGAGCTTGTCATAGTTGGATTCATTGACGTGATCGCAGCCGATGGCGAAGGCGGAAAATGCCAGAGCGAGGGTGAGCTTGCGGGTTGCCGAGAGGGTGTTCATGGCCGCATGATAATGCAAGGCAGCCCATGAAGGGGAAGAGTAGAAATCCGGCGAGCCGCGCGTTTTTTAGGCGAGCAAACCCTTAACGACATTGGCGGCGATGACCCCGGTCAGCTTCTGATCCAGTCCCTGAAAGCGGAAGGTCAGCTTCTCATTGTCGATGCCCAGGCAATGGAGGATTGTCGCGTTGAAATCGCGCACGTGGACCGGATTCTCGGCGATGTTGTAGCTGAAGTCGTCCGTTTCGCCGTAGCTGATGCCGGGCTTAATGCCGCCGCCGGCCATCCAGGTGGTGAAGCATTTGGGATGGTGGTCGCGGCCATAATTGTCCTTGGTCAACCCGCCCTGGCTATAGACGGTTCGGCCAAATTCCCCGCCCCAAATCACGAGCGTGTCGTCCAAGAGCCCGCGCTGTTTGAGATCGGTGATCAGAGCATAGCAGGCGCGATCCACATTCTGGCAAAGCTGCGGGAGCAGCTTGACCACATCGCTGTGAACGTCCCAGCCGCGATGATAGATCTGGGAAAAGCGCACGCCGCGCTCTGCCATTCGCCGCGCGAGTAGACAGTTGTAGGTGAACGTCCCCGGCTCCTTCGCATCCGGTCCATAGAGCGCCCAGGTCGATTCCGGCTCATCGGAAAAATCGAGCAAGTCAGGTACCGAAGCCTGCATGCGAAAAGCCATTTCGCATTCCGCGATGCGCGTTTGCGTCTCCGGATCTCCCATCGAATCGTATGTGAGCCGATTGAATTGATCGATGCCATCGAGCATGGCTCGGCGAGTCTTCCGATCGACGCCTGGAGGATCGGTCAGATAGAGCACCGGATCACCCGCAGAACGCAACGCCACGCCGGCATGCTGCGCCGGAAGAAAACCGCTACCCCAGAACTTGGCGGAGATGGGCTGCGGATTCACGCCGGCCGGATATTTTGAAGTCATGACGACGTACGTCGGCAGGTTGTCGTTCATGCTGCCAAGCCCGTACGAAAGCCACGCCCCCAGGCTGGGCTTGCCGGTGACCATGTTGCCGGTGTTCATCAGGAGCTGGGCCGGCTCATGGTTGATGGCATCGGTGTGCAGCGTTTTGATCAGCGCGATGTCATCTACTATTTTTGCAGTATGAGAGAGCAGTTCACTGGCCCAGACGCCGCTGCTTCCACACTTGGAGAATTTGAAATGAGACGGCGCGATGGGAAAGCGCGTCTGTCCGGCGGTCATGCCAGTGAGTTGCTGACCGCCGCGAATCGATTCGGGCAGGTCCTTGTTGAAAAGCTTCTCGAGACCCGGCTTGTAGTCCCACAAGTCCTGCTGCGGCGGGCCGCCGGACATGAACAGGTAAATCGCGCGCTTGGCGCGGGGGGCAAAATTGGGAAATCGAACGGCAGGCGCTTCCGATTGGCTGGCGCGTGCGCTTTTGGAAAAAGCAAAATCGCCCAGCAAGGATGCGGCAGCTGCCCATGCCAATGCACTTCCAGTTCGACCCAGAAAATGACGGCGCGTCTCAAGCTGCGCGCAGGCCGCCTTTGCTTCAGCAGAAATCGGGAGCTTCAGCCACGCCGGAGCGTCCTGCGGATCGGTACATTGGCGATGCTGCTTCATCGGTACAACCTCACTTATTCATTGCCGCATCGGTGCTGAGTATCTGGCTGGCGACCAATGTCCACGAGGCCAATTCGCTTTTGGGCAAATCCTTATCGCACGGGCTGTCGCCAACCTTGAGCAACTTCTCTGCGGCCTTTTCATCAGCCTCGAATCGCTTCTCGAACGATGCCTGCGCGCTCAGAAAGATCTCGCTCTCCTGCTCATTCAACGGCCGGGAAAGCAACCATCGGGCGATGAAATTGAGCCGATTTTCCGGCGTCGGCCCGGCTTCCTTCATGGCTCGTTGGGCGAGCATTCGTGCCGCTTCAACCCATTGCGGATCATTCCAAACGACCAGCGCCTGCAGCGGCGTATCCGTGCGCTCTCGCACCGGACAGGAAACATCGCGCAGCGGCGCATCGAACGTCAACATGTTCGGTGGCGGCGCCTGTCGTTTCCAGAAGGTATAGAGCGATCGGCGATAAGTTCCCGCGCCTTTGTCCTGCTTCCATTCCCCCGGCTTGGTCGCCAAGCCGCGAACAGCTTCCCAAATGCCCGGCGGCTGATAGGGCTTCACACTTGGCCCGCCGATCTGCTCGACCAGCAATCCGGAAGATTGTAGCGCGCAATCGCGCAATTCCTCGGCATCCATCCGAAAGCGCGGCCCGCGCGCGATCAATCGATTGGCTGGATCGCGCTCAATCATTTCCGGCGCCGCGCGCGCCGATTGCTGATAGGCTGCCGACAGGACCATCAAGCGGTACATATGCTTGATGTCCCATCCGCTCTGCTCGAATTCAACGGCCAGCCAATCGAGTAATTTCAAATTGGACGGCCGGCTGCCCATCATCCCAAAATCACCGGGCGTGGAGACGAGCCCGATGCCGAACAGCTCCTGCCACATGCGATTGACTTCAACTCGGGCGGTGAGAGGATTGTCAGGACTCGTCACCCAATGCGCCAGCCCAAGGCGATTATGCGGATCACCTGGCGCCAGAGGCGGGAGAAACTCCGGTACGTTCGGACTGATGCGCGCGAGTCGCGCGGTATAGACGCCACGCGACAGCACATGGGCATACGCCGGCTCCGGGAATTCCTGGCAGATCAGCGAATCGTCGCCGCCCTTGGAAAGCTCGGCCAGCTTCTGATCGAGCGGCTTCAATCGCGAGCGAAGCTCCTTTGTCTTCGCATCAAAATCGGTCCAGTAGACATGGCTGACGACATAGCGCTGATCGGCGTTCCACCGATTCATCGCCTGCTTCGCGATTTCGGCGGCATAATCTTCGTAAGGCAGGCGCGCCACTTCATCCTCAGACAGAGCTCGCCCATAGACGCGCACATCCTGAAAACGAGCCATCTTCAGCGCATCGGAATCGAATCGCCGGCTCAGCTCCCATGGAGCATCCGTGTGAATCGTATCGCTGAGCTTGTCGCTCAACACCTTCGTGGCCATCAGCCGGCCATCGGAATAAATCTTGACGCCGGCGGCTTTCCCGGAGCCGTCGTACGTTAAGAAGAGATGATGCCAATAACCGCGCGAAACGGTGGAAGTGGATTGAACGACGATCGCGTCGGCGGGCAATTGATGAACGAGGCGGAAGGTAATCAGGGCCTTGTCGTACGCCAGCTCCCAGCCGCGCGAGCCGTGTGCCGAATCCATTCGCGATAAAACGGTGCCCGTGGTCACATCCCCGATGCCTGTTGGATTGAAGCGCACGCGCACCCAGCCGCCGGCGGAGAAGGGCTGGTCTTTCTCGAAATCGCCGACGGATTTCAATTCGAGCTTCGTCGCAGCTTCGAGGCGCATCGCCGGCCACAGCCAGGTCTGTTCGCCCCACACTGGGGGCGAGCCCGTGAAACTCACTTGCTTCAGTGTCGCATGCGGCGCGCTATTTCGTACCTCTGTCCCGTTCTGTTCATCAAGCCTCAATCGAAGCTGCAGCGCATCTTCTGAAACGCTTTTTGGACCATTATCAGAAGCCAGCCACCGCTGAATCAGTTGATCGCTCTTTTGCTTTCTTCGCTCGATCTTTTGCAGAATGGTTGCCTTCTGCACAAGCACGGCGTTGTACTCCGCCAGATGCTCCGGCTTTGGAACGCGAACGGCGGGGGGATAATCGAACCGATCATCGTTCGATGGCCGCTCGTTCAGATTGTTGAAGAACGCGCTGAGCGAATAGAAATCCTTCTGCGTGATCGGATCGAACTTGTGATCGTGGCAGACCGCGCAGCCGACCGTCATGCCCATGAAAACGGTGCCGAAAGCCTCGGTGCGATCGCGGGCATTGTTGACCCGCAACTCTTCGTTGATCGCGCCGCCTTCGCCGGTGCTCAGGTTGCAGCGGATAAATCCGGTCGCGACAAGTTGATCGACATTCGTCGGCGGCAGCAGATCGCCGGCAATCTGCTCGGTCGCGAACTGGTCGTAAGGCTTGTTGGAATTGAACGCTCGGACGACGTAATCGCGATAAGGCCAGATATCACGGTAGTCGTCGTTGTGCAGGCCATGCGTGTCGCCATAGCGAACGTAGTCGAGCCAGTAATGAGCGCGCTGCTCGCCGAAGCGCGGGCTGGCCAGAAGACGATCGACGAGGATTTCATACGCGTTCGGCGATGTGTCTTTTTCAAATGCGGTCACGTCCTCGGGCGTTGGAAGCAAACCAGTCAGATCGAGCGTGAGGCGGCGGATTAGGGCCGTTTTGCTCGCAGCGGGCGAAGGGGAAATTCCCTGCGATTCCAATGCTGCCAATACAAAATGATCGATTGATGTCCTTGGCCAATCCTTTTGTTTGACTTGCGGAATCGGGGGCCGAATTGGCTTTTCAAATGACCAGTGATTCCGGTACGGCGCACCTTGCGCGATCCATTCCCGCAGCGTTTCGATTTGCTCGGCGCTGAGCGCCTCATGTGGCGCGGGCGGCATGTGCACATCCGGATCGTGCGACGTCACCCGGCGGATCATTTCGCTTTGCACTGGACTCGAGCGGACGATGGCAATTTTGCCATCCTTGAGCGCATGCGTTGCAGATGAGAGTTGATCGAGTCGAAGGTTTGCTTTGCGCCCGCCAGGGTCGGGGCCGTGGCATTGGTAGCAGTGGTCGGCAAGGATGGGTTCGATGTCTCGCGTGAAATCGCGCGCTGCAACTTGTCCCCAGCTGATTTGAGCTGACGAGCAAATCAGAGCGAAACAAACGACCAAAGATGCTACAACGCAACGGACCATCAACCCTCGATCCTACATCTCCCTATCGACCGCTACCGCGATACGTTGAACGGCTTTCATCATATCGTTGAACATCTGCGGCGTAATGGATTGCGCCCCATCGGTCAAGGCATGCTCCGGATCATTATGCACCTCAATGATCAGCCCGTCGGCGCCAGCCGCCACCGAGGCCCGGCACATGCTGTCCACCAAGTAACTCTTCCCCGTCCCCTGACTCGGATCGACGATGACTGGCAAATGGCTTGCCCGCTGCAGCGCAGGAACCGCCGCCAGCGCAAGCGTGTTACGAACATACTCTTCATAGGTGCGAATCCCGCGCTCGCAGAGCATCACGTTCTGATTTCCCCGGCTCAAGATGTATTCGGCAGCCAGCAGGAATTCTTCGAGCGTCGCGCTCATCCCGCGCTTCAGCAGCACCGGCTTAGGCTGCTCGCCGACGGCGCTGAGCAGATTGAAATTCTGCATGTTCCTCGCACCCACTTGTAATACATCCGCATATTTTGCAACCAGCGGCACCTGCTCGACCGCCATCACTTCGGTGACCACCGCCAGCCCCGTCGCCTCGCGCGCCAAAGCCAGCAGTTCGAGTCCCTTTTCCGCCAGCCCCTGGAAGGAATAGGGATTGGTTCGCGGCTTGAACGCGCCGCCGCGCAGGCCCACTGCGCCGCCGGCCTTCACCGCCTGGGCAATGTCCATGAGCTGCGATTTGCTTTCCACGCTGCATGGCCCGGCAATCACCGCCACCTTCTTTCCGCCGGCCGTCGCGCCGCCTTTCTGCCCCAGAATCAGCGGCACGACCGAACGTTCCTTCTTCACCTCGCGCGAAGCCATCTTGTAAGGCGCGAGGATCGGCACGACCCGGTCAACGCCTTCAACCGACTCGAAAGCTGAGCGGTCCTTGTTGCGGTCGTCGCCGATGACGGCCACCACCGTTCGCTCCGTTCCTTCGATGACGTGATCCTTGAGCCCCAGCTCGCGTACGAGCTTGCAGACATGTTCGACCTGCTGTTTGGTTGATCCCGGTTTCATGACGACGACCATTGGGTTAGCTCCAAAATAAAAAAGCCCCAGGACCCGCGTCCTGAGGCTTGCTGTATCGGTAGCAAAGAGGCCAGCTTCAGAACGCGCCGTTTCCCGGCGGATAAAAATATCCGCTAAACCAGAACCCAAAAGCAGCGTTCGTGAGGGCCATTTGCGTGAGGCAGTTTACCCTGAATTGCTGCTTAAAGTCAAAACATTTCCCCTAGAACCATCGCGGATATGTGACCAAAGGGCGGATTAGCCGTCCAAAATCGCTTCTCTCCAAGGGGATGGGACAAGCGTTTACGAAGGATCTGCTGATTGTAAATCTCGTGACTGCGCCCGCTCTCCGTTTTTCGATTCGTAACGTTCTATAAAATGATTTGACAATTGAATGTCGTGAAGTTCTCCGGCGGGCCGAGTGTCATTGCCGTCTGGCAATGGCTTGGCTTCCCGTGATTCGATGCCGGACAAAAGACTCAGATATTTCGAGCGCTGGACGCGAGCCCTGATACGCTTTTGCATTTTTTCCTCAAAGATGTGATGCGGTAATCTTACGCGCGCTTCGCGATTTTCGCCACGAAATCCGCAGGAATTGCAACATTAAATGAACTTCGGAGCCGCAGTTTTTTGAGGACTTTTTGAGAGGCGCCAGCCTATATTCGTGACATGGCTTTGCTCGAACTCCCTCACACGGCCGGTTGCGTAGTCTGCGGGAAGGACAATCCACACAGCCTGGGATTGAATCTGAAGGTTGATCCGCAATCAGGCGTGATCAGCGTCAAATATTTATCGCAGCCGAAGCACATCGGATTTGTCGACATCATTCATGGCGGCATCCAGGGGCTGATTCTTGACGAAGCGATGGTCTGGGCCGCGACGTGGTCTGGAAAGCGCTTCTGCGTCTGCGGGGAAATGGTGGTGCGCTATCGCCGAAGCGTGCCGGTGGGACATCAATTGCATATTGAAGCCAGAGTGTCGGCGGTGCGCTCGCGCCTCATCGAAACGCAAAGCAGCATCCGAGATGCCGAGGGCACGCTCTATACGACCGCCACGGGAAAATATGTTCCGCTTCCAATGGAGCAAAGCGACAAGTTTGCGAACTCGGTTTTGATCGAACCGGGGACGAGCGAAGCGCTGCATGCATTGCGGAGGGGGTTTGGGAGCTGAGTCTTCAGGAGGCTGCTCGTAGCGAATTCTCCACCACAATAGAGATGACAACCGGCCCCAGTGGCGGTAGGAATGGTTCATGCTTTCCAAAGTTCTTGAGGCCATTGAAGCGCGTCGGCAGCAATCCATTTCTGATCTGAAGGATTTTCTGCGGATTCCCAGCGTCAGCACCAAGCCGGATCATCGACCGCGGATGGTGGAGTGCGCGCAGTGGCTGGCGGACAAATTCAAGAATGCGGGGCTGGACGCGCAGATTCGTCCGACGCCGGGCCATCCGATCGTGCTGGCTAAGAATCAGCACAAGCCCGGCAGGCCGACGATTCTTTTTTATGGGCATTACGACGTGCAGCCGCCGGAGCCGCTGGAGCAGTGGGTGACGCCGGCGTTTGAGCCGACGATTCGCAAGACCGACGCCGGCACCGATGCGATCTATGCCCGCGGCGCGGTGGACGACAAGGGGCAGGTCTGGGCGCACGTCGAAGCGATCACGCAATGGCAGAAGCAGGGCGGCGTGCCGGTCAACCTCACGATGCTCATCGAAGGCGAAGAGGAAATCGGCGGCGAGCATCTGGAAGATTTCGTCACCGCGCATCGCGATGAGCTGAAGGCGGACGTCGCGGTCATCAGCGACACCGGTCAATTCGCGCGAGGCGTACCTGCGATCACCTATGGCCTGCGCGGCTTGATCTACAGTGAGATCATCATCACCGGCCCCAGTCACGACCTGCACAGCGGAATGTACGGCGGCTCTGTCCCCAATCCGGCCAATGTTCTCTGCGAGCTGCTTGCGACGCTGCATGACAAAGATGGACGGGTGAACATTCCGGGCTTTTATGACGATGTCGTTCCACTCAGCCCTGCCGAGCGAAAGGAATGGGCGAGCCTGCCTTTTGATGAGAAGCAGTTCTTTGCCGAGCTTCAGCTTCAATCCGGCATCGGCGAGAAGGATTACACCACTCTCGAACGGCGCTGGGGCCGGCCGACCTGCGACATCAATGGTCTGACCAGCGGTTACCAGGGGCCGGGGGCAAAGACCATCATTCCTTCAACCGCATCGGCCAAAGTTTCAATGCGGCTTGTGCCCAATCAGGATGCCCAGAAACTCGCTCAAGCGTTTGAAGCGACGATGACGCAGCGTTGCCCGAAAAACCAGAAGATCGAATTCAAGCGCCACGGGGCTTCGCCAGCCGTCGTCGTCGCGCGCGAAGGAAAGGCGATGCAGCTTGCGATTGAAGCAGTTCAGGACGGATTTGGTGTCGCGCCAAAACTGATCCGCGAAGGCGGCAGCATTCCGGTCGTTGGCTTGATCAAGAAGACGCTCGGCATCGACACGCTGCTGGTCGGCTTTGGCCTGCCCGATGATCGTGTGCATTCTCCCAACGAAAAATTCGACCTCGACGCGCTTCATCGAGGCACCCGCACCGCCGCCTGCCTGTATGACAAGCTCGCCAAGCTGAAAGCGTGATCAGGCTACACCCAGGTCTTTGGTGGTGAAGAGGGATTCGTAAGGATAACCGGCCGATTCGATATTTTGCCGCGCGCCTTCGAGGCGATCGATCACGGCGATGATTTTTTCGATTTTCGCGCCGACGTTTTCAAGACTCTTAGCCGCTTCAAGAACCTGGCCGCCGGTGGTGAGCACGTCTTCGACGATCAACACTTTTTCGCCAGCCTTTAGCGTGCCTTCGACGAGCTTGCTGGTGCCGTAATCTTTCTTCTGGTTGCGGATGATGACGAAGGGCTTGCCGCATTCCATCGCGGTCGCTGCTGCGAGAGCCACCGCGCCCAGTTCCGCGCCGGCGATGCGATCGACGTTAGACGTCACCTTCGCGGCAAACAGCTTGCCCAACTCGCGAAGAATGTCCGGCTGCGTTTCGAACAGGTATTTATCCAGGTAATAGTTGCTTTTGCGCCCACTGCGCAAGGTAAATTCGCCGCGCAGCAGGGCCACTTCCGCAATCCGCTTTCCAAGTGCTTCTCGTGTCATGCCGCCAATATCAATACCGCGGGGGTAGCCGTCAAATCAGGGGTGAGCCGGTATTTCGAAGCCGATTTCGATATCGTTCTCATCCACCCTCAGGGGAATTGGCCTGCTCGATTTCAGGTCCTCAACGATTACGCTGATAACCTCGCCGAGCGTCGCACCTCGAACTCTCAGACTCACCGGCTCATTTCGATCGACTCCCGCCTCGTTCAACGCGTTCCAGTTCGCATTGATGGAGATTCCGGAAACATCCTTCAGAAAATCCAGGACGTCCGAGAGGCCGACTGAACTAAAACTCACGTCCGGGAGGGGGCGATCGATTTTGGCGCGCATTGAATCGCTCATCTTCATCTCATTCAAACGCTGGGTAGCCGCGATATAAGCATCCAATCGATTCGCTTGCGCGATGATCAGGATGTTTCTCTCGACGCGATAATCCAGGCGCGCGTTTTTGTTGCTCGCTTCGGCAAGCAGAAGGGCGAGAGCCCTGGTGAACTTCACATTTTCCAGCTTAAGTGTGATCGGCTCATTGCGATCGATGCCGAGGTTCGCCCAATCGACGACGATGTTGATTCCGCTGACATCGCGCATGAAGTCGATCGTGTCGCTAAAGCCGACGCCGGTGAAATGGATCTGCGGCAACTGGCGGTCCATTTGCTTGGCCATTGCCGGGTCAATTTTTTGCGCCGCGGCGACGGGGGCAGTGGGTTTCACTTCTGTAGGCGCGGCATTGCGCTGAGCGGCACTTTGCGTCGCCGGCCTGCATGCAGCGCCCGGCAGCAAAATCAACAAACCAATCGCGAAGATCGCCCAGACCGCCTTTGGCGCGCGACGATGGAATTGCGACGGGTGGTCCATCAGATGGCCGATTCGATGCCGGGTGACTTGCATGGCGTGGACTCCAGGAAAAAGGGCGATGCTGCGCGCGGGTCGGCCGCGCGCGACATCGAGCAGGGTTTGAACGTAAACGGCCGCATCCAGCTTCAGGCTGCAGATGGTTTCCTCATCGCAGCACTGCTCGCGGATCGCGGTCAATCGCGCGCTCATGAACCAAACCAGCGGATGGAACCACCAGATGGCGAGCGCCAGCCGTTGCGCAGCGGCCAGAAAGGCGTCACCGCGTCGCAGATGAGAAAGTTCATGCCCCATCGCAACGCGAAGGGCTTGTGGCGAAGATTCGAGCAGCCGGACGGGAAGGACGATAGTTGGGCGAAGGATTCCGACAACTGCGGGGCCAAAGTCGGTGTTCGCAATGATCAGGCGCGCCGATTGTTTTCGGCCCAGCTCTTTGCAGATGCGTTGGATCAATTCATCCAGGACTGGTGGACATGCCACAGCATCGCGGCGCAACCGGCGAAGAAGCTGGTGAGAAGCAGCCGCGGTTGCGACGAGCACGGCACCACTTCCGCTCAGCCAGAGCATCATGACGATCTTTGCCCAATCGACTCTTCTACGACCGGTCGGAACAGCCGACGCAATTTCGGGCGGTGCGAGGGCTGTTATGAGATCACTTTGTACACCTGCGCTCGAACCTACTGCGGCATTTGAAGACAAAGAATGATCGACTGCGACTTGAGTCGTCTTTGCCTGCGCCCAACTGAAAAGCCCGGTCGGGCTGCTCCACACCGGCGGTGTCAGGCACTTGGCCAGCGCGACCAGCCAGAGCGCATAGACGACATGCGGCCATCGCTTCAAAAGCGTCGAGATCGCGGCCACCAGGGCGATGACCACCGCGATCTGAATCGCCTGCGATTCCAAAAGAGAGACCATCAGTCGGGCATTCATGACTTGCCCTTTCGTTTGGCTTTGAGCTGATCGAGCATTGTTTGCAACTCATCGAGCTGGGCGTCGCTGAGCGCGCGGTCCGAAATGAGATGCTGAACCAGCGGCAGAGCGTCGCCAGCAAAGAGTCGATCGACCAGATCGCGGACGACGCCGCGCACCACGCCGGCGCGCCGAACCGCCGGATGATAGACATCGGCCCGCCCTTCGCGGCGCTTGGCCAGAAAACCTTTGGCATGAAGGCGCCGCAGATAGGTCTGCACGGTCGCGAAATCCATTTCGCGCTCCGCTGGAAGAGCCTCGGCGACCTCACGGACGCGCGCCTCGCCCAAACGAAAAACGATCTGGGCAATCTCCAGTTCCGCTCCCGAGAGCTTGGGCATCGCAGCCATGCAAAAACCTCCATGTCGCGTACAACTGTACGTGAACATACACGTACAGTTGTACGCGTTCAAGAGAAAAATCCGCAGAAAATCGCTGCTTGTGCGCCTTGCGCGGCTGTGGGATGATTGAGCAGGAGAATTCCTGACGATGAAATGGTTCGTGGAGGGCTGGCGGCGTTATGCGCCGCGGAAAGTATCTGGAAGTGCGCGACCGGCCCTGGAGCGGCTGGAGAATCGCCGCCTGCTGTCGGTCGTCTATAGCGTCGTTGACCTCGGCACGCTGGGCGGCACCAGCAGCATGGCGCTGGCGATCAATAATGCCGGGCAGATTGTCGGGCAGGCCGACACTTCATCCGGCGCTTCGCATCCGTTTTTCTACAATCCCGTGACCGCGTCGATGCAGGATCTGGGGACGTTGGGCGGCGCAACAGGCAGTGCGACCTGCATCAACGCAGCAGGACAAGTCGTTGGCTGGGCCACGGCAGGTAATAACATCCCACGCCCGTTTCTCTGGACCAGCAATGGCATGGCTGATCTCACACCTGCAGGTGCAGTAGGCGGACAAGCGAATGGCATCAATGATTCTGGCGCGATCGCGATGACGCTAACGCTTACTGATGGCTCAAATAATGCGTATGTCGATGCCGCGGGACAGTACACGAATCTCAATTCGTTTATGGGAAGCACCAGTTCACTGGGCCAGGCGATCAACGCCACCGGACAAGTGGCTGGAAATGTTTCCAGCGCGGGCCTTCCGAATGCCTGGTTCCTGGGCAACAGCGCTAGCGCAAGCGTGCTGGGTGCACCGACCGGCAGCGATGGCGCGCTGTCCTTCAACGTGACCTCCATTAACGATGGCGGTCAGATCGTCGGCTATCGCGTCGATCACTCGCCCGATCCGACTGAGCCGAATCTTCCCAGCGGCTGGCTCTATGCCGGCGGGCAGTTCAGCGCGACCGCGATGCAGCAGCCGCAATCCATTGACAGCGCCGGCGACATCGTTGGGGCATCCTTCGTCAACGGTGGCGCGGATGATCTGGAGGCTCACGCGTTTGTCACCGTCGGCGGTGGCAACCAGGATTTGAACAATCTGATTGCCGCTGGCTCTGGGACAGGTTGGGTGCTTTCGCAAGCCAACTCGATTAACTCCGCAGGTCAGATCGTTGGCTGGGGATTGCTCAACGGCGCGCAGCATGCCTTCCTGCTGAATCCGCAAGTGTCATCCGGTCCGCCTGCTGCGACGGGGCAGATTGCCGGGACCGTCTTCGAAGACAGCAACAGCAATGCGCAGGTGGAAATCGGAGAGCCAGCGCTGGCCGGCTGGCAGGTCTACATTGACGCAAATAACAACGGCATTCTCGATCCCGGCGAGCAGGTGGTAACGACCGATTCATTTGGTCATTACGCGCTTCCAGGATTGGCCGCTGGGACCTACGTCGTTCGCGAAGTGCAACCGGGCGGCTGGGCTTCGACGGTGCCGGCACCCGTGCCCGGGCAGGGAGCGTTTTATGATGTCACGCTTGCCAGCAACAACAGCATCGTCAGCGACGAGAATTTCGGGAATGCGCCGATCCATGTCTCAACGGGCTCGGGCCAGATTGTCGGCTCCGTCTACAACGACGCCAATGGCAACGCCAAGCGTCAGAAAAATGAAAAGCCGCTTGCGGGCGTACAGGTGTTTGTGGATTTGAACAACGACGGCCTTTTTGAATCGGGAGAGCCGACCGGCACGACGGATGCTTCGGGTCATTATGTGATCGGCAGCTTAGGCGCGGGGACTTACAGCGTCGATGTCACAGCGCCGGCCGGGTGGCTCATGACGACTTCTGCAACCGGTTCGTTGTCGGCGCAATTGACGACTGCAACGAGCGTGGTCAGTGAGCCGGATATCGGATTGGACCTGGGGGCGACGGTGAGCGGCCAAGTCCTCAATGACGTGGCGGGCAAAGGAAAGATCAGCCGCAAATCACCGCCACTGACGGGATGGCGCGTCTTCATCGACGCCAATGGTGACGGCACCTGGCAGTCGGATGAACCTTTGGTCATCACCAATTCCGCCGGTCAGTTCTCGCTCATCGGACTTCGACCCGGCAAGTTCCTTCTTCGCGTCGTCCCCGAAGCCGGCCGGCAGCAAACCAAGCCGACGCACAACGCGCCGCTTCGCATTCATCTGGCGTGGAAAAAGAAGCTCAAGACGCCGCCGTTTGGGGAGCATCAAACGTAATCATTCACACGCGATCGGAACGTTCTTTCTCAAACGCTCGTTACTCTTAAGGTGCGACTGCGATCCGCGCCGCTCGACGCGCACCGCAAGCGGTAGCGGCTAAAAGAAGAAATATCTCGACAATTCTTCGCGTGAAACCTAGGAGCGCTGCCCATTGAGCATCCACAGCAGCAGATTCTGGACAAATTTTTCGGAGTAGTCGTGGGAATAACCGAGGATCCCGTAGGTGTCGGTGCCAAGCAGGCCGCTGCTGACGTCCAAAGATGAAAAGATCACATGCCCTTTTCCGCTGCTGAGGATTTGCATCGTGGCGGCGTCGCCGGCGTATCCTTTTTCGACCGCATAACTGCGCAGCCGCGGCTTATTCAGGTCGTACATGCCGTCGAATTGGTCCGAGAGAAGCACCGGCGCATGAGTGATCGGCTGGAGTTGCGCGGACGGGAAGGCAGAAGTCATCATCCGTTGCATGGAAGATGCAAACTCTTTCGATCCGCCTGCGGCATCGATCAGCAGCACGCCGCCATCTTCGACGAATTTGCGAATCGCCTGCTTGTCCTGGTCATCGAGGTCGATCGCTGTGGTGCCCGTCAGATGGGCAAAATGCATCTTGTCGAAGGATAGACCCTTCATCGCAATCGGCTTGATGTTGAGTGCAATTCCAGTGCGTTTTTCCAGAAGCCGACCATATCGCGGCCACGCGCCCGGCTCAGGATCCCAGTTGCCGTTGTATTGCAGGCGCGCCACATCCAGGTTCATAAATGGGGCCCCAACCGGTTCAGGGATGTACGTCGTGTTGAGCTTATTTCGCAAATCGACTTTGCCCGTAGCGTAGACAAATAGGTTCGTCCCAAGCTGAAACGCCGCCTTATGAAGAGTCTTGTCGCGATGCTGCCAAAAGAGCGCGATATCGATGGGACAATGGACCATCAGCAGCCTCGAGCCATTGCTGACCGCCAGCAGCGGCGTGGATTGATCGAGCCGGTAATCGACCGAGTAAAGCGGATGATCGGCCGGCAGGGGAGCCAGCGGATATTGCGGAAAGAGCCGCTGCGCCAGTTCCTTCGCGAAAGCGTTGAACTCCGCTGACTTTCCATCCGCCTGCGTGAAGATCATCCCGCCCGCATCCACGTATTCCCGAAGCTTTCGGCAATCGTCATCAGAGAATTTGAGAGCCTGATGACTGGCGATGTAGAGAATTGGCGCATCGGTCCAATCGGGCCAATCGCGCTGGAGCGAGACGATTTGCCAATTCAGCGGGCGCTCGAGTTCTCGGCTGGCCCATCGGGAAAGATGGGCCAAATCGCGCGGCCGATTGTCCCAGTAGTGATTGGGATCCTGCGGGTCATCGGGATTGTCGAAACGCAGCTTGTTCATCATGATCGGCGCTCGCGCCCGAGCGAGGAACAGCAGCGCATAGGATGTATTGATCTCGTCCCACCAGCTGCCATCTGATTGCTGATTGGCGATCACCGGGCGGGCCAACTCGGCATACCAGTCGTGCGTGCCGAAGAATTTGAATCCTGACGCTAATCCCACGCGCGCGACACCATAGAGGCCATACCCCCAGAACGGCCCACGCGCATCGTGTGCCTCCGGAAGCGAGATTGAGTAATCGCCGCTCTCCCAGACGTGCAGCGCCCTGCGCAAACCAATTGGAAAGGGCTCGCGCCCAACTTCGCCTTCCGCATGAACCGGGTCGCTGTAATCGTGCGCGACAAACAGCGACGCGATGGCCGCCGCCGTCATCGTCGGTCGAGGCTCCTGGGCGCTTGGGCTGCGCGCGTTGGCCGACTGATAGCTCCACTGTCCATCTGGAAGCTGCGTGGTCGTCCAGTGCTTATCCACTTCCTGCCAATAGGTGATCGGCACTTCGACACCCGCATCGGCGGCCGACCAGACACCCATCAAACCATACTGACTGTTGGAGTTGTCCCACAGCATCGGGAAGTTGCGGGGCCCGCCGCGGAACTCTGGAAGAAGATCGTAGGTGTAAGCACCGCCGTGCTGCGCCTCCAGCAGATAATGGGCGTCGGCAACCAGCGCAGGCCAATCTTCCTTTCGCGCATAGACACTGAGGGCCGCGGCACGAATGGCGCGGGTGTAGACCGAATAGCCAGTGCGTGCCGGCAGCCCCTTCGTCCCATCGAGCAATTTCGCAGTCAATGGAGAATGCGGTCCAAGGCGCGCATCACCCACCGATCGGCCGGCCTCAATGATCGCGTAAACGCACAGCGCATCTTCGCCCGCTGACCAGTTGTGATAGTTGGCATCGAACCCGCTTTGCAGGCTGGCCAGGATGTAATTGGGCGCCGGAAGCTGATCGAGAAGATAGTCGATGCCATGCTGGATCGATTGACCGATGTCTTCGTCGGTCAGGGTTGCAGCCAGTGGAAGAGGATGAATCTGAATGCCGGGCTTTCGCGGCACGACGACAACCGGATTGGTCGCCGCGACAGGCTCTGTGGTGGGTTGGGTGCTGGCTACGAGAGGCTGCGTCGTCGGAGCGGGGACATTTTCGGTGACGTTGCTTGATGATGATGGCTGCGTCTGAACCGATTGGTCGCTGGTATTCGTCGCCGGCAGAGTTGCTGGGCTTAAAGGAGCACTGGGTGGCGGCGCCGACTGCTGCGGCAATGGTACGGTTGAGCTGTTTGACGCGACCGACGATGAGGAACGCGAAGGACGGTGCCAGGGTTTGCGCAGAAAGGCGAGCCAGATCGTAATCAGAACCGCCGCCGCCACGATTAGGCCGACACCAAAGCCGCGCATCATCAGTTGCAGGTCTTTGGGGGTCAGGTTTTCTTTTTTGGTTTCGGGAGAGGTCGCGTCAGGGGTTTGGGATGAGGGACCTGGTGATGAGAAAACCTGAGCAACCGGAGTCGGTTCATTAAATGGAATGACAAAGCGGGTTCCGCACGCCAGGCACATCACCGACGCGCCCGGCTCGGCACCTTCAAAATTCAACAGCTTTCGGCAATTGGGGCAGCGATGTTGCGCCATAAATTGCTCCCCAATTCGCCCCTTTTCCAGACTACACCTCAGCAAGGCACGCCAAAAAGCGAAATCAGGCTAACTTTGTGAGGCTTACAACTATCGGGCATTGTGGTATTGTATGGCAACTAAAGTAAGGGCGGAAATCTGCATGTCAAAGTCACCAAGTAGTAACGGATCGACGGCTGGCTGCATTCACAATCTTCCACGGGCCCGCAACCTGTATTTCACTGGCCGAAGGCAAATCCTGGACGCCATCGCCAAGTCGCGCACGGGCGACCATACCGTCGGGCCGGTTCTGGCGGTGTATGGAGCCGGCGGAATTGGAAAGACCGAACTGGCGCTCGAATATGCTTATGAACATCAGTCCAGCTATGGCCTGATCTGGTGGCTTCCCGCCGATGAACCCAGCACGCTGGCCTGGCACTATGCGAAGCTGGCCGACCGGCTCGGCATTCGAATGGGGTTTAGCGCAGATGCAACTGAAGCGCGCCGCGCCGTTCAGGAAGCCTTGTCACAGCGCAGCGATTGGCTGCTGATTTTCGATAATGTTCCCAATGCCGCTGCGGTGCGCGATTATCTTCCGCGCGGCACGGGTCATGTTCTGATGACCAGCCGCGATTCGCATTGGCATGGCGTCGCGAAATCCTTCTGTCTGCGCGTGCTCGATCCGGCCGAGGCGAGCGAATTCATTGCTCGTCGATCGGGCCGGGCGGCTGATCCAAATACTTCCACGCTGGCCCATGCACTGGGCAATCTTCCGATCGCGCTGGAGCAGGCGGCCGCGATGATTCGCGAGACCGAGCTATCCTGCTCCGATTATCTGCGCCGGTTTGAAGGCTACTGGGCCGAACTGCTGCAATCAGGCCGATCCACCGGGGATTACCCTGATGCATTGGCAATGACGTGGGAGCTCGCCTGCCGTGAGGTTGAAGAGACCAATCTCGAAGCCTTGGCGCTGTTGAAACTACTCGTCTATCTCGCGCCTGCGGAAGTGCCGCATTCGTTACTCCTTAAAGCGGCGGGGGCGCTGCCGGCGCCTCTGTCATCCACGTTGAGTACATCCGCTGGGCTCGGGCGCTTGATTGATGTGCTGCAAAGATTCGCGCTACTGAACGCCAGCGATGAAGCGATCTTCGTTCATCATTTCGTCTGCGCAATCACGCGCGATCGGCTGGCCGCCGATCAGCAGAATACCTGGCGCAACGCCGCTCTGGAGATGATGCAAATCAGCTTTGGCTTCGATCCGCATGCGCGGTCGACCTGGGCTGATGCTGCTCGCGCGATGCCGCATGCGCTGGCTGTGGTCGAGCATTCTGAGGCGGGGGGGCTCGAGCTGGGCACGTGCTCGAAAATCCTCAATATGATTGGCGAGTTCCTCCAGCAGGTGGGCCAATACGAACAAGCCCGTGTCGTGCTCGAACATGCCTTGGCCTTATGCGACCGCGCTTATGGGCCAGAGAATCCGCGCCGATCGGCCATCGCCAACAATCTTGGAAGGGCACTCAAACGCCTGGGCAATCTCACTGAAGCGCGGGCCTATTTTGAAGATGCCCTGGGACTGGATGAAGCGGTTTATGGCGCTTCACATCCGCATGTGGCCGAAGTGGTCAACAATTACGGCACGGTTCTCTACGAAACCGGCGATGTCAATACGGCGATGCGACAGTTCGAGTTTGCTCTGGAAATTTGCCGCGCCCACTACGGCGCCAATCATCCTAAAGTAGCAACAGTGACCAACAACGTCGCCTATGCGCGCGCTTATAACGGCGATCTCGATTCGGCCCTGGATTATTTCACGCAAGCACTTTCCAACGCCGAAGCGGCCTGTGGCGCCGACCATCCGCTGGTGGCCAGCATCCGCACAAATCTGGGCATTACGCTTCGACTTAAGGGACAAACGGATGCCGCCCGCGCCCAATTCGAGCGCGCGACCGCCATCAGTCAGCAGACGCTGGGCGACAATCACAGCGAAATGGCCCGCGGCTTTGGGCACCTGGGCGCCGTCTATCTCGAGAGCGGCGAATATGCCAAAGCGCACAGTTACCTGAAGCGCGCCTTGGAAATCGACGAAAAGGCGACGGGACCTTCGAATGTAGCGCTGGTCGGCCGACTGAATGACCTTGGCAAATGCCTGAAGGCCATGGGCGATCTGGATGCCTCGACGGCCTGCTATCAGCGTGCCGCCGGGATCCTGCGTGACAGTCGATCGACACAAAAGCTTTCATCCGGAACGGGCGATGGCCAATCGGATCGGATGGAATTGCAGATGCTTTAGTCGCCACGAATTGGATTCACTCGGGTGACCTGGGAGAGCAATTTCTTCTTCGGCGGGTGCAATACGATCTTCCGCGGAGCCGATAGAATCTCGCAGGATGGATAAGGCTTCGGAAAAGATTGATCTGGCGATCATCAGCAATTCGCTCCCACCATACCGGCAGCATCTCCATCGAAGGCTATCGCGCGAGATTCCGGAAATCCGACTCTGGACCCTGTTGACCCACATTGGTGATGGCAGATGGGATTTGGCAGGTGCCAATGATCTGGGCGCGATTTGCTTTGCGGACCAGATTGCGCGCAAAGGCTTGAGCCGATTAATTTACGAATGGCGGATGGGGAGGAGAATTATCGAGTGGCTCAGGAAGCAGCGGATTCGTGCTGTGATCCTCGCCGGGTATAACGACCCAGCGCGCTTGCGCGTGATCCTGTGGTCCCATCGCCATCAGATTCCCTGCTTTATTTCCGGCGACAGCAACATTCGCGATGAGTCCCCCTCAAAATTGAAGGCCACAATCAAACGAATGATTTTACCGCCCTTGCTGCGCCGATCGGCCGGTGCGATGCCTTTTGGAACCCTGGGCCGAGAATATTTTGAGAAATATGGCGTGCGTTCGGATCGGATCTTTCTTGTTCCCGCGGAGCCGGACATCGAACTCATTGAGAAACTGCCTTCAGAAAAGATCGACGCAGTGGCGCAGCGATATGCCCTCGTCCCGAGCCGGCGTCGATTTCTTTTTTCCGGGCGTCTGATTCAGTGCAAACGCATCGATCAATTAATCGATGCATTTGTCGCCATTGCCCCGGCTCGCCCCGAATGGGACCTAGTGATTCTTGGAGATGGTGAGCTGGGTCAATCCCTTCGAGATCGAGTTCCGCCCGCTCTAACCCAGCGCGTTATTTGGCTCGGTCATGCCGGCCAGCAAGAAACGGTCGCGGCGGTTTACAAGCTGTGCGATGTTCTATGCCTGACCAGCGAGCAGGAGCGTTGGGCGATTGTGATTCATGAAGCGGTGGCCGCGGGCCTGGCTGTCGTGAGCAGCTCTATACCGGGCGCTGCCGCCGATCTTGTGCGCGACAGAATGAATGGACGGGTCTATCCCGCTGGCAATCTCCCGGCACTGACCGAGGCCATGCTTGAAGTGTCCGACCCCGCTCGTGTGGGCGGGTTCAAAGCAGCCTCGGCAAATGTTCTTGCTGATTGGCAGACCGTCGGTGATCCAGTCCGTAACGTGCGGCAGGCCCTGGTCGACCTGAACTTGCTACCCACCCGTACGTAAAAGCATGGCGGCAAGTGGTTGTGATCCGCACTCACCATCCGCTCTTTTTTTCATCTGATAGACTCCGATTATCGGACGGTCACGGCGTTTGCCAGGAAGCATAAAGGCCGTTTGATTCTAATTGGACGATAGAGGGTAAGACTCGATCTCACGGCGGACGATCTGACATGATGCAGGTGGATGACTACAACGAGGGCGGCACTCTGGCGCTGGAACCTCCGCCGGACGGTTCTGAATTCTCGGATTGGCCCGATTCTTCCAAAAGCCGCACTTATCGATTCGTTTCGATCATCGGGCTGGTGTGGGGTCTGGCCACTGGCTTCTCGTCCTGGATCTTCCCCGGCAGCGGCGACATCTTCATCGGCATCGGCTTGGCCACTGCAATTGTACTTGCCGTCATTTACTTTCGCAGCTTTCTGCCTTTGATGGCGCTCTTCACCACCGCGGCGGGCGTGATGGTGTTGCTTCATACGATGGCCGCTGTGATCTCCTCAGCGCTTTCGCTCAATCCGATGATTCTGCTGACCGGACGCTACCTTGTCCTGGCCGGCGCATTTTCGGTGATCATGGCGGTGGCGCTTCAGGGGATGGAATTGGTCAATTCCCTGCGGATTGGACTGACTCTGGCGGGTCTATGTGTCGCCTTCTCTTTTATTCCATATTTAAACCCGGCTGTATTGAGCAGCCCGACTCTGCGCATTGAAGGGTATCTGAATCCTAATTCCGTGGGAATGATCTGCGCTATCACTGCCCTGAGCCTCACGGATTATGCAATCGGGCAAAAGCATCGCGGAAGCGCCGCTAAGATCATTCTTCTGCGGCTTGGTGCAATCCTGTGTGTCTTGATTGTGGTTGCCAGTAAATCTCGAACCGCAACAGCATCATTGGTGGCAGGTTGGGTGCTGCTGCGGACGCTCCACTACGGTTTGGGAAAGACCCTGTTTTTAGCCGTCATCGCATTTGTCGTTATGCTGGCCATTCCCCAGGTGCGCGATGGCTTTCTGCGGCTTTATGAGCTTGACGCCAATTCGCAGCGCTTTCGAGAGCTTTCCACCCTCACTGGGCGAACTTATATCTGGATGAATTACCTTGCAGCGTGGCGCTCAAGGCCATTTTTCGGTGTAGGGCCGGGAGGCACGGCACTCACCGCCGGCATCTTTGGACACAATGCGATCATCCAGTATTTAGCCGAACTTGGAATATTTGGAACTCTACCGGTCATTGGACTGCTGCTTATGACATTGAGAGGGTCGATCAGGCAGCGACGCAATCCGAGCTACTACTTTTTCATCGCCTGCGCAGCCGCGGCCATATTTGAATCTATTGGGGAGTCGTCATTATTGAACTCTGGCAATCCGGCAGGGTTGACCGTACTTCTGAGCTTTGCTGTTCTCGCAAACGCTCGACAGCCCGCGCAGCAAAATCCAACCGACGCTTATTGGCAGTCGCAAGACGAACCAATTTCGTGACGATCCAGATTCGGCAGCGCATCCCAGGGCGGCGGGCTGGCCGGCGCGAGCGTTCTAGCCGATTATGGAAATGTGGCGCGGGCCTTCGGCCTGCGCGCGAACCCCAGAAAGGAATGGGCATGGCTTTGGGCAGCTGGGCTCGAACGATCCTCAACCGCATCGGCATCGACGTCTACCGATACCCGATGCTCAGCGACCGCCGGCTGGCGCGCAGCCTGGCCATGAAGCATAAAGGGATCAACCTTCTGCTCGACGTCGGAGCCAACGTTGGGCAATACGCCGCCGAAGTGCGTAAATTCGGGTACACCAATCGTATCATCAGCTTCGAGCCGGTCAGCTCCGCCTTCGCGAAGCTCCGCGAGGCGGCGGCGAGCGACGCCGACTGGGAAGTGCGGCAAGTCGCGCTGGGCGAGACCGACGGCACCGTCGAGATCAACCTCGCCGATACGCTCAGCTCCATCCTTCCTCGTGACCCCACCACCGGCCACATGTTCTCGACCCAGACGCAGGGAACCGAGACTGTAAAACTCTCCCGACTCGATGCGCTGTGGCCCGAAATCTATCGCGCAGGCGACCGCCCATGGCTCAAGTTGGACGTGCAGGGCTACGAGATGAATGTGCTCCGCGGCGCGGAGAATTCGTTGAAGCAGATTGCCGGCGTCGAGATGGAGATGGCGCTTAAGCCTATCTACCAGTCCGTGCCGTTGTACCGGGACATGATCGCTCATATGGAATCCAAAGGATTCACGCTCTGGTCGCTCCAGCCCGGCAGCCGCGACATGTCTAACGGCCGACTCATGGAAATGGACGGACTGTTCGTCAAAGAATAATGGCGCGCTAGCGTACGATTCCCCGATGCCCAGCAATCCAGCACTTCCCGATTCTCCACGCAGCATCGTCTGCCACGGCAACAGCGGCGACGTGAACGCGTGGAGCGGTATCGCCTACCACCTGTTTCAGGCCGCGCGCCCCTCCGGGTTTCTCACGAACACTCTGGATCTGAACGACCCGGAGTATCGTCGGCGCAGGCTCGCATGGAACCTGCTGGCGCCGCTGCGATTCGAGCGGCCGGGGGGATACCAGTACAGCCCCGGGGCGATCGAGCAAATGTGGGAGCGCGTGCCCGAGTCGTTGCGGCATGGGGAATTTCTCAGTCATTACCAGGTCTTTCCGCCACTGCGCCGCGCGCAGGCGGCAGGAGCAAGGCATAGCTTCTACCCCGACGCGACACTCAAGCAGTTGATCGCGGAGGATTATCTGGGAAAGCAATTGGGGCGGCGGACACTTGCCGACACGCTGCGCCGCGAGGGCGAGCTCTATCACGCGGCGCGGTTCTTCATCGCGATGTGCCGGCGGACCGCCGACGCGGCGGTCCGAGAGTACGGCATCGATCCAAGGAAGGTCTTCATCGTCCGCCCGGGTGCGAACATGCTGGAGCCACAGGTGCGGGCATACCTCGCAAAGCGGGGCGATTCGTGGCGCCGCCAGTGCCGGCCTTTCACCGTGGAGCGGCCCGCGCGACTGGGATTCGTCGGTCGGGCTTCTGAGCGCAAGGGGCTTCCGCGGCTCGTCGGTGCCGCCGAGATCCTTCACCGCCGCGGGCGCTCGGTGAAGGTGAGCATCGTCGGCTATTGCCCGCCGCATTTGGAAGCCCACCCGCTCGTCGAGCAAGTCGGATTCATAGACAAACGAAAAGATTCAGCCAAGTTCATGGAAGCCTTGGACCAATTCGCGCTGGGGTGTCTCCCCAGTTACAGCGAGCCGCTGGGCATCAGCACGCTCGAATGCCTGCGCCTGGGCGTTCCGGTCCTTGGCGCCGACGTCGGCGGAATCCCCGACTGTGTGCCCACCGGCGCCGGGTTCCTGATCGAGAAATTGGCCAAGGCCGAGCAGATGGCCGACGCGATTGAATTTCACCTCTTCGACTCTGACCGTTACGTCGCCATGGTGGAGGCGGCCGAGCGAAACATGAACATGGTCACCTGGGAGGGAACGGTCCAGAACCTCATTGCCGTATGGGAAGGCCGAGCTCCCCATTACCCCGAAGCGGTCCCACCTCGCTCTGCCCCGGATGTTGAATGACTCTCACCACTGAAGGGTGAAGGGCGCCGGCGCGACCGCCATAGCCTCGTTTACGCAAACATTTACGGGGAAATTGGACCGTGGGCCCGTCGAAGAGGTACCGCGGCAGTAACCTTGTCCATGAGAGGTTGCACCAACCGTCGAATTTCCCGCACTTCCTCTGGCGAGAATAGAACCATCCCAACCAGGCAAACCACTGTGGTTACGGTCAGGATCTCAATTGTCGCATATAAAGGATGTGCGGCCAGAACGGGCGCCCTCGCGATCGCAACGGCGCTTCCCGCCGCGATAACTGAGTAGATCAGCGGCTTAAGATAAATCTTGGCGGCATCTTTCCATTTCCCACCTCCGGGCCTGATCGCTAGATAAATGCACAGCGGGCCGGTGATCAGATAATAGATACAAACCGCCGTGGCAACGCCGACTGCGCCGTCTGCCTTTGCGCCGGTGCATGCAACCGCGAGAAACACAACCGAAAGCGATGCCGTCCAGCAAAAGTAAAACAAGAACCGGCCCTGCGCCAGGATCAAACTGGTGGCTGGCGGAGTGACGATGATCATCGACATGCCAAGCGACAAAATTTCGAGAACCGGGATCGCGTCATCCCATTTGCCGCGATAAATCAAGGTCAGCAACGGCGCTGCCAGCGCGGCCTGGAGGAAGCACATTGGGACCCCGACGTAGCCAAGCAGCCGGCAGGCGTGAATACAACCCGTCGTTTGCCGTTTTCGATCCGATTCAAGGTGACTCAGCGCGGGGAAAAGCACGTTGGCAAAATTCCCTGTAACGATCTGAAGCGTCTGTGCGGAAAGAACGAACGCGAAATAGTAAACACCAAGCGCTGCCTTCGATCCAAACAAACCGAGCATGAGGTAATCGCCTTGTGCGATCACGACGCTGAAGAACGCCGTCGCCATCATTAATGCGCTGTTTCCAAAGAGGAATCGCCAGCGGGAAAACCGCGGGCGCGGCTGAAGTTTGACATCAGCAAAGGCCCAGTACAGCGTCATCTGGACCAGCGAACCGATCGGGCGGGGGATGACGAAGCTATAAATTCCAAACCCGCGCCATGCCAGAATGATGCTCAAAGAACTGGTAACGATCTGGCTGCACGATCCGAGAAGCGCAAGCACCTTGAATCGCAATCCGACCTGTAGGCGCGCCAGTGCGATCATTCCCACGGTGTCGAACGGCACCCCCAGGGCAACCACCATGATTGGCAAGATCAACCCATGGTCTTTAAAAACCAGAGCCGCGATAGGCGCCGCTCCGATGGTCAAACAGCATCCGGACACGCCAATGGCAAGTGCCATCCAAAACGCGGGCGTGACCCATTGATTGAAACGGGCCTGCCGCTGGACCAGCACTTCTCGCAGACCCGAATTCTGCAGCACAGCCACAAACGATGCCGCCAGATAGACCAGCGCGACTTCTCCAAAAACGCTCTTGGCCAGGAAAAAGGCAAGCGCAGTCTGCGTGATGGCGGTGAGCGTTTTGCTGGTTAGTGTCTGAAGAACGATCCAAAGAAGCCCGCTGAAAGTCCGGTGCCGCAGGGATGGCAAAACGCGTCCGGCGGAAGGATCGACGGGAGCGGGATTATTAAGATTTGTATCCGTCGTAAGCTCGCTCACGAGCAACCTTTCAGCCTCTTGCCTCACCGATCTCTGCACAAGCGAGCAGTGTGCAACCCATCTTTCCGGGTGCGAGCCAGTCCGTCAAACATTCGAGCACCAGGGCGTGAACAGCCAAAAAGTCTCCCGTTCAACCGAATATCGATCGGCCCGGAAGAAATATCGGGCGCAACTCGCCTCTTTTTGACGACCCATAATGCGCTACTCGATCACTTCATGAAACCTGCCGCCGCGCTTTTACCTCCGCAACATTCTTACCTTACGGAACAGAGCCCTGGGAAGTTAGCCGATAGGAATTCAAAGGACTTTAGTTTGGTAAGGCGGTGCTGGTTTGAGTTCCATCCTGATAGTCGATCCTTCCCCCTTTTGCCGGGTCATGATGGCCAGCGTGCTGGAGGGGCAGGGGTATCAGGTCTCGACGTGCGGACTGGAGGACGCGGCAACCGTCATCACGCGCGTCGATCCGGCCCTGCTCATTGTCGAACTGGGGCCGACCGAGCGCGATGGGCTGGTCTTTGTCGAATCGGTCCGTCGAACACATCGCTGGAAAGATTTGCCAGTTATTGCCGTTACGGATCTGGCCAGCAAACCAGCAGTGCTCCAGGCCGGCAAGCTGGGGATCCGCGATTACATGCTCAAATCGCGCTTCACGCTGGCCGAGCTGCTCAGCCGCGTGGGCAAGCACATGGCCCGAAGCGCCGAACAGCGCGCCGTCGAAACAACCCCTGAAGCCGCCGTCCATCCGACCGGCTCTCCTACGCCCGAAGAAGATCGCGAAGCGATTCGCGAGGCTGCTTCCGCGATCGGCATTCCCGCGATGCGCAACACGCAAATGATGCAGCGGGTAGAAAAGATACGGCTCAAAGCGGTCCCCTCGGCCGTGGCCGACCTGATCGCGGTGATCGCCTCCCCACGTGGAAATTCGGTCGATTTGGTGGCGTTTCTCAAGCGCGATCCAGCGATTGCCAAGCGGGTGCTCGATCTGTCCAACGCGCCTGGCATCGGCCAGGAAGATGCTAAAAATGCGACGCTTGAAGATGCGATGAAGGCGATGGGCCAGACGGCTTTTCGCAATCTGGCCATCAGCGCTGGGATCTTCGAAACATTCATCACACCGATCACGAACGAGCAGACCGCCACCCTGGCGCGCTGCTGGGAACATGCCTTGGCGGTGGGAATGTTGATGGAAAAACTCACGCCCGACTGTGCTGAAGCTCCGCCCGGCACGGCATTCGTGGTGGGCCTTTGCCACGACCTGGCTGATGTCGCGCTCCGCCAATATTTTGCACCACAATTCGAATATGTCCTCACGCTCGCAGCAAAAACCGGTCGGCCGCAGCGACAAATCGAAACGGTTGTCTTTGGCATGCCTTATGACGAGCTGGCGTTGCTGCTGATGTCGAAGCTCGGGCTGCCGCCCGTTATTACCGCGCCGATCCAGGAATTCTTTGAGCGCGCGGTCTATAAGCGCCCATCAGGCTCGGGAAGCATTCTGGGACGGACGCTGCGCATCACCAATGTTTATGCGCATGGCCTGCGCTTCGAGGCTGGCGGCGATGAGCCGATCGTTCCGTTGAGCTATTTGGAATGTAACGCCACATTCGGCGAATCGATGCCCAACATCGATGACGCGGCCCTTCGAGCACAGGTGCTGTCGATGTCTGCGGCGTTTTATCCTTCAGACGCAGCCAAGCCACCGGCGCTTCCTGCCAAGTCGGACCTTTCCATCGGCTACATCCGCCATGCCGAATATGGCGTCCTCGATCCGCTTCACAGCCTGCTCACGCTGAGCGGGCCGAACGTCACGTTGATCCCCAGTTTTCCCTCGGATCTCAAGGCACTCACCAGATTCCATGCACTGATCATTGCCGCGCCACGTTCAACTCCGCCGGCCGATGCGAGCCGGCAAATCAAGGAATTTGGCGAAATCTTGGGCGGCGAATCGCTCAACACGCTGTACCTCAGTGGCCTGGATGCCAATGGCGTCCTCGAATGCCCGCCAAACGTGTTGCCGCTTAGATTGCCAATCAACTGCCACCAACTCGCAAGCTTCCTTGCCAAGCCCGCAGCCCAGGCCCATGCCAAGGCAGCGTAGCACGGCGTATTCCATGAAACGCTCTGATGCCATTCGGCAAACGCCTGAATCACAGCCGTTGTATTACGAGACATGACGACCCTGCGGCTCGGGAGCCTGGCAGCACGAACGCGTTTCTCTTTTGTGCTCATGCTTGCTTTGTCTTTGGCGGGATGGACCTTCGCCGACGACGCGCAGCCGCCGACCACGCAACCCGCGTCAGGTAAACTGACTCTCACAACCTGGGCAACTACCGGTTTCCTGAAAAATCCGACTGCACTCACCTTCGATCGATCAGGCCACTGCTACGTCGCACAGACGATGCGCCGTGAGGGCGGCGAATTGGAATCCGAAAGGGATCTGTCGGCCCGTCTGCTCCTCGATCTCACCTTTACCTCTATCGAAGACAAATACCGTTGGGCGGGCGACGGTGATTCTTCCTGGGCAACGCGCCAGGGAGGAAAAAAGGAAATCATCACACGCTTGGAAGATTCGCATCACACCGGCCATGCCGACAAAGCGCAGACTTTTTATGAAGGCTTCGATGTCAACGGAAACGACATCCTTGCCGGCATTCTCTGGAACGATGGAAACATTTATGCAACGCTCGCGCCCAATCTCTGGCTGCTGCGCGACAGCAACAACACGGGCCACGCTGATTCGGTCCAGTCGCTGAGTTACGGATATGCCGTGCATATGGGCGAAAAAGGGCACAACATGCATGGCCTGACCATGGGGCCTGATGGGAAACTCTATTTCACCATCGGTGACAAAGGTCTGAACGTCACCACACGCGAAGGCCGGCACCTGGTCTTTCCCTGGTGTGGCTGCTGCCTGCGATGCAATCCGGACGGAAGCGATTTGGAAGTCTTCGCCTACGGGCTTCGCAATACATTCGAGGTGGCCTTCGACAACTATGGCAACATGTTCGGCGTCGATAATGACGGTGATTTTCCCGGCGAGCGCGAACGGCTGGTTTATATCACTCAGGACAGCGACTCCGGCTGGCGATTCAATTGGCAATGGCGCAGCAAGGCGTTCGATGTCGACGACCCTCCCGAGAAGCGCCATGAGCGATATAACCCCTGGCTCGATGAGAAACTTTGGGTGCCTCATTTTCCCGGGCAGGCGGCTTATATCACGCCGCCATTGGCCAACTACACCGACGGGCCCTGCGGCTTCAAATATGCCACCGAAGGCTCGCTTGATGCCCAGTACGCGGGGGCATTTTTTGTCGATGAATTCCCCAAGGCGACAATTCGCTCTTTTCGTGTGAAGCCAAACGGCGCATCGTTTCTCATGGAAGATGACCAGGTGGTCAGCCGAGGCGTGCAATGCACCGGCCTGACGCTCGCGCCGGATGGCGCCATATACGCGGCCGAGTGGGGCAAGACCGCCTTTAAGCTCGGAAACACCGGCAGCGTGATGAAGCTCGATGATCCGTCGGCTGCCGAAAGCTCACTTCGCGTTGAGACGCGGACTCTGCTGAAAGAAGGACCGGCCGCGCGCACGAATGAAGAGTTGCTTCGTCTGCTGGGCCACGCCGACATGCGCGTCCGGCTCGATGCCCAATTCGAGTTGGTCAAGCGAAACCAGCAACGGGCACTTTTCGATATCGCATTCTCGCGCTCCAGGAAACAGATGGCACGGATTCACGCGCTCTGGGGCCTTGGTCAGTTCGTATCCGCGCACAAGATCGACTCTGCCGCAACGGATCGCCTGCTCGACGATCTGGCGAAAAATCTCGATGACTCGGATGCGGAGATTCGCGCGCAATCGCTGAAACTCATCGGTGAGATCGCGGCAAAATATTCTTCGCCCTCGCGCATCGTCGAACCAGTCATCGCACACCTTTCGGATACAAGCCCGCGCGTCCGTTTTTTTGCTGGCATGGCGGTGGGCAAGCTGAAGGACCATCGCGCCTTCGAACCGTTGCTTCACCTGGCATCTCAGAACCAACCCGTGGACGCGTTTCTTCGCCATGCGATTGTCATGGGACTGGCCGGCATCGGTGATGTCGATGGCTTGGCGCGCACGATTAACAACCCTTCAGTCGAAGTTCGTCTAACTGCCGTCGTTGCCCTGCGCCGGCTGCGAAGCCCAGCAGTTGCGGCGTTTCTGAATAACAAAGACGAACAAGTTGCCACCGAAGCGGCCCGGGCAATTCATGATGATGATTCAATCCTCGCGGCGCTACCGCAATTGGCTGCCGCGGCGGATCGAACGGGAATCACCAGCGAAGCCTTTATCCGCCGCGCGCTCAATGCAGACCTGCGACTCGGCGGGCAGGAGCAGATCGATCGGCTCGTGCGCTATGCCGCTAATGAGCAAAATCCTTCGGCGATGCGCGTTGAGGCTTTGGACATTCTCGCAAGCTGGGAATCGCCGGCGGTGACGGATCGCGTGGAAGGGCGGTATCGCATTTGGCCGGGCCGTAGCGGGTTTGCCGTCAACACGGCGCTTGGCAACGAGGTGGCCGAGTTGCTCTCTTCATCCGATCAAGCGGTCGCCCAGGCGACGACCCGTGCGATCGAAGCGCTGGGAATCAAAACCGAAGAAAAAGTGTTCGCCGAATGGGTAGCCGATCAAGCGAGGCCTGCCGGCGCACGAGTAGCAGCACTCGATCTACTCGCGCGGCACAAAAATGCCGATCTGACTGTATCACTCGACAAGGCGCTGGCCAGCGATCAGCCGCTGCTTCGCATCGAAGCGATGCGGATCATCGCCGAGCAGGATCCGCCGCGGGCGATGAAACTGATTACGCAGTTGCTCGACACCGGCACAACCATCGAAAAGCAATCCGCCTTCCGATTGCTCGGCACACTCCGCACACCCGATGCCATCCCAGAACTTGACCATTGGCTCGACCAATTGGTCGCGGACAAGTTACCACAAGAGCTTCAACTCGATCTGATCGAAGCCACCGAACAATCCCACAACCCAACTTTGCGCAGGAAGATCAAGCAGTGGCAAGCTGCGCAGGCCAGTAAGGACCCGCTCGCGATCTACGATCCAGAATTGAGTGGGGGAGACGCGCAGCGCGGCCTGGGCGTCTTCACAAGCCACGCTGATGTTGCGTGCGTTCGCTGCCATTCAAACCGCGCCGACGGCTCAGGCAGCAGCGTCGGCCCGAACCTCGCCGGCATCGGAGCCAAGCCCGACAAGCCGCCGCGGTATCTTCTGCAATCCCTGATCGATCCCAACGCCTACATCGTCCCCGGCTTTGGCACCGCATCCTTCACCCTCAAAGATGGCACAACGATCGCCGCCACCGTCAAATCGGAAGATGCCGCGACCGTTCAACTTCTCGATCTCGAAGGCCATGCTTCGACGCTGCGCAAAGCAGACATTGCCTCGCGAACGCCGGCCGTTTCCATGATGCCCGCCATGGGCGCTATCCTGTCGCGCGATGAGATTCGAGATGTGGTCGCCTATCTAAGGTCGCTGCGGTGAAGAATGGGCGGAACCCAGCCAATTTTTATCTGAGGCAGAGAATCACTTGCCAAAAGGCCCCACTGTACGTATCATGTACGTACAGTGAGCGCGTCACTGATGTCGCTGATGTCACTGGGTGACCGGATGCACTCCCATGGAGAGCCTATGTTTTTTAAGAAACTTACCCGGCAGGGAAATTCCACGGCCCTCATCATCGACCGCCAGTTGATGGAGCTGATGGGCATTGAACGCGATGCCGTGGTCAAGATTAGCGTTCAGGGGCGCAAGCTTCTGATCGAACCGCTCAGCGAAAAAGATCGCACTGCGAAGGTCAGGGAGATTCAACAAAAAACGCTGAAGAAGAACGCAGAGTTGTTTCGTCGATTAGCCAAGTGAAGCATGAACGAACCCCTGTTTCTGACGCTCGACGATGTCCCGCAATTCCACGCCGATCAGATTGAGTTGGCAGGCGGGGATGGGGCAATTCTCGACATCGGCAAGATCGAATCAGCCATCGCCCAACCAAAAGCGACGTGGGACGGGCAATTCCTCCACGAAGATTTGGCCGCAATGGCGGCAGCTTACCTCTTTCACCTCGTGCAGGACCATGGATTTGCCGACGGCAACAAACGCACGGGTGCGAACGCCGCGATCGTCTTTCTCGAACTCAATGGATATGCACTTGATTGGCCCGTGGATGAATCCGAACAAATCGTGCTTGGCGTAGCAAAGGGGGGAGCTCTCGAAAAACGAAGTCGCAGAATTCATCCGCCGGCTCATTTCCGAGCAAGGCGGGTCAGGTATTTAGCTCACCTCGGAATTATGGCAGCCAAAGCCGCATTTCAAATCTTCCCCCAATCCAGCGTAATTCCATTTGACGCCAGCTTCTGTTCAAGCAGATATAGCCGCTGGAGAAAGAAGACCGTGCGTTCATGTTTCGCCCGACCGACAGCGGCACCGAGCAAGCGCGGTATCGCCTTGCGGCGGTTCAGCACCGGCAGAAAATCGCGCCGGGGTAATCGCAAAAGCATTTGCCGCGCCCAGCGAGTGGTGCATCGGCTGATGGGTCTGAATTTGGGCTGGTGATCGGGGAGCCGGCCGGCGTGGGGGATGGCTGCGATATCCGGGAAGTGCCGCTGAAACAGCAATTCGTAGGTTTCCCATGTAAAGCAGTCGTAGTCGTTGACAAATCGCGAGAGAACCAGGTCCCACGTGTAGAAAGGTGCGATTGCTTCGGCCACATCCAGATGCTCGAGCATGTTGTTGGACATGAAATAGCGATGGCGGCCGAATGTCCCATCGTAAAGAAACGATCGTCCCCAGTTGTGGCCGCATTCGTGCAGCTTTCGCGCCGCGGCTCGCGCGCGTTCCTCGATCCGCGGCAAAAGTGTTGGCGGCTCCAGCAAATCGAAACGCTGGCCCTCGAGTCGGCGGCGTCGCACCAGGGCCGGCGTCAGCTCATCGAGCGGCTTGCATTCGAGATCGCGATCGCCTTTGTGACCGCTCACGCGAACCAGAATGTCGCCCATCCAACCGTTGAGCTGCGGTCGGCCCGGATACTTTCGTGCTACCGGATCGCTGAATTGCCGGGTGATCGGCATCCCCTCGGGCAGCGCAAGAAACGGCTCGTCGAAAATATTCCACAGCGAACCGTCGGTCGGCATGATCTCGTGCGAAAGCTTGAGCGCATCTGCCACCGCGATTGCGATCGCTGTTTCTTCCCCTTCATCGATGGTGACCGCTTGAAGGTCAAGCTTTTTCCGCGCCGCGATTGCCGCCGCGAGTCGGCTGTCGTACCCGCCACTCAGCGGCACGATGATTTTTCCATCCCGCGGGCGAAGCCGATCGATGACCATTGACACTTGATCGTGTACGTGATCGGCAATCTGCTCTTGCGGGACTCGTCGATTGTCGCCTTTCAGTGGCGCAAATTCCCGCTGGCTCAAAATTCCGTCGCGCAGCGAAAGCACATATCGAGCCGGCAGTCTTCGACAGTCTTCAAACAATGAGCCGCCGGTGACGCAGTAGCCAAAATAAAGCCACGAGCCGATCGACGCGTAATCGAGTGATGGGCCGCAAAGGCCGGCCTCTCTAATCGGCCACACACTGCTGCCGCAGGTGATGCGTGTGCCGTCGGTCACGACAAACCAGGGCCGCACGCCCATCACATCGCTGAACATGTGAATTGCGCCGGCCCGCCGATCGTCGATGAGCACGACGAACAGCCCGATCAACTGTGCAAGCGCGCGAAGATCGTCGCTATCGACAATCTCCGCGCACCACCGCAGCAAATCATCCCCCGAGCGCTGTGGGTGCGCCATCCGGCCCCAGACATAAATCGCCTTGTCCTGCTCCGGTAATTGGAGTGTGGATAGCGTCGCGTTCTGCCCCGCAAAAACTTCAAGTCCGATTGGAAACGAAGATTTCGGCAGTGTGACTTGCCGCGTCCCAGAAAACGGATTATCGCCCGCGCCCCGGCCCGTGACCGCATATAGCGCGTTACTCGATTCCCACTTCAAGTTGTGCCCATCTCCCACGTGCAAAACGATGCGTGCAGTCCGTTCAACAATGAATATCGCCAATGATCAGAGCATGCAAACGCGTTTCGTTGCGGAATCGAACAACCTCCATCAGCCATCGGCGGTTTTTCCTGGCGGCGCGCAACTGGCACCTTGAGTGAGTGCGTGTGAAGACCAATCACCGCGCATTTGAATTGTCAATGGATCGCGCGTCGGGGGCGGAAAGGCAAGAACATGAAGAAGATGGCTCATGCGGTTGTGCTGGCGGTTGCGGCGTCGGCGGGAAGTGTGCTGGCGGCCGATCCGGATCTGAGCAAGCTGCCGCCGGTTTCTCCTCGGCAGGATGTCACCTATGAGAAGGACATCCGCCCGATTTTTGAGGCATCCTGCTTCCGCTGCCATGGCGATGAAGGCCGACCGCGCGGTGGCTTGCGGCTCGATTCGCTCGAAGCCGTATTGAAGGGAAGCGAAGACGGCAAGGTACTTTCACGCGGGCATAGCGACCGCAGTCCGCTGGTGATCGCGGTGGCGCAGCTTGATGATGAAACCGCGATGCCGCCCAAGCCCATGACGCCGGGCTCGATGTTGGCCCGGCAAATGATGTCGCAGGGGGACAAGGATAAAGATCACAAGCTTTCGAAGCAGGAGATGACGGCATTGGCCGACGCCTGGTTTGAAAAGATGGACACCGATCACACCGGCAAGCTCGATCAGCAGACATTTGTCCAGCGATTTTCCACGGTCATGCCGCAACAGAGGCGCGGCGGGCCGAGAGGAAATTTCGGTCCCGGCGGCGGGGGGCCGCAGGGTGGAGCTCCCGGTGGTGGTGGAGCAGGCGGCGGCGGATTTGGTGGGCCGCCAGGCGATCAGGGTCCGCAGGGTGGCGGACCGCCGGGCGGTGGACCTGAAGGTGGGCGACCCAATGGTGGACCTCCGGGCGGTGGGGCCGGTGGTGGCGGTGGGTTTGGCGGTGGCGGCCCGGGTGGCCCCGGCGGCGGTGGATTTGGTGGAGGGGCCGGAGGGCGAGGTCGCGGCGGAATGATGGGCCCTGGCTTTATCGCGCAGCGCCTCTTCACGGCAGCTGATACCGACCATGACGGAAACCTCACTAAAGAAGAATGGCACTCTGCCTTTTCAAACTGGTTTGAGCAGTGGGATAAGCAAAAGGCCGGATCGCTCGCGCAATCCGATATCACAACCGGCTTGAATGCGATTATCCCTCAACCGAATTTTGGCGGCCGACCCAGTGGCCCACAGGGGGGGCCGGGCGGCGGCTTTGGTGGCGCAGCCGGTGGACCTGGCGGCCCCGGTGGCGGCCAGAGACCCGGACGAGGAGGCGCTGGTGGTGGCGGCGGATTTGGTCCGCGCGGCGGCGGTGGTTTTGGTGGCGGGGGGCCCGCTCCCAAGCCGCTCACTGCCGATCAGGTTTCACTGATTCGCGCCTGGATCGATCAAGGCGCCAAGTAAAACGCGCATTTCGTCAATCGCTTCGTCTCAGTGCATCACCAATGAAAAACCCGCCCGGAAATATCCCGGCGGGTTTTTCATTTTCTTAGCCGATTTTTCGACCAATTATGGCGCGGAAACAAGCCGGCGAACTTTCGTCGCCTTGAGTCCCTTGGGAGACTCTTCCGCATCAAATTCGACGGTTTCATTTTCCGCGAGTGTCTTGAATCCATCGCCCTCAATGACGGAATGATGAACAAAAATGTCTCGATTCCCCTGCTCCGCGCAGACGAGAAATCCAAACCCCTTCTGGTCGTTAAACCACTTAACCTTCCCTGTGGCCATGGAAAGCCACTCCTTTCCGACGTGTGTCACCGGCAAGGCCGATGCGATGCGGCACATACTAATTCCCGCACGTCCGGCCCATTTGGCCAAGGCGGAAAGCGACCCCCTGTGCCCAGGGACGCAACATGCATTGGAATTGCAGGATACCAAGCCAATCAATTCTTTGCCAAAAAATTATTTTTGTGTGTCAACGCCAAAAATCTTTGCGAGCAACCGGCAGGTTATCCACAATGACTCTTCACCTTCGCCGACTCATCTTCCATTACCCCTAGGGGATTTCTCCTATGTGTTGCTTTGCCGCCACACGCTTCGAGTCCGAAAATCTACCGTGCGGTGTTTCGTTCATAATTGCCGAACCTGAAAGTAGATGCCAGACGTATCAATGTGAGCATTTGTGGCAGATACCGTAAATTCCTCGTGAATAACGCAAAAAGGTGGCAAATCGGACGAGATTTCCCGATGTTTTTCGCTTGTCGCCTCGACTTCATTCACAGGTTATCCACAACGAATGCGTTGCCTTGCTTTCGATCCTCAGGCAACCGAAGATAGCCACGCTGGCCCATTGATTGACGGAGTTTCATGAATCTTCTGGAAACAACCAGGCTTTGCAAAAGTTATAGCGGCCGCACGGTCGTCAATAACGTCAGCTTCGTCTTGTGCCAGCAGGAAATCGTCGGGCTTTTGGGACGCAATGGCGCCGGCAAAACAACCACCTTCCGCATGATCCTCGGCATGATCGTGCCCGAGAGCGGCGCGGTCGCTTTCGATGGCCACGACATCACGCAGCTTCCGATGTACAAGCGCGCGTTGCGCGGCATCGGCTATTTGCCGCAGGAACGCAGCGACTTTCGCCGACTCACCGTCTGGCAGAATCTCCAGGCCATTCTCGAAACTTTGCCCATTGGCCGCGTCGAGCGCAACAAGCGCGCCAACCAGTTGCTCGATCAATATGGCCTTCTCAAAAACCGCAACCAGCGCGCTGAAACGCTCAGCGGCGGCGAACGCCGAAAGCTCGAGATCTCCCGTGCGCTCGTGACCGATCCCAAATTGATTCTTCTCGATGAGCCTTTCAGCGGCGTCGATCCAATCGCCGTCGAAGACCTTCAGACTGAAGTCCGCCGGCTCAAGAACGAGTTCGGCAAGAGCGTGCTGATCACCGATCACAACGTCGCGCAGACGCTCAAGGTGTGCGATCGGGCACTGATCATTAATGAAGGCAAAGTTTTCAAGGAAGGCACGCCGCGCGAAATCATCAATGACAACGCGGTTCGGCAAGCTTACATCGGCAACCTCTTCCGCGGCGACGAATTTGACGATATCGAAGCCGATCGACCGCTGAGCGCCCGCGCCGCGCGTCCGCACAACGGCCATGCCCTCGATAGCGAGCCAACGCTTGCCCAGCCGCCGCGCAGGCTCTAAGGTTTTTGACGAAATGATCGCGCATCGCCGCGGGAACCATCCCGGCCTACAATTGCAACCAACGCAGTTGGTGTTCTTTGCCCGGCAATTAGCATCCCTCGTACGGACGGAGACCTTATGATCTTGCGAAACTGGATACGTGCGGTCGCGTCTGCGGCAATCGTGCTCGGATCGACGGCCCTCTATGCCGACGACGCTCCGAAGGCAGCGCCCGCCGCTCCGGCAACCCAGCCCGCGCCGCAAAAGGCCGCCACCGTTTCTCCCGATGCGCAGAAGCTGATCGATCAGGTCTCGTCCGCCTACAGCGGCCTCAAGTCGCTGGACCTCAAGGGCACGCTGAACACCAACATCGATGCCGGCGGGAAAAAGCAAAATGAAACGATGAACTTCACCGCCGCATACCGCGCGCCTAATGAGTTCCGTCATACCATGCAGGGCGATGTCACCTGCGGCTCGACTGGGTCGAAGGCTTACGCCTTTGCTGAGTCGCGCAACATCTATCGCATGGATGATGCGCCCAAGACTAAAGTCGCCGTCGATGATCTTCCCGGCCCATTGAAGATGATTCTTCCGGCGCAGAACCCGTCGCTCACCTTGGCGATTGCCGCCGACCCAGCCAAGACGTTGCTGGCCAGCAGCACCGAAGTTGCGACAGGCGATGCCGTGAAGCTTGGCGACGCCTCCTATCCCACGTTGCGCATGACTGGACAGGACAAGACCGTCACCACGATGGCTTTCGATCCGAGCACACATCTGCTTCGCCAGGCCGTGATGGACCTCAAAGCGATGGCCGAAGGACGAGGCGTGCCGGACGTGAAGAATGCAGTGATTACGATCGACTACACGACGACGGCCACCAACACGCCAATGACCGATGAGCAGTTTGCCTGGGCCCCGCCCGCCGGTGCCAAGGATGCCTCCAAGATGGCCGCCGAACAGCAGGGGCAGGATGCGACCGCGCTGGTCGGTAAGCCGGCGCCGGCCTTTAAGATCAAGAGTCTCGAAGGCAAAGACGTGGCGCTTGCCGACTACAAAGGCAAAGTGGTTCTGCTCGACTTCTGGGCCACTTGGTGCGGCCCATGCCGAATGTCGTTGCCTCACATCCAGGAAATCTATGAATCGCATAAGAAGGATGGCTTGATTGGTTATGCGGTCGATCTTGCCGAAGAAAAGCCGCTGGTCGAGAAGTTTGTCACGACCGCCAAGATGACCATTCCCGTACTGCTCGACACCGAAGGGAAGACCGGCGAAGCCTATTCCGCCGACGCCATTCCCGAAACAGTCCTCATCGGCAAGGATGGGAAGATCAAGAATGTCTGGATCGGCGTGACGGAGCCTTCGGTTATTACTAAAGCGGTCGAAGAAGCCTTGCACGGCTGATCGCCTTGTGCGCCACATGCGACGCGATGCAACAAAATGCAACATTTTTGGCATTTTGCCGGATGTTGCATGGCAGGGGCTGTCACGCCCCGGAACCCACGAGTGTTACCACGGCCGCCGCGGATGACCGGGATCGTGGGGGCATCGGCAGGGACTTTCCTTCGGAAGCGAGCGCGCGGCGCGTGCGAGCCAGGAGCTTATTGAGCGAATCTCGACGGATCCCCAGCGCCTCGGCTAAATCGCGTTGCACGGTCGGCATGCTGTAGCGGACGCGATGTTCCAGCATTTGCAGAAGGCGAGCTTGCTGAGTGGTTAGCATATGTGGGTCCTCCAAATATAGGGGCGCTAGTTGTGGTCATCGCGCGATTTTTTTGAATTTGTCGTTGGAGAAGAGCATTCGATAGCCGTCAGCGACTGAATCGACGAGCGACCGTGCGGGTCCTCCGCCGGCGCAGTCGGATCCTTCCCTCACGGATTGCCCGAAGGGCGATGCCGCTGGGTGAGGAGGGCAATTCCGCGGCCTGCTGGTCGGGCAGGGATTCCAGGTAGCACTCATAGGAAAGGAATTTGATTGCCGCGCCCTTTCGCGCCACTCTGCATGGTGGCGCGGAATAGTGCGCTGGCCACAGCCGTCCGACCGGCTTGCATCTCTCACATCCACAAGTACGCATTGGAGTGGCCTGGGCCGCTGGAGGAAACGTTTCTCCGCTCTCCCAGCAATTCGACAACCAAGCTGCCGAGCAGGTGCGTTGTTCTAAGTCGCGGCGAAGCGTATGAAGTTCCAAGGTGATCTGGCTGCGCTGCTGCAGACTCAAGGCGCCCGTTGATTCGCTGGTGCGAAGCATTCGCTCAAGCGATGCAGGGGCTGGACGCTTGGGACGATGGTGCGGGATGAGGCGATCGGAATCGGGCATTGTGGTCATTTATAGGTCGCGCGCGGCGCGCGACACTTGCGCGCCGCGCGCCCTGCTTAGGGGGCTCATCAGTCGTAATCCGTTTGCCATACAGGGATTGCAGTTCTGTCCCGCGCGCGGCGCGCGACGGTCGCGCGACACCAGCGCCGCGCAACGATTGTCAAGCGATTTTTCATATTTAATTACGTTCATTGGTTCTTTCCGCCTCCCACTTGGAGGAGCCGCGAAGTAAGCGGTCGGACCAGCGCCCGACGAGCCGGGCGACTGAACTGGGCGGGGCAGGTTCGTTATAGGTGATAAACTTTCGCTGATCCCACACTTCGCTTCCGCCCATTTATCAGGATTGGCCCACATTCCCGGACTTTCCGCTGCCGTTGCCAAACTCCAGCATTCAACGGGCCGATAGGCATGATGTGGGTTTATGGTTCGGACGCCATAACCTCTGGGAATGCCACGATGAACGAGCAACTCGCAGAACGAATTCGGCAGTGCCCCAATCTTCCGTCGCTGCCCGCTATTGCCGTCCAGGTGCTCGACCTGGTCCATCAGCCCGATGTGGACCTGGCGGAAATCGCTCGGACGATTTCCAAGGACTCGGCCCTGACGTCCAAGATTCTGCGCACGGTCAATTCCAGCTTTTATGCCCGCAGCCATGCCGTCAGCACCATCAGCCATGCTCTGGTGATTCTCGGTCTTCAATCGGTCAAGACGTTGGTGCTGGGCTTTACCCTCGTGGCGAATTTGCGCGAAAAGGGTTTCAAGCACATGGATTACTGGCGGCGCAGCATCTATGCCGCCACCGCTTCGCGCAGTCTGGCCGCCAAGGTCGGCATCGTCCAGCAGGAAGAGGCTTTTCTTGCCGGGCTGCTTGCCGACGTGGGGATGCTGGTGCTCGACTGGGTGATGGGCGAAGAGTACAGCCGAGTGTATGGCGCGCTGCCTTCGCATGATGGACTCGTCGCCGGCGAGCGCGCCTGCTTTGGAATGGATCACAGCGACGCGTCGGCGATTCTCGCCGGCCAATGGAAGCTGCCTCCGGTGCTGGCTGTTCCGATGGGCGCGCACCACGATCCGTCGAAGCTGCCCGATCCCGGGCTCAAAAGGCTCGCGGAGGTGGTGTGTGTCGCCAGCCGATGCGCCGACGTCTTTGTCGATGCGGAGCCGGCCGAGGCGATCGCCGACGTGCGGCGACTGTGCAAGGACACCTTCAACCTTGCCGAGGGCGACTGCGACACGCTGATGAACGAAGTCGGCACGCGTGCCAAGGAGATCGCGCCGCTGTTTGAGATCTCGATGGGCGCGTCCGCCAGCTACGACGACATCCTCAAACGCGCCAACGAAACGATGGTCGAGCTGGAAAAGAAAGGGAAGGCAGCGGCGTCTGCGTCGGCCGTCCCGGGAACGAGCACCAATGCCGCCGCGCCGGAAGCTCTCGATGTACTGGCGCGACTCGCTAATCGCGAACGGTTCGATGCGTTTCTCACCGAGCGATTGTCTGCCGCGGCCCAGTCCAGCACTGATCTTTCGCTGCTTCTGATCGACCTGGACAACTTCAAGGAAATGGTCGATCAACATAGCCCGACGGTTGGCGAGGGCCTGCTCCGTGCGGTGGCCGCCATCGTCAGCTCGACTGCCCGACCCGAAGACCTGGCAGCACGATACAGCGGCGAACAGATCGCGCTGGTGTTGACCGACATGAACCGAGCTGCCGCCATCACGATTGCCGAGCAGCTTCGCCGGTGCATCGTCGCTAAACCCCTGCCCGGGTCGGCGTCGGTTTCGCTTCCGATCACGGTGAGCATCGGCGTGGCCAACTTTGAACCCGGTGGGGCGTTGAAGACTCCGGCGCATCTGACCAAGGCGGTGGAGTTGGCGCTTCATGCCGCCAAACAATCGGGTCGGAACTGCGTGCGCGTCTTCAAGCTTCCCCGCTCGCCCGCCGCGGCGGCGTGAACAGCTTTCAAATCCACAAATCGCGTTCGATCGCCCGTTTAGCGGTCGCGCTTGCGCGACGTTGACCGCGCTTTGAACGACGGCGCCTTGAACTACCGCGCCTTGAATTGCAGCGCGCAACGGCTCGCAAGCGAGCCCGCTAAACGGGGTATATGAACGGCGGCCACGACGGGCGCCTTGCGCGTCCAATGCAAATCTCGCGCATTTCCTGTGCGCGCGACGCTGCCGTACACTTCTGCTCCTCAAATGAGCGCGCTTCCTGACCAGCTTTCGCTTCAACGTCCCGTGGTCATCGGCCATCGCGGCGCCTGTGGATATCGCCCCGAGCACACGCTGGCTTCTTACGAGCTGGCTGTTCGCATGGGCGCCGACTTCATCGAGACCGACATCGTTCCCACGCGCGATGGCATCCTGATCTGCCGGCATGAGAGCGAGCTTTCGCGCAGCACGAATGCGCTCGACTTCCCCGATCTGGTCGATCAGCATCGTCGCAAAATCATCGAAGGCGTTGAGTTTGCCGGCATCTTCAGCGAGGACCTGACCTTCGCCCAAATCCAGCGCCTTCGCGCTCGTGAGCCGATGGATCTGCGCAGTCACGACTACGACGATCAGTTTCCGATTCCCACGCTGCAGAATCTGCTCGATGCGTTTTCGCATTGGCGGGCGAACCTCAATCCCCGGCTCGGGCTGATCATCGAAATCAAACATCCAACTTATTTCGCATCCCTCGGCCCGGACATCGGGCAGATACTGCACGCGACGCTCGAGCGGGCCGGCCTGCTGGGAAACGACTCGCCCGTGGTGGCCGAATCGTTTGAAACGTCGATTCTTGAGCGCCTTCACCAGCGCAGCGGCCTGCGCATCATTCAACTGCTGGATGCGCCGCAGATGGCTCCCGCCGACCGCGCGGCTGCGGAACATCACTGCACGTACGCGGATCTCATGACGCCCGCGGGCCTGGCGGCGATCCGCGAATATGCGTTTGCGATCGGCCCCTGGAAGCGGCTGATCGTCCCGCAACGCCAAGTGGTGGGGGAGATGGGGGATCGCGGGCCTAGCGTCCGACTCGATGCTCCCACTTCGTTGATTGCCGATGCACATGCTGCTGGTTTGCAGGTTCATGCCTGGACCTTTCGAAATGAGCCAGGGTTTCTGGCTGAGGAGTACGCGGGGGATCCGAGCCGCGAATATGGGCAGTTTCTTTCGCTGGGATTGGATGGATTCATTTCCGATTTTCCCGACACGGCAGTGCGGGCGCGCGATGGATTTAAGAAGAAGAATTAACCGCAGATAAACGCAGATGAACGCAGATTAAATTGCGACCGTCGCTCCGTTTAGCGGTCGCGCTTGCGCGACGTTGACCGCGCCTTGAATGGCTGCGCGCAACGGCTCGCAAGCGAGGATCGCTAAACGAGATGAAGGCGTCGACTTTCATTTTCGTCCGATCCTTCTGCTTCGAGTGATCAGGGCGTTCCTTTTCCCCTGCCGCGAAGCGCATCGCGTTCGGGGCGATCGGCTGATCCGCCAGCGGTAGCAGGCGCATCGGCCACCGGTTTCAACGGCGCGACGAATGTTGGCGGCCGTGCGATGCGTGTAGCGGGCAGCCTCGTGCATGGAATCAAAACGTTGCCGCAGGCCCCAGCAATAGACGGGGCTCCGCTTGCCCGGGCACGGCGGGTACATCGGCGCCAGATGCATCTGAATGCGCACGCGATGTGCCTCGACCCGGGCCGCCCGCTCCTTCCACCATTCCTGCTGCAGAACCGATCCCAGCTCGCACATTCGCCCGCTCCGTCGCATCCGCCTTCCACGTAACCCAATGCATCGCTGCATGCCTGCACCTCCTAAAACTCGTAAAAATCTCTTTACCCATACAATACCCTAATTGTCTTCACTAAGATAGCGGCGTACTATTAGGAGTCAAGTAGAAACCGGAAATTTTGTTGTGGAAAAGTTAGGCTGAATTTGTTAATCCTTATTCCATAGGAGCTTGAACTATGGGCACCAGAGTGCTGATTCAGGGAAAGAAACTGTCGGACATCCGTAAAGAGCGATACATGACGCAGGAGGAGTTCGCTGAAGAGCTGGAAATGTCACCAGCTAACGTTCGCCGACTTGAGCAGTCACCGATCACCGGCGTACATTACAAGAACTTCCGCAGGCTTGCCCAATTGCTCAAATTGGGCCCCAGCGAGCTTGAAGAGCGCATTGGCGTGGACGAAAACAATCCCGCCGAGATCGCCGAGATCGCCGCTTCGTTCAATTCTAAAACGAGCCTGGCGCTGAAGGATCTTCCTTCGGGCATGCGGCCGGGCTCGCGCCAGAACGTCAGCCAGATGGCGCATTACCATGGCGTGTCCGCGGCCACCGTCGAGGACCGGCCGCCCACGCAGCGCGACAATCTTCCCGTTCCTGTCGGAATGAAAAGGCCCTTTGCCGTCACCGTCGATGGCGATTGCATGGCGCCGGTCTATAACGACGGCGACATGGTGATCTTTTCCATCGAAAAGGCCGAGCGCGAAGGCATTATCGATGGAAAGAATTATTTCGTGCAGCTCTTTGATGGCAACAACACCTTCAAACGCGTCTTCCTCGATCCGGAAAATCGCGACGTGCTGATCCTGCGCTGCTGGAACGAAAAGTATCCGGAGCGCATCATCGAGCGAGCTTCGGTGAAGGTGCTGGCACGGGCCATCTACAAGCTGACTCCCGATGAATGATCATTCGTCAAGCTATTTTATGAGTTGGCTGATCCATCGCCAGACGCTGCTGGGGATGGAGGGGGCCGACGCGCTGGCCGAGTCGGCGGGGGTGTCGAAGGCGGTCATCGAGAAGATGCTGGGCGCGGGGAACCTGCGCGGCATCGGGCGCAGCGCCCGCTCGGCCCTGGCCCGTTCGCTTCGCATCACGGTCCGCGATCTGGAAAGCATCGCATCAGGGGAGATCGAATGGATCAATGATGCGCAACAAGTGGATTGGGATCGTCACACGCCCGATTCGATGCGTGCCGTCCGACCCGCTTCACAAGCGCCCAGTTATGAAGCCCGCTGGTGCAAACCCGCGCATGGCGTGCCGGTCGTGGGGAATCTTGTCGAGGGTGGCCTGGCGCGATTTTATGAATCCAATCCATCGGACGCTGCCGAGCGCCTTCCCGTCCGCTACTCCGGCGCGCCGGACGCCTTTGCCTTGATGGCAACCTGCCCCATCGAGCCCTATCCCGCCGGTGCTGCACTGGTTTTTCGCGGACTTCCACCCGGACAACTCGAAAGCGGGCAGATAGCCCTGATCTGCGGCGCCGAGGGAATTGTCGAGGGGCGGGTGTGTCAGGTGATTTCACGCGAACAGCACACGTTAAAAATCAAATCGACTCTCGACGCGGAGATGGAACTTGCGCTGGAAACGGTGCTTCGCGCGGCAGTCGTCCTCGCGGCGCATTTGAGCGGGGCGGAACGCGCGGATGCATGAGTTGGCGCTTGAACGATCACATTGCATTTCATCTCGTCATCCCTAAAGTATTCCCCCGATGAGTCCTATCCTGACTGGCGGTGCTTCGATTCTCGCGGAACTGGGCGCGGACCCGAACGGGTCCTGGGCGCCGATCGTGCTGTTGCTCATCATCGCGATCCTCTTTGCGGTGGTGAACGTGGCGGCTTCGGTCATCCTGGGGCCTTCGCGCACCGGGCCGGGCAAGGAAGAGACGTACGAGAGCGGCATGGTGCCGATCGGCGACACGCGCAAGCGATTCAACGTGCGCTTTTATATCGTCGCGATGGTGTTCCTGGTGTTCGACGTGGAAATCGTCTTCCTCTATCCGTGGGCGACGATTTATTCAGCCAATGTGCATCTTGGCAAAGCCGGCATCGGTGGGCTATTACTGGGGGAAATGATCGTCTTTGTGATCATCCTGTTGGTGGCCTATTTCTACGCGTGGGGCAAGGGCATATTTAAGTGGGATTGAAAATCTCCGACGGGTGGAATCTCGCAATTAAAAACTAATCGCCGATGCTCTGCATCGTCCTTGCTACTTTAGCCGCCCCTTTGTGGGGCGCGGCCAGCGGTGTGGAAGCTCGCTCAACATCAAAGTGCACTGTTGTGCCAGACGACAGTCATTCACGCGCGCGATTCCAATTTCCTGGGCAACTCTACGTAGAACGTAGACCCCTTTCCCACCGTTGATTCGGCCCACAATTTCGCATGCAGATAATTTGCAGCTTGCCGCGCGATTGACAGGCCCAATCCGACGCCCGGCTGCCCATAGGTTTCGCCGCGCTCGAAGGGGGCGAAGAGCTGATTGAGCTTGTCGGGGGCGATGCCTGGGCCGTTGTCTTTAACCCATACCTTACAGGTGTCCGTCGCCATTGAGCTGCCGATCTCGACGCGCCCGTGTTGCGAATATTTGATCGCGTTGGAAACCAGGTTCTGAACGATCAGCGAAAGCAGCTCGCGATCGGAGATGATTTCGCAGTCGGCCGGCACCTCGACATGCAGCTCGAGTTCCTTGTCGCGCGCCTGGTAAGAAAACTGCGCCGCAATATCGGACAGCAGATTCTTGAGCCGGATCGGCGCCGGGCGGACCTGCACCTTGCCTTTGCGGAAGCGCTCGGCATGGAGGAAGCGGTCCATGGTGCCGACCGTTTCCAAAAGCGAGCGGCGCATCACATCGAGATCCTGCACGGTTTCCGCCAAGCGCTCTTCGCCCGACAGCTCGCGCTTGAGGACTTCGATCATGAGGAACACGCCATTGAGCCCGCCGCGCAAGTCGTGCGAGAGGAAGGAAAGATATTTGCTTTGCGCTTCGGTGGCCGCCTGGAGCTGCTTTTCCTGATGGCTGGTGAAAGCGACGACCGCGCGGCGCACGGCAACGTCAAGTCCCACATTCAGTGCCGCGACTTCTTCGATGCTCATCGGCCGCTTCATCGCCGAGCCGACTTCCTGGAACATCACCGCGCGCAGCAGGACATATTCCTGCAGGACTTCGGCAAGATTGAATTGCTGATTGAAGCGAACGACGCCATGCTCGGCGGTGATGTCCCCCAGGAATCGCACGCCTGGCGCCTGCTCCGATTCCAGCGCTCGCGCGATCTGCTCCAGCACCTGCGGCAGGCTGTCGCGCACTTCGGCGAAAGTCATTTCATCGCACTTGGGCAGCGCATCGCGAACCATCGCCACCCAATGCTGGACGATCGAATCGGAGGCCTTGCGCAACGCGGCCGCCAGATCGGGAAAGCTCTGAGATGTCAGCAAGTCGAGGGGAGGACGCGTCATGAAGCCAAACTCCAGCGATCATGCCCGGGCCAGGCTGGGCAAACAGAAACTGCCGTGAACCGAATTGTTCTCTAGCGCTGAAGAAAATCAAGGAGTTATGCATCGGGCTTTCCGGTAATCTTGACACCGCAAGCGCGATCCCGTATTTCTCTCACATGGAACACTCCAAGATCGTCAGTGACGCGATTACGTTTGATGATGTGCTGCTGATTCCCGCCCGCAGCGATTTTGTTCCCGCTGATGCCGACACCCGTTCACGCCTGACTCGCGCGATCGATCTGAATATTCCGATGATCTCCGCGCCGATGGACACGGTCACGGAGGCGGCGCTGGCCATCGCGCTGGCGCAGGAGGGTGGCATCGGGATCGTCCACAAGAACCTGTCGGTGGCCAACCAGGCGCGCGAGGTGGAGAAGGTCAAGCGCAGCGAAAATGGCGTTATTGTCGATCCAATCACTTTGCCGCCGGCTGCGACGATCGGCCAGGCCCGGCGGGTGATGCGCGAGTACAACGTCAGCGGCATCCCCATCGTCGATGATGCGACCATTCCTGAAGGCGATCCGGCGCAGCCCACGCATCGCATGCGTAACAACGGCAAGCCGCCCCGGCTGCTGGGCATTATGACTCGCCGCGATCTGAAGTTTCAGGAAGACGACAACCGCAAAGTCGGCGAAGTGATGACGCGCGAGAACCTGGTCACCGCGCCGGAAAATACCACGCTGGAGGAGGCCGAGCGGATTCTTTACATCGCCAAGGTCGAGAAGCTGCTGCTGGTCGATAAGGAAAACCGCCTGGCGGGGCTGATTACCATGCGGGACATTGACAAGCTCCACCAGTTCCCCAATGCCTGCAAAGACAAGCGCGGCCGGTTACGCGTCGGTGCGGCGACGGGTGTGAAGGATTTTAATCGGGTCGAGGCGCTGATCCGCGCGGATGTGGATGTGGTCGTCGTGGACACGGCTCATGGCCACAGTCGCAACGTGATCGACACCGTTCGCGAGATCAAGAAGAACTGGGACATTCAGGTCATCGCGGGCAACATCGCGACAGCCGAAGGCGCGCACGATCTGATCGAGGCCGGCGTCGATGCGGTGAAAGTTGGCATCGGCCCAGGCGCCATCTGCACGACGCGAATCATCAGCGGCGTGGGCGTGCCGCAGGTGACGGCAATCTTCAATGCCGTCGGCATCGCAGAGCCGGCCGGAGTTCCCGTGATCGCAGATGGTGGCATCCGCCATTCCGGTGACATCACCAAGGCAATCGCCGCCGGGGCGTCATCGGTGATGATGGGCAGCCTGTTTGCGGGGCTCGATGAATCGCCGGGCGAGACAATCATTCACCAGGGCCGTCGATACAAGACCTATCGCGGCATGGGCAGCATGGGCGCGATGATCGCCGGCTCCAGCGACCGCTACGGACAAGCCGGCGTCAAAGAGCGCGGCAAGCTCGTCCCCGAGGGCGTCGAAGGGCGCGTGCCATACCGCGGTCCTCTCGGCGACTTCGTCTATCAGCTCGTCGGCGGATTGCGAGCGGGCATGGGCTATTGCGGCACGCGAAACATCGAACAGCTTCGCAAGCAAGCCAAGTTCTGCCGAATCTCCGCGGCAAGCATGGCCGAAAGCCATCCGCATGATATCGCGATCACCCGCGAAGCGCCCAATTACAGCGTGGAGTTCGCGGAGAAGGGGGAATAAGAGGATGGCCCGCTAACGCTCAACAAACGCGGCGGATGCGCGTTTTCTTATAGATGGGCGCGAAGGAGGACCGGCCAAGTTGTGTGGCCGGGAGGGAATCTTTATCGAAATGCGCGTGAATGGGCGGCAAATCCTTATTAACTGATCCCTGATCGATCGAAAGGAATATTTGAGTTTTCCGCCGGCTCTGCGCATGATGTAGGTTCGAATATCTATCCCATCCTTCTGTTTTCCTCGTTCTTGGCGGAGGTCTGATATGGCGGAATTGTCGTATGCGGGGGGCATCCCCGAACCGGGGCTTAGTCCACGCGCCCAGCGCAGCATCTTTATTGCCAGCTTCATGACGCTGATCGCCGTCGGAATCGGCTTTGCCATCCGCGCGGGCGTGCTCGGCGACTGGGGCGTTCAGTATGGCTTCACCAAGAGCGAGCTGGGTCAGATCGCCGGCGCCGGCCTGGCAGGGTTTGGCTTCACCATCATCTTCTTCTCCTTTTTTGCTGACACCGTCGGCTATCGCGCGTTGCTCCTGCTGGCCTTTGCCCTGCTCTTGATATCTGAAGTCGTGACGATGATGGCGGGGCCGATTTACCATTCGCAGGGGCAGAAGGCAGCTTACTGGACGCTTTACAGCGGCACCTTCATCTTCTCCCTCGCTCAAGGGCTATGTGAAGCAGCCATCAATCCCCTGACGGCAACGCTTTATCCGAAAAACAAAACCCACTATTTGAATATCCTGCACGCAGGTTGGCCCGGCGGGTTGATGATCGGCGGCGTGATCTGCTACCTGTTCACCGGGCAGCAGCCGGCCATCTCGCATGTCCGTTGGGAAATCCTCGCGTCAGTCTATCTGATCCCGACGCTCTACTTCGGCTTCGTAACCCTCAAGGAAAAGTTCCCGATTTCAGAAGCCAAGGCGGCGGGCGTTTCGCTGGGGCAGATGATCATGGCGGTCTTCGCGCCGATGCTGATCTTCCTCTTCCTCATTCATGCGATGATCGGCTACGTCGAGCTGGGCACCGACAGCTGGATTCAGAACATTCTGAACAACACGCTCAAGAGCCGGGCGAGCCTGCTGTTCACGTACTGCTCGATCATCATGATCATCCTGCGGTTCTGCGCGGGACCGATCGTGCACAAGATCAATCCGCTGGGGTTGCTCTTCATCGCGGCCTGCTGCGGCGCGACTGGCCTTTATTTCCTGGGCTATCCCAGCACCGGCGCGATCATCTGGGTTGCCGCCACGGTCTTCGCAATTGGCAAGAGCTTCTACTGGCCGACCATGCTGGGCGTCATCGGCGAGCGCTTCCCCAAAGGTGGCGCTTTGGCGATGGGCCTTTCGGGCGGAATTGGAATGCTCTCTGCTGGATTCCTGGGCGGCCCGGGCATCGGCTACACCTATGACCGCAATGCCTCGGCTAATCTCGTTCAGACCGATGACGGGGCGTACAACCGCGTGAAGGCGGCGGAAGCAAATCAATTCGCGTTTTTCAAGCCGGTCCAAGGACTCGACAGCCAGAAGCTGGCGGTCATCGACGATGCCGGCGCGCAGTTGACCAGCGATCTCCAAAAGAAGCCCGATGACAAGGGGCTCTTGGCGCTGAATAACTGGTTCGTCACCACCGAAAAGCCTCACCTTGAGTCGGATAAGGCGCCGGTCGACGAGGCCAATATCTTTGGCGGACGGCGTGCCTTGCAGATTACGGCCTGTGTCCCCGCGACGATGGCTGCCTGTTATCTGTTGCTGGTGCTCTACTTCCTGGCCAGAGGCGGATACAAAGCCATCCATCTCGATTCCAGCGGAAGACAAATCGAAGTCGATTTGACATCCGGAGAAGCCGAGGCGATGGAGGCCGGGACAACGCAACAAGCGTGACCTGCCCCTGATTGAAAGTGAATTATCGGCGGGATGTCTCCCATGGCATCCCGCCGATTTCTTTTTGGTGGATCAACGCGCCTGGCACTTCGGACAAAAGTGCGTCGAACGTCCGCCAAGGACGATCCGCTCGATCGGTGTTTTGCAGACCGGGCACGGTTTCCCCGCGCGGCCATAGACGCGATGAAGGGATTGGAAGCCGCCGGCCTTTCCCTGCGCATCGCGATAGTCGCGCAATGTGCTGCCGCGATGGCGAATGGCACGCCGCAATGTTGCCTTGATCGCTGTCGTGAGTTTTTTCACTTCCTCGTAGCTCAATTCATCGGCCGGCTTCAGCGGATGAATACCTGCTTCAAAAAGTGATTCATCGACATAGATGTTCCCCAGGCCAGCGATCAGTCGCTGATCCAGTAATGCATTTTTGATCGCTCGCGTCGTGCGCTCCAGTCGATCCGCGAGTTGGCGCGGCTGCACTTCCAAAGGCTCCGGCCCCATCCCGCTATCGCATTCGTCTTTGCCCATCCACCAGATGCCGCCGAAGCGTCGGGGATCGCGAAAGCGAAGCTGAGCCTTTGATGTCTCGTTCGGCGCCGACTTCCGCGCATTCTTTTTTTCTGACGGACGATCCTTGGCGAACCGATCCGTAGCGGCTACGTCTAAAATGAGATGAGTATGGGTGGCCTGGGCTTCGGCAGGCGAATGGATCGTCAGCCGTCCGCTCATGCCTAGATGAATGAAGAATCGATGGGTATCATCCAGCGTGAAAATGATCCGTTTGCCACGTCGTTCAATGGCTCGGATGGTCCGGCCCATGAGCCGGGCCGGCAGATCGACCCCTTGCGGCTCGAGCATGTCCAATCGAAGCAGGTTCACTGCCACGATTTTCCGCCCAACCATGTTCGGTCGAAGCGTATCCACAACCGTCTGGACTTCTGGGAGTTCAGGCATGCAACTTTCGCCCTGTGCGGGGATAACTATGGGTGAATCAGCGTGCGTGGTATACCGCCGAGCGGAATCGGATCAAAGCGATTCCCGATCGAACGAACGCTTCGCAACGGATTGGCTGATTTAATGCGCATGGAGGCCAAAAATCCCGTCGAGTGATTCGAATCATTCCAAGGGGCTTAGAACCTTCGGAAAAAAAGAGGACGTCAGGCATGGAAACAAACATTGGACTGGTCAAACCGCAGGCAACGGACCTTGGCGCTTCGGAGATGGCGGCCGTCGAAAAGCTCCAGCAGGGGTATCACAACCTCAAGACGGAGCTGGGCAAGGTCATCGTCGGACAGGAAGCGGTCATCGAAGAACTGCTGATCGCGCTGTTCTGCAAAGGTCACGCGCTGCTGGTCGGCGTGCCAGGCCTGGCCAAGACGCTCATGATCTCCACGCTGGCCAAGACGCTGGGTCTGAGCTTCAACCGCGTTCAGTTCACCCCTGACCTGATGCCTTCCGACATCACCGGTACGGACGTGATTGAAGAGGACAAGACCACCGGCGGGCGAAGCATGCGTTTCGTTCGCGGACCGATCTTCGCCAACATGATCCTGGCCGATGAAATCAACCGCACGCCGCCCAAGACCCAGGCCGCGTTGCTCGAAGCGATGCAGGAGCATCAGGTGACGGCCGGCGGCAAGATGCACAAGCTGCCGCAACCTTTCTTCGTGCTTGCAACGCAGAATCCGATCGAGCAGGAAGGCACCTATCCGCTGCCCGAAGCGCAGCTCGACCGATTCATGTTCAACATTCTCGTCGGCTACCCGACCGAAGAAGAAGAATTTCAGATTGTCCGCCTGACGACGATGAGCCGGGAGATCGATCTCAAGCCGGTGCTCGACAGCGGCGAAGTGATGCAGCTTCAGGAGATCGTGCGCAAAGTTCCGGTAGCCGATCACGTCATCCGCTACGCGCTGCAATTCAGTCGACTCACGCGACAGACGGAAGGCTCGGTTCCCGATTTCGTGAAAGACTTCGTCGCCTGGGGCGCCGGCCCGCGCGCCAGCCAGTATCTCATCCTCGCCGGCAAGGCTCGCGCGCTGCTCAAAGGTCGCTATCACGTCAGCACCGAAGACATCCGGCAGGTGGCGATCCCCGTGCTGCGTCACCGCATCGTGACCAACTTCAATGCCGAGGCTGAAGGCATGCGAAGCGACACGATCATTAAACGGCTGATCGAGCATATTCCCCGGCAGCAATACGACGATCTGGACAAGACCGCCGCCAAAATTCTCCGCGACCAGCCGGCGGCGTAGATGCTTGTGTTACTGCAGGGAATGATGCCAACAGAATCTCGCAGATCGGCCCCCTCCCCAACCCTCCCCCGGAATACCGGGAGAGGGAGTGAGGGCATACGCAATGGCGACGAAGGAGAGGAATCGGCATGACCGCATCGGCCGAAACCGATTATCGCAAGTATCTCGAGCCACGGACGCTGGCGCGCATCGCGTCATTGGATCTGCGCGCCCGGTTGATCGTCGAAGGCTTGATGACCGGCATGCACCGATCGCCTTACCAGGGCATTTCGGTGGAGTTCGCGCAGCATCGCCCTTATGTGCCGGGCGACGACATCCGCCACGTCGATTGGAAGGTCTTCGGCAAGACCGACAAGATTTATCTGAAGCAATATCAGGAAGAAACCAACCTCCATCTGCTGTGCATCGTCGATGCCAGCGAATCGATGAATTACAGCTCGGTCGGCGAGGGCAAGACGCGCTGGAGCAAGTACGATCATGCGACGGCCATCGCCGCATCTTTGTCATACATGGCGATCCAGCAGCAGGATTCAGTTGGGCTGGCAGTCTTTGATTCTGATCTGAAGCATTTCATCAAGCCAAGCAATGCTCCCGCGCAGTGGAAGATCATCACTCGCGAGCTGACGCTGGTGCCGCAGTTGAAGAAGACCAGCATGGGCCGGATTCTCGACCAGCTTGCCGAGAAGCTGACCCACCGCAGTCTCATCGTGATCCTCAGCGATTTCTTTGACGATCTGGAAGGCCTGAAAAAAGGCCTGCGTCACCTGCGCTACAAAAAGCATGAGATGATCGCCATGCAGGTGATGGATCCGCAGGAGATCGATTTTCCATTTGAAGACACGACGCTGTTTAAAGGACTGGAAGAAGCCGGCGAGCTGCTGACTGAACCGCGCTCATTGCGGGAGGGTTATCTCGAGCAGTTGGGCGAGTTCACCGCCGATCTGCGGAAGCTGTGCCGGGGTATGCACATCGACTTTGTGCGCCTCAACAGCGGCGAATCGCTGGATGTGACGCTCAGCGCCTTCCTGGCCGGGCGGTCGGCAAGCATGAAGTAGGAGCGAAAGCGCTTTGGATGGGATCGTGATGCAGAGTTTTTCGATGCCTTCAATCCTCGCGATGGGCTTCCTGACCTGGGGCTTCTTCTGGGCGGGAATCGGGCTCGTTTCGATCCCCATCATCATCCATTTCCTTAACCGCCGGCGATTCAAGATTATCAACTGGGCGGCAATGGAATTCCTGTTGCGGGCGATGCGAAAGAACCGTCGCCGACTCCGTTTCGAGCAGTTGCTTCTGCTGGCAACGCGCTGCTCGCTGGTGTTTTTGCTGGGATTGGCCCTGGCTCGGCCATTGGGATGTGAAAACGGCGCGATGGCGCAGTTTGGCCGGCGCACAGCGCTGAATGTCTTTGTCATCGACAACAGCTACTCGATGGCTTACCAGTCAGGCCGAGCCGACGCCAAGACGCGTCTGGAGCAGGCCAAGCAGTTGGCCAAGTCGATTCTGAATCGCCCGTCGCGCGGCGGGGAATCGGTGGTCGTCATCACCGCCGGCCGGCCTGCAACTGCCGTCGTCGCACGGCCGCAGTTTGATATCGAGGCAGCTAAATCTGCCATCGATCGCATTGAACAGTCTTACGATTCGACCGACCTTGCCGGCGCGCTGCAATTGGCGCTCAAAGTGGGGCGCGACGAAAGTTCTCAGCCAAACAAGAATCTCTACATCATCACTGATGCCACGCGAAGCGCCTGGGAGACCGGTCAATCGCAGGCCATCAAAGAAGCCGGCCCGGACCTGGCCCGGCTCTATCACGTCACGCATTTCGACGTTGCCGCCGGCGCGCAGCAGTGGAACGCAGCGATGCTCGACATCGTGCCTTCCTCGAATCTGGTCACCACCAAGTTTCAGACCGATTTCAAAGCGGTGCTGAAGGGCTTTGGCGGCTCGCACGATGGAATCCTTCGCTGGAAGCTCGATGACCAGCCGGTCGAAGGCGGCGGAAATGTCCGCCTCGATTCGGCGACGCAGGACCAGACTCAATCCAAGGCGCGCTTCACCAGCGGCGGGCCACACGTACTCTCGGCACAGATCGACGCCGGCGATCGATTGGGAATTGACGACACGCGATGGCGCGTGATTGATGTCGCGGCCGAACTCAAAGTATTAATCGTCGAAGGAAAGCGCGGCATCGGCCCGCTCGAAGGTTCCGGCGCATTCCTCGCCGCCGCTCTTGCTCCGGTCAATCCTTCGGATCAGCCGGGCGCTGCGAAGAAAAGCGACAGCTACGTCTCGCCGGAATTGATCACCGATCTGGAATTGGGCAACAAGGTGCTGGGCGATTATGCCGCGGTGATCCTGGCTGATGTTTCGAGCTTCACCCCATCGCAGGCTGACGCGCTGCAGAAATTCGTGCAGCAGGGCGGCACACTGCTGATGTTCATGGGCGATTCGGTCAATAAGGAAAATTACAACAGCATGCTCGCTCCCCGTAAGCTTCTCCCGGGGCCGCTGGTGAAGCTGATGAGCGTTGGCACCAACGAAAAGCCGTTCCTCTTTGATTTCAAGCCCAACGGCAACCTACACCGCTATCTTGAAATCTTCCGGAACGAGCAAAACACCGGTCTAGATAGCGCCACGATCGATCGCTATTGGCAGGTCGAGCCGGCGGCGGGGCTTAATGTGGAACGGGTGCTCAATTATCTCCCCGCTGAAGGGAAAACCGCGGATAAAGGCGAAGATCCAGCTATCACCGTTCACGCCCTGGGCGAAGGGCGCGTCGTCTTTGTCAGCACCACTGCCAATCCCGATTGGACTGGCCTCCCGACGCGAGCGGCTTATGTCCCGCTCATGCACGAGCTTCTGGCCGGCAGCGTTCGCACTGGCGACTGGTGGATGAACTTGACGTGCAATCAGCCGCTGGAAATTCCTTCGACAGTGCGCGTGACGGCTACTCCAACCTTGATCGATCCAACTGGCGCGCCGATCGTGGTCGATCCAACTCCGGCGCAGGGGCGTACGGTTTTCCACACCGCGCCGCTGAAACGGCCCGGCATCTATAAATTGTCGCTGGGCAATCAACAGGTGCCCATCGCAGTCAATGTTCCCGCCGCGGATGAAGCTAATGTGACGACGCTCGACAATGATTCGATTCGCCATGCGCTGGGAGACATCGAGCTTTCGCTGCAAGGCGCGGAGATGCCCAGCGAAGCCGCCACGGCACGCGAAGGTAACGATTTCAGTTGGTGGTGCATGATGGCGGTGCTGGCGCTGCTGTGCTTCGAATGCTTTATCGCGATGAAGTTCGGCCACTATCGCAAGAATGATGCGCCCGCCGTCGGGGTCCAACCCGTCGCCGGCGCTGCCCGGGCTTTGCAATCCGCGAGGGTGCCATAGCAGTCATGTTTAAACGCCTTGCCGAAAAACTTCTGGGCTTGGAACCGGGATACTTCAATCAGCCCGGCGAATTGGGCCGGCATTGGTTCGACCCGCACTGGCCCGGGCCGCTCTTTGGCACGCCGGGATCGTGGCATAATTATCTGCTGGCGCTGATCGTTCTGGCGCTGATTGTTCTGCTGTTCCGCCGATTTCGAAATCAGCGGTGGATCAATCAACAGGATGCGGTGGCGGCTGGCCTCGCGACGGCGGTCTGCCTGATTTTCCTCGGAGCATTTGGGGTTCATGCCTGGACGCTGATTCCCGCGCTGTTCGTATTGGGATTGCTCGCATACTTCCTCTTCAAACGGCGATGGCGCGGCGTTTTGATTCTCGGCCGGTTGATGCTGTTCGCTCTATTGCTGTCTTTCTTGAGCGGCGCGCTGGCTTGGAACGTGACCCTCGGCATTGCTGCCGCTCTGCTGATCATCTGGGTCTACCGCCATGAAGGGCGTTCGCGCGGTGCGCGAATTTCGCTGGGCATCCTTCGCGGCGCGCTCGCCGCCTTCGTGCTGCTCCTTCTGAATAATCCGATCCTCAGCCGGGTCATCACGATCACGCAGCCTTCGGTGGTCGCGGTATTAGTGGACCACAGCCTGAGCATGAGCATTCATGATGTGGATGCGAAGCCAGGTATCTCGGGCCCGTCACGGCTCGAGTCAGCAGTCAATCTGCTGGATGGACAAAATCAGGCGCTGCTCAAGCGACTGGGCGAGGTCCATACGCTGCGTTTCTATTCATTCGACAGCAGCCCGCGCCCACTGGGCGATTACACGGCACCCAAGGAATCAGATAAATCCAGCTCGTCCGATGACAAGGCTTCCGATCAGGAAAAGGCCAACCAGTCGCTCATCCGCGCCTTGCAGCAAATCAAAGCCGATGGCGCCGCAACTCAAGTTGTGCCATCCATTCTGACTGTGCTCGATGATCTTCAAGGCCAGCGTCTTGCCGGTATCGTGGTTCTTACCGACGGCCGCGACACGCCCACCGCGCCGCTGGCCGAGGCCTATCACGCGATGGCCAACTACGGCATCAAGGTTTTCCCAATCTCCGTCGGCTCCGATTCCGCTCCGAAAAATGTCGAGCTGACTTCGGTCAGCGTGCAGGACAGCGCCTTCAAGGATGACATCGTCGATGTCCGCTTCACGCTTCGCGCCACCGGCTTTGAAGCCGGCCATCCGGTGCGCGTAAAATTGATTGACAAAAAGACAAAGCTTCCCCTGCACGACATGGATGACAAGCCCGCCGAGAAGATCATCCATGTCCCCGATGCCAATCCGATCGAAGAGGAAATTCTCTTTAAGCCCGATCACGTCGGCCCGCTGGATATTCAGGTCGAAGCCGAGAAGCAGCCCGGCGAAATCGACGAGCAGGACAACATCCGACTGGCGCAGACTTCCATTCTCGATGCATCCATCAACGTGCTTTATGTCGAAGGTTATCCGCGCTGGGAATATCGCTACATCAAGAACGAGATGATCCGCGACAAGACGGTGAACATCTCCTGCCTCTTGTTCAGTGCCGATCCAACCTTCCTGCAGGAAGGCGATGATCCGATCCCGTCCAGCGGCCCCGATGCCGGGAGCAAATTCCCCGGTCGCATCACGCGCTTTCCGGAGAGCATGGAAGAGCTGATGCTCTATGACGTCGTGCTGTTCGGCGATGTCGATCCGCGCGAATTCACCGATACGCAGTTGCAGTTGATCCAGGAATTCGTCGCCAAGAAGGGCGGCGGCTTTGGAATGATCGCCGGCGAGCATTGGTCGCCAATCGCCTATCGCAATACGCCCATCGATCTTCTGCTGCCGGTGAACACCGCCACGATTCGGCAGGATCCGCCGGATGAGGAGATTGCCGACGGGTTCAGGCCGATCCTGACCAAGCAGGGTGCCGAGTCCTCGATCTTCCGTTTCTTTGCCGACCGCAAGGACAACGCGGAATACATCAAGAATCAACTTCAGCCGCTCTTCTGGTATTGCCGGGGCGTGACGGTGAAGCCCGGCGTCGGCGAGGTTTATGCCGAGCATCCGTTCGATATCGGCCCCGATGGACGCAAGTCGCCGCTGCTGGTCATTGGGCGATTTGGGGCCGGCCGAACGCTCTTCAGCGCCTACGACGACTCCTGGCGATGGCGCTTCTACACCGGCGAAAGCATCTTCGACACCTACTGGGTCCAACAGCTTCGCTACCTGGCACGCAGCAAAAAGCTGGGCCAGCGGAAGCTGACCTTTGCCGCCGATCGTCAAACTTATCAGCAGGGCGAGCCGATTCGGCTGGCGCTTCGTGTCCTCGATCCCAAGCTGCTCCAGGAACTTCCGCCCGAGATTCCCGTCCAAATGCTGGATGAAAACGGCATGACCGTCCGCGCAGAAAAGCTGCAGAAGGAAGGCGGGCAGGGCGATTATTACACAACCGCCTTCGTCGCGGATCGCTTAGGGCGGTTTACCATGCGCCTTCCGCCTTCGGTGGGCGAAGCGGATGTGCTGGATTTGCCGGTTGAGATCATTGTGCCGAGGCTGGAACTGGCCGACCCGCAGGTCAACAAAACCGGGCTTTCGCGTATCGCTGCCGAGACCGGTGGACAGTCGCTGACGGTCGATTCGGCTCGCGCCCAGCTTCCGACATTGCTTCAAAGCGCCGCCCGCACCGTGGCCCTGGTTTTCAGCCGGCCGCTTTGGGACAAGCCGTTGGCCATGATCATTTTCGTGTTACTTATCACGACCGAATGGGTGCTAAGAAAGGTGTATGGAATGGTTTAGAGCGCCCAAGCTGGAGATTTCGGACGAGAAAGAAACCTGTCCTGAGAAAGTGATGCAACATCCGAGATGTTGCAAAAAATGTTGCATTTGGTTGCACGGCGTTGCATGAACGCGTCCAACGCCCGTTTTAAGGACAATCTGAAGGGTAAGAAACAGCGCAGACGTGTATAATCTTCTCGCCCTCATGTGCGCGCACCAATCGCGATGATTCGCAAAGTGTGCACCTAAGGACGAATACCCGATGGAGCGGCTCATGCCCACCAATGCACTGCTGGACTCACTGCAAGCCGTACGACGCAAGGTCAAGACGCTGTCGGTGCTGTTCGGGGTTGGGGTCGCGATCGCGACGGCCGTCGGCCTGCTGCTGGGCGTGTTGCTGGTCGATTATCTCTTTGGGCTGGACAAGGGGCCGCGCCTTTTGCTGATCCTGGGCGCGCTGGTGCTGCTGGTCTACATCGTCTACCAGCGCATCATCGTTCCCGCGCGTTCGAAGCTGAAGGTCGGCGACCTTGCCGGCCGAATCGAACATACGTTCCCGCAATTTGATGATCGTCTTCGCAGCACCGTTGATTTCACGCAGCAGGACATTCCCGGCTCGGTCGCGATGAAAGAGCGCGTGATGCGCGAAGCCGGCGAAATGGCGCAATCGGTCCGCTTCGAGCGGGTCATCCTCCGCAAGCCGGTCTATCTTTCGCTGGGCGGAGCGCTCCTGGCGCTGGTCATCCTTGGGTTGCTGGCAGTATGGGGCAGTCAGACCGGCGTGTTGGACATTGCCCTCAATCGGCTTGCCATGGGTAACCAGGCTTGGCCCAAGACGGTCGAAATCGCGATGGTCAACAAGCTCCCCGCGCGCATTGCCGCCGGGCAGCACATTCCGGTGCACATTCGACTGGCCAAGGGCGATCGCGATTCCCGCCGGGCGACGATTTACTACCGATACGACAACGGCCCCTGGGAACAGGAAATCATGAGCCGCCAGGACGGCCAGTATGTTGCGACTCTGGATGCGCGTCTCGAGCAGGGCAAGACCAACGCGAAACTCGACGTGCGCCTCGAAGCCGGCGACGATGAAAAGGAGCTGTCTCCCATTGCCGTCGTTCCGCGCCTTGAACTGACGCACATTACCGCCGACATCACGCCGCCCGAATACGTACGTCAGGCCACGCCAACGCGCGTGAATCTGATCGAGCGACCCGCGATCGCTGCGGTCGGTTCTGAAATTGCGATTGCGGTTCAGTTCAACAAACCTCTCGATCCCAAATCACCGGTTGAGATCCTGCCAGTGAAGGAAGGGGCAACCGCTCCAAGTGTGAAGTGGGATCGAACCAGCTCCGATGTGGCCATCGCCCATTTCCAGGCGGCCCAGTCGCTGCGGTTTGCGGTCAAGGCGACCGACGAAGACGGCTTCCAAAGCGCGGCCGGCGAGGAATATGAGCTGTCGGTGCGCGAAGACCAGCCGCCGACCGTTCAGATCGAAGAACCCAAGCGCAGCGAAGAGCGCACGCCCAATGCCGCTTTCGATATCAAGGCGGTTGCTGAGGACGATTACGGCATCGTCGGCGCGCAGCTTGTCGTTCATCGCTTGAATGATCAGGGCAAGAATTCCACCGACAAAAACCAGTGGCTCGTTGACCTGGTCGAAAATGGCCAGCCCGTCGCCACCGATTCCGCGCTCACATGGGAACTGGTGGACAACAACCCCGAGCACAAGCGCTATCGCCTGGTCTACAACTGGCAGCTCGAGCATCTTGCCGGCGCGAATCTCAAGCCAGGCGACATGCTGGAGTATTACCTCCAGGTGAAAGACAACTTTGATCTTAATGGCCACCAGCATGACTGGGTGCCCAGCGGCCGGCTGCGCATCACGATCATCAGCGCCGATCAGTTTGCGACGATCGTGCAGAACCAGCTCGAGCAGATCCAGCAGGCGATCAATACAACCCGCCTCGAGCAGATTCGCCACAAGAACGAAACCGACACACTACGGCAGGGGGTCGACCGCAATCGAAAGTTCGATGCCGCCGATCGCGCCATCGCCTCGCGCCTGGCCAACGATCAAAGCAGCACCGCTTCGCAGACGATGAACATCGCCCAGAAGCTCCAGGAGCTTCGCCAGACGATGAACGAAAACAAATCGCCCGAGGGCGGCCCCAAGCAGCTTGCCGCCGACGTGCAGCAGCAGCTTCAGCAGACCGCCGACGGCCCGATGCGCACGGCATCAAATGACCTGAACGCCACGAAAGAGCAGCCGCTGGTCGATCAACCGAATCAGCAGAAGCCGGGCGATCAGCAGCCCAACGATGGCCAGCAGAAGAACAACAATTCTTCGACGCCATCGAACAACGCCAACAATCAAGGTAAGAATCAGAACTCGCAGCAGAACAGCCGCAATTCAGCCAATCCTGATCAAAAGAATTCGGCTTCGAATCAGCCGTCGGATAAGAACCAGCAATCGGACAAGAATCAGCAATCCGGCAATCAGTCAGACAAGAACAATCCATCCGACCAGAAGCCGCAGAATTCCAATCAGCAGGCAAACAACAGCCAGAGCAAATCCACGCCCGCCCAGGCGCAGGACGCCCAGCAGCGCAGTTCTGCGATGGCCAATGCTTCGCAGAAGCAGCAGCAGGCGGCCGATCAGCTTCAGCAGGCGATGGACAAGCTCGGACAGATGGGTGGCGTTGCCGAAGCCATCCAAAAGCTGGAAAAAATCCGGGCCGATCAGGAGAAGCTGGAAAATCAATTCCGCGAAGCCAACAAGAACAATATCGGCAAGCGCAATGAAGATCTGTCCAAAGAGGACCAGGACAAAAACAAGAAGATGTCCGATGAGCAGCGCAAGCAGGCCGGCGATCTCCAGCAGACCATGAACAACATGGAGAAAAAGGCCGAGCAGATGTCTAAATCTGATCCGCAGGCTTCGCAGGCGATGAAGCAGGCCTCGCAGATGGCCCAGCAGCAGAACCTCAACAGCAAGCAGCAGCAGGCAGCCGACTCGATGCAGCAGAATCAGCAGGCGCAAGCGCAGCAGAATCAGCAGCAAGTCGAGCTGGGGCTCGACGTGATTCTTGCCCGCCTGAAAGAAGCCGAGCGACGGCGCCTCGAGGAACTGGCACGCCAGCTTGAATCGCTCCAGCAGCTCGTGAATGACCTGGTCATCCGCCAGGGCGGTCACAACATTGATAACCTTCGCCTGCAGGGCGGCGACAAGCGCCTCGCGCAGCTCGACCCCAAAGAGCGCGATGAGCTGTTCGATTTTGCCGATCGCGATCCACAGAAGATGTCGCCGGTTCCGCAGCTTCCGAGCCTGACGGCTTCGCAGGAGCAGACCGAGCGCAACGCGCGCGACATCGGCAAGCAGGCCGAGTCGCTTCCCGATCCGACTCCGTCGGCCAAGATCATCCAGGCCGCCGAGAGCATGGAACGCGCGATTGTTCACCTTCGCGGCAACCAGCTTCCCGATGCTTACGACCCACCCCAAGTGGAAGCACTCCATGCTTTAGCAGACGCGCAAAAGCAAATTGATGCGGCTCTCAAGCAGGCGCGCCAGCAGCTTGAGAAGCAGGATGCCGAGTCACTAAAGGAAAGCTACGTCAAGCTTCTGCAGAAGCAGAAATCGGTCGGCCAGCAGATCGTGCAGGTGGACAAGACGCCCAAGGAAAATGGCGATCTTCCCCGCGACGTGGCGATCAAGCTTGGCCAGCTCCCAGGCGACCAGGGCAAGTTGATTGATGACGCGAAAGGGCTTGGGGAAAAACTCAAGCAGCTCGATTCGATCGTCTACAACTGGGCCAACAATGACATCATCAAATCGATGGGCACAGTGAAGGACAACCTCGCCAAGCCGACGACCGGCCAGCCCACGCAGATTGCCGAGCAGCATGTCGAAGAGCAGTTGCAGGACATGATCGACAGTCTCGTGCGAAAGATCGACAAGAAGGAATTCAACAGTCGCGAAAACAATGGCCAGCAGCAAAACGGGAAGCCCGGGCAGAACAAGCCCAAGCTGCCGAGCGAAGCCGAGCTGCGCCTGCTCCGCAAAAATCAGGAGGCCATCAACAAGGGCACAACCGAGGCCGACAAGCAGGCCCAGAAAGACAAGGAACGCATCCTCGATCTGGGCACTCGGCAGGGCAGCATGCGCGATCTGCTGGATCAGCTCATCCAGCGCGCCAGCGAAGGCAAGATGAAGCTCGGCCCCGAGCCGGATAATCGCGATCAGTTGCCCGAAGAAGCGAAGAAGCAAGATGTGGACGATCAGGAGCTGACCAAAGACCTTCTCGGCAATAACCCATCCGACGATGCCGACGCCAACAAGATCAAGCTGACCGGCGATCGCATGGCCCGCTCGCGCCAGCGACTGGCGCTCAACGATGATCCCGGCGCCGTCACGCAGGAAATCCAGAAGCGCATCGTTATCGACATCGATGACTTGATCAAGGCCGCCCAAGCCCAGCAGGCGCGGATGGAATCGCGGCCCGGCCAGCAACGTCAGCGTCAGCGGATGCAGCAGGCCCAGCGCCAGCAGCAGCAACAACAGCAGCAGACGGCGCAAAACCAGCAGCACCGCGAGGACGGCAACCAGGCGGCCACAGTTTCCCGCCTCGATCAAGGTAGCGATCCCAAAGCAGATCTATCGCAGGATCTCCAGCAGAAGCTGGGCGAATGGGGCCGGATTACGGCTCGCGATCGTCAAGCGGTTGAGCAGACGGCTGGTGAACAGGAAATCGGAAAGTACAAGAACCTGATCCACGACTACTACAAGTCGCTGGCCGAGCAGGCGTCTAAACATTGAGTGCTTTATCGCGCCAGGAGTCGCGTCGCGCGTCTGCACACTTTAGCTGCCCCGCCCGCGGGGCGCGTAACCGCAAACCGGAGAACGAATCATGATGTATCCAGACGTCTCCGAATTAGATGATTCATCTCGATCCGCGCCCCGCGCGCGAAGGAAACGCTCGACCATTCTCGCCCTGATGCTCTCCGCCGCGCTCGCAGCTCCATTGCCCCTCGCCCTGGCCGACCCACCGCCCGCGCCGCCTAAAGCGCCACGCACGCTGGCCAAAACCCCCAATCAGGTTCGCGGCGACGAAATCACCGAGGCTCAAAAGGCCGCGGTCGAAAAGGGTCTTGCCTGGCTCGCACGCCGTCAGCATCTGCCAAACGGTCAGATGGACCCCAACTGGCACGGCTACTCCAATCATGCCGGCATCACCGGTCTCGCGGGCCTTGCGTTCATGGAAGCAGGCAATCTCCCCGGCCGCGGAAAATATGGCCGCGAAACGCAGCGCTGCCTCGACTTTGTCCTGGCAAGCTGCCAGGAGAGTGGCCTGATTACCTCCGACGCCAGCCAGGGGCCGATGTACGGCCACGGCTTCGCCACGCTCTTCTTGGGCGAGGTGTATGGCATGACCCACGATGAGTCGATCAAAGAGAAGCTGCAAAAAGCGGTGAAGCTGATCGAGAAGACGCAGAACCCCGAAGGCGGCTGGCGCTATCAACCCGCGCCATACGATGCCGACATCTCGGTCACCATTTGTCAGGTCATGGGCCTGCGATCGGCGCGCGATGCGGGGATCAAGGTCGAAGCCGACACGATCAATAAGGCCATCGAATACGTGAAGCGCTGCCAGAATCCCGATGGTGGCTTCAGCTACATGGCCAACATGGGCGGTGGCGGGGGCAGCGCCTTCCCGCGCTCGGCCGCCGGTGTTTGCGCGCTCTATTACGCGGGCGTCTTCCAGGGTGACGAAATCGAAAAGGGCCTGAAGTACGTGATGGATTTCACGCCCGGCCGAGGCGGCATGCTCAACGAAGGCCATTACTTTTATGGCTATTACTACGCCACCCAATGCACGTTCCTCGCGGGCGGCAAATACTGGGCCGAGTTCTATCCGGCCATCCGCGATGAGCTGATCCACCGCCAGCAGCAAAGCCAGGGCGGCGACCACTGGGACGGCGACTTCAGCGAAGACTACGCGACCTCCATGGCCCTGATCATCCTGGGTATTCCCAATCGATATCTGCCCGTCTTCGCGGGTAAAGGGCCGGGGAGCTGATACTCTTTATTGCGCTAAGAGCGCCAAGGAGCCAAGTACGCCAAGAAGAGAATTCAAAATGATTCTTCTTGGCGCTCTTGGCTCCTTGGCGTCCTTGGCGCTTAAAGAACTTCCGGAACGCAATGCTCGAACGATAGGCGCACAGCTCTTGTTCAAAAAAATCAAAATGAATCGATCTACCTCGCATCGGCACCCATTCCACCAGAACCCGGCCTCCGTGCCTCCGTGCCTCCGTGGTGAATCTTTTCGTTGGATCTGCGCAACCGCATGCTTCGCAGTTTTAGTCATTACTGGTCTCGCCCACGCACAGAGTTCATGGACACTCACCACCGCCGATTTTCATACGGATCCGGTTTTGCTGAATGGCATCGATGATTCGGGAATCCGCGTGTCGGCCCTGTCGGACCGAACCAAACGCGTCGTGGCGCTGGATCAATTTCTGGAACTGACGCGCCAGGGTGTCCCCGAAGCGATCACCGGGAAATTCGTTTTGCACATGGCCGGCGGCGATCGCCTGGGTGGTCAACCAGTGGGAATCAAAGGCAACGACCTTGTCTGGGAAAGCCCGGTCCTCGGGCAGCTTCGCCTTCCCATGAAACGCTTGATCGGCATTACCCAGCCCGGCAAGACGCCGCCGGATGCGCGGCCGCGAATGGACATCGTCTCGCTGGCCAATGGCGACACGCTCAAAGGCATCGTGACCAACATCGGCGATGGCAAAGTCGCGGTCCAGGCGGACGCCGGCAACAGCGAAATCGCGCTCTCTTCGGTCGCATCCATCGACTTTGCCGCAACGGGTAATGCAACGACGCCGCAAAAGGCATTTCGCGTGCGCTTTGAAGACGGCTCATCCATCGTCGCGATGACCCTGGCGTTGAGTGACGATCATCTGAAGTTGGATTTGAGCAAAGATGAAAATCGCCAGGTTGATCTGAAACACATCATCGCCATCGAGCAGGTGAACGGCCCGGTGAGCTGGCTCTCCAGCCGCCCTCCAGTTGAGAACATTTACGTTCCCTACTTCGGCAATCGTCTGCTCTACCCCGCGCGGATGGACGCCAACTACCGCGGCAGCGACATCCGTTTCGGCGAGCAGCGCTTCGTCCGCGGGATCGGCGTGCATGCCTACTCCCAGCTCGCGTGGAATCTCGACGGCTCCTACAAGGCATTCCGCACGCGCTACGCCATCGATGGCGATTCGCCCATGGCTGATGTCACCGTGCGCATCAAGCTCGATGACAAGGTCACCTACGAAAAGTCGCACGTTCATGCCGGCGTTCTCTCGCAAGTCGTCTTGTTGGAACTGAAAGACGCCAAGCGGCTCACGCTCGAAGTCGACTTCGGCGAAGGCGGCGGCGCCCAGGACCGCCTGAACTGGATCGAGTCGGCGCTGATGAAGACCCTGCCTCCGCCACCACCGCCGCCTCCTGCTCCAGCACCGACGACCTTGCCCACTACGCAACCCTCGACCGAGCCCTCGCCCCAAACCCAGCCCGCCGCTCCCGCTCCAGCAACCCGGCCCGCTTCGCCGACGACGAAACCGGCGGGCCACGAGCAATGAAAACTGCCTGAATGGCTCGCCGCGCCAACGAACTCGGTTAAGAAAAAATCCAACCAACGCCCAGCGCACATGGTCCGGCTGATGTCAATCGCCGGCGGCTGTTGTTCATTTTGAAACTTTTTGCGCGCGCCGCGTGTCCAATTATCGTTCTTACTGGCGTTACTGGAGCATTTGCGTGGACGACAGCGAAGAGGCGCTTGTCCTTCGGAGCCAGGGTGGCGACCGGCGGGCGTTTGAGGAACTGATCCGCCGGACGGCCCGGCTGGTGTACGCCAAGCTCTATCTGGAAACCGCCGACGCCCATCAGGCCGACGACCTTTCGCAGGAAACGTTTCTCATCGCCTGGCGATCGATCGGCCAACTGCACGAGCGAAGCGGATTTCGTCCCTGGCTCTTCTCGATCGCGCGAACTGTCCTGATCGATTCGATGCGCCGCGATTCGCGAAAAAAGCGCGGCGGATCGACGGCGCGAGAGGTCACCGAATTTCCTCGGCTCGTAGCCGATGCGCGATCGGACCCGGCTCATGCCGCGGGGGCGAGTGAAGAGCGGGAGCGCGTGCTGGAGCTTCTGCGGACGCTGCCGGCGGAATATCGCGAGCCGCTGATGCTCCGCTACATCGCCGGGGCGGATTACGAAGAAATTGGAAAGCAGTTGGGATTGTCAAATGGGTCGCTGCGCGGGCTGCTGCACCGCGGGATGAATCGATTGCGCGAGGAGTTGCGGCGCGCGAAGATTGGAATGCGAGATGGATCTTAAAAGGTGCAAGACACAGTCCGCAGACGTCCCTCTCACTCCCTCTCCCGGTACTCCGGGGGAGGGCTGGGGTGGGGGCGGAATTTGAAGGTCCCTGAATAACCCCCTCCCTAACCCTCCCCCGGATTACCGGGAGAGGGAAGAAGAGTGGAAGCTACTTGGAACACATGAAGATTGCAATTGAATGAAAAACAGGCGTCATGTAGATCGTATCGCATGACGAGCAGTTATGAACGAACATCCACTGGAACAAATTGATGCCTTTATCGCGGGCGGGTTGACCGACCGGGAGCGGGCGGAATTCGAAGCGCACGTGGCGGAATGCCCGACGTGTGCCGCGGCACTGGCGGAGGCCAAGGATATGGATGCGGCAGTCAATAAGCTTTTCGCTTTCGCTCGTCCGAGTGCTGGTTTTGAAGATCGAATCGTGCGGAATCTCAATCGGCCGAAGGTCAAGCGACGCTGGGTCCATCCGCTCGTGCGGAAAGTCGCCGTCGGCGTCGCCGCGACACTTTTCGTGGGCGGGATCGGGTACGTCGGCAATGCGATGATCAATGGGCAGCCGTTGCCGTTCCGGCAGTTCGCGAGCAGTGAGAATTTCGCGAAAAGTCACGTATTTCTTGGTGATGCGTCCTCGGCGACGGGGATCCTGCCTGACGGTACACGTTCAGTTGCATCCCCTTCAAACGCCCCGCATGGGGAAAGACAATTGAACGAATTGTCCGACCTGAAGGAATCGGAACTTGGCAGGAAAAATCTGGGTAGCGTCGCAGCCCCGGAGCTCGATAAGGCCAGCCTCTCGCTTTCTACCGCCGCGCCGAGCGATCAAAATCAAATTGTTGAGGGCGTTAAAAAGGCTGAAGCGAAGACCGATTTCGAATCGCTTGCGGCAATCCAGGCCAATCCTCAATTGCAGCAATCCCAGAAGCAGGCTTCCCAGTCTTATTACGCGTTGGGCATTCAGCCGCCCGCAGACCAGTTAAAGGAGCCCGCGCAAAATGTCTACAGCTTCGGCGAACTTCGCGGGGGGCGAGCTGGTGATAAGCCGGCGGCTCAGCCGATGGATGGCCTGGCTCAGAAAGATCGCTCAGCGGGCGCTTCGGTCAATGGGACGCTGCGCGATGTTCCGCTTAACGTCGGCAAGCCGGTGCAGCAGGGCACTGAAACGGGCGTGCTTCCAAGTGCCACAGTCGATGCGCCATCCGCCGGTCAATCGGAGGCGCCTAAATCTGGGGCAACCTCGCCTCCTCCAGCGGAACATGCGGCTCAGCCGACGACGCGGCCCGAAGATGGCCGAAAGATCATCCGCAGCGGTGAAATGGAATTCGAAGTAGACAACTTCGAAACAGCCGTCGAGCGAATTCAGAAGATCGTGGCCGAAGAAAGCGGCTTCGTTTCCACGACCGAATCGGACAAGCTGCCCAATGGCAAAGTGAAAGGGCGAGTTGTCCTCCGCTGCCCGCCCGAGCGGCTCGACACGCTGGTGCTTAAGCTGCGCGGCATTGGCGATCTGCACACACAGCGCATCGGCGCGCAGGACATCACTAAGCAATACACAGATCTGGCGAGCGGCCTTCGTGCGGCACGGGCGATGGAAGATCGGCTGCTGGAGATCATTAAGACCGGCAAAGGGCAGGTGAAGGACCTGCTGGAAGCCGAAAAGCAGCTTGGCGTCTGGCGGGAAAAGATCGAGCAGATCGAGGGGGAAATTCGCTATTACAACAACCTCGTTTCGCTCTCGACGCTCACCGTGACGCTGGCCGAGCGCGATATCCAGACGCCGGCTTTCGCCAGCGAGACGGAGACGGTCAATCTCTCGCTGGAAACGGAAAAAGTCGAAGAGGATTATCAGAAGGCGCGGGATGCGATCGACCAGGCCAAAGGGCGGATTACGGCATCAGAACTGAAGCAATTTGATGCCGGCCAATATCGCGCGACGATCAGCGCGCAGCTTCCGCCGGATAAAGCAGAGCCTTTCTTGGCGCGCGTTCGACAGCTCGACGGTCGCCTCGCCCATTTCGAGCGGCAGCGCAGCCAGAGCACATCCAACGGAAATACGACCCGCACCGATCCGCTTCGGGTCAAGCAGGAGGATGTGGTCGTCAATCTCACGATCTACAACCTGGCCAACATCGCGCCGAGGCGGACGAGCAACCTCGTCGTCGTCGCGGCCAACGTGGATCAGGCCTACCAATCGCTGATCGATCAGGTCAATTCCATCGGCGGAAAAGTGGTCACGTCTACTATCACGCGACCGACTGCCGAGCAGACCGATGCCTCGCTGAATTTTAACGTGCCCACCGACAAGGCAGATCTGATGCTGACAGCCATCCACGGCGCCGGCGAAGTGGTCAAGAGCGATGTGGCCGAAAGCCCCGATTCTCAGAATGTCACCGAATCGAAGCGCGGCTTCTCCGTCACGCTCGCATCGCTCAATGCTTTCGCGGCTCGCGAAAGCCAGCAGATCCAACTCGCGGCGGCGGATGTGCCGGGCGAGTTCAATGAATTATTGAACGTGGCGCGCGACAAGGGGGGGCGCATCGCCAATTCGCAGCTCAACGAGCAGGATCGCCAGAACATCGTCGGCACCCTCACCTTCTGGATTCCGCGCGATGCATTACCTGCGATCGAGCAGGCCTTTGGAAAATCGGCCGAAGTGGTTTCGCGCATGGTGACGCGCTCGAACGACACGCAGAACACAGTCGATACGAAAATCCAATTCCAGGTGACCGTCAGCAGCGCTGATCGGTTGCCGGCGCGACAAACCGTGCAGATGACGCTGGCGGCGGCGAGTGTGCCGGACACGCTCAATGCGATACGGGCCGCGCTTCCCAAGGGGGCGCGCGTGCTGATGTCGCAGCTCGATCAGCAGGATCCGCAGAACATCAGCGGCAAGCTCGTGTTCGATCTGCCGGAAGGCGCGGATGCGAAGGTCATGGAGATTCTGAAGAAGCAGACCGCGACCCTTTCGCGCCAGATCAAGCGGATTCCCGATGGGCAGATTGCGGTCGAGAAGGATCGGTATGAAGCGACGCTGGTCAGCGCGGATCATCAGCCACCCAGGCAATCGGTGGTTGAGAAGGTGCTGGTGAGCGATGTCGATCAGGCTGCCGAGAACTTTGTTTCCGCAGCTTCCAGCGCGGGTGGTCGGCAGGTCGATAATCCACAGCGCACTGATGATGGAGCCGGGCATGTCACGTCGACGATCGTGATGGATGTGCCGCTGTCGCAAAGCGCGACGATCCTGGGGCAGATCGACCAACAAGGATCGCGCCGTGGGCGAGAGGTTCACACGGACACCACCGCCCCCGATACCTCTCTGGCCCGCGCGCGGATCGAAGTGACCTTCTCCAACTCCGCCGCCACCCTCGGCGGCCAGGAAAGCATGGGCGACTACATTCGGCATGGCCTGCTTACCAGCCTCGAAGGGCTCGGCTATAGCCTGATGTGGATCATCATTGGAATCTGCCTCGTCGCGCCGTGGGCGATTGTGATTTGGGGAGTGTGGAAGGTGATACGGAGGTCGAAATCCAAGCCATCCACAGCTGTGCCGCCGGCGGCGTCAGCGGGGGTTTGAAACGATCTTTCTTAATGGAGCCTTACTGGCTCTGTGGCGGTTTTTCCATCGGTGGGCAGCAAAACAATCCTTCGACGGACGAAGCGGCCTTAATCGCCAGCTCCGGCTCAAATAAGCCTCGCCGGATGATTTCTGACCACAGTTCCGAGCCGCCTTTGGCTTCAGTAGGAATCAGATAGCTCTCCGGCCGCTGGGTCGTGAAGACGTAGATTTCGTCAGAGTACATGAAGTCCTGGGCATTGAAGCAGACGCGCTGGACAGATTCCCACGTGAACTGCTGCGACCAAGCTGGCTTTCTCGGCGGCCTGGCATTGATGCGAACCACTTGGTCATCAAATGTTACGGAGAACCATTCAGACAGAGGCTGGCGCCGGCTAATACGACGCAGGAATTTTCGAACTTTCGCGATCCAAGCGGTCACACATCAATAATAGTCATCGAATGTCGCGGCTACGCTAACGCTCTTCAATCGCCTGCAGCAATCGCTCGGCGGCGACGGAGAGTTTCAAATCATTCTCATAACGCGCTTCGCGAAGAGCCGCTCGGAGCCGGCGGACTTTGCTCTTGCGGCAATCGGCGCCGCGCTGAAGCAACGCAAGAATTCTCTGCACTTGCGGATTCGAGATTGTTTTGCGTTGGATTGAAGCCATTGAGGTGAAAAGTCGATTGACCTTTGATCGGCAGAAAAACAGAAAAGAATTCACCACGGAGTCACGGAGCCACGGTTTTGCTGAAGAGATGGGCCGAGACGAGGGACGTGAATCTTTAGCGCCAAGGATGCCAAGACAGCCAAGAGCGCCAAGAAAATCAATTTATAATTATTCTTCTTGGCGTCCTTGGCGCAAATCAAATGGCGTCCCCGGCATCGGCCCACCATTTCAGCAGAACCCGGCCTCCGTGACTCCCTGGTGGAACTTCCTCACTCATAACATGCCTGCAGCGAATCGAGCCGGCGATAGAGCTCGCGGAGGACTTGGCGGTAAATCTCAAATTCCTCGGCAGGTGTCAGGTCATCCTGCTTTCGCGCGGAGCCGACGAGAATGGTCTCGAGCACTTCGGTGATACACGGCACGCTCAGTCCAATATCTTCCGAGGACATTTCGAAATGCTCATCCCAGGAAATCGTGGCCCGAAAATGTTTACCGCCGGTCCGATACTCGGACCAGCCCTGGATTCGCTCCTGGCGGTGGGGACGCAGCATGCTCATGACCGCACGAAGATCTTCTTCAAACATCTGTTCGTTCATCCATTGATCCGCGACATCCTGCGCGCAACGAGTCACCATAAAACCTCCTCCGGTTTCGACTGCTCAAGGCAGAAGCACAACAAATTTTGGTGGCCGTGAGGGCACCCGTTCCTCCGCGACCGTCGTGTATTCCGATGCGATCTTTTTCACATCGTTTGCATGACACAACACGCATCGGCGGACAGTTCATGAACTCTTCACAGCGACAGCCGTGCGCCTTGCATCTGACAGCGTGTCGCGACTTCGAAAAACCGGATGAAGTCTCGAAGATCGTCACAAATCTGGAGCGGGTGCGCCGCCGAAATGGGGCGGAAAAATTCTTTTCGAGCGACACATTTTCACCGCTCCACACGAGAGCAGATTTGGAGTTAGGATCATGCGATGCAGCAATCCAATATTCGTGATGCGAAGAAGTGGTTCGATGTGCTTGAGACCGCTTCGAAGTCGCAAGTGGCGCTGATGAAGCTTTCGCCCGGCAAGGCAAGTGGGCCGCGCGGCAATGAACATCCAAAGAGTGAGCAAATTCTGCTCGTTCTGGAAGGCGAGATTTTCGCCGAGATCGGAGAGGAGAAAGCGACGTTGCGAAAAGGCGACATCGTCATCGTCCCCACCGACACCGATCATCGCTTTACCAATTTGAGCGAATCGGATGCGGTGACGTTTAATGTCTATGCTCCGCCCGCCTATTGAACGAGATCATGCCTTCCCGTCATCATCTTCTATAGAAATTGTGGGCGTTGAGCTTCGAGAAATTGCCCGAAATCTTCGGAGAATTTCGTCACTTCTGAATTGGTCACATCGAATAATAGTGACAACTGGAACACCTTAGCATGTTCAGGTTTCGCGGGAGGAACCGAGGCATGTCGAGGAAGAAATCCTCCCGCGGTGCACCAAGGTATAGACCTCAAAGGGAGTGTGCCGTGACGCTATCACACTACGTTATTCGTCCGCGCCTGCGCGATCTGCTGCTGCAATTCCTCGTTCACAAGAACCCGTTCTACCTTCTGAGCGCGCTATCGATGATCGCCGGCTGCTTTGCGATCAACAGCGATCTGTCGCCGCGCGCGGGTGAACTGGGAAAATTGCTTTACCTGCTGGCGATTCTCAATGGGTATGAAGCCATCGTCATCGCGCTGGGGCTGTACCTGATCAAGAAGCGGAAGATCATTCGTGATGGACGGACACTTCTGCTGATCGAGGCGCCATTTCTCGTCGATTTGATTTTTCTCAATGCCGAGGCGGGGTCGGTTGCGTTTCAGATCGGAATCATTCTGAATCTGCTGGCGTTGTGCCTTGCATTGCTGAAGGCGGGCATCGTCCTTCGTGTTCTCAATGGAAGGATATCGCGTGCTGACTCGGCTTTCATCGCCGCCGAGCTTGCGACGCTTTTCATGCTGCCATCCGCATTCAAATGGCTGGAGCATCGCGGGGCGATCACCGGACTGCATTTTTATCTTGCGTGGTGGGTCGTCGGGCTGTTGCTGATCAGCTATGAAGTATTGGGGCGATGGTTTGGCCGAGGCGACGAGCTGAAGCCGGGCGTGGGGTGGACGATCCGACATCTTTACGTGGCGCTGCCAATCGTTTCGCTCATCGCGCATCTCGGAATGCTTCACTGGGTGTACAACGTCGATTTCATGGCAGCAGATTTGTCGCCTATCTTTTTGGGCGCGGCCGTCGCATTGCATCGAATCATTCCGGCTGCGGTGGGGCCGCGCGTGATGGCCCTCGCCATGGCCGCTCTTCTTTCGGCCAATCATCCGGAACTTTTCGCAATCCATCTCGCAGGTAAATGGGCTTTGACGCCGGGGCTGTTGATGGCTATTGCAAGCTATCTGGCATTCGCTTACACGCTGCGCCTCCGCCACGCGATCTATTTTCTCTTTGCCGGATTCAGCATCGCGACGTTCATCTGGATGGCTCCGCTACTCGTGGAAGTAGCAATCATCTGCCGGGATGGCATACGAAAGGGCGTGACGATCCTGGAAAGCGCAATGCCCAAAACGATGCTTCAATGGGGAATGACGGCTATGGCAGGGGCCTTTGCCTTTCTCGCCCTTGGGGCGGCGCTAAGCCTGCGCCATGCGCCATCGGATGAAACCCCTCAGCCACCGCCAGCAACTTAATGTTCGAAAGGGGGCTTTCAGGCAACAAGTCCCGGCCCGATTTAGCCGATATGTGGATTAAGCGCACGCGCTTTCCATAGTTACGGGACGCGCGTCCCAACGGATCGGAAGCGGACGATGTCTGATAAACCGGAAAAGAAAGAGGGCGGAGCCGAGGCGCCGGCGGTTGCAGTAGAAAAAGCCAAGGGCGGCCTGATGACCAAAACGCCGGTGCTTTTGGCCGGCGTCATGATCATCGAGGCGATCGTTCTTGTTGCCGGGCTGAAAATGTTCGGTGGCGCCCCCAAGCAAGCCACCGGCGCTGAGCTGACCGAAAAGGGTGAAGTCGCAGGCAAGGGTGAAAAGGGCGGCCCAGCGGATAAAAAGAAGCTTACTGAGATTCACGTCGTCGATGATTTTCGCGCTTTGAACAAAGCCAACGGCCATACGTACTTTTTTGAGATTACCGTGGTCGTGCTCGCCAAGGGCGATGCGGCGGACAAGATCAAGACAGCGATCGACGATCGCGGGGCCTTGATTAAAGACCGCCTTCGTACGATCATTGCTGAAAGCGACCCGGACAAGCTGGGTGGTGGTGCGGAACCGGGCCTTGAGACGTTTCGCCGGCAGGTCAAATATCAGCTCGATGAAATCATCGGTGATGGCCTGATCGACGAAGTGCTCGTGCCCAAATGTATTTTCCGCTCCGACTACTAGGCTGCGTCTGAGTAGTTCACGCGGCTTGCGAGCCGCACGTTCGGGCAGGATGCCCGGCTTTAACGCGCCACGCTAGGTCGCCAAGGATGGTGAGCCATGGCCGAAGAATCCCCTCAACCCGCGCCCGAGCAGCCTAACCCCAATCCGACTGATGCCGCAGCAGTAGCGCCGCAACCAGCGGCCGCCAGTCCTGTCGAAGCTTCAGCAGCTCCGCAAGCTGATCCGGTGACGGCGCCTATTGATACAAATTCTGCTGATGCAGCGGCTGCCGACGCGTCGCTCAATCCCGCCGCGGCTGTCGACCTCGATGCGTCGGCACTCGACCAGGCTTCAATCGACGAGCTTCTCAAACAGGCCAGCTTCGATGCGCCCGATACTCCCGAGATCGACCCAACGGCCGCCATTCCCGGCGCCGACGCGGCGGAGTTCAAGCTCCCCAGTTTCCAGCAGGTCATCGCCGACGCACAAGTCTCCAGCATCGACCTCCTCCGCGATGTGGATCTGAACGTGAAGATCGAATTGGGTCGCGCGCGAATGCTTGTCGAAGATGTGCTGCGACTCAGTGAAGGCTCGGTCGTGGAGCTCGACAAACTCGCCGGCGATCCGGTTGACGTATTTGTCAACGACCGACTCGTAGCCCGCGGCGAAGTGCTGGTCCTCAACGATAATTTCTGCGTTCGCGTCAACGAGATTCTCGCAGGCATCAAGGACGAAGGAGCCTGATCATGAGAAGGCGAACTTGCACCTGCCTTGCGCTCTGCTGCGCGCTGATTCTCGGAATTCTCCTGTGCGCGGAATCTTCGTTCGCCGCGCCACCGGCCGATGCGAAGGATGTGCATCCGGCGCCGGCTGTCGTAACAGCGCCGCCATCGAAGATCGATTCCACGCTTCTTAGCCATGAAGTCGTAAGTTCATCCCCCGCTAGCGATTCAAAGGATTCCACATCGAACCTGGAAACGCCTCGCGTCGCAGTTGCGCTGGCAGCGGTGATTGCCCTGATTTTGCTTCTGCGGTTTGGCGCCAGACGGTTTTTGGATTTACCGGGCGGGCAGCGCTCCACCGGCGCCGTGCAGGTGCTGTCACGAACGGTTCTCGCTCCGCGCCAGCATGTTGTTTTGCTGAAGGTCGGCAAGCGAATCATCGTGGTGGGCGACAGCGGGGGGCAGATGTCTTCACTGGGCGACATCGCCGACCCGGATGAAGTCGCGAGTCTCGTGGGTCACATCCGCGAAGAAAAGCTGACTGTCTCGGCCAAGGCGTTCGGCTCGCTGTTCCGCCGGGCGAAGGATGATCTGGAAGAAGCGCCGGAAACAGAAACCAGTCCGCCTGCACCGATCTCTGATCAATTCGCCGAGGCGCCGGCAGAAGATCCTGAAGTTGTCAGTACGCGCGAGGAAATCAGCGATTTGATGCAGAAAGTCCGCGGACTTTCGCGGCAATTCAATGGAAGCTGAGAACCTTCGGTTCGGGCCGGCGTAACCGTCGATGTCACATTAAGTGCGAAAGGGGACTTGCGATGAGAATGGATGCTCTCGTTGGTCCGATGGGAAAACTAAGTTGCCTGCTGATGCTGCTGATCGTCTTATCGGCAGCCAGCCCATCGCGCGCTCAGGAAAAAAACGCGGTAAACGTCAATGGAGTTGCGGCGCCGGCGACGACCGATCTGGCTCCCACCACTCCGACGTCTGCATCGCCCGCGCCGACCAATCCACTGACGTCGATTCAGCTTCCCGATTTGTCCAAGCGTGAAACCGTATCGGCGGCCATGCGGCTTGTCGCGCTGCTTACCGTGCTGTCGCTTGCTCCCGCGATCCTCATCATGATGACGAGCTTCACGCGAATCATCATCGTGCTGTCGCTGCTGAGACAGGCCTTAGGCACGCAGCAGCTCCCGCCGAACCAGATTATCATCGGGCTGTCGCTGTTCATGACCTTCCTGGTGATGCGCCCCACCTGGCAGCGGATCAATCAGGAAGCGCTTTCACCCTATATGAACGGCACGCTGGACCAGGAGCAGGCGCTGCAGAATGCTTGCAACCCGCTTCGCGATTTCATGGCCACCCAAATCAGCAAAGCCCACAATGACGCCGACGTGCTGGTCTTCGCCGATTTTGCCCACGAAAGCCCCAAGACCTGGCACGATGTCAGCATGACGGCACTGATCCCCGGCTTCATCTTAAGTGAATTGAAAATCGCGTTTTTGCTGGGATTTAAGATCTATCTGCCGTTTCTGGTGATCGACATTGTGATTTCGACGGTGCTCATCAGCATGGGCATGATGATGCTTCCGCCGGTGCTGGTTTCGTTGCCATTCAAGCTGCTGCTGTTCGTCCTGGTGGACGGATGGCGCTTGATTACGATGGGTCTTATGGGTAGTTTCTCTTAGTCCGATAATTTTTTGCGGCAGGCATTTGTGCGCCTCATGGACGAGGTGGCCCATTGCCCACGGACGCCAACGACGTTCGCATGCCGCTTGGCCGGTCGTTTTCCCAGTCACCTCAGGGGCGTCCGGCTGCACTCACGGATGGGTGTCCAATGCATATCGATCTCAGTTCCGCAACCGACATTGTGCGACAGGCGCTTGTGCTCGCGCTGTTGATCTCGATGCCGATGCTCGTGATCGGCCTGATCGTCGGCATCATTGTTTCGCTGATGCAGGCGGTCACCCAAATCCAGGAACAGACCCTCACTTTCATTCCGAAGATCGTGGCGATGGTCGCCGCGGCAATTCTCCTGATGCCCTGGATCGGCCAGCGCGTTCAGGAATACGCGCAAGCCATGTTTTTAATGCGGTGAAACGCGAAAGGGCGCTGCAACCGAAAAACGCGTTGCGTATCGGCGTTGTCATGATCCAGCAACTGCAACATTACGTGCCGGTGTTCGTGCTGGTCGTTTTCCGCCTGGCGGGAATGATGGTCTTCGCGCCGCTCTTTGGGAGCGCCAAAGTCCCCAAGCGCCTCAAGGCCATGTTCGTGCTGGTGCTGGCGCTGGGCATGACTTCATCCGTTTCGCAGCCGCCCGAGCTTCCTTCCAATGAATGGGATCTCGCGATCGGCATCGGTGGAGAGCTCGCCTTTGGGCTGGCGATGGGAACGATCCTGAGCCTCGTGTTTATTGCCGTTCAATGGGCCGGCGAAATCATCGGGCAGCAGATGGGCTTTAACTTAAGCGAAGTGTTCGATCCGCAATTCGGCGCGCAGGGCTCGCTCATCGGCGATGCCTATTTCATGCTGACGCTTGTGGTGTTTCTGATCGTCGGCGGCCATCGCGCGATGATTCAGGGTGTCCAAGCCAGCTTTCACATCCTACCGCTCATGTCGGTGGGCATCAATCACTCGCTGGTCGATCTGCTGGCCCGGCTTATTGAAAGCGCGACGATCCTCGCCTTTCGCCTGGCGGCTCCAATGCTGGTCACTTTGATGATGACCGATCTCGTGCTCGGGCTAATCGGAAAGACGATGCCGCAGATGAACGTGATGGCGATGGGACTCAACCTTCGATCGGCGGTGGGAATGATCGTGATCATTCTCGGATTGACGCTCACGGTGCGGGTCATGCGAGATTCGGTGCTCGAATCGATGCTGACGATGTGGAACGGCTGGACCGGAGCGGTCGGCTCGTGATGGACGTGTGACATGGCCGAAAACGATGGCGATAAAACAGAAGCCCCTACACCGCGCCGCCGGCAGGAAGCGCGCGAGCAGGGAAACATCGCCCGCAGTCCGGACGTCACGTCTGCTGCGCTGCTGCTGGCCGTGCTGATGCTGTTGAGCATGACTGGGCCGAGGCTGGCGGACGCGTTGAAGGTGCTGGTCGCTCAGATGTTCAGCGCTGCATCGCTGCACGATTTCAACGCCCAAGACCTGTTTCATTCCGTTAGCCATTCCGCCGCGCAGGTGGGGTGGGCGATGGCGCCGCTTTTGATCGGCATCTTTGTCGTCGCGATTGTCGCAAATGTGATCCAAGTCGGCTTTTACTTCAGTCCCGAACGGCTTGCACCAAACCTGGCCGCCCTCAGCCCCTTCAAAGGCTGGAGCAAAATCTTCGGCGGCGGCCTTCGGCTGGGTCAGTTCCTGCTGAACATTCTCAAGATCATCGTTCTCGGATTGGTTGCCTATTCCGCAATCAAAGACCGTTTGCCGCTGATTCTCAATGCACAGGGACTGCGATTCGAGAATTGCTTCCTCCTGGGCGCGGCGACGTTCTATGCAATCGTGCTTCGGATGGGCATCACGCTTCTGATCATCGCGATCATCGAATACGGCTATCAGCGCTATCGCATCGAGCAGGAACTGAAGATGACCAAGCAGGAGGTGCGCGAGGAGATGCGCCGAATGGAGGGCGATCCCAAGATCAAGCAGCGCCGTCGGCAGCTTGCCCTTCAGGCACACCAGCGCCGGCTCAAAAAAGAGGTGCCCAAAGCCGATGTCGTCGTGACGAATCCGACCGAGTTCGCGGTCGCGCTTCAATACGACCAGGCGACGATGCACGCCCCGCGTGTGGTGGCCAAGGGACAAGGCTACATCGCCCAGCGCATCCGCGAGATCGCTATCGAGCATGGCATTCCGATTCTCGAGCGCAAGCCGCTGGCGCGGGCGCTCTACAAGATGGTTCAAGTGGGCCAGGAAATACCGGAACAGTTTTACTCGGCGGTAGCCGAGATTTTGGCGTATGTGTACGAGCTGAGCGGGAAGCTGCGGAAACAGCCCGCTCGAGTTTGAGACAAGTGATCGCTCGTTCGATTGAATGATCGGCCGGGCAAATGTGACATGGCAGCATCAGTCGCGACCAATCCGCTGTTCGTCAAGCTCCATCAGAATCGGGGCCTGCTGTTTCCCTGCGCGCTGATCGCTTTGCTGGTCGTCATTCTCGTGCCGCTGCCGCAGTTTGTGCTCGATTTGCTGCTGGTGCTCAACATCACGTTGTCGGTGGTCGTGCTTGTCACCACGGTTTATGTGCAAAGCCCGCTGGAATTTGCGGTCTTTCCGTCATTGCTGCTGGCTGTCACGCTCTTTCGACTGGTGCTGAATATCGCAACGACTCGGCTGATTCTTACCGCCTCGGGAGACCCCACGCAGGCCCTTCATGCGGCCGGTGAAGTCATCAACACCTTCGCCGAGTTTGTCACGACGGGTTCTCTGGCGGTCGGCGTGATCATCTTCCTGATCATCTTCATCATTCAGTTTGTCGTCATCACCAAAGGCTCCGGCCGCATCTCTGAAGTGGCGGCTCGATTCACATTGGACGCGATGCCTGGCAAGCAGATGGCGATCGACGCTGACCTCAATGCCGGCTTGATCACCGAACCTCAGGCGCGCGAGCGCCGCGATGCCATCGCGCGCGAAGCGGACTTCTACGGAGCCATGGACGGTGCCAGCAAATTCGTCCGCGGCGACGCTATCGCGGGCATCATCGTCACCTGCGTGAACGTGCTTGGCGGCTTGTATATGGGCATGGTCGAGCACAAGTGGGCGATTGGCGATTGCCTTCAGCTCTATACGAAGCTGACGATCGGCGACGGACTGGTGAGCCAGTTGCCAGCCTTTGTGACCGCATTGGCGGCAGGTCTGATCGTCACGCGATCCAGCAGTCGCAAGAACCTGGGCGATGAAGTGCTGTCGCAGGTCTTTGCTAAGCCACGGGCGATGGCAGTCGCCGCGGGGTTTTTGCTGGTAATGATGGTCACCGGTCTGCCCAAAATGCCGCTGCTGATTCTGGGCTGCTGCTGTGGCGGGCTCGCCTGGACGACCTCGCGCAACGAGCAGAAGGCCGTGGCTACCGCTGCCGCCAAAGAGCGAGAGAAAGCGGCGACGGCCAAGAAGGAGCCGGAGAAGGTCGAAAAACTCCTCGACGTCGACACGATGGAGCTGGAGGTCGGCTACGGCCTCGTCAAGCTGGTCGATACCACCAAGGGCGGGGACTTGCTGGAGCGCATCAGCCTTATTCGTCGGCAGATCGCAATCGACGTCGGCATCATCGTTCCGCCAGTGCGCATCCGCGACAACATGCAGCTTGGCCCCAACGAATACATCATCAAGATCAAGGGCCAGTCGGTCGCGCGCGGCGAAACCTATCCCGAGCAGTTCCTGGCGATGGACAATGGCGCCACGTCCGGCCCCATCCCCGGCGGCACGCTCACTACCGAGCCAGCCTTTGGACTGCCCGCCTACTGGATCACCGAGCCGCAGCGATCGCAGGCGGAGATGATGAATTACACGGTCGTCGAGGCGACGGCTGTTCTTGCGACGCATCTGACGGAAGTCATCAAATCTCACGCGCACGAACTGCTGACGCGCCAGGAAGTGAAGAACCTGCTGGAGAATCTCAAGCAGCGCGTGCCGGCATTGATCGAGGAAGTGATTCCCACGCAGGTCAAGCCGGGCGAACTGCAGCGCGTCCTGCAGAATCTTCTGCGCGAGCGCGTTCCCGTACGCGATCTGGAAACGATTATCGAAACGCTCGGCGATTATTCCACCCGCACCAAGGACCTGGAAGTTCTCACCGAATATGTCCGCAACGCACTGGCGCGAGCCATCTGCAAACAGTATGTGGACGAGCAGGACAAGATGTGGGTGGTCACACTCGATCCGGCTCTGGAAGAGTTGATCAACGGGCATCTGGAACGAAACGAACGGGGCACGACCAACACGATGCCGCCGCAAACGGCGCAGCAAGTGGTCGGGCAGATTTCGGGCAGAGTTTCGGAACTGACGCAAAGCGGGCGGGCTGGTGTGGTGCTGTGCAGCCCGCAGATTCGTGCTCCGCTTCGGCGGATGATCGAGGCGGCGCTGCCGCAGGTGGCCGTGCTGGGCTACAACGAAATAGTCAGCGAGGTGTCGGTCGAAGCCGTCGCGCTGGCGGGAATGAATGGATGATGTGGGATCGGGAGCAAAATCGGCAGACGCCAGGCGCCTGCCATGAATGGGCCGGGTTATGAACCTGCAAACTTTCAGGGCACCGACGATGGGCGAAGCCCTCACGCAGGTAAAAAGCGTGATGGGAACGGATGCCATCATTTTGCACACGCGCACCCTTCAGATGCGCCGCTGGCTGGGTCTGCGCCGGCGTGAGATCATCGAGATCACCGCGGGCAAGGGATTGAACGTCGGTGCGCGCAATCTCAATCGCGCTGCACCGCGAAAAGCCGCAGCGAATCCTACTGCCACCTATGGCCGCCCAGGTCTGCGCAGCGCTGGTGATGCACCGCGTAATGCCGTAGAAGGAAGCCGGCAGCTCATGGAGACGCCGGCCGCCAACAGCGCCGCGCTGCTGGGTCTCACTCAGGAAATGACCTCGCTCAAGGCGATGGTCAAAGACCTCATCACGCAGACGCGTCATCAGCAATCGCCCAACATCCCCGAAGACCTATTCGATTATTACATGCAGCTCGTGGGCAATGACGTAGCCCAGGAACTGGCCTGCGAGATCGTGAAATCGCTCCAGAAGCAGCTTCGCCCCGAGCACCTCGCGCAGCCGCAGATCGTGCAGGAGAAGCTTGCCGAGCAATTGGAAAAATTGCTGCCAACCTCCGGCCCGCTGATTCGTAAGAAGACGGCCGGGCCTCATGTCGTAGCGCTGATTGGTCCGACGGGCGTCGGCAAAACCACTACGCTGGCCAAGCTGGCGGCCAATTTGAAGTTGCGGGAAAAGCATCGCGTCGGGCTGATCACAATGGATACCTACCGAATTGCCGCCGTTGATCAGCTCAAGCGCTATGCCGATATCATTGGCTCGCCGTTGCGGGTCGTGCACGGCGCTGATGAGCTGCGCGATGCGCAGCAGGCCATGAGCGATTTCGATTTTCTTCTGATCGACACCGCTGGCCGAAGCCCCAACGACGCGCTGAAGCTTAACGAACTTAAAGGACTATTGGCAGCCGCCGAACCGGATGAGGTGCACCTGGTGCTTTCCACCACGGCCAGCGCCGATTCACTGAATTTAGCGGCTGCACGATTCGGCGACGTGCGGGTCGACCGGATCATTTTCACAAAGCTTGACGAGGCGGCTCATGTGGGTGTGCTGCTCAACGTCATTCGCAAGGTCAACAAGAGCCTCTCGTACATCACGACTGGGCAGGATGTGCCCGACGACATCGAAGTGGGAAAGGGTCGTCGGCTGGCTCAACTCATTCTGGGAAGCGGGCTATGAAGGGAGTTTCGCGGCGCTCCCCGCGCAGCGGAACTTGAGAAACTATGACCATGTTGATCGATCAAGCCACACACTTGCGCTCCCTGGCTGAGCAGCGACAACGCGCAAGCGTCATCGCCATCACCAGCGGCAAAGGCGGCGTGGGCAAAAGCAACATCGCGGTGAATCTGGCCATCAAGATGACCGAGGCCGGCAAGCAGGTTGTCCTGCTGGATGCCGATCTCGGGCTGGCCAATGCCGATGTGCTGTGCAACATCGACCTGCCCTGCAATCTCTCGCACGTGATCGCGCGCAAGAAAGATCTGCGCGATGTGATGGTGCAGGGGCCGGGCGGTTTTAGCCTTATTGGCGGAGCCTCTGGCCTTGCGCGCATGGCCGATCTGACTGAAGGCGATCGCCAAAGGCTCGTTGCCGCGCTCGATGAGCTGGAAGAACGGTTCGATGTGATCCTGATCGACACTGGCGCAGGCATAAGCCCCAATGTGTTGTCGTTTGCAAGGGCGGCTGATCATGTGCTGGTCGTGACCACCCCTGAGCCGCCGGCCATCACCGATGCATATGCGGTGATCAAAGTACTCAGTCGCGATGGTCTCGAACGGCGTGTAAGCCTGCTGGTGAACCAAGCACGCTCGATCGCCGAGGCGCGTCTCGTTCACGATCGCATCGCGAAAGTCGCCCGGCAATTCCTGGGCGTGACGATTTACGACGCCGGCTACGTGCCCCATGACGAGCAGGTATCGCAATCTGTTCGAAAGCGCGTGCCGTTCTTGATCGCTAATCCCCGTTGCTCGGCCAGCATCTGTTTGTCGCAGCTTGCGGTTCGGCTTGAGCAGGGCGTGGCAGCGGGGATCTACAGCGGCGGCTTCTTCGACCGGATGGGACGATGGTTTCGAAAGTGATTGGTAATGGCAACCCGAATTGCCGCGATCATGGCGCTGGTGGCGTTCGCGACCTGCCTGGTGATGGGCATCGTCGTGGAGAACCCGTTTTCCACCGTCATCATGCGGGCAATAGGGGCGATGATCGTCACGCTTTTTGTGGGGCTGATCATCGGAGCGATGGCGCAAAAAATGCTGGAGGAAGGATCGACCGGAAAAAATAAAGAAATTCCTGAAAGTAAATCAAGCTCAGAAGACCGATAACGGAAAGTGGCGTCGTATTGCCCCGCCCAGCAGCCGTTGGAACGTGCTGGCGGACGGGAACGCCGCGATGGCAAATCAGTGGCCCACAACCCAAAGGATTGGGAGTAGATCATGGCGAAGACCGTCAAGCGGGAAATCAAGGATGTCTGGATCGAGTACAAGAAAACCAAAACTGAAGCCTTGCGAAACGTGCTGATGGAGAATTATCTCCATCTCGTGCGCTACAACGCCGAGCGAATTCACGTCAAATTGCCGGATGAAGTGGAACTGGACGACCTGATGTCGGCCGGCATCTTCGGTTTGATGGACGCCATCGAAGCCTTTGATCTTGAGCGAGGCGTCAAATTTGAAACCTACTGCGCCCCGCGTATTCGCGGCGCGATTCTCGACGAACTCCGCTCGATGGACTGGGTGCCGCGCCTCGTGCGTTCGCGCGCCCACAAGCTTGATGGCGCTACCAAGCAACTTGAAGTGGAGCTGGGTCGCTCGCCCACGCACGATGAAGTCGCCAAGCGCCTCAAGGTGTCGATGGCCGAGTTCGAGAAGATGGCCAAGGATGCCAGTGCCGTCGGCCTCGTCTCGCTCTCGCGTAAGTGGTTTGAAACCGACAGCAACAAAGACGTCCGCGAAATCGACGTGCTGGAAGACAAGCGCGGCGCCGATCCGGTCCGCGAAATTCAGCGCAAAGACCTGAAGGAATTGATCACCAAGGGTCTCTCGCGAGCCGAGCGCCTCATCATCATCCTCTATTACTTTGAAGAGATGACTATGAAGGAAATCGGCGCGACGCTGGACCTTAGCGAGTCGCGCGTCAGCCAGATGCACAGCTCGATCCTCGCCCGCCTCAAGGCCCAGATGGCCGACCGGCGCAAGGAATTCCAGCAGGCGGCGGCTGTCTGACAATCAGTTTTGTAATGCAAGATAATAGCGGTTCATCAGCTCGCGTCGGCTGATCAGCCCGACCACGCGATCGATATTGGTCGATAGGCAGACCGGAAGTCTGGCGACTTCATACCGCGAAAAGGTCTCCAACACGCTGGCCAGATCATCGGTGTTCTTTACGCGCGGCAGATCTTCGCGCGCGATGTCTCCGGCGAGCAGCAGGGGGATCGCCTCGCGCGCCAGCAGCGCCGTTTTCACATCGTCGCCGGTGACCATGCCCTGATAATTCCCCTGATCATCGACGATCACAAAATCGCTCGTTGCCGTCCCGGCCGAAATCTGCAGCAGCCGCTCGAAGGGTGTCGTCGCCGGCAGGGCAGTGACCGGCTCCATTTTCACCTGTTCGACCATGATCCGCCGGAGCACAGTCATGTCGACGCCCGTTCCCACGCGCACGCCACGGCGTCGCAACGTCAGCGTGTAAACCGAGTCAGGGAAGACCCAACGCGCCACGCCCGTTGCCGTCACGCAGGCCAGCATCGCGGGCAGGATGATGTTGCGCTGATCGGTCACTTCGAAGAGAATCAGAATTGCCGACAGCGGCCCATGCACCACCGCCGCCAGAACCGCTCCCATGCCGATCGTCGCATAAAAGCCGGGCCTGAATACGGGATCGAGATGCAGAACGTTCAGCAGCACGTTCAGAAATGCGCCGGTCGTCGCGCCCAGGAAAAGCGATGGTGCGATAATCCCGCCACTTCCTCCGCTGCCCAGTGTCAGGCAGGTGCCAACGATTTTGGCCAGGCACAAAAAGAAAAGCAGTGCCAGAAGATAAAGCTGCGGCCGATGATAAAAGCCGGCAGCCAGCATTGGTTGCACCGCGCCATATCCGTCGCCGAAGAAAGCGGGCATCGGATAATTCGCGAACTCGATGGGCTTGGGCTGACCGATCCAGATCCATCCGAAAATCACAATGTAAATAAGACCGATCAGGCCCAGCAGCGCGCCGCCCACGGCTGGGCGAAGCGAGCGATGCACTTTGAGTTTGTGAAACTGCTCGTCAGTGGCATACATCAGCCGGGTCATGGCCACGCCCGACAGGCCGCAGAAAACCCCCAACACGACCAAATGCGGCAACCCTCGCCAGCCCGTGAGTGTATCGAGCGCAAAGCTCGGGCTAGAGGCCATATTAGTCGGTAGGGCGAAGATGGCGTGAGCCGCGGTTGTGCCCCCAAAATGAATGAGAATGGCCCTCGTCGTGACGTTCGCAACAACGCTGCACAGGACGACCGGCGCAAAAGCGCGAATCGAAAAATCCAGCAGGATCACTTCCAGCGTAAACAGCACACCGCCGATTGGTGCATCGAAAATTGCGCTGATGCCCGCCGCACATCCGCAGCCGATCAAAACGGGCATGTGCTGTCGGCTGATCTGAAAGATCATTCCGACGCCCGAGGCGATTGCCGCCCCGATCTGAACGATTGGCCCTTCAGCACCGGCCGATCCACCGCTGCCGATCGTGACGGCGCTGGTCAGGATTTTCTCAATGGCGCTGCGCGGCGGAATTACGCCGCGATTGCGCATCACCGACTCCATCACGTCCACGACGCCATGTCCCTCGCGGGCGCGCAGGACATAGACGACGAATGCGCCAACGCACAACCCGCCCAGAGCCGGCAGCAAAACCAGCAGAAAAATCCCACGCGTGCTGTATAGAAAGTCAGGGTGTGTATAGAGCCGGTCGCGAATGAGATCGATCAGACCGTGGAATGCCACGGCGGCGGCTGCCGTCACCACGCCAACGACAAAAGCCATCGGAAGCAGGATGTAATGTTCGCGCAGTCCGATTCGGGTCATCAGCCGGGTCATCAGAAGGCGCGACTGCAGCCCGAAGCTCGTGATCGCTGGAGGCATGGGAGGCCAAACAATACCCGCCTAAGGATGCGCAGCAACCCTCAACCGAGAAATTCTGCTGTCAAGGCGGTATCATTATTCTTATGCAGCAGGCGCGACCCAGGCTGACTCTGAAAATCGAGCAGTGGCTCGACGATTACAACGCCTGGATGGATGAGCGCTTTTGGCACATTCTGGTGTCGCCAAGGATTGTCCTTCCAATCGCGCTGATCATGCTGTTGCCGCCGATGCGGGTGTACCTTGGGTGCGGCGTCGGGGCCGTGCTGCTCTATTTCATCTGGCGGCTGCTAAGCGCGCGGAATGATCGGCGGATGGTTGAGAAAATGCAGAATCATATTTGCCTCAACTGCGGCTACGACCTGCGCGCCACGCCGCTGCGCTGCCCCGAGTGTGGCACACCCGCTCCCATGCAGCATCTGGCTGTTGAAAGACTGATGATTGGCCCGCCGATCACTGACGAGTCGCAAGAAAAGCATTCCTGATGTCCAGCAGCAAGAAGAAAGTCGTGGTCGCCATGAGCGGCGGGGTGGATAGCTCCGTTGCCGCGGCTCTTCTGCTGCGCCAGGGTTATGAAGTGCTCGGCGTCTTTATGCGCCTCGGCACGCCTCCGGGCGTCGAATTGGCCGAGAGCCAGAGCTGTTCGACCGGTAGCAAACACAAGCAGGGTTGCTGCTCGGTGCTGGATGCGGACGATGCCCGCCGAGTCGCGGGATTGCTTGGGATTCCATTTTATGTATTGAATTTTCAGGAAGATTTTGGCCGGGTCATTGACTATTTCGTCTCGGAATACAATCGCGGGCGCACGCCCAACCCCTGCGTGCGCTGCAATGACTGGCTGAAGTTTGGAAAACTCGCGCAATACGCTAAGGCCGTCGGCGCCGATTATGTCGCCAGCGGCCATTACGCTCGCGCGGAAACCGATGAAGCGACTGGCCAGCGCCATCTCCTTCGTGGCCGCGATCATCAAAAGGATCAGAGCTATGTCCTCTTTGGCATGAGCCAGGAAACGCTCGATCACACGCTGCTGCCGATTGGCGGATACGAGAAGCACGAAGTTCGAGCGATTGCGGAGGAGTTGAAGCTTCCGGTCTTCAACAAGCCCGACTCGCAGGAAATCTGCTTCGTTCCCAACAACGACTACGCCGGCCTTGTCCGGCGCCGCAGCCCGCAGACTTTCCGCGCCGGCGAATTTGTGACGGCTCAGGGCCAAGTCGTCGGCCAGCACGAAGGGCATCAGCATTTCACCGTCGGCCAGCGCAAGGGCCTGGGCGTTGCCTTGGGCTACCCGATCTACGTCACGCACATCGATCCCGCCTCCAATCGCGTCACCATCGGGGAAAAAGATGCGTTGATGAAGTCAACGCTGATCGCCCGGCAACTCAACTTCTTGAGCGACGACATTCGCAGCACCCCCATCCGCTGCACCGCCAAGATTCGCTATAACCATTCGCCGCAGCCCGCAACCGCGAGCTTGAGCGACAACGATACATTGACGGTCACCTTCGACGAACCCCAAAGCGCTATCACGCCCGGGCAGGCCGTCGTCCTGTATCAGGACGAGCGCGTTGTCGGTGGGGGTTGGATCGACAGCGCGGAATGAGTGTTTAATCCATCTTGCAGCGCACCCCTCAACCGGGTACAGCAGATGTTTCGCGGGCAGGCATGGCTCTTCGACGAAACATCCTGATCTTTCACCTGGGCGCGCTTGGCGATTTCATCATCACCTGGCCGCTGGCGCTGGCGATGGCCCGGCTCTATCCGCAGAGCCGGGTGTTTTACGTCACACACGGTCAGAAGGGCGCGCTGGCCGAGAAGGTGCTACGGGTCGAGTCTCTGGATATTGAAGCGGGTTGGCATGCGTTATTCACCGAGCATGGATTCCTTCCCGAGCCTGCGACCCGCGCACTGTCGGGGGCGCACACCGTGGTGAGCTTTCTCGCTGATGAGCAAAGCGTTTGGGCGAATGAAGTTCGCCGCCTCATCGCCGACGTAAATCTCCTGACGCTCTCGACAAGCGCTCCGGACGATTTTCCCGACCACATCACCGGATTTTTGCTTTCGCAGCTCTCGAAATCACTCCCCGCGCAAACGGGCATGTCGCAAATCCTTAAATCAATTGCCGAACGCGGGCTGCTCGCCTCCAGAGCGCCCGGCGACTACCTGCTCATCCATCCCGGCAGCGGCTCCCCCGCGAAGAATTGGCCGGCGGAGCGATTCTGCCAGCTTGCGAGGCAGCTTAAGGAATCGGGCCGGTCAGTCCGCGTGATCCTCGGCGATGTCGAATTGGAACGATGGCCCAAAGAAACGATCAGCGCCTTCGAATCAGGCGCTCAGATTGTGCGACCGGCCAATCTCCTCGAACTCTATTCGCAAATCGTCGGTGCCTCGGCCCTGATCGGCAACGACAGCGGTCCCGCGCATCTTGCGGGGATCGTTGGTATTCCTACCGTCACATTATTTGCTTCTGAAAAGACAATGCGGTGGCGGCCACTCGGGCCGCGCGTGCACGCGTTGGAAGGGCCGCTGGATCGAATTGATGTGCCGATGGTGATGTCCACAATTGAGAAGATGACGCGGTCATAGCGGTCGCAGTTCATCATTGCCTTACTGAGGCGCTGCAACCGTATAACGCAAATCGTCCAGATAAATCTTCACCATCTGCCCGCCCGGCCCGATGGAGAACATGCCAAAGTGATCCAAGTGCGACTGTTCAGCCTTCGCCTTCCATCCCTTTTTCAAATTGAGCGCCGTCGAATCTGTGCCCAGCGTGACGGTGATCGCTCCATTGCCGCGATTGGCATCGGGATCGTATACGAGCTTCCAGTTGTACGACTTGCCCGGCAGAAGCGCCGGCCCGGTTTTGGCCACGCCATGCATGCCGGAGCTCACAGAAAAGGCAGGCATAAAGGGATGCCCCATTCGCGTCGGCCCGCCGACGTGAATGCCGACAAAATCCCCCGACTTGTCCGGCGATTTCTCGCTCTGAGCACCAAACCAGCCGATGCACATGTCCGCATCCGGCCCGGCCGTTACGAGTGTGACTTTTCCTTGTGCTTCCAGCCGGTTGTGAAATGTCAAAGGGCCGACTTTGTCGGCGTAGTAACCCCAGTTGCTTTCCGAGCGCCAGAAAGTTCCACCGATTTCTCCCGGCTTACCGCCGGTGAAGCTGGTGTTGCTGAAGCCAAAGTTCTGCGCGCCAGCGACGTCAACGGCTTGGTAGGTAGCGCGATTTCTTAAAGAGTCCCAATGTGGATCATGCGATAAGTCCGCGGTCCTTCCGCAGCATTTCAAGTCGGCAAAATAAATTGTCATCGAGTTCCCCGGCTTCAAGCCGTTCATCAGGCCAAAATGATCGAAGACGGTGCCGTGCTCTTTGAAGCCCTGAGGAAGATCGATCGAAAAAGTGGTCGTATGCGGAAAGTGAGCCAGCGCTTCCTGCCGGTGGTCCTCAGGCAAGTTTGGCGTAAGCAGCTCATCGGGCTGATTCGCTTCGCTGTGAATTGTGAAGGTAATGCGACCCTTGGCATCATTGGCCTGTGGATCATATTCGAGCGTCCATCGATAGCGCGTGCCATCGTTGCGGATCGGCGTCGGACGAAAATGGCCGGGAATGAAAGGCGTGATAAACGTCCCGCAGGACTTTTCCTGAGCGGTGATCAATCGGATCGCGAGCCTTGCGCCCTGGCGCTCGGCATCGATGTCCATTCCCAGCGAACCGATGGGGCGTCCCGATGCGCCGACTTGAGCGGCTTTGAAAAAGCCAAAGAAGATTCCCGCACCGCTGGATGTGCGGGTAAGCGCGAAGGTGCCAGACGCGCCGAGCTTTTCATTCAACGTTTTCGATCCAATGTCCGTCGCGTAATAAGCCGGCTCCGACGCTCGTGTGATGCGCCCGCCGATTTCTCCCGGCACTGCGCTCGCAAACCGCGTATCGCTGTATCCAAAATCCTGCACGATCTCAGGCACGTTCGCCGGCACGATGTGATTGTTCCGCGCATCCCAATGTGGATCGCGATCAAAGGATTCCGACTTGCTCGTAATATCTGCCGCTGTCGCGAATCCTGCGCCGAACAGCAGCACCGCTGCGATTATCCACAATCCGAATTTACTTCGAGCGTGCGACATCATTTAAAGCACCCGATATTGCAACGGCGTAATCCGAAAAAAATTCCCCTCATCCGCCGCATCGTTCTCCCATGTCGCTTGCGCCTTCGCGACCGGACGCGCTGAACCGCCGCGAAGCCGCAAGCGACGTGAGAAGGGGCGCGGCGAAATCCGGCGACTCTACATCAATGCTGTCAGGATCTGTCGCGCCGAGCGGAGATTCACCTCCCGGGCACGCCCAGGTTCGGGATCAGCCAGTTTCGGATGGTCCCACTTACCCGCAAACGCCTGGCCCCATCGCTCGTACTCCGGCTCCGACCATGCGCCGCAAAGATCGCTGGCAATCAGTCGGGCGTTTTTTCGCAACAGTCCGATTGCCCACGCGACATCCTCCGCCGTGAACAGCCCATTCTCCCAATTCGTCACCGCTTCTTCTGCAGATAGGCAATCCATATCAACGGTGACGTAGATGCGACGCGCCGTAAGCGTCTTCGCAAATTCCTCAAACCGCGCGCACCAATTCTCGCGGGCCATGCAATTGAATTTTCGACAGACCCCAACCGGCTGGCGCTCGGCCCAGGGATGAATCTCCAGCCGGCCCGATTTCAGCGCAGCCCGATCCGCAAACAACCGGCTCGGAAAGCGCAGCTCGAAATTTCCGCATCCCCACACGCTGACCTTTTCCGCTCCGCCGCGCAGCGCCCGCGCCGCCCAGCCGCCGCAGCTCCAGGAGGGCGGCCGAATATCCCAATCAGGATGATTGTCAAATGAAATGAGCGTCACCGGCTCCGGCCCCGCCCGCCGGATGAACATCCCCGCCAAGTGATGAAAATCCCCTGAGCCATACACCACCACCGCCGGCAGCTTTCCCTCCAGCTCGCGCCACAACGCCTCCACGTCCCTCCTTCGCGCCACATACCGCAACCGCGGCCCCCATTGGCGCAACGAAAGCGTCGGAAAATCAAAATCTCCCGCGTCCCAAGCGCCATCAAAATCGAGATGTACGGCATCGGCCACGTGCGGCATCTTCTGAAAAGGCGCGCTGGTGTAAAGGCCGTGACGGCAGGGCAGGCCGAAGGTGCGCGAGATCCTCCCTTCCAAAGAAGGTCACAGGGAAATTTTAGTCTTGGAGGCCAAAAGTGATGGAATAGTGGAGGGTATGAGGAAAAATTGGAGTGCGGCAGATGTTTTTGCCGAAGATGTTCAACGGAAAACTATCGCCAGGAAGCGTGCGCTTATGCACACAGTCAAGGAAGACTCGTTCGCGGATGACACGGAACTCATCAGGCGATTTGCGCGGAGCTATAGGCGGCAATTCAGCGATTTAATTGAACAGCTCAATAAAGCCCCTTATGGAACGATTGACAGCCGATGCGTTCGATTGTGCGTTGAAGCCATGGACATGGTCCTGTTGACGCAGGATCGTATGGCCCAAGTGCTTCGACGCCTCGATGATCCCCGCGCGATTCGACACGCAGCCTGAAATCGCGTCCATCTGAATGCGAAAAAAATGCCCGACGATGGGATGCGTTCCCAATCGCCGGGCAGTTTATTTCACACCGTGGTCTAACGGGAATATTAGTACCGCCGCCCGCCTCCTCCGCCGCCACCACCACCGCCGCCTCGGGAGTTCTCACGAGCTTTCATCGCCGCTTCCTGGGCTTGTTCCTGACTCTTTGCCTGTTGGGCTAGCGAATTCTGCGCATCCTTCAGCTTCTTCTGCGCTGCGTCCAGCTCCTTCTCCGCCTTCGCATAATCAGGATCCTGCTTGGCCTGCTCATCGACTTGGGCGAGCAGGGCCTTCCAGTCCTGGTCGGCCTGTTCCATCTTTGCCTTAGCAGCCAAAACCTTGGGATCGTTTTCGCGGGTAGCCTTTTCCAAGTTCATGATCGTCATGCCGGCCTTGGTTCGCTGAGTCGCGACATCGTTGATCTCTTCCGTTGACATCTTGGCGCCGGTTGGGCCGCTGGCTTCATCCAACTTGGCCTGAGCCTCATCGCGTGCTTTGGCAGCATCCATGTAAGCAGGGCTTTTATGAAGAGCGTCAATCGCCGGACGAAGAGCGGCCTCATAATCGGCATGCGCCTTGTCGCGAGCGGCCTTGGCCGCTTTCCAGTCATCCTTGGCTTCCATTGTCCGCTGGATCTTGAACTTGACCTGGTTCATCGTTGTCTGAATCTTGTTCACTTCCACGCGCGCGTCGTGAACCTGCTTTTGAGCGCCGGCCAGCGGATTGTTGTTCGCGGTCGACGAGCTATAGCTCGATGAGCGGGCTTGGGCGAAGCATACGCTGCTGCCGATCGGCAGGCCTGCCAAACCAGCAATGACCGCCAGACGCCAGGCAATGGGCGATTTCATCGTTTGTCCTCCAAGGAAAGTGATATAAGCGGGCGCCACCGGCAGTTAAGCGGTTGCCAAAGCAGCATCTGCCGCCACGAGAAGTATAGGCCTAGTATATCAGATGCCGGCCGGAACGGAAATGTTTATCGGAAATCAGGGTCTGGGCCAGCCGGGCACGCATTAAGCCAAGCGTGGTATAAGTATCTCGCGTTTCCCAGCTTGCCCTGCAACAAGGTTTTGACTGCATAAACCGCATCAATGTAGCGCTCAAAGCGTAGAGGCTGCAGGATTTGGTATCGTCAGGGATCAATGGATCAGCAGTTTGACATAATCGTTATTGGCGGAGGACACGCCGGAGCAGAGGCCGCTTGGGCGGCATCCCGCCTGGGCGCGTCGGTAGCCATGGTGACGCTCGATCCGACCCGGATCGGCCAGATGTCCTGCAACCCCGCCATTGGGGGTTTGGCCAAGGGCCAGATGGTCCGCGAGATCGACGCTATGGGCGGCCTGATGGGCCTCGCCATCGACAATACCGGCATCCAGTTCCGGATGCTCAACCGCTCGAAGGGGCCTGCGGTCTGGGGACCTCGTGCCCAAGCCGACAAGTATCGCTATGCTGCGGAAGTGCAGCGACTCCTAGAGGCCTGCCCTAATCTGACGATTGTCGCCGGAGAAGTGGCGCAAATTGACACGGACCGGTTGGAACCGCCGATGCAGATCACGGGTGTAACGCTGCACGATGGATCACGCCTGAAATGTTCCGCGGTCATCGTCGGCTCGGGAACTTTCCTCCGCGGCCTGATGCACACCGGCGAACGCAAGACCGAAGGTGGCCGGGTGGGGGAAGCCGCGGCCCTGGGTCTATCGGGTTGCTTGTCGCGCCTCGGACTGGAGCTCGGCCGGCTCAAGACCGGCACTCCGCCGCGGCTGCGCAAAGAATCGATCGACTTTTCGCGTTTCGAGGCGCAGCCCGGCGACCTGCAGCCGATGCCATTTTCTTATCTCAACGAGTATCGCGACGCCGATGGGCAGGGCGATTGGCACCCGCCGCTTCCGCAGGTGAACTGCTACATCACCGCGACCAATGAGCAAATCCATCGGCTCATCCGCGAAAACCTCCATCGCGCGCCGATGTACAGCGGCCAGATCGCTTCAACCGGCCCGCGCTATTGCCCGAGCATCGAAGACAAAGTCGTGCGATTCGCAGAAAAAACGAGCCATCACATTTTCCTGGAGCCTGAGGGGCTCGATACATCCGAGGTGTACTGCAACGGCATCAGCACATCACTGCCTGCCGATGTTCAGGAGCAGATCATCCAGCTTGTGCCCGGCCTGCAAGGCGCAACCATTTTGCGGCACGGCTATGCGGTCGAATATGACATGGTCTGGCCGACGCAGATCCGCTCGACCTTGGAAACGAAGACCGTCGCCGGCCTCTTTTTGGCAGGCCAAATCAATGGGACCAGCGGTTACGAAGAAGCCGCCGCACAGGGTTTGATTGCCGGCATCAATGCAGCGAAATTCGCTGCTTCAGGGGAAGCCAATTTCGTGCTGCGTCGCGACGAGGCCTACATCGGCGTGCTGGTCGATGATCTGGTGACCAAGCCGCCTGTCGAGCCCTATCGCATGTTCACGAGCCGCGCTGAACACCGCCTGCAACTCCGCAGCGACAATGCCGACCAGCGGCTCACACCCATCGGTCGAAAGTTGGGACTGGTCGATGATGCGCGAGGGACCGCCTTCGATAATCGCCAACGTGCATTGGAATCATCGGCCGCCTTGCTGTCCCAAACACGAGTCGATGGGATCTCGTTGTTCGAGCAACTCCGCCGACCGCACGTTTCGTGGGAATCGCTTGCGGCTCAACACACAGCGCTGGCGACAATTCCGCCGTCCATCGGCCGGCTCCTGGAAATTCGCGCCCGCTATGAAGGCTACATCCATCGCCAGGCGCAGCAGATCGAGCGGTTTGGCCAGATGGAAAGCAAGCTGATTCCCGCCAGCTTCGATTATTCGCGCGTCGTCGGCTTGCGAAATGAAGCCCGGCAGAAGCTCACCAAAATCACGCCACGCAGTCTCGGCCAAGCCATGCGCATCAGCGGGATTACTCCGGCCGACGTCACTGTGCTGGCGATCCATCTTCAGCGCGGCACCGGTAGAAGTGCGATGGCCGATGCTGAGATTCCCGGCGACAACTAAGCCGCGTGTCGGAAGCGGGGCGGTCCGTGCAGTCGATGGGGCGGCATGTCTTCTTCATCATTTCGCGGCTGAGCCAATTCCGGCCGATGGGCAAAGCGGGTCACGCTATAGAGCAATCCAAGCGCTGCACAGGTAATAACCAATCCGGTGCCCCCAGCGCTAATGAGCGGCAAAGAAAGGCCTTTGGTCGGTACGCTTACGGTTGCCACAGCAACATTGATAGCCGCCTGCAGCCCGAGCATCGATGCGGTCCCAAAGGCCAGCATTTTTCCAAAGTTGTCGCGCTTTTGTTTGATCACCTGCCACGCGACAAAGAGGATGCCCATATAAAGTACGATGGTGAGCATCGCGCCGAAAAGCCCTAATTCTTCGCAGACAATCGAGAATATGAAATCGGTCGTATCCTCGGGCAAATATCCGAGCTTCTGAACGCCGTTGCCTAATCCCCGTCCGAACAGCCCGCCGCTGGAGAAGCTCAGGATGCTCTGGATCATGTGATACCCCTCGCCCTGCGGAGAGGCCCACGGATCAGAAAAAGCCATCAGGCGCTTCATGCGGTAAGCCTTGTGCATAACGAACCAGGCGCCCGCAAGCATCGCTGGGATTAACACGATGGCCAGATGCGAAAGCTTCACTCGGCCCGCCAATAGCATGGTGAATGCGCAGACGGCAATGAGAGCGGCTGTGCCAAAGTCCTGAATCACCACCAGAAGACACAGAATTCCCACCGGAATCATGAGTGGCAAAAACCCCGTGATGAACCGGTCGCCCGGATGTTTGAACGTCAGGCAATACGCGAGAAACAAGACCACCGCCCATTTGGCCAGTTCAGACGGCTGAATCTGAACCGGTCCAAGCTTGATCCATCGCCGGGCGCCGTTGACTGCTGAACCAATTCCCGGTGCCAGCACTGCCATGCAAAGCAGAATGCTGATCGAAGTGGCCCAGAAGATCGGCGAACGAAGAATCGAGTTATGCTTTCGCCCCAGCCACAGATAATCGAATCGCCCGATGACCAAAAATGAGATGGCCGCCACGATGGCAAAGCGCAGGTGCTTGCCGCCCATTGCCGACCACTGCCAGACGTCTTTGCCGGTGACACCGGAAGAAGCAGACTGCACCATGATCGCGCCGATCGCCAGCAGCGAAAGCACGCACAGCGCCAGAATATCGCGATGGCGAAGTCGGTAAATCGAGGCTTCCATGAGTCCGTTATCGGACGTTGACCGGTTCCTCGTTCAATTTCCGTTGCCCCGTCGATAGCGGCCACCGATTCCGCTTGCGGCTTCGCGCCTCTTTTCCCTTGCGGCTTTGCATCTCTGGTCTTTTTGACTGCCCCCATCCTCTCGGCTATCGTCCTGAACCTGCTCTCGGAGAGGTGGCAGAGCGGTTGAATGCGCCGGTTTCGAAAACCGGTATGGGTGAAAGCCCATCAGGAGTTCGAATCTCCTCCTCTCCGCTAGTCGAGCCGCCCTCGATTCCTGAACTTTGGAATCGAGGGCGTCTGCATTGGGGCCTCCAACTCCCGCATCGACTGGGGTCAGAACGGGGCGCGCGATGCGCAAAGTGTCCCGCCGCGCCCCATTTGGTCCATCGTCGCAACTCCCGCATATCCAACCGGATACGATAGTACGTCACCGTACATGGAACAAAATGAGATAAAACGGGGCGCTTTTTGGTCATTTTCGACCCCCAAAATGACCCTGTTTTTTCCATAAATCCTTTCTAGATAATCAGCTACGTATTTGGCAATTTCTTGATAAGGTCGGTACATGCGCCACGCACTTTTGTCAAGTGATTTTACATACGTCGCCGCATAACACTACGCCGGGCATCCAGTTACGCCGACAGATCGGTTTGGATGCATTTTTCTCGCAAAACACGTGTGTCTCGCCGCGCCCCACGGCTGGAATCGAGGAATTAACAGCCGATACACGCCGATGAATTTCAGTTCTCCAGTTTCTGATCTCTAGGAAGCAACCGGAACTCCAGGCCCAGGAAATCGTCGCAAAGGTCCGCGGCCGCGCTGCTCGGTAGATCGCTGAAGAAGAATCCGCCGGGTTGTTCGAATGCCGGCGGGGCGGGAAGCCAGCGTCAGTCCCGCAGTTGCTCAACAGTTCGCTCGCGAAGGCAGCATTTTGTTATGTAGAGTTTGCCCAACCGGCAAGAGGAGCTTCCTGTCCACGCCGGGGCAAACGTACTCGTGCCGCCGCGGATCCCGCAGCGCGGCTCCTTGCATTCGCGACACCCGCGTTCGACCATCCCACCATGTCCCAATCGGCGCGGCTCTGGCGTCACGTCATCATCAACACGCGTGGCACCTGGTTGCATGGAGACCCACGAGGCTTTCGCAATCGAAAGCACCGCATCCACTCTTCGGGCGATTACCGTCATCCGCCGCCGGCGGGAGAACATGGGCAATTGCACGTGTATCACAAAGATCGCAGCCGCCGCGAAGCCCACATCGGACGCAACGAACGCGCAATCATCGGACGTGAGATTGTGCGCCATCTTCAGACGAAAGGTTTTCGCATGCTCGCGATCGCCGTCACGAAAGTTCATGCTCATTTGCTCGTGGAACTACCGGGGGCGCTGGATGAGGTGAAGGCCATCATCGGAAGTGCAAAGCGATACTCTTCCCGCGCCGTCGAGCGGAGCATGCCCGGAAGCATCTGGGCAGCGGGGGGAATGTATAAACGCGTCAGCGAGTCATCGCATAGTCGGAACGTGTTCGCGTACATCCTTTACGGCCAGGGCGCGGAAGCGTGGACGTGGTCATTTCGCGACGGGACGTTGGAAGGGCAATTCGGAAGGTGCAGGGCGGATGAATGATTTCCAAATCGCGCTCCCGGATCCGGGGCGGCGCGAATACGCTTGCCCCCGGCGTGGACAGGAGGGGCCTCGGCGTTCAAGCGTGAAACTCGTAGTGTTGACGTCGCGCCGACCTGAACGTTCTTACTTGAACGAATGCTGGACGCTTGCGCGACGAGCGCCGATCCCACCGCGCCCTTCTTGACCACGCCGGGGCAAACGTACTCACGCCCCTTCGACAAAGCTCAGGAGAGCCCTTCGACAAAACTCAGGAGAGCCCGCACCGGATTTCGGAGCGGAGATCGAGAGCGATTGGAGATCCCACACCTCCTGGCGAGTGACGGCTCCCGTAAGGTTCAAACAACTGCGGGCGCATCGGTGATCTTCAATGGGACCACCAACACGCCCGCTCAATCGCTTCCGATCGCCTAGGTGTGGGAATTGCAGACCTCCATCGTGCCCTGGCAGTGGGCGCAGGAATGTTCGAGCTTGCCGGTGTCGAAGAAGGTTTCAACTGCGGTCTTGCAGTTGGGGCATTCCATGTCCTTTCGGGTGGTATATCCCCTGAATCGACCCTTCGCGTCGTTGGTCGGCACCTGCACGTAAGTGATCTGGCACTTGCTGCAACTGACAGCCTGTGTTGATGGGCCGCCCGCCACAGCCGGCTGGGCAGCGGGGGTTTCGTTGGATGCGCAGCCCGCCAGTGCCAGTGCGGCGGCAACCCCGAGGCCCATCAGTCCAGTTTTCCACATGCGGAACATAAAGACCTCCTTTCAGGTCTCGTGCGGCCGTGCATTGGAAGCTCCGTCTGCGCCGCTACAGCCGGACTTGGTTGATCGCATTCAGCAGCTCGCGGGTCGGCTGCGTTCCGAAAACGAGCACCAAAGTCGACACCGGCTGAAGCCTCATCGCTCACCCGCCGCTCTCAATTCCGAAACGTTTCGGTGTTTCCGACATACATATTCAACCAGCGAAGGATCGAACGCTGGAGTTGTTCGATGCTGGTCGGCTCGTCGAGCAGGTTGCTGCCGCCGGGGATGACGACCAGGTCTCGTTCGCAGTCGGGCATCTGGTTGTAGGCGCGCTGGTTGGATTCGACGCCGGCACGATCGCCGCTGCCGACGACGAAGAGGGTGGGAGCGCGCACGAGCGCGAGCTCTTTGCCGGCCAGATCGGGCGTGCCACTGCGACAGATGACAGCCTTCACATACGTTGGCCGACGCGAGGCGGCGATGAGCGCCGCGGCGGCGCCGCTTCCGACTCCAACATACGCCACCGGCAGCTCCGGCTCATAAACATGAACCAGCTTGTCGGTGGCCACCGTCAGGCGATGGGCCAGAAACTCCGGGTTATAGCGATAGCTGCCGGCGCCGATGTCGGCTACTTCTTCGCCGGGCGTCAGAATATCCAGCAGAAGAGCACCGTAGCCGTGATGGGTCAAATACTCGGCAATGACCCGATCATGATCGCTGTGCCGCGCGCTCCCGCAGCCGTGGACGAAGATGACACTCGCCCGGGCGTTGGATGGCTCGATGAATTCGCCATGTAGCTCGAGTTCTGAAGCTCTTGAAGTTGGACCAGGAAATTTTTCCGCTGTAATGAAGACGCTCATAAATCCTCCATTTTAAAAAACACAAATCGTGGATCGCGAAGCTTCGGATTATCATAACCGCTCATCGAACTTCACAATCTCACAAGAATTATCGAATCGGCAGAGGCCTGCCGGTATCGGGATGACAACTGCAGACCGAGTCGTGAAAAAACGGTATCCGCCATCGGGAAAATCCCGATGGCGGACATGAACCGCTCTCTTGATAGGCAGGGATGAACGATTCAACCGCGCTGCGAAGTCCGTGCATTGCGGTCCGTTGAGGCGTTCTCGGCCGCGCCGGTCGGTTCAAAGTTCAAATCGAAGGCAACGGTGATCGTGTTTCCCGCTTTGATCAGCCCAAAGAGTGCGGTAGGGGGAGTGATGCCAAAGTCGCTCATCGAAAGCGTGACCTGGGCATGTGCCGCAAAGATGCCAGCGGCGTTGCGCGTTACCGTAGCTTCGATCGATGTCCGGCGCGTGGCGCCGGCAACGGTCAAGTCGCCAACGCCGCGAATCCTCAAGCCGGGCTGGCCGTGCGCATCGGCACCGCCAGCCGGCTCAATGGAGGACAGTTGATTCAGATCGAAACTGATCGTGGGAAACTCATTGGCCTTGAGGCTGGCGCGCATGTCCCGTTCCATGCCCGGGCTGTCTCCTTTGAGAGACTTCACCGGCACCGAGACGCGTACTGTCGCGTTCACATCTGCGAGCCGCACGTCGAACAAGGGCAGTCCTGCCCGGGGCGCGCGAGCCAATCGCTCGAAAGCGGAATCGATCGCGGCGAGCTGCGTGGGCAGATACACCTGGGCGTCTGGATCGGAACTTTGTGCTGACCAGGCGCCGATCGTTGCCGTTCCGCGAAGCGTTACTTCGCTGCCGGCCCCCGGAATAAAGGCGGTGTGACCGGCCGAGGAGCTCACTGACGAGCTCCTGCCAGTCGACACATGACCTGACACCGCAAAGTGCCTGGGTCCTGCCGACTGCACCATGCATCCAACCATGACAAAGGCAACGATGAGCGATGCAGTCAGTGATTTTATAAATCGCGCGGTCATTTTCGTTCATCCAATTGCCAGACGGCTTTCACCGTCACGGCATCGCCTGACTTGACCATTCCGAACATGGCCACAGGCGGTTTGATTCCGTAGTCGGTCATCTTCAGCGAGGCCTGGGTGGTGACGGTCAGATGGTTGCCATTGATCGCGACCACAACATCCAATTTCACATCGCGCTTTTGGCCGGAGATCGTAAGCTGGCCGACGGTATCAAAATGTAGCGGTCCGGCAGTTGCGGAAGTCGGACCGTTGGCGGTTGCTTTGGTCAGCGAATAGTTGACCGTCGGATGGTGGTTTTTGTCCATCGCGTCATACATGGTCTTATCCATGCCACTCCCCTCGGAGCTCTTGAGAGAGACGATGGGAATGCTGACCTGGATGCCGCCAAGTTCGAGCTTGCCTTTTGGATCGACCGCGATATTGACCTCGCCATCGATGACACCACCTTTGACTGTCCAGTTGTGAAGGCTGGAGGTACCGTTGATGGTGACGAGCGTGTCTTTGTACTTTCCCACAAAGTGACGCGATGCGTCCTTGGCTTTGGAAGGCGATTCAGCCGCTGACGCGCGACCGCAGGCCGCGCTCAAGAGCGCGGCTGCGGTCGCTGCGAACACCAGCGTGAACACCAACGGACGGAAAGCAGATTTTGTCGTTTGCCGTTTCATGACTCTAAACCTCCATTAGAAGGAGAAGGAAACTTCGACGAGAATTCCGTTGAATCGCGGGCTGCGGCCGCCGGTATCAACGCCGCTCACGATGCCGGTGCCGGATCGGAAATCGTGATACTGCTCGTACACGTATTCGGCCTTGGCGAGGATGCTTTCGGTAATCCAGTAACCGGTGCCGATCTCGGCACGATCAACCCAGCCGTGGGTGTCCACGCCATGGACGGCTTGCGCCGCAGCGACGCCATAGCGCCCCGCGACATACCAGGCGGGCGTGATGTGATAGGAAGGCTCGATGGTGCCATAGATCCATCGCTCGGCAGGATTGCCGGGCAGGGGGCCATTAGCATTGGTGTCCTGTGTCCAGCCCACGTTGGCATAGACATCAAAGGGCCAGTGGTTCCAAGTCACATCGCCCTGGACGGCAACGATACGATCGCCACTCATTGGCAGAACCTGGCCGGGGGAATCGCCGCCACCAAAGACGGAGCTCAAGGCACCGCCACTACGCTCGGCCGCATAAAGATCGGAATGCTCGTTCGCATTGGCATTGGGACTGCCGGAAAGATCGGCGTAATAGACCGAAGCTGACGTGCGCAGTTCTGGAAGCGGATTTGCCCAGATTTTCGCATGCCCGCTCGCTCCCGCGCCGTAATCAAAGTGCTCAGTGGTCGTTCCACTGCCGGCTCCAGCAAGCCAGTAGATGGGCCCCTGGACGCTGTAGACTTCGCCGCCGAGTTCTTCGACGTTGGGGTCTACCAGTGGATTGGTGATCAGCGGGTTGCGCTGTACGAAGGCGTTGTTCGACCGGCGATAGTTACCGTCGCCAAAATCGATGTCGAAGCCGCCGACCTTCACGTTGACATAATCAAACGCCTTGCCCAGCGGTCCTGCTTCAAATGGTTCCGGAAGGCTCTTGAGCAGAATATAGCCTTCGTGTGCGTACATTGTGTTCGGGTGCGGACGGCTGGCGACGTACAGGTCGAAATACACGTCCAGCTTGCCCGGTACTGATGCAAGAAAGTCGAGATTCGCGAAGGGGTCCTGGATGCCCGGGTTTAGCCCCTTCTGATGAGCGCCCTTAATGAACACGTTCTCCTGTTGAATCGCCTGGAACCGTCCAACCGACTGGAATCCCATATCCAGATGCAGGTCCTTATACGACCCGATTTCCATCGGAAGATCGGGGCGAATGTGAGACGGATTCATGATCTCGAACGGCGAGAAATAAATCTGCTCGGTGCGCGGCTTGAAGATCGTTTCAAGCCTGGGGCCGATGCCACCGCCCAATGTGAGCGACGTGCCAGAATTGGTCGGCGTGCTTGCCTGCTGAGTTGTGGGGCCACCAGCAGTGCCCTGACCATTATCCTGTGCTGATGCGGTGCCGGTCGAAATTCCGACTGCGAATGCCACACCCAGAACTGCAGACCGGATGATACGAGACGTAGCGCGATTCATGGTACCTTTCTTGTCTGCCGGCACGAAAATCAGCTCAACACCTGGTCCGTTTCAACGCCCACACGTTCCACGGCTCCCTGAGCTAATTGCCGTAACCCGCAGATCCTTCCTGCAATCCCCGGCCGCCTCATTTCCAGCGGAGTTCACCAATGAATCCCGATCTGGAGGGGCGGCTGAGGATTGCGCCCGATTTCCCATTTCCATTGGAATTATCTGGAGTTGCGGGCTCGATCAGTATTGGAAGATCGCACCATTCGATGTTCGGGCGGGCACCTAGGGAACGTAGGAGCTTTCCCTATGAAAAATGATTTTCATAAGGGCGATCAGGCCGCATTGGAGGTAGGAATCGAAGGGATCGAACGTCAAGTCAATTTCAATTCAGCTCTTAGCAGGCTGTCTTCGATATTCGAATCGAATTGGAAGCCCAGCTTGTGGCAGAGACATCGCATTTCGTAATTCTCGACGAGAATACGTGCCGTCAGACGCTGAAAATGCTCATTTTGTGCCACCTGGATCAGGCGATCGAGCATTTGCGTGCCCAAGCCCCGATTCTGCCAGTGGTCGGCAATCAGCAAGGCGAATTCGCCGCTCGACCGATCGCGCAATCGGCTTAGTCTAGCCACGCCGAGGATTTGGCGCTGGCCGGTTGCGGCATCCGTGTGCTCAGCTACCAGGGCGAGCTCTCGATCGTAGTCGGCAAAGCAGATGCGAAGCAGGCGTTCGTGGGCGATTCGCTGCTTCAATTTGACGGCATGGAAATATCGATGGTGAACGCTGTCTTCAGAAAGGTCCTGGTGGAATTTCACCAGCAGGTTCTCGTCTTCTGGTCGGATAGGGCGGATCAGTACCTTTTGCCCATCCCGCATGGTGAAGTTCCATTGGTAGTGCGACGGATAAGGGCGGATGGCGGGGCAAGGCAGCCGATCCTCAGGCATGTCCTGCGGAAAGAGCACAACCCGCGCATCCAGCGCGACGATTCCCGACCCGGATACCAGAAGTGGATTGACATCAATCTCCTTGATCCGCGGCTGTTCTATAACCAGTCGACTGAAGCGGACGAGGATTTCACTCAGCGCGCCCAGATCGATTGGTTTTCGCCCGCGAATTCCCTTAAACGCGCGAAAAATGGTGGTCTGCTCCATCATCCGCATGGCAAGCGTGGTGTTCAGTGGTGGAAATCCCAGCGCGCGATCTCGATAAAGTTCGACGAGGATCCCGCCCGCACCAAAAAGCAGCACTGGGCCAAATTGCGGGTCGATGCTGCTGCCGATGATGATCTCAAATGCATCGGGATCGCGCACCATCCGCTGGACCGTGACTCCCTCAAACGCGGTTCCTGGGGCGCGCTCCGCAAGGGCATTTCGGATTTGCTCGAATGCCTGTCGAACTTGGTGAGGGCTGGTCAGGTTTAATCTCACGCCGCCCACATCGCTTTTATGGGTGATCGTGCTGGAAAAAAGCTTGAGGACGACGGGATACCCGGTTGCCTCTGCAGCTCGCACAGCTGTATCGACATCCGGGGCGATGGTCGTGGTGACGGTGGGAATGCCATAGGCTGCAAGCATCTGCTTCGATTCCGCTTCGTTCAGAAGCGTGCGACGAGCTTGGAGTCCGGAAGCAATAATTGAGTTGGCCTTCGCGGGATCAATGTCGGCTTCGCTGGACAGCGTTGGCGTTTCGTAGAGCGCGCGCAGGTTATAGGTATAGCGCCACATGTAATGAAACGCCCGCGCGGCAGTATCGGGGTAGGAGAAAGTAGGAATCGCCGCCTGATTCAGCGCATCGATGCCGGCTTGAACTCCGGGGCCGCCCATCCAGCTTGCCAGCAAAGGTTTGCCTGGGATTTTCGAGAAGGGTTGAAGCGCCTCGGCAGTGCGAGTGGGATCAGTCATGTCCTGCGGCGTGAGTATGACCAGCAGGCCATCGCCACCGGGATCGCGCGCCGCGACTTCCAATGCCTTCGCATACCGCTCAGGTCCGGCGTCTCCTAAAACATCGACGGGATTGCTATGACTCCATTGCGGAGGGAGTACGTCATCGAGCGCCTCGATGGTTTGGGACGAGAGGTGCGCCAGTTCACCGCCGGCGAGGATCAATGCGTCGGCAGCGAGCACGCCAGGCCCGCCCGCATTGGTCAGGATGGTCAGCCTCGGCCCGCTCGGGCGCGGCTGACGAGCCAGAACCTCGGCCATATGAAACAGATCCGCGATGTTCTTTACCCGCAGGACGCCCGCGCGGCGAAATGCAGCGTCAACGACATCATCGCCGCCTGTAAGGGCGCCGGTATGAGAGGCCGCTGCCTTGGCTGCTGCTTCGGTGCGACCGGCTTTGATGACGATGATGGGCTTGGAGAGCGCGACTTCCCTCGCTGCCGACAAAAATGAGCGGGCGTCTCCAATCGATTCCATGTAAATGAGGATGCTTTTGGTCGTGGGATCATTGCCGAAGTAGTCGATCAGATCGCCCCAGCCGACATCCAGCATGGTGCCGGTTGATACAAATGCGCTGAAGCCGACCAGGTCGCGCAGACTCCAATCGAGAATGGCTGTGCACAGTGCGCCGCTTTGACTGAGGAAGGCGACGTTGCCAGGTCGGGCGATGCCCGCGGCAAAAGTTGCATTCAGGCCAATGAGTGGATTCATCACACCCAGGCAATTGGGTCCGATGATGCGCATGCCGCCGCGCCGCGCTTCAGCTAAAACCTTACGCTCAAGTTCCACTCCCTTTGCACCCACTTCCCGGAATCCAGCCGAGACGATGATCGCGCCGCTTACACGCGCCGCGACACATTGCGCAATCACCTCCGGCATCGTCTCAGCCGGAGTTGCGATGACCGCAAGATCGATTTGAGTTTGGACAGCGTCGATTGATGGAAAAGCTGGCTGGCCGAGCACGGTTGGCCGTTTCGGATTGATGGGGAAGATTTTGCTGGCAAATTGCGGGTTGGCTAACAGATTAGAAAGGATCGTGCGGCCGACGCTTCCGGCGCGCTCTGTTGCTCCGATCACCGCAACATTGCGCGGCGAGAAAATCGCATCGAGCGGTTGGCGGCGCTGTCGCAAGACATCGTGAGCCAGATCGGTAACGCGGCTGACGCTCGACCCGCCTGCTTCGATATTTGACATACCGGCTATTCCCAGAGGAACCAATGCCGCTTGGGGCGCGGTCCGTATTTAAGACCAAACCGCGCCATCGCTGTCCTGGTGATGAATTCGACAGCCTCCTGCGGCGAATCGGTTACGAGTATCCGCTCGACATCGCACGGGTCAATCGTGCGCTCATTCAAAAGCTCACCCCGCAGGAAGTCCATCAGCGGCAGCCAGAATTCCCGGCCGATGAACACGAGCGGAAAATCGGCGATCTTCTGGGTCTGCATCAGCACGAGCGTCTCGAAGATTTCATCGAGTGTGCCGAAACCTCCGGGCATCGCGATAAAACCATACGAATATTTCACGAGCATCAGCTTCCGAACATAAAAATGATTGAAGGTAATCCAGCGATCGAGGTAGGCGTTCGGCTGCTGCTCATGAAGAAGTTTGATGTTGCACCCAACAGAGTAGCCGCCGGCTTCTTTGGCGCCGCGATTGGCAGCTTCCATAATGCCTGGGCCGCCACCGGTCATAACGGTAAAGCCGGCTCGTGCGAGCTGCGCGCCAGCGTCGCAGGCCCACTTGTAATAAGGATGATCGTCGGTGAATCGAGCGGATCCGAATACGGTTACGCATGGGCCGACGAAATGAAGCGTGCGAAAGCCGCGAATCAGCTCGGCAAAAATGCGAAGAGCCGCGAAGAGTTCGAAACCGCGTGGCTGAGGCCCCTGGAGGAATTGGACCTGTTCCGGCTTCGGCTTTCCCTTTCCCCATTCCGGCAGCCGCAAGCGCTTGGGAACAGCAGGGTGGGATTCAATGATTTGGGTTTGCTGATGCATTATGCAATGGCCATAAAGAGTCTCCCACTTGCTGCGAGGATGCGGAAAACAACAAGTGGGAGAGGTGGAGAAGCCGAATCCATGTTGACTTTGCCCATCACTTATGTGGCGACCGTCGCGGGTGCCGATGCCTTGGCCTTACACTGGCATCCATCTTTGCACGTCTTGGTTGAGGCGCCATGAACCAATGGCAGTAGGCACTTGATCATCTGATCGTCGGTCAGTGCCGCAGTATTCAGCGTCACGGTGAAAATGTCCGGCGTGAGCTGCTTCTTTGGCCAGTACCGCTTATAGAAGATCGCCCGATTATGGTCGATCTGCGCCACGCGCTTTACGGCTTCATCGAGCGAGATATTCAGTTGCGTGGCCAGGTTTTCGACACGATGCGCCAGCGGGGCAACAAGGCGTACGTGAACGCCGCCGTCCATACCGGCAGTGAGATAGACGCCGCCTCGGCCGACGATCACGGCGCGTCCAGCCAATGCCAGCGCACGCACCGTCTCGGCTACCCGCGCATACACAATGGATTCGTCGCCAGCGCCTGCGTGCTGTGAGATCAACCCGTTCACAAACTCCAAAAACCAGGGGCGGCGATCGTCTTCCAGAGCAGCAATGCTCTCGCGCGGTATGTTGTGCTCGAACGCAACCCTTTCAATCAATTCCTGATCCCAAGCTGACCATGGCTTGCCTTGCGGATCGTGTCGATTCAGCGTCTCCACGAGTTGCTGGGCCAACAACTTTCCACCCGCGCCCGCCTGACGGCTGATCGTGACAAATGGTGTGAAGCCGGGCAGCGCTTGCACCTGTTTCCTGGAGGCGCGCTCCGCGGCCGCCTCCTTTATCGCAGCCAGGACACTGCGATAATGGCGCTCGGCCGCGTCGTAATACAGGTTAAGCCGGTTCATAGTGTGCCTCCCGTAGTTTTGGCAGGCGCCGGGTGTACGTCCTGGGTGCCGTAAACTCCTGCACGTAAGTCCTCGAAGCGTTGAATCAATCGCTTGGTGGTGCGCAGTCGTTCGTGGAGTTCTTTACGAACCGATGCGGTGTCGGTGTGCCGGGCTTCGGTTGTCACCGTCTGCGCTTCAGCCTGGAGCAATTCCAGGATCAACTCCGCTTCCTTGTCGGTAAAAAGATGGTCAAACATGTTTCAGCTCCTTTCTAAACAAAAACAATTTTGCATCGATTGGCTCCGTCTACTCGTTCAAGGTCGAATCGCAACCTTCAATACGCCGTCGGTCCGCTCGCCAAACAGGCGATAGGCATCCTTGATCTGATCGAGACGGAATGTGTGCGTGATGAGTGGAGTCGGATCGAACCGCCCGGTTCTTACAACGTTCATCAGGCGTCGCATGCGCTCTTTCCCGCCGGGGCAAAGGGTGGTCACGATGCGATGATCGCCCAATCCGGCGGCAAAGGCGTTGTACGGCAATTGAAGCTTGCCGGAGTAAACGCCCAGGCTGGAAAGAGTTCCGCCCGGACGCAGACAACGCAGGCTGCTTTCAAAAGTCTGCTGCGTGCCAAGCGCTTCGATGGCGACATCAACTCCGCAGGTCAATTTCATCACTTCGGCAACCGGATCGGTTGTGCGGAAGTCGATCACGACATCGGCACCCATGCGTCGCGACATCTGCAGCCGGCGATCGTCCGCATCAACCGCGATGATCAGCGACGCGCCCATCAGTTTCGCGCCGGCCGTGGCACAGAGACCAATGGGACCCTGCGCGAAGACGACCACGCTGTCACCGATCTTTACGCCACCCGATTCGGCGCCGGAAAAACCGGTTGACGCGATATCGGCCAGCAGGACGACCTGCTCATCGGAAAGGTCATCAGGGATTTTCGCGAGGTTCGCCTGCGCGTATGGCACCAGCAAATATTCGGCTTGAGCGCCGTTGATTGTGTTCCCGAATCGCCAGCCACCAATTGCTTCGTAGCCTGCCCCGTGACCGCACTGCGATAAATGACCCGAAAGGCACGCGAGGCATTGGCCGCAGGGTGTGATCGCGCCGACTAAAACACGATCGCCGACTTTGTATCCTGTTACACCGGCCCCGAGTTCCTCAATCACGCCGACCGGTTCATGACCGATTACCAGACCAGGCTGCACGGGGTATTCGCCACGCAATATGTGAAGATCGGTGCCGCAGATCGTAGTCAGCGTCACGCGGATTACTGCTTCGCCCGGTTCGGCTTTCGGTCGTTTAACTCGTTCGACTCGAATGTCATTCACGCCGTGAAAGACGTTGGCTCGCATTGTGTTTGCCATGGGAAACTCCTGCTGACCTTCATGGTCAACTTCTTATCCGAGCAATTCCTCAAACAGATCAACTGTTCGATGGACATATCCAGGCATGCCAACATGAATGGTCCCGGGCTCATGACGGCAGCTGGTCATGCGATGAATGAGGCGGCGCATCACCTGGGCCCGATGTCCCACCATGGGATCGAGTCGGGCGGCGGCTGCGTACAGAATGGGCAGGTGAGAGAACAAATCACACCTAGCTTCGCACGGTCGAGCAAGCTCTCCGCTCCGCCCGCCCGTTCCCGGCGTGCGCGATGGACAATGGGCACAAATGCGTGCCCTCGTCAGCCGCTGGACATCAGATAATGTTGGCTCCCGTTTCATGCGATTTCGTCCACATCAAGACAGAAGACAGTATTGCTTCTCGCGTGAACGCTAAATATCGGGGCTTCTCTCCGGGACGCCTTAGGGGCGGTTCCTATGCCGCAGGCGACGCCTTTCAAAGAAGCTTGGCAAACCGGCTGAGCGTCTCCTGAAGGTGAAATCTGTGCAGGCAAACTTGCTCCTCGGTCGAAACTGAAGGCGCGACCGACTGCAGCGCAGCAGGACGAGACTTCGTTCTCGAAGGCAGGCCTTTATCTGCCCGCTTCTGCTGACTGCGACTGACGCGCTTTGCTCGCTCACGGGTTGATTCTCGTTTTTTCATAGTGGTCTCCGCGGGGCCGGGAACACCGTCCCAACCAAAATCTATGAGGCTTATCGCCCGAAACACTCCGCGCGGATATTGGTGAGAAGCCCCGTCTCGAGATGAGGGTTTTGCTGATGAACCTACTCCCGCCCCCGAAGGAAATAGGAAATCTCCCGATCGGAATCTGTAGAAAATCCTAGTGAAAGTTAGGTCGTCCCGCGGATGTCTCGCGGGTCGATTCGTGAATAGGCTTAATTCGTCGCCTGACATTGCGCCGAAAGGAAGTAGCGCCCATGTTTGAAATTCTGAAAATCGGTTTCAAACTGCTGGTGAACGACCGAACCAAATTCTTTGCCTTGCTTGTCGGCATCACCTTCGCCGTCTCTTTGATGATCGAGATGACATCGCTGTTTTCCGGGATCATGAGTCGCGCGTTGGCGACGGTGATCAACACCGGCGCAAAGATCTGGGTGATGGATCCGGCAGTGCAGACGGTGGCCAGCCCCGTGCGATGGCGTCGTTCTATCGATTCAAGGCGCGGTCGGAGGATATGTGTCGCCGCAAGGCGCGTATGGCACCTATACGCAAAACTTCCAGCCACTCGTGACGATGGGGACGGTGCAGGATTACCTGGAAGTTCGCTGCTATGTGGATGAAATCCTGATCTCGCGACTGCCCGATAAGGATCACATCGTTGCGAAGCTCTCCATTCGCGGCACGGACATCAGCGTGCCGATCATATTCGACCGCGTGCAGCCGTATGTTTCACCGAAGATAGAGCTGGCGGACCAGCGGCAGGAGCGCGTGGATGTGCGAGTGCTGCCTGTTCTGTTCCGGTTCGAGAAGAAAAACCTGAACTTGTTTCCCGGACAATTGGTGGACGTCTACATCGGCTTTGGATCTGCCAAGGCCTCGGGCGGATCGACGTCAGGCAGCACTGAAACGGATCCGACCGAATGATGCGAAGTTGATAGGGATTTCTCCGATAGCACATGCCGCAGATTATCTGATGGCCGGGGCTCAACATGGCTCATAGGCTCTGTTCATTGGCGACTGCTTTTAGAAGCCGAGCGGAGTAGATCGTGACCAGCAACCAACGACGCGCTGTTCTTCTTGCCCACCTGATTCTCAAAGGCCGTGTCGATCCCGTCGAATTATCGGAGATCGATTGGGACCTGCTTCTATTGGCTGCCGGTGTGCATAGGGTGGCGACTGCACCAGCCAAAGTTGCCCTGCGCGTGCTGGCGAATGCCGAACATCTCGAGGGCTATTTCACGGAAACGATATCGGTGCAATCGAGCGAGGTATTTCACGTCAGCATGGGCAATGCGAAGGCGCCAGTGTTTCATTGACGCTTTGGAACGCTGCTCCTTGCGGCCTTGGTCTTCTAGGTGAAAACCCTATTGAGGCTAAGACCTTTCTTGAGAGATTAATGCCGCGATATCCCGATGTTTGGGCGCCGTGCAACGTGCGATGATGGATGCAGTGAAAGACGTTTTACAATCCTCTTCATCAAACGCTCGTCCCGGGACGCATTGGGCGCCTCGTGCAACCCAGAATCGGCAGAAACGCCCAGCTCTTGGGAAAGCCAGAATGAGCCTCAGTGAAAAAGGCGGGAAGATTCAATTTGGACGGGCGAGCAGCCAGTTAGAAGCCGTTCTGGAAACTGCGGTCGATGCGATCGTCATCATTGGCGAGCGCGGCATAATCCAAACTTTCAATCGAGCTGCCGAGCACATGTTTGGATACGAACGGGCCGAAGTGATCGGGAAGAACGTCAGTATTTTGATGCCAGCGCCGTTTCGGGAACAGCATGATGCGTATCTTTCAAGATACCTCCAAACGGGTGAGCCGAAGATCATCGGGATTGGGCGCGAAGCCTTCGGAAAGCGGAAGGATGGCAGCGTATTTCCGATAGAGCTATCCGTCAGCGAAGTTATCACTGGACAGTCGCGCAGCTTCACCGGCGTAGTCCGCGACATCAGCGAACGCCGACAACTGGAAAACGAAATCCTTCAAGTCAGCGAGCGGGAACAACAGCGGATCGGCCACGAGCTTCATGATGGCTTGTGCCAGGAGCTTGCCGGTATTGCATTTGCCCTCCAGTCACTTCATCGGAAGACAACTGCAGGGGCGACCATTCAAGCTTCAGAATTGACAAAGGTTACGGCTCAGCTCAACGACGCAATTCGGCATGGACGAGGGCTTTCTTACGGGCTCTATCCGGTCGATCCGCAACCCAATGGGCTGAGCGTCGCTCTGTCGAGACTGGCTCTGGATACTTCCGATGCGCACGAAATCGTCTGCAAATTTCAGGCTCCGCAGGATATTGAAGTGCGCGACGCCTCGGCTGCAACACATTTATACCGCATCGCCCAGGAGGCTGTCCGCGAGGCGCTGAGACACGGACAGGCGAACGAAATTACAATCGGACTGGTTGATGATGGACGTGTCCTGTCGCTCTGTATTTGCGATAATGGGCTGAGCCTGTTGAGCAAAGAACGCTACCGCAGTGACATGGCAGTCCGTATGATGCATCATCGGGCAAAGGTTATCGGGGCCAGTCTGCGATTAGAATGCAAAGAGTCAAACAGGGGCGTGAGAGTCGTCTGCCAATGGGCGCGTTCGTAGAAGATCGCGAGGGTTTGAAATGGTAAAAAGTAAATCAAAAAGTCCTGCCCCTGCTCAAACGGCTGTCCAGAACTCTGCTGGCAAACGCAAAGTCTTTATCGTGGACGATCATCCGATCGTTCGGCAGGGCCTGGCCCAAATGGTGGAATCGGAAGCCGATTTGGCTGTCTGCGGACAAGGTGAAGACACCTATGGCTCGCTTGCCGCCATTCGTGCCGCGAAGCCCGACCTGGTGCTACTGGATGTATCGCTGAAAGACGGCGACGGCCTGGAGCTTTTGAAAGAAATTAAGTCGTTCAATCCTGATCTGCCGGTGCTCATGCTCTCGATGCATGATGAAGCACTCTATACGGAGCGCGCCCTGCGCGCCGGCGCAAGCGGCTACATCATGAAGCAGGAAGGGCCGCAGACGCTCCTGTCGGCCATCCGCAGGGTGCTGTCGGGACAAATCTATGTCAGTGACAAGATGAGCGCCACGCTGCTTCAGCGCATGGTCGGCGGGAGAAAATCGGTTGGGCAAATGCCGATGGATCGTCTCACGGATCGAGAGCTGGAAGTGTTCCGCATGATTGGCGCCGGCCAGAGCGCGAAGGAAATTGCCGAAAAGCTTTGCCTGAGCGTCAAAACGATCGAAGCCCATCGCGAGCACATCAAGGAAAAACTGAACCTCAAGACGAGTGCCGAGTTGTTGCGCTTTGCAGTGCAGAATTCACCTGATTCGCGGTGAATGTTCCGATGCCACGATCAAAGAACTCGCAAGTACAGGCGTGTCGGCTCTGCCGGACCGGCTCCCGAAAAATCACTTAAACCTCCGGCTTCAAATCCTTCGCGCTAATCAAGGCAATCACTTCGCGGCAATCCCTACGTTCGCCTAGGGCTCCTCCCTATGCCGGTATACGAGTGCCCGCCGATTTTTTGTCTTCGAAATATCGCCGAAGTTACTCGCGTGCGAAGCCGAGGGCTCGCTGACAGCGCAATCTCCTACGAGAGCAGTTTTTGACAGGGATCAGACCATGCATCAAGCGACGTTGGAAATGGAAGCTCGAACGGCATTACCGCCACCTGCCGTCGAGAGGCTCGAAGCATTCTCCTACGACGATCAAACCGTCCGTGGGTTTTTGCTGGCGACTTATGTCTGGGGCATCGTGGCTTTTCTCGTGGGACTGTATTGCGCGCTGCAGTTGATCTGGCCGCAACTCACTTTTGGAATCCAATACCTCACCTTCGGCCGCCTGCGTCCTTTGCACACGAATGCCGCGATCTTCGCGTTTGCTGGAAATGCATTTTTTGCTGGCTGCTATTACTCGACGCAACGACTTTGCAAAGCGCGGATGTGGAGCGACACGCTCAGCGCACTGCACCTGTGGGGCTGGCAGCTCATCATCGTTTGTGCCGCGATCACGCTGCCGATGGGCATTACGCAGAGTAAGGAATATGCAGAGCTGGAATGGCCGATCGACATCCTGATCGCCATCGTCTGGGTCGGCTTCTTCGGCGTCAATTTCTTCATGACGCTGCTCCGACGGCGCGAACGTCATCTGTACGTCGCGATCTGGTTTTATATCGCCAGCATCGTCACCGTCGCAGTGCTGCATGTCTTCAACAACCTCGCGATTCCGGTCAGCCTGACGCGCAGTTATTCAGTCTACGCGGGCGTGCAGGACGCCTTCATGCAATGGTGGTATGGCCACAATGCGGTGGCTTTTTTCCTGACGACGCCGTTCCTGGGGCTGATGTATTACTTCCTGCCCAAGGCGGCGGAGAAACCGGTTTTTAGCTATCGCCTTTCGATCGTTCACTTTTGGTCGCTGGTGTTCATCTATATCTGGGCCGGCCCGCATCATCTGCACTACACGGCACTGCCCGACTGGGCCAGCAGCCTGGGGATGCTTTTCTCGCTGATGCTCTGGATGCCCTCATGGGGCGGAATGATCAACGGCCTGCTCACGCTTCGCGGGGCGTGGAATAAAGTCGCCAGCGATCCGGTGCTTAAATTCTTCGTCGTCGCGATCACCTTCTACGGAATGGCGACCTTCGAAGGGCCGATGCTGTCGATCAAGTCGGTCAATGCTCTTTCGCACTACACCGACTGGACCATCGCACACGTTCACAGCGGCACGCTCGGTTGGAACGGATTCATGACGTTCGGCATGATGTACTGGCTTCTGCCGCGGCTGTTCCAGACGAAGCTCTGGAGCCAGAAGTTGGCCAACGCCCACTTCTGGGTGGGCACGATCGGGATCGTTCTCTACATCATTCCGATTTATGTGGCCGGCATCACGCAGGGACTGATGTGGCGGGCACTCACGCCCACAGGTCAGCTTCAATACCCGGATTTCATCGAGACGACCCTGGCGATCATGCCGATGTACATGCTTCGCGGCGTGGGGGGTACGCTCTATCTCACCGGAGCGATCCTCGGCGGAATCAACTTCTACAAGACCTGGAAATCGCGCCCAGCGGTGTACGACGTTCCTGTTCATCGTGCGCCGGCCCTGTCACGCGTTTATACCGGCGACGCGACCAAACCAGCTTCAAAACTCGAAAACTGCGCCGACGTCGCCAAAGGCATCGACGTCTGGTCGACCTTCTGGTGGCATCGCAAATGGGAGCGGCTGCCGGTGAAGTTCACCATGATGGTGGTTGGCGCCGTGGCGCTGGCATCGCTGCTGGAAGCGATTCCCGAATTCCTGATTCGCTCAAATGTACCGACGATCGCTTCGGTGAAGCCCTATTCCCCGTTGGAACTGGCTGGTCGAGACATCTATCTCTCCGAAGGCTGCTACAACTGCCATTCGCAGATGATTCGTCCGATCATGGCCGAGACCAAACGCTTCGGCGAATACTCTAAGCCCGGTGAATCAGTTTACGATCACCCGTTCCAATGGGGTTCGCGGCGAATCGGTCCTGATCTGGCGCGCGAAGGCGGGCGGCAGTCCAACCTATGGCATGCCATGCATTTCATGAATCCGGCCCAGGTGACGCCGGGCTCGATCATGCCGCGCTATCCGCACCTGTTCACGGACCAGTTGGATTTTGAGTCGATCCCGGTCCGCCTCAAGGCGATGAAGATGCTGGGCGTGCCCTATTCGGAGGAGGATCGGGAAACCTCCGTTGATAACGCGAAGGCACAGGCGGCTCAGATCGCCCAGACCATCGCGCAGCAAGGCGGTCCACAAAATCTGCAGGATAAGCAGGCGGTTGCGCTGATCGCGTATATCCAGCGACTCGGGATCGATCTATTCGCGGCTCCTCCATCCGATACACCGGAGCCCGCGCCGACCACACAACCTTCCAATGTCGCATCGGCATCAGCCAACCCCTGAGGAAACGACCATGTTAAAAGAAATTTTCATGATGCATTCGGCAGAAATCGGTCTGGTGCTTTTCCTCTTGAGCTTCGTCGTCATCCTCGCATGGAGCGTTACGCGAAGCCGCAAAGAAGTCGATCACTGGTCGAGTCTCCCGCTGGCTCAAACGATTGAGAAGCATTCTGCTGAGAGGGAGCAGTAGCCATGAACGACAGATATGAACCGACGCCGTTGGATCACACGTACGATGGGATCCAGGAATATGACTCGCCGCTGCCGGGCTGGTGGAAGTGGCTCTGGGCCGCCACCATCATTTTCTCGGGCATTTATTTCTTCACCGCCATGCTTCTAGGCGGACAGCTCAGCCCCGTTGAAGAATATGGTCGCGCATCCATCGCTGAGCTGAAACGCAGTGGCGGCGCTTTGAAACCCGATGCGACGACGCTTCTGCGGTTGCTCAAGGATGATGATTCCTTGAAAGCCGGGGCGGCGATTTTTGCCACCAACTGCGTTGCCTGCCACAACCGAGATGCTTCAGGGCTTATCGGGCCGAACCTCACCGATGAGTTCTATCTCCACGTTCGCAAAATCGAAGACATCCCCGATGTGGTAACCAAAGGCCGAAAGAGCAAAGCAGCAGAAATGCCTTCATGGGCAAATCGCCTGAGCCCCAATGAAATCGTTCAGGTTTCGGCCTATGTCGCATCGCTGCGCGGTCAAAATCATCCCGGCAAAGCAGCGGAAGGCCAACAGATTCCAGCCTGGGGCAGCAATTAATAGTTGTGATTAGTTGCGAAGATATTTATGACGCTGTCTACCGAGAACCAAGTTCTACCAACACCGAAGCGCGTGCTTTCCACGCTCGAGCAGGATGGGTCGCGGCGCTGGCTCTATCCGAAGCTTGCTCGCGGCCGATTCTGGACGCGTCGGCGGGCCGTTGCCTATCTGCTCATGGCCGTGTTTGTCTGCATTCCGTACCTCAAGATCGCCGGCAAGCCCCTGTTGCTGCTGGACGTCGTCAGTCGTCGATTTACTTTATTAGGTACGACCTTTCTGCCGACCGACACGCCGCTGTTGGCGCTGTTTGCCATCAGCGTGCTGCTGACCATTTTCTTTCTCACCGCGCTGATGGGGCGCGTCTGGTGTGGCTGGGGGTGCCCGCAGACGGTTTACCTCGAATTCCTTTATCGCCCAATCGAACGACTCTTCATGGGGCGAACGGGAACCGGCGGGAAACCGCGCGAGAATCTTGCGCCGTGGCGCCTGGTAGGAATGTATCTCAGCTTCGTTGTGGCCAGCCTGTTTGTGGCCAACACGTTTCTCTCTTACTTCGTCGGCGTCGAGCAGCTTCGCCATTGGATGACGCATTCTCCGGTGGAACACCCGGCCGCGTTTGTCGTCATGCTCGCGACAACGGCGCTCATGCTCTTCAATTTTGGATTCTTTCGCGAGCAGATGTGCATCATCGCTTGCCC
>Ga0134128_10000046_pt1 | contig 161513 bp, 161 predicted proteins | sample KB31754_FD_96462 | JGI IMG/M metagenome (GOLD analysis project Ga0134128, IMG submission 96462) | Terrestrial soil microbial communities with excess Nitrogen fertilizer from Kellogg Biological Station, Michigan, USA - KB3-175-4 | ecosystem: Environmental > Terrestrial > Soil > Unclassified ... | reverse complement strand
TTCGACCGGTTGGGCGTGCCTCGACTCTCATAACCGCAACTACTCGAACCGCCCGGTGCGGACCCGCATGCCGGGTGGTGTGGGAGGGGAACGGTCAGATATTCTGACCGCCCCTATCCCGATGTGCGTGCCGGTTTTACAGGTTGCGCTGTTCCACCAGCTTGCCGCCGATGGATTGGAAGATCACCACGGTACCGTCCTTGATGTCGCCCTTGCTGTCGAATTCCACGTTACCCTGGATCTTGCCGTCGAACGCCCCCTTGGCCAGCTTGGGCAGGTAGACGGCCGGATCGGTCGAGCCCGCTTCCTGCATGGCCTGGGAAAAGATGTGGATGCCGTCATAGGCCAGCGTCGAGTAGTTGCCGGGCGCAGCGTTGTATTTTTTCTTGTACATGTCAACGAAGCCGGCACCGGCCGAGAGCCAGGACGAAGGCACACCGGCAATGGTGCAATAGAAGTTGGCATCGGCGTCGCCCTTGGCTTCCTTGACGGTCGAATCATCGCACATCGCGTCGGCCACGACCACGCGCAGGCTGCTGTCGTTCTTGCGGATTTCCTTCAGCAGCGGCAGGCCCACGCCCTGGTCGCCGGCGAACAGTACCACGTCAGCCTTGGCTTCCTTGATGCGCTGGGCGATGGCGGCGTAGTCGGCCTTGCCTGCGTCGACACTCTCATGCGGCACGGTGAGGTTTTTCGTCGCAAATACCTTGTTGATTTCCTCGACCAGGCCGACACCGAACGGCGTGGTGTCGTCGACCACGTAGATCGATTTGGCACGCAGTTTTTCCATCACCAGGAGGCCCAGGGTGCGGCCCTGCTGCGAATCATCGGCGGTGATGCGGAATGCAGTCTTGAAACCCTGGCGCGTATACTTGGTATTGGTCGATACCGAAATCTGCGGAATGCCCGCATCGGAATAGACCTTGGAGGCGGGGATGGTCACGCCGGAATTGAAGTCGGCGAACACGCCGTTGACCTTGGCATCGACGAAGCGCTTGGCTGCAGCGACGCCTTCGTCGGGCTTGGCCTTGTCGTCTTCGACGACGATTTCGAAATGGGCGCGTTTGCCGTCGATGATGAAGTGGTCTTCATTCAACTCGTCGGCTGCAGTCTGAGCACCCTGGACGATGTCCTTGCCATATTGCGCCAGGCCGCCCGACATCGGCGCGGCCACGCCGATCTTGACCGTTGTTTCGCGGCTGCAGGCTGCAAGTAGAGATAGAACAAGAATGGATGCGGCACAGCGCAAGACACGATACATAAGACCCCCAAGAAGATGGCAACTCCGAAAATCTGCTTTGCAACCCAGGCCCTGGTCTGCAAGCCACGATTTTCAACGATGCCCTTGATAATGAAATTTCAAGAAACTACCGATTGATAGAATCGACTTCCGGTTCGATGCCATATGCTGATGAAAGGCACGGTCCCGAGTCAGTGGTATGGTTGAAAAGAGACGGCCCACCCCGTTAGTCTCCCTGATATTAGGTCGGCCGAGCAAGAATTTAATTTGGAATTCGTTGTGAATGGCCTGCAATTGTTGCGGATTGGATTCGCAACCGGCAGTTGACAGCTTCAGTTTGTTGTCCGGCTGTCTATCCAATTGCGCAAGCAGGCGGGGCAAAGGCAGGAGCGCGTGGCGGCGGTTGCGCTGGCCGGCATGTCTTTCAGGGCGAGCTTGGGTAGGGTCGTGCACCAGCAAGGTGTGTCATCCTTGCCATCCTGCATGGCACAGGCGAATTCCTTGCCGCATTGTTCACAAACACTCACGGTTCGCGTGAATCCGGGTGGTCTTGCACCGTCAGCTTGTGCATGGCCTGGCGCAGCAAGACCATTTGACCATTGAAATTTGTGCAAGCGTCGCATACGGTCAAGTGCGCGCGGACGCGCAGACGCTCGAGCATGCCGAGGTCGCGGTCGAGCCCCTCGGATACAAGTCGGTGGGCTTCCTTGCAGGTTAATCTAAATTTCATGTCAGATCGTCAAGCATTCTTGGCAGGTTGATTACCAAACCAGTTCAAATCCAGGCATTCGCGCAGTTTGACCCGTGCGCGATACAGCATCACCCAGGCATTAGACGTGGAAATATCCAATTCCTTACAAATTTCCTCGGTATCCAATTCCAGCCATTCCCGCATCATGAAAATCCGCGCGGTCTTGGCCGGCAGGTTCTCCAGGCAGATTTCCATTACCCTGAAGAAATCCTTCTGTTCCAGCGTGGCATCAGGGTCGCCCCAGGCGCGTGGCTTGTCGATGGTGTGCCCGTCCGGTTTGAACAGGGCGTCGATCACATCGTCTTCACTCTGGTCGTCGGCCACGTCGAACTGCTGCACGCGCTTGGAGGCGCGCAACACATCAATGATCTTGTGCTTGAGGATGCCGGTGATATAAGTACGCAGCGAAGACTGGCCGGCGAATTGCTCGGGTTTTTCCAGCACGGCGATCAGCGTGTCCTGTACTACGTCCTCGGCTACGGCTTCATTGCGCAACTGCAGGTTGGCGAAGCGCAGCAGCGCCGGGCGCAGTGCGTTCAGTTCGGTATGCAGGGTCTGGCTCATGAGGCGAGAGCGTAGTGGATAGCGCCCGGAAAAACAAGCGGCGCAGAAATGAAATGTTTACAAACGCCGCCTGCGTTTCGCTGTAAAATCCCGACAACGAATTTTCCGGGCTTGTCATGACTACTCTGACTCCTCCATCCGACGATCTCAGCAACGTCGCCCCGCACATCAAAGCCCAGATTCTGGCTGAAGCGCTACCGTATATCCGCAAGTTCCACGGCAAGACCATCGTCGTCAAGTACGGCGGCAATGCCATGACCGAAGAACGCCTGAAACATGGCTTTGCGCGCGACGTCATTTTGCTCAAGCTGGTCGGCATGAACCCGGTGGTGGTGCATGGCGGCGGCCCGCAGATCGATAACGCTCTCAAGCGCCTGGGCAAGCAGGGCACCTTCGTGCAAGGCATGCGCATCACCGACGAAGACACGATGGAAGTCGTGGAATGGGTGCTGGGCGGCGAAGTGCAGCAAGACATCGTGATGCTGATCAACCATTATGGCGGCCAGGCCGTCGGTTTGACCGGCAAGGACGGCGGCCTGATCCGCGCGCGCAAGATGATGATGGCAGACCGTGAAAACCCGGGCCAGTTCATCGACATCGGCTTCGTCGGCGAGATCGAAGCGATCAACCCTGCCGTGGTCAAGGCCCTGCAGGACGACGCCTTCATTCCCATCATTTCCCCGATCGGTTTTGGCGAAGACGGCCAGGCCTACAACATCAATGCCGACGTCGTGGCCGGCAAGATCGCGGAAATCCTGAAGGCGGAAAAGCTGATCATGATGACCAATATCCCCGGCGTGATGGACAAGGCGGGCAACCTCGTGACTGACCTCTCGGCACGCGAGATCGATGAAATGTTCGCCGACGGTACCATCTCGGGCGGCATGCTGCCCAAGATTTCCTCTGCGCTCGATGCCGCCAAGTCCGGCGTCAATACGGTCCACATCATCGATGGCCGGGTCGAACATTCGCTGCTGCTTGAAGTGTTGACCGAACAGGCTTTCGGTACCATGATCCGTTCGCACTGACCTGCATCAGACCTCAGGCAAAGGGCCGCAAATGCGGCCCTTTTGTTTGGCTGAGCCTGTTTCAATAGACTTGTTCGACGGTAAAGCCCTTCTTTTTCAGCAACTCCGGCACGCCGTCCTTGCCCACCAGGTGCAGCAAGCCGACGGCGACAAAGCTGTTGTCATGCGCCTTGATCATGGCTGCCACCTTGTCTGCCATCGGCGGGTTGCGTTTTTGCAGCAGGTCGCGGTAGAAGAAGCGGCCGCTGACGGTCTTGTCGTTCTTTGCGTCGTCGAGCAAGCCGTCAAAGGCTTTCTCGTCGGCGTGTTCCCAGGCGGTGAGCAATTCCTGGTTTTTCTTCGCTTCCGTGCCCGACTCGATATCGTCCATGCTGTCATTCAGATAGGCTTCCTGTTCCTTGGCCGGAAGCTTGTCGAACAGGCCCAATTGATAGTCGGCCGATTCCAGGCCGACGATGGGCTTGTTTTGTTCCTTCGCGGCGTTGATGAAGTAGGTATCGGTCGCCAGGCTGGATTGGTAACCCTGCTTTTCGAGTGAGGAGATCAACAGCATGTTGGCCGACATCCATGGTTTCATGTGCGACATGCCTTCATAAGGCAGGTTCAAGGTCGCCAAGGACTTTTTCAGGCGTTCCAGCGTCTTGGGTGAGATGTGCGTATCCACCGTGCCGAAGTTGGGATAGAGCGCATATTTGAACATCGCCTGTTGCGTGGTCGAACTGTCGCTGATGTCGAATTCGACCGCCAGCACGTCGGCTTTCTTGAAGGCTTGCGTCACTTGCGGCTCGAGCGGATAGAAGTCGGGCTTGCCCACGTGGATCGTGCCGAACAGGTAAGCTGTGTGGCCTTGCGACTGCACGCGGTACAGCGTGCCTTGCGGCCCAACGCCGGCTGCGGCGGTCGGTGCTGCCGCAGCCGGGGGAGTGGCCGGGCCGGGCGCATTGTCGGCCAGCGCGAAATCCGCCGGAAGGAACGCGGCAAGGAGTAAGATCAATACCAAGACAATTTGTTTGCGCATGCTAGCCTCAAAAATGATGAATACCCGCCGGCCCAAGCTGACCTGGCTCTTTGACCTCGACAATACCCTGCACGACGCTTCGCACGCCATCTTCCCGGCCATCCACGTCAACATGAACGTGTTCCTGGCGCGGGTGCTTGGCACCGACGGCAAACCGGCCGATGCCGCCACGGTGAACACGGCACGGGAACATTACTGGCGCCGCTACGGTGCCACGTTGCTTGGCGTCGTCAAGCATCATGATGTCAGAGCCGAGGAATTCTTGCGCGAGGCGCACCAATTTGATGACCTACGGCAAATGATTCGTACCGAACGCGGCCTCTCGCGCGTATTGGACCGTTTGCCCGGGCGAAAAATCCTGCTGACCAACGGTCCTTACCAATATTCGCACGATGTCATGCGCCATCTCGGGCTGCGGCGCCATTTTGCGCGCCATATTGCCATTGAATCCATGTATGTGCACCGCCAGTTGCGCCCGAAGCCATCGAAAATCCTGTTGCGCAAGCTGTTGAAGCGTGAGCGCCTCGTGCCTTCGCGCTGCATCCTGGTCGAAGATACGGCCGAAACGCTCAAGGCTGCCAAGCAACTGGGCTTGCGCACAGCCTGGATCACGCGCTACCTGCGGGTCGGCTCGGGGGTATTGGTGCACCGCCACGCCAACCTGACAAAGCGCCCCGTTTATGTCGATGTCAAAGTACAATCTCTGAAAAGCCTAAGCAGGAATCTAAGGCGCCTGGGAGGCGCATGTCTGGCTGCCGAAAAATCGCCCTAGCGTCGTTGCGGCAGCCATCCAATTAAAGACAATAATATGAGCGCGACCAAACCAGGCGAACGCAAGCTGCAAATCCTGCAAACCCTGGCTGCCATGCTGGAGCAGCCCAAGGGCGAAAAGATCACCACGGCCGCACTGGCGGCGCGGCTCGATGTGTCCGAGGCGGCGCTATACCGCCATTTCGCCAGCAAGGCGCAGATGTTCGAGGGGCTGATCGAATTCATCGAATCGTCCGTGTTTGGCTTGATCAACCAGATTTCAACGCAGCAGGAAAACGGCCTGACCCAGGCGCAATCCATCGTCCTCATGCTGCTCAATTTCGCGGAGCGCAACCCCGGCATGACACGCGTGATGATCGGTGACGCGCTGATCAATGAAGACGAACGGCTGCAGGCGCGCATGAACCAGTTCATCGAACGCGTTGAACTCGCCCTGAAGCAGGCGCTGCGCGTGGCCGCCACCCAAGGCCAGGCCGAGGAAGCCGACGTTACCGTGCGTGCCAACATGCTGGTGGCGTTGGTGCTGGGCCGTTGGCAGCGCTATGCCAAAAGCGGTTTCAAGCAAAGCCCTTCGGAACACGCTGCCGCACAACTTGCCATCCTGCTTTCCTGATCCATGCACGACGCCGAAGTCTTTGCGCTGTGCGACGACAGCGGCGCCTCTGATTCCACACCGCGTTCGCGGCTCTATACCGGTTATCTGGGGCAGGTCCCGTGCGCGACGGCGGCCGACTTGCCCGCCGCATTGGTGGCGCTGGAAGCGGCGCTGGCGCAAGGCTTGCATGCCGTCTCCCTGCTGGGCTACGAACTCGGCACACAACTGCAAGGCCTGGCGCCGCGCGACGGCCATGGCTCTCCATTTCAGAGCTGCATCCTGCTGTTTGCTGATTGCGCTTTTCTCTCATCCGGACAGGCCGATGCCTGGCTCGCAGAGCGCGAAGATGCGACACGTCCGGCAGGCGTGGCGGGACTGTCGAATAGTGTCAGTGAAGACGAATTCCACGCCGCACTGGCCCGGGTGCATCGCTATATCGAGGCCGGCGACACCTACCAGATCAACTATACCTACCGGCTCGACTTCGATGCCTACGGCGGCATCCATGCGCTATACCGTCGCCTGCGCCAGCGCCAGCCCGTGCCCTATGGTGCATTGATCGCGTTGCCGGATGGTGCGGCCGTGCTCTCGCTCTCGCCCGAACTGTTCATCCGCCATGACGCCGGCAAGCTCACGGCCAAGCCGATGAAGGGGACGGCCCCGGCCACGGGCGATGCGCAGGAAGATGCGCGTCGCGCGCAGGCACTGGCCGCCGACCCGAAGAACCGCGCGGAAAACCTGATGATTGTGGACCTGTTGCGCAACGACCTTGGGCGTGTGGCGCAAACCGGTTCGGTGGGCGTGCCCAAGCTGTTCGAGGTCACCCGCTTTGCCGGTGTGCTGCAGATGACTTCGACCGTGGAAGCGGCAGTGCTGCCGCAAGCCGACCTGCATCGCGTGCTGACAGCACTGTTCCCCTGCGGCTCCATCACCGGTGCGCCCAAGCGGCGCAGCATGGAAATCATTGCCGAACTCGAAAGCACGCCGCGCGGCTTGTACACCGGCGCGATAGGCTGGTTCGAACAGGCGCAAGAGGGCAATCGCATCGGGGACTTTTGCCTGTCGGTGCCGATCCGCACCATGCTGCTGCAGCCGGAGCGAGATGGCATCCGCCGTGGCCGCATGGGTGTCGGCGCAGGTATCGTCTACGACAGCGACAGCCGTGAAGAGTTTGAAGAATGCCGCCTCAAGGCGCGCTTCCTGACCGGTCTCACACAGCCATTCTCGTTGTTTGAAACCATGCATGCCGAGCGTGCCGGCGGGTGCCGCCATGTCGAGCGGCATGTGCGGCGTCTGTTGGCTTCGGCAGCCTATTTCGGGTTTGCGCAATCGGAGATTGAGATTCGTGCCGCGCTCGATGCCGCCTGCGCCGCATTGGCGGATGGGCCGCACCGAATGCGCCTGGCGCTGCACCCCGATGGCCGCATTGAAGTCACGCATGCGGCGCTGGCGCCCTTGAATGGACCGGTACGCCTGCTGGTGTCAGAGGCCCCGCCGCAAGTCGATCCGTTATTCCTGCGCCACAAGACCACGCTGCGCAGCGACTATGACGCCGGCTGGCGCGCGGCCGAAGCGCAGGGCGCATTCGATACCGTGTTCTGCAATGCCCGCGGCGAATTGAGCGAAGGCGGGCGCAGCAACCTGTTCGTCAAGCTCGACGGCCGCTGGGTCACACCACCCTTGTCGTGCGGCGTGTTGCCCGGCATCATGCGTGCCGTGTTGCTCGACGACCCGGCATGGAACGCCACGGAAGGCATACTCAAGCCGGCAGACTTGCCGCGCGCCGAAGCCATCGTGCTGTGCAATTCGCTGCGCGGTGTGCTTTCAGCCGCGCTTTAGTGATGCCGGCTGGGGCGCTTGCTGCGGCGGCTTGGCGCCGAACAGGACGAGCCAGGTCGCCAGGCCCACCAGCGCGCAACCGATCAGAGAATTCAGGTTGAATTCCTCATGCAGGAAAATGCCACCCCACAGCAGTGCAAACACCGGGATCAGGAAGGTCACGGTCAAGGTCTTGGTCGGGCCGATATCGGCCATCAGGCGGAAGTAGATGAAATAGGCAACAGCAGTGCACAGCAGCGCCAGCATCAAGGCAAACAGCAAGACTTGCATAGTCGGTTCGCTGCGCGTGGGCACGAATGGCAGCGTGGGCAGGACCACCAGCGCCGCGCCCAATTGCGACCCGGTGGCAAGCATCGGCGCGCCAATGCCGGCCGACTTGAGTTTGGCATAAGCGCCGGCCATGCCATAGCAAAATGCTGCTGCCACGCAGGCCAGAACGGCGAGCATCAATTGGATGCTGAACTTTGCCGGCCCCAGGCCCACCAGGAAGGCGACACCGACGATGCCTGCGGCCAGGCCGGCAATCTTGCGCCCGGTCAGCGCTTCCTTGAGTACCACGGCGCCGACCAGCGCACCCCATAGCGGGCTGGTTGCATTGACGACTGCCGAATAACCGGCCGGCAACGTCATCGCGGCATAGGCAAAAAAGCTGAAGGGCAGGGCGGAATTGAGGACGCCCAGCACCAGGTAGACCTTCCAGTTGAGCCCGAAGTCCATGCTTTTGCGTCCAGCCAGCAAAAACAGCAGCATGACCGCCCCTGCCACGGCAACGCGTATCTCGGTCGTCCACAAGGGGCCCAGCACGGGCGCGATCATGCGCATGAACAGGAAAGACGCGCCCCAGATGGCGGCGAGGGCGATAAGACGGAAGAAGTCGGCGCGGCGCATGATGCGGGTCTTAGGTTGGAATGCCGTGAGGATACGGCAAGACGGCGAGCCGTGCTCGCCGCAATCGGCCATGATATCGGCCATGATATCGACCACTTTAGCGGCCATGACAGTTTCACGCCCTGCTGCAGCACGTTTCCCTTATACTCGTATCAACAATCGGGAGGCGACAATATGGCAACACGCTGTCATTGGTGCGGCGACGATCCGCTCTACATGGCTTATCACGACGAGGAATGGGGCGTGCCGGCGCACGACGACCAGCGTCTGTTCGAGATGTTGATCCTTGAAGGCGCGCAAGCCGGCCTGTCCTGGATCACGGTACTGAGAAAGCGCGAAGCCTATCGCAAGGCCTTCGACAAGTTCAACGTCAAGCGCGTTGCCGCCTATGGCGAAGACAAGATATTGGCGCTGCTGGAAAATCCCGGCATCGTGCGCAACCGCGCCAAGGTGCGTTCCGCTGTGAACAATGCGCAGCGCTTCCTTGAAGTGCAAAAGGAATTCGGCTCCTTCGACGCCTATCTCTGGGCCTTCGTCGATGGCAAGCCGATCCAGAACAGCCGCAGTGGCCGCGGCAGCCTGCCCGCCACGACCGATATTTCCGACCGCATTGCCAAGGACTTGAAAAAGCGCGGCTTCAACTTCGTCGGCTCAACGATTATCTATGCGTACATGCAAGCCTGTGGCATGGTCAACGACCATTTGGTCGAATGCGACTGGCACAAGAAAACGAAAAAACTGGCCAAATAAGGAACCCTCATGCATCCGAATGCCGAATTGATTACCAAGTTCTACACTGCTTTCCAGAAGCTCGACGCCGAAACCATGGCCAGTTGCTATGCCAGCGACGTGCATTTCACCGACCCGGTTTTTCCCTCGCTGCAGGGTAATGAAGCGTCCGACATGTGGCGCATGCTGGCGTCGCGCGCCAAGGATTTTTCTCTGGTGTTCGATGGCGTCGAAGCCGATGAACAAACCGGCCGCGCGCATTGGGTGGCCACCTACCTGTTCAGCCAGACCGGTAACATGGTGGTCAACGACATCCACGCCAGCTTCATCTTCCGCGACGGCAAGATCGTGCGCCATATCGACAGCTTCGACCTGTGGCGCTGGTCACGCCAGGCCTTGGGGTTCAAGGGCTTGCTGCTGGGTTGGACGCCGATTGTGGCTGGTGCGGTGTGCAAACAGGCCGCCAAGGGTTTGGCGGCGTTCAGGACGAAGAAGTAAGCCCCAAAAACATCTCGGCTTATGCTTCGGTAATGCCCAGTGCATGCAACAGGCGCGCGCTCAACTCTTCCGGCGTGCGCGAAATCACTTCTTCCGGCACTTCGAACCTCTCGGTCAGGCGCCGGAAATCCTCAAAGCCGTACGACACCATGAAGGGATGCATCCCGGAGCGCATCGCGGCCAGGTAGTCCTTGTGCTCGTCGCCGCAGATATAGGCGCGCGCGGGGTTGATGCCGAGCTCGTTGCGCACCGTCTTGAAATGCTCGGTCTTTTCTTCGCTCAAGGGGATGTGCACCAGGAAGTCGAAGGATGCGATATCGATACCGTGGCGGGCGAACAGGATGCGCAGCGTCTCCAGCGGCTCATTCGTGATGTTGCGCGTGACCAGCCCCACCAGCACGTCGGGCGCATCGATCAGGGTCTGGATCAGTGGCGCGATACCGTCATAGAGGGTGGCTTCTTCACGGTACACCTCGGTCAGCGTGGCGATCAACTGCTTGCGCTTTTGCTTGCCCAATTGCTTGCGCAGGTTGGATGGGAATTCCTTGAGCCCGCCCAGGTACTTGAACAGATGGCGCCGTTTCTGGAAGCGCTCTTCGTCGCCCAGGGTCATGCCATGCAGGGAAAATGCCTTGTCGATGGCGTTGTAGGCGTCGATGGTGGTGCCGTCTGCGTCAAGGATGACGAGACGCTTGTTGCTGGTGAACATGGCGCGCCGCCCTCCTTCAATAGAACAGGAAAAAACCGTCGACGAAGCTGGCGATGCCGGCCAGGCCGACCGGCACAGCGATATACCAGAGCTCCTTGCGCTTGACCAGCGCGGCAATCGACGACACCAGGATGGCGATCTGCAGCAGGATCACGGCGATGCCGAACGGTTCGCCATGGCGCTTGGCGTCGTCGCGCAGCGCTTCGAGGCCTTCCGCCTTGGCCTTGATGTCGGCCTTGTCCTTTTCATAGGAGGCGACCTTTTTCTGGTCGGCATCGATGGCGTCCTGATAAATCGCCTTTTTAGCGGCGTCGGCTTCCAGCCTGGCCTCGAGTTGCAGCTTTTCCACCTGTACCTGATACAGGTTGCTCTTGATGCTCTTGGCCTGGTAAAACGCCCACTGGTCCGAAGCCTGGGCTTGCGACAGCACGCCGCGCGTCGAATAACCGCCGCCCTTGAATGTGGAGAGTGTTGCGCAAACCGCAAAAATTACTGTCGTCAGCGCCATGTAATTGAGCCAGGGCTCTTTCTTCTCTTCTTTCTTTTCTTCGGCCATGCTGGTCTTCTCCTCAAGACGGGTTTGAACCGTTTTTTACACCGCTTTTCGCGTAATTTTATCTGAAGTCGCTCGAATTACGATGCGCCGCAACAACTGTTACAGGTGCTTTCGCATATCATTATTGGCGAATAAGGATTATTGCCCGGATTCATATGTCGCTGCGTGAAATTTGGACGACATTACGTTCGGCGGCGGAAAAAGCATGCGCCTGCCCAGAACAACTACATTGACCGACCAGGAGACGCAAAGATGGGATTTTTGGAGAAGCTGTTCAAGCTCGAGCTGCACAAGACCGATGTCAGGACAGAATTGCTGGCCGGCCTGACCACGTTCCTGACGATGGCCTACATCATTTTCGTCAACCCATCGATCCTGGGTGACGCAGGCATGCCGCGCGACTCGGTCTTCGTCGCCACCTGCATCGCGGCCGCCATCGGCACACTGATCATGGCGCTGTACGCCAATTACCCGATTGCACTGGCGCCGGGCATGGGCTTGAATGCCTACTTCGCCTATTTTGTGGTCGGCCACCTGCATTATTCCTGGCAAGTTGCCTTGGGCGCCGTGTTCGTCTCGGGCTGCCTGTTCGTTGCCGTCACGCTGTTCCGCATTCGCGAAATGATCGTCAACGGCATTCCGCAATCGATACGCACGGCCATTACGGCCGGTATCGGCCTGTTCCTTGCCATTATCTCGCTGAAGAATTGCGGCATCGTGGTATCCAACAGTGTCACCTCCGTCACGCTGGGCGACCTGCATGAAATGCCTGCCATCCTGGCCATAGTCGGTTTCTTCCTGATCGTGGTGCTTGACAAGCTCAAGGTGCGCGGCGCCATCCTGATCGGCATCCTGGCCGTGACCATCCTTGGCTTCATCTTCGGCGGCAACAAATTCAATGGCGTGTTCTCGGCACCGCCTGCCATCGACCCGACCCTGTTCAAGCTCGACATCAAGGGCGCACTCTCGGTCGGCATCCTTGATGTGGTACTGGTGTTCTTCCTGGTCGAACTGTTCGACGCCACCGGCACCCTGATGGGCGTGGCAAACCGCGCCGGCCTGCTCAACAATGGCAAGATGGAACGGCTGAACAAGGCGCTTTTGGCTGACAGCACGGCGATCGTGGCCGGTTCCTTCCTCGGCACATCGAGTACTACGGCTTACATCGAAAGTGCAGCCGGCGTGCAAGCCGGCGGCCGCACGGGCTTGACCGCCTTGACTGTGGCCGTGCTGTTCCTGGCCTGCCTGTTCATTGCCCCGCTGGCTGGTGCCGTGCCGGCTTACGCCACCGCACCGGCACTGTTCTACGTCTCTTGCCTGATGCTGCGCGAACTGATGCACATCGACTGGGAAGACACCACCGAAAGCGTGCCTGCCGTGGTGACAGCCCTGATGATGCCCTTCACCTACTCGATTGCCAACGGCGTGGCTTTCGGCTTTATCACCTATGCCGGCTTGAAGCTGTTCACCGGCCGTTTCAAGAAAGTGCCCGTGGTGATCTGGATCATTGCGGCGATCTTCCTGTTCAAGTTCATCTACCTCGGCAGCGGCGGTTGATATTGCCTGCTTCAGCAGAAGCCCGGATCGGTCCGGGCTTTTTTGCTTTTGGCGAGACGTGCCGGGCGTTTGAGCGGAAATCAATGCCCAGCCTGAGGTGGAAATTTTCCCGCGGCATCAAAATACGAAAGCTATAATCGGGAAAATCCATTTTCCACGACATCATGATTGCCTTGCTTCGAATGCTGGATTTGCGCAGTGTGGCCGCCGGCATGTTGCGCACGGGCGCGTTGTTGTCGATATGGATGTGCCTCGCTGTTTCCATGCCGGGGGCGGCGGCGGAAACCATCCGCATGCGCGTCACCGAATTTGCCCCCAACTACTTCATGCAGGGCGGGCACTGGACCGGCCTCGATGTCGAATTGACCGAAGCGATTGTGCATGAAGCCGGTTTCGAGATTGAATTCCTTGATTTGCCCTGGTCGCGTGCCTTGAACTACATGAAAAGCGGCGGGGTGGACATCATGGCAAACCTGAGCCGCACGCCCGAGCGTGAAGCGTTCATGGCCTTTATCGGACCGGAACGGCTTTCCACGCGGGTATTGGTCGTCAAGGTTGAAAATACCAACCTGCCTATCGCCAGCCTTGACGATCTGGTGAGCGTGGCGCGCCAGCAAAACAAGCTGTTCGGCATCCAGGCCGATGCCAAGTATTCACCGGAATTCGATGCCCGGCTGGCCAACGACAAGGCGTTTGCCAGGGCGTTCGATCCGATAACGCAAGGTGCGTTATTGTCGAAAAAGCTGGCTGCCGGGCGCAACCTGGGGTTTTTCGAAGATGGCAATTACGCGGCGTATCAATTGAGGAATTCGCCCGATTTCAAGGGCCTGGCGATCCACCCCTATGTCTTGTCGACCGACTCCGTCTTCCTTGGGGTAAGGAAGGGCCTTGATCCCGCAGTGGTGAAAAAGCTGGAAGACGCCTGCCAAAGGCTGGAGAAGAGTGGCGCCCTGGAGAAAGTCAGGGCGCGCTGGGGTACTGCAGAGCGTTAACGCTATTGGGTTTCATCGCGCGGATCACGCGCCAGCAAGGTCTTGACCATATCGCGCGCCGAGTCGCCATCGAACAGCACGGCGGCCACGGCATTGGCAATCGGCATTTCGACGCCGATCTCTGCCGCCAGCGCACGCACAGCCTGGGCACAGCGTACACCCTCGGCCACATGGCCCAGTTCGGCCACGATCTGTTCAAGCTTCTTGCCCTGCGCCAGGCCCAGGCCCACCTTGCGGTTGCGCGACAGGTCGCCGGTGCAGGTGAGGATCAAGTCGCCCATGCCGGCCAGACCCATGAAGGTCTCGACATGGCCGCCCAGCGCCACGCCCAGGCGCGTGATTTCGGCCAGGCCGCGCGTCATCAGGGCTGCACGTGCATTCAAGCCCAGGCCCATGCCGTCGATGATGCCGGTGGCGATGGCGAGGATATTCTTGACGGCGCCGCCCACTTCCGCGCCGGTGACGTCGCTGCTGGTATAGATGCGGATATTGTTGCCATGCGCGGCCGCCACGGTGCGTTCGCACAGGGCCGGCGTGGTCGATGCGATGGTCAGTGCGCAAGGCATGCCCTTGGCCACTTCCTGCGCGAACGACGGGCCGGTCAGGGCGCCCACGGGAATCGCATCGCCCAGTACCTCATGCACGACCTGATGCGGCAGTTTGCGGCTGCCTTCTTCAAAGCCCTTGCACAGCCAGACGAAATTCGCAATGCGGCCGGCAAGGCGTTCGGCCAGCGGCCGCAAGCCGGCCACCGACGTGGCGCCGATGACCAGGCCCTCTGAGCCGGCCACGTGGGCCACGGCTGCCTCGAAGTCCGACGTCACGCGCAGCCGCGCCGGCAGGGCGATGCCGGGCAGGTAAGCCGCGTTTTCGCGCGCGGCAGCGGCAGCGGCCATGGCGCTTTCGTCACGGCCCCAAAGCAGCACGTCGTGGCGTTCAGCCAGGGCAATGGCCATGGCCGTGCCCCAGGCTCCGGCGCCAAAGATGCCAATATTCATGGAAGTGATGTGGTGAGAGGAGCGGCTATTCGCCACCCCAGACTTCGCCGGACTTGACGTAACCGACCTGGCCGTCGCGGTGCCTGACCTTGACCCAACCCGAATTGACCGGCTCGGCCATATCGAGCAGCACGCCCTTGTCGGCAGAAAACACCAGGGGGCTGCCATCGTCGGCGGCACTGTGGATCTTGGCGTTGGCCACCTTGACCACCAGCGTGCGCTTGCCCGTCAGGCTTTTCGATTCGAGCCAGAACAGGTCGCCCGCGCTGTCGCGCACCTTGGTCCATTCGCCATAGGTCAGAATGGTTTCGACCGGCATGCCACGCGGCACGGCGAACACTTTGCGCCCCTTCATGCCGGGCGCATCGTAGGCCACGACCGGGTCAGCCCCGACCGACTTGAATTCAAGCGCCTGCGCGCCGCCGGTGGCGAGCAGCCCCAGCAAGGCGCACAAGGCGTAGCGGTGGCGCATCTTAGTTGATCGAAGCCGAGCCGCCAGGAACGGCAGTCAAACCGCCTGTGCCGTTGGGTTCTTGCTGGGCCTTGGCAGCTTCGATCGCGGCTTGCATGCGTTGCTGGTACATGGCTTCGAAGTTGATGTCGGCCAGATGCACGGGCGGGAAGCCGGCACGCGTGACGAGGTCGGCGATGTTGGCGCGCAGGTACGGATACAGGATGTTCGGGCCGATCACGGCCAGTACGGGTTCGATTTGCTCTGCGGGAACATTGCGCACTTCAAAAATACCGGCTTGCTTGACTTCAACCAGGAAGGCGACCTTCTCCTTGATGCGGGCGGTCAGCGTGAGCGTCACGGTCGATTCGAACAGGTGTTCGGCCAGGCCGTCACCGCCGACGGCGATGCCGATTTCCAGCTTCGGTGTGTCGCTTTCGAGGAAGATGGCCGGGGAATTCGGTTGCTCCAGCGACATGTCTTTCACATAGACGCGTTGGGTCTGGATGAGGGGTTGCTGGATTTCGTCGGACATGGAACGCTTTCAGTCTGGTAAGGGGTGAACATTGACAGGATGGCGCGGCAACCGGCGCCCCCTGAACACTCGTGGAGTCAATCAGGGAGTCAAATGATACATCAGGAATGCACGGGAATGCGGCAATTAGGTGTGTTGCAGCAGCGCGTCGAGTTTGCCGGCGCGATCGAGTGCGCTAAGGTCATCGAATCCGCCGACGTGGGTGTCGCCGATATAGATCTGCGGCACGGTGCGCCGGCCGGTCTTTTGCATCATGTCGGCGCGCAACTGGGGTTCCAGGTCGACGCGGATCTTTTCGATGTCATTGACACCCTTGGCCCGCAACAACCTCTCGGCCATGATGCAATACGGGCATACGGCCGTGGTGTACATGAGGACGGGAGCGTGCATACCACTTGCTTCCTTATTTGACCATGGGCAGGTTTTGCGCCTGCCAGGCAGTGACTCCGCCTTCCAGTATCAGCACGGTTTCGAAGCCGGCCGCCTTCAACTGGGATGCCGCCTTGGACGATTGCACGCCGGTGGCGCACATGACCACCACGTTCTTGGCCTTGAACTTGGCCAGTTCGCCAAGCTTGTCGCTCAATTGCTTGAGCGGCACATTGCGCGCTTCGCGCACATGGCCCTTGGCGAATTCCGCCTCTTCGCGCACGTCGAGGAACAGCGTCTTGCCCTGGTTGAACATTTGCGTGGCCTGCAAGATCGATACCTTGTCGCCGCGCTTTTGCAGGAGCGGCCAGAGCAGCAGGCCGCCCGAAACCAGCGCCATGACGAACAGTAAAATATTATCCTTTAAGAAAATCACAGTAATCCAATGGTTTTAGGTAATCCCGGCATTATAAAATAGAAGGCAGCAAACACCGCCACTGTCCCATTTTTCCATCTGCCAGCATACCACCATGTACAAACTCGTATTGATGCGCCACGGCGAATCCACCTGGAACCTCGAAAACCGCTTCACCGGCTGGACCGACGTCGACCTGACCGAAAAAGGCCGGGCCGAAGCCAGGCAAGCCGGCGTACTCCTCAAGGAAGCCGGTCTCAGTTTCGACATCGCCTACACCTCGGTTTTAAAGCGCGCCGTGCGCACCTTGTGGCTGACGCTCGATGAAATGGACCTGATGTGGCTGCCGGTAATCCACAACTGGCGCCTTAACGAGCGCCACTATGGCGCCCTGCAAGGCTTGAACAAGGCTGAGACCGCGGCCAAGTACGGTGACGAGCAGGTGCTGGTCTGGCGCCGCAGCTATGACACGCCGCCCAATCCGCTCGACGCGGACGACCCGCGCGCCGACTTCAACGACCCGCGTTATGCCCGTCTGAAGCGCGAAGAGATTCCGCTGACCGAATGCCTGAAGGACACCGTGGCGCGCGTGCTGCCGGCCTGGCACGAATCGATTGCCCCGGCCATCAAGGCGGGCAAGCGCATCCTGATCTCGGCCCACGGCAACAGCCTGCGCGCCCTGATCAAGTACCTCGACGGCATCAGCGATGCCGACATCGTCGGCTTGAACATCCCCAACGGCCAGCCGCTGGTGTATGAACTCGATGCCGACCTGAAGCCGATCAAGCACTATTACCTGGGCGACACCGAAGCCATCGAAGCGGCCCTGAAGGCTGTGGCCAGCCAGGGCAAGGCCAAGTAGGCGATTCGATGGGGCGTTTTGCGCAGCGGCTTGCGCTGGTTCTGACCTCGGTTTTGGCCCTGGCGTTCATGCCGGGGCAGTTCGCGCACGCCGCCAAGTCGAGTGAGCGGACCAGGCAAAAAGCCCAGGCCGAGGCGCAGCGTGCCGAATTGCAGCAAAAGCTGGAAAAGCTCAAGCACGAAATCGACGACACCGAAGAAGCCCGGAGCCAGGCTTCGGACGCGCTGGCCGAGTCCGAAGCCGCCATCTCGAACGCCGACCGCTCGCTACATGACCTCGAGCAGGAAGAGGCGGCCATCGAAGCCAAGCTGGCCAAGATCGTCAAGCAGCAGCAGGAACTGGAAAAAGCCGTCGAGCTGCAAAAACAAAAGCTGGCGCGGCTCCTGCGCGACCAATACGTCAAGGGGAACGAAGACCGGATGAAGCTGCTGCTTTCCGGCGACGACCCCAACCGCATCAACCGCGAACTGCAATTGCTGGGCTATGTCTCGCAAGCCCAGGCCAAATTGATTGCCTCGCTGCGTGCCAACCTGGCTGCGCTGGACGCCAACAAGGCCGCCACCGAAGAAGCGAAGGAAGAGCTCGACGACATTGCCGAAGAACGCCTGCAGCAAAAGCTGGTGCTGCAACGCGAAAAGACCCAGCGCGGCCAGTTGCTCTCCAAGCTGTCGAGCAAGCTGACGGCACAACGCAAGGAAGCCGGCAATGTCGAGCAAAACGAGCACCGCCTGGGCGGCCTGGTCGACAAGTTGTCGAAATTGATAGAAGAACAGCAAAAAGCCGAAGCCGCTGCAGCCGAACAGCGGCGCAAGGACGAAGCCGCAAGGCTGGCTGCCAAGGAAGCGGCCAAAAAAGCCAAGGCCGAAGCTGAGGCCGAACGCCGCGCCGCCGCCAAGACCGGCAAGCCGGCCAAGCTGGCCTCGACCCCCGAGAAACAACCCAACCCCAACGCCATCGACGCGGATGAACCTCCGGCCTCAAGCCCGGCGCAGGCGCCAACCCGTATTGAATCGACACCGATTGCCCGCCTGGAAGATAACGCCGGCGTCTTCCCACGCGACTTTGAAGCCTTGCGCGGCCAGTTGCGCCTGCCCGTGCGTGGCGACCTGGTCGCCCGCTTCGGCAGCAAGCGCGGTGACGGCCCAAGCTGGAAGGGCGTGTTCATCAAGACCGAGGAGGGCGCCGACGTCAAGGCCATCGCAGGCGGGCGCGTGGTGTTCGCCGAATGGCTGCGCGGCTTCGGCAACCTCATCATCGTCGACCACGGCAACCAGTACATGAGCATTTATGGCAACAACCAGGCCGTCCTGAAACACGCCGGCGATGTTGTAAAAACGGGCGAAGTCATAGCCAACGCGGGCAATAGCGGCGGCAACGAACAATCGGGTTTATACTTCGAAATGCGGCATCAGGGCCGGGCATTCGATCCGATGGGTTGGGTCACACTGAAGTAAGGCAGTCATGGGCAATAAGTTAAAGAATATCGGCTTGATCGGCCTGGGCATGGTGGCCGGCGTCGCCGGTTCAATGCAGTTCGATGCCTTTGCGCAAAGAAACACGCAGCCGGCGCTGCCCATCGAGGAATTGCGCAAGCTTTCCGACGTGTTCGACCTCATCAAATCCGATTACGTCGAATCGGTCGAAGACAAGAAGCTGCTCGACAACGCCGTCTCCGGCATGGTGAATTCGCTTGATCCGCACTCGGGCTACCTCGACAAGAATGCCTACCGCGAACTGTCCGAATCGATAGAAGGCCGTTTCGTCGGCCTCGGCATCGAAGTCGTCGGCATGGATGAAGGCTACGTGCGCATCATTTCCCCGATTGAAGATTCCCCTGCAGACAAGGCAGGGCTCAAGGCCGGCGACCTGATCACCCATCTCGATGGTGAGCCGGTGCACGGCATGTCGCTCGACGAAGCCGTCAAGCGCATGCGCGGCGACGTAGACAGCAAGATCGTTCTGACCATCAAGCGCGAAGGCGTGGAACAACCGCTCGTCATCACCGTGGTGCGCAAGGAAGTGACGATGCAGACCGTGAAGTCCAAGGTCGTCGAGCCCGGCTATGCCTGGCTGCGCGTGTCGCAATTCGAAGAGCCGACCGTGACCGACCTGGCCAAGAAACTGACCGCCATCTATGCCCAGGAACCGAAATTGAAGGGCCTGGTGCTCGACCTGCGCAACGACCCGGGCGGCGTGCTGCAAGAGGCCGTCGGTGTTTCGGCCGCCTTCCTGCAAAAGGATGCGGTAGTGGTCTCGACCAAGGGCCAGTTGCCCATGGCGAATGAAACCTATTACGCACGTGGTGCTTACAGCGCGCCGCACGAAGGCGACCTGCTGTCGCACCTGCCTGACGGCATCAAGAACGTGCCCATGGTCGTGCTGGTCAATACCGGCTCTGCCTCGGCTTCGGAAATCGTGGCCGGCGCCCTGCAAGACTACAAGCGCGCCACCATCATGGGCAGCCGCACCTTCGGCAAGGGCTCGGTGCAAAATATCCATCCGCTGCCCGATGGCTCGGCCTTACGCCTGACCACGGCACGTTATTACACCCCGAACGACCGCTCGATCCAGGCCAAGGGCATCGAGCCCGATGTGGCGGTCGACGAGTTTGCCGATGGCGACGGCATGAACGGTTACCGCGTGCGCGAAGCCGACTTGCAACACCACCTGACCAATGAACAGGACAAGAGCGGCGAAGTGTCGTCCAAGGCGCGCATCGACGAAGCCGACGAGGAAGCCCGCGCCGTGGCCCTGGAAAAGCGCCACAAGTCTTTCGACTATGGCAGCAAGGAAGACTTCCAACTGGCCCAGGCCTTGAATTACCTCAAGGGCAAGCCGGTGCAGATGGCCAAGGATGCTTCCAAGGACGCCGCCAAGGAAGCCACACCGGCGCCTGCCGCAACAGGTACGCCCGCACCGCAGCCGGTACCCGTTGCCCCGGTGCCCGACGTCAAAAAATAAACCACCCCTTGGCCGCAATGGTTTGCGGCCATGTCTTCCATGAACGATAACCAACTACTGCGTTATTCGCGTCATATCCTGCTCGACGACATCGGCATTGAGGGCCAGCAAAAGCTGCTCGACGCGCATGCACTGGTGATCGGTGCCGGCGGGCTCGGCTCGCCCGTGGCGCTTTATCTGACTTCAGCCGGCGTCGGCAAGATCACCCTGGTCGACAATGACACGGTGGACCTGACCAACCTGCAGCGGCAGATTTTGCACAGCACCGGCAGTGTCGGCAGCGCCAAGGCCGAATCCGGCAAACAGGCGCTCGCACGCATCAACCCGGAGGTCGAGGTCATGGCGCTGCAGGAACGCGCGGCCGGGGAGCGCCTGCTTGAACTAGTCGGCTCGGCCGACGTGGTGCTCGATTGCAGCGACAACTTCGCCACGCGCCATGCGGTCAACCATGCCTGCGTTGCGCGGCGCAAGCCGCTCGTCTCGGGCGCCGCGATCCGCTTCGACGGCCAGGTCAGCGTATTCGATGCGCGCCGCGACGCGTCGCCCTGCTACGCCTGCCTGTTTCCGCCGGAACAGGAATTCGAAGAAGTGCAGTGCTCGACCATGGGCGTGTTTGCGCCGCTGGTCGGCATCATCGGCGCCGTGCAGGCGGCCGAAGCCTTGAAGCTTCTGGCCGTTATCGGCGAATCCCTGGCCGGGCGCCTGCTGCTGCTCGAAGCACGCAGCATGGAATGGACCAGCATCAAGATCGCACGCAATGCCGCCTGTTCGGTTTGCGGCCAACCTCACTGAAAGGGAACGCATGTTCCGGGCACTATCCCTGACGCTGCTTTGCGTCGCCATGCTCTCGTCCGTTGCCGCTGCACAGGCCTTGCCTGCCGGCGTAAAACAGCTCAGCGCCACCGACGGTATTACCGAATATCAGCTCGGCAACGGTTTGAAAGTCTTGCTGTTTCCCGATGCCGCCAAGCCCACCGTCACGGTCAGCGTGACGTACCTGGTCGGCTCGCGCTTCGAGAATTACGGCGAAACCGGCATGGCCCATCTGCTTGAACACATGATGTTCAAGGGCACGCCGCGCCACCCGCACATCGACCAGGACTTCAACAACCGCGGCATGCAGTCGAACGGCAGCACCTGGATCGACCGTACCAATTATTACGAAGTCTTCCCCGCCGGCGACGACAATCTCAAGTGGGCCATCGACATGGAAGCGGACCGCATGGTCCACTCCAATATCGCCCGGCGTGACCTCGATTCGGAAATGACCGTGGTGCGCAATGAATTCGAGAGTGGCGAAAACTCGCCCTCTTCGGTAATGTTGAAGCGCATGCAAGGCGTGGCCTACGACTGGCACGCCTACGGCAAGCCCACCATCGGCAACCGCAGCGATATCGAAAACGTCGGCATTCCCAACCTGCGCGCCTTCTATAAGCTGTACTACCAGCCCGACAATGCCGTGCTCCTGATTGCGGGCAAGTTCGAGGCCATGCAGGCGCTGCAATGGGTGGCGCAATCGTTTGGCGCCCTACCCAGGCCCAAGCGGGTGTTGCCGCCGTCCTGGACGGTCGAACCGGTGCAGGATGGCGAGCGCAGCTTCACGGTGCGCCGTGCCGGCGACGTGCAGATCGTCGAAGTCGGCTACAAGGTGCCGAGTTCGCTGCACCCTGATAGCGACGCCGTCACCTTCGCCGCGGAAATCCTTGGCGACACGCCCAATGGCAGGCTTTATAAACAATTGGTCGAACCAGGCCTGGCGGCGCAAGTGTTCACGCAAGACTTGAGCGGTGTCGCACCGGGCTTGCAAATGCTGGGTGCCGTGGTCAAGAAAGACCAGCCGATCGGGCCGGTGCGCGATGCCTTGATCTCTGCCGTGGAAAATTTTTACAAGACGCCGCCGACCGATGAGGAAATCGCGCGCGTGGTGCGCAATGAAAGCAACCAGATCGAAAAGGCGCTCAGTGACCCGCAGGAACTGGCCGGTGCCCTGGCCGACACGATTGCACTGGGCGACTGGCGGTTGCTGTTCGAAAACCGCGCGGCCTTGCAGAAAGTGACGGCGCAGCAAGTCGCTGCGGCGAGCGAAAAATACTTCCGCCGCGACAACCGCACGCTGGGCCTGTTCATTCCCGAAGACAAACCGCAGCGCGCCGAGATACCGGCGGCGCCGACGGTCGCCGAGGTCATGAAAGACTTCCAGCCCAGCAAGGAGCTTGCTGCTGCCGAAGCCTTCGACCCTAGCCAGGCCAATATCGACGCGCGCAGCAAACTCATCCAGATCGGCGGGGTCCATGCGGCACTACTGCCCAAGCGCACGCGTGGCGGCACGGTGGCAGTGGCATTGCAACTGCACTGGGGTGATGAAAAATCGCTGTTCGGCAAGCAGACCGTTGCCGGCCTGGCTGCGGAGATGCTGATGCGCGGCACCGTCAATTACACCCGTGAGCAATTGGCCGACCAGATGGCCAAACTCAAGATGACAGGCGATGCCTACCATTTCGAAACCACGCATGACAACCTGCCCGAAGCTTTGCGCCTGATGGCGCAGATTCTCAAGCAGCCGGCATTTTCGGAAAAGGAATTTTCGCAACTGAAGAATGAAACCCTGGTTGCGCTCGAAGAAAGTCGGGCCGACCCGCGCACGCTGGCTGAGCAAGCCATCGGTCAGCATTTCGACCACTATCCCAAGGGCGACTGGCGCGGCACGCTGACGATTGACGAGCAGATTGCCGAAATCAAGGCCGTAACGCTGGAGCAGGTGAAGCAGTTCCATCACGACTATTACGGCGCATCGCATGGCGAACTGGCGATCGTAGGTGACTTTGATGCCGACGCCGCGACGAAAGTCTTGAACGATACGCTGGCCGGTTGGACCAGCGCCATCCCCTACGCCAAGGTCTTGCATAGCCATGCCGAAATTGCGCCGCTGCGCCGGAAGATCGATGCGCCGGACAAGGAGAACGGATTCTATGCGGCGCGCATGGATATCGACCTCGGCGACGACGACCCGGACTACCCGGCACTTTCGCTGGCCAACTATATCTTCGGTGGCGGTGCCGGGCTGGACTCGCGCCTGATGACGCGCATCCGCAAGAAAGACGGCTTGTCCTATGGCGGCGAATCCGCGCTCGAACCCGGCATGCTGGACCGCGATGGCAGTTTCACCATCGAAGCCATTGCGGCACCGCAAAACCTGGGCAAGGTCGAGGTGGATGTGAAACAGGAATTGCAGCGCATCGCCAAGTCAGGTTTCACGGCTGAAGAAGTTGCACGCGCCAAATCAGGCATGCTGCAGCAGCGCATGCAGACGCGTGCGCAAGACAATGCGCTGGCGTTCGGCTGGGTGACCTATCTGTATCTGGACCGCACCTATGCCTGGAGCAAACAGTATGAAGATAAGGTGCGCGCATTGACGGTGGACGAAGTCAACGCGGCGTGGCGCAAGGCCATCGATGCGGACAAACTCAGCGTGGTTATTGCGGGAGACAATAAAAAAGCCGGACGCTAGGCCCGGCTCGGATTGGCTTGGTAGATTGCTCAGCCCTTTGCCTTCACAATCTCCGTCAACCGGTCTTCACCCTCGGCGCGCACCAGATGCGGATAAACCTGTCCGCCGAAATACGCCACGCGCACGGTGAGGAAGGTTGTTGCATTGCGCACCAGTAGCTCGATGGGCTTCTTTGTCTTGGCGGCATCGGTGATCGCCGCATCGAATATCTCTGGCGTATAGGCTTCGCCATTGATGGCCGTGATCTTCATGCCTGGAATCATGCCGGCGTCGAACGCCGGGCTGCCCCAGAGCACGTCGGCCACGGTGCCGCGATTGTCGTCGTTGGCGACAGTCAGGCCGATGGACAGGTTGCGGTCGATGACCTTTCTTTGCTTGTCGGCGGCACGGGATGCGGGCGAGGGCGTGTCGTTATAGACCAGCTTCCAGCCGCCGCGCTTGACGCCATCCAGCGGTGCGCCGACTTCACGGGTATCGAGGCGCTGGCGCAGGAAGGCGCGCCAGTCGTTCGGCTGTACGGCCTGCAGTCCCTTGACCACGTCGTCGAAGGTATAGCTATGCACGTCCATGTTGCCGTTCGCCATGCCGTGGAAGGCATGCAGGAAGTCATCCAGGCTACGCTTGCCGCCCGACAGTTCACGGATGCGCGTGTCCACGTCGAGCCAGAGCAATTCACCTTCGGGGTAATAATCCACGCCGCGCCGTTGCGATGCCCACGAACCCGGTTCGTAGTATAGTACCTGCGCCGCGTCGGCCGTATCCTGCAAGGGGCGCCAGCCGCGACCCGGGACGTGATCCATGGCGGCCGCGACCATGGCCAGGTTGTCGCGGTATTGTTCGGCGTTCCACAACCCCGAGCGTGCCGTCAGCACGTCGCCCAGGTATTGCGTCAAGCCTTCATAGACCCAGAGCAGGTCGCCTTGCATCGGTTCGCTGTAGTCAGGCGTGGCGAGCCCGGCGGGGCGACGGAATTTGCCATTCCACGAGTGCACGTATTCATGCGGCAGCAAGCCCACGCCCACCAGGTAGAGTTCCGGGTCGGTGAAGAATTCGGCATCGATACGGTCGTCACTCGATTGGTGATGTTCCAGGCCGAAGCTGCCGGTGTTGTCCGACACCGCGAGCAGGAAATCATAATGGCCGTAGTGCTGTGCGCCGAACATTGCCACGGCTTGCTTGACCAATGCCTTGTGCTCGCTAATCTGTTCCGGCTTCAATTCCAGATTGGCCGGGCGGTCGCCGATGATGTTCAAATGCACCGGCACTTCGCCTGCGCCGGTCAGGTCGATGCGGCGGAAGTATTCACCCGTGAACAGCGGCGAATCAACCAATTGTTCCACGCTGACGGTCTTGAAGCGTGTGCCGTCGGCGCCATCGCCGTCGTGTTCCAGTGCGGTTGCGAATTGCCAGCCTTGCGGCAGGCGGATGCTGGGCTGGACCGGAATGCGGCGCACGTTATAGCCGGCCGGGTAAAACAGCACCTGGTTCCATTCCAGTTCCGCCAGGTGCGGTGTGGTGGAAGGGCTTTGGCCGAATTCACCGCCCGGGGCGGGCGAAAGGAAGTCGAAGTCGACCGTCAACTCCTTCACTCCAGCCGGCACCTGCACGTCGATGGCAAACATGTCGACCAATTGGCGGCGCCATGCCAGCGGTTTGCCGTCGGCCTTGATCTGCATCGCCGTGACCCCGATCAGCGTGCCCGAAGGGGCGTGCTCACCGGGAATCCATTTGGGATAGCGCAGTGTCAGTTTGCCCGGTGAGACCGGAATCGTTTCATGGACCGTGAAAATCTTGCGTGCTGCGTCGTGCATGTCGACGGCCACGCTGAGCTTGCCGGGGTAGGGAACGTCCTTGACCGTTTCGACGGCAAGCGCGCTTTGGCAAGTCAGTGCAGCGGCCAGCGCAATGGCGGCCATGCGGAATGATTTTGTCAACTCCATGGATTGCATCCTTTTTTATTTTGCTGCCGTTTCGATACCCGGGTCAGGTATCGTTTTGTCATTGTGACAATTGTTGCTCCGTGGCAGCAGCCCGTAAGTGTACCAAGCTCTGTGAATCCGGTCTTGAGGCCACTGCGTATCAACACTACGTCGCAAAAATTTTTGCTGCAGTGTGTAAGTAATCTGAAATTACTGCGACGAAAGCATGAACCTGATCACCGGCGCCCATGCTTGAAGATGCTTCTGCAACACCTGTGGTCTTATGGTTTCACCGTGCTTCACCTTTGAGATGGATGCTGCCACAATAGCCTGCGCTCGCAAGAGTCGGCTCGAGCTGTGCGGGCGGTAGTATCCATAAACGTTACACAACCTTTAGGAGATACGAATATGAAACAAGCCATCGCTTCTGGTGCACTGATCGCCGCCGCCGCTGCCGCCCTCGCTTTCTCGGGCGCTGCTTCCGCCGTCCCCGCTGCTGGTGCTGATGACACCGTGCACTGCGCCGGCGTCAACAGCTGCAAGGGCAAGGGCGACTGCAAGACCGCCGAAAACGCTTGCAAGGGCCAAAACACTTGCAAGGGCCACGGCTTCCTGGCACTGAAGTCTTCGGAATGCACCGCCAAGGGCGGCAAGGTCATCGACGCCAAGTAATCACTCGCTGCAAACTCGCCGGCTGTTGCGACCACACGTGCCGCAGCCGGTGAATTTACCTCGTCAAATCCCATGCAGATTTCCCAGCGTGTTCCTCAGCGTGTCCCTTCACCCGGCTTCGGCCTCGGTTTGCGGACCGAACACTATGCCGAGATCCTCGCTGCACCATGCCGCGTGGACTGGTTTGAGGCGCTCTCGGAAAACTACATGATCCCGGGCGGCAAGCCGCTGGCCATGCTCGACCAGATCCGGCAAGACTATCCCATGGTCATGCACGGCGTGTCGATGTCGATCGGCACACCGGATGGTCCTTCGCTGGAATACCTCACCGAATTGAAGCGGCTTGAGCAGCGTATCGAACCGCTCTGGGTATCGGACCATATTTGCTGGACCGGCGTGCATGGCCGCAACCTGCACGACCTGTTTCCCTTGCCCTATACCGAGGAAACCGTGCGTACCGTGGCGCAAAACATCCGCCGCGTGCAAGACTTTCTTGGCCGCCCGCTGTTGCTGGAAAACGTCTCGAGCTATGTTGCCTTCACCGAAGACAGTTTGACGGAGTGGGAATTCGTCGCGGCAATTGCCGAGGAGTCTGACAGCCTGATCTTGCTGGACGTCAATAACATCTACGTCAGCAGCGTCAACCACGGCTTCGACCCGCAGGTTTATCTCGATGCCATGCCCGCCGGGCGCGTGCAGCAGATCCACCTGGCCGGGCACAGTGACCACGGCGACTATATTGTCGATACGCACGACCACCCCATCGTCGATCCGGTCTGGGACTTGTATGCCGCCGCCGTGCGCCGCTTCGGTAGTGTCGCCACCATGATCGAGCGCGACGACAATATTCCCCCGCTGGCCGAATTGATCGCGGAACTCGACGTGGCGCGCAGCATTGCCGAGCGAGAATTGCGGGAAGCGGCATGAGCCTCGCGCGCATCCAGGGTGCATTTCAGGATTACGTGCTGGCGGGCGACCGCGAGCAGCCGGCCATTGCCAACCTGATCAACCAGCGCCATGGCCTGGCTGCACGCGAGCGGCTGGCGATCTACTATGATGCCTACCGTATCCGCCTGAAGGAAGCGCTGGCCGAAGCCTTCGGCAAGACCTATGGCTATGTCGGCGACGAGCTGTTCGACGACTTGTGCCAAAGCTATGTCGACGCCCATCCGTCGACGTTCCGCAACCTGCGCTGGTTTGGCGACCAGTTTGCCACCCATGTCGCCGCCACCTTGCCCGACTACCCCGTCGTGGCCGAATTGGCCATGTTCGAATGGGCGCTCGGGCTGGCCTTCGATGCCGCCGATGCTCCGGTTCTGGCCATGGCAGAACTGCAGCAGTTGGATGCATCAGCCTGGGAAAGCATCGGCTTCGCGCTGCAGCCCTCACTGCAATTGCTGCCCTTGCACTGGAATGCCCCGGCACTGTGGCTCGCGCTGGGCAAGGAAGAAGCCCCGCCGGATGCGGCGGAAAACCCGGTGCCGCTGACCTGGCTGGTCTGGCGCAAGGCGCTGCAACCGCATTTCCGCTCACTCGACCGCTTCGAAGCCGGTGCCCTGGCCGGGTTGGCGGCGGGGCACAGCTTTGCCGAAGTCTGCGCCGAGGCGGCAGAATCGGCTGAACTGGCTGGTGTGGCGGAAGAAGACATCACCGGCCGCATCGCCGGCTGGCTTCATACCTGGATCAGTGAAGAGATGCTGACTGCATATCGCCTGCCAACTTGGTAGCGATACCACTTCGCTGCTTGTCAAAGCGGCACGCGCAAATATAAATTGTTACGGCAGGCACTTTTTCCCTGGAAATTAGTCTGAGTCCTCGAGAAAAAAGTGGGATTCCGGCTGAGATTGTGGTCAACAATGCACGCTTGGGCCTTATACTCGCTGTTTGTTTGATCCGATAGTCATTCCAAAAAGAAACTTACATGAGACCTTCTTTCCTGACCCGTCAACCGCAAAACGGCAAGCGCAGCCGCGGTTTTACTTTGATCGAAATGATGGTTGTGATGCTGATCATGGGCATCATGGCAGCCATGGTGGTGCCCAGCCTGATGGACCGGGGCGATCAAGCCAAGGTGACTGCAGCCAAGGCCGACATCTCGTCCATCATGCAGGCACTCAAGATGTACAAGCTCGACAACTCGCATTACCCGACGACTGAGCAAGGCCTGCAGTCGCTGGTGGCCAAGCCAGGCGGCAAGGGCTATTTGGAAAAATTGCCAATAGACCCCTGGAAAAACCAATACCAGTATCTGTCACCTGGTGTGCATGGCGAAGTCGACGTCTTTTCCTATGGTGCCGATGGCCAGCCCGGCGGCTCTGGAAACGACGCCGATATAGGTTCCTGGGAATAAATATGCCGGCCAAGCTGCTGCGCGGTTTGATTTTGCGTCTGCGATGCGCACCGTACCACCGTACGGTTGCGCTTTTCGGTACAAACTCGAGCCGCCCGCCACGCTTGGACGACATATTGTAGCTAGCCAATAGCGCGCGAAAGGTAACCACCATGCACAGGCACGCGCGCGGCTTTTCGCTGCTTGAGCTCTTGGTGGTCATGGCGATCATCGGCTTGACGCTCGGCATGGTGTCGTTTTCCGCCTCGCAAAGTGCGCAAAAGGATTTGCAGAACGACGCCCAGCGCATTTCCCTGCTGCTTCAACTGGCGCGCGATGAAGCCATCGTGCGCGATCGCCCCGTCGCTTTCGAAGCAGACGACAATCACTACGACTTCCTGGTCAAGAACGACAAGGACTGGGAGCCGATCTCCGACGACGACATGATGCGCTCGCGCGAATTCAAGCGCGCACCCGTGACGCTATTGATGACGCCGCAACCGGAGGGCACGAACGGTATGTTGCGTATTGTGTTCGGCCGCGAACCGGTGGACATACCCTTCGTGCTCAAGCTGGCTCAGGGTGAAGACTCGGTGTCGATCCAGGCCGACGGCATCGGCCACTTCACAGTGCAATAAGAGACGGGGCAATCATGAAGCGTGGCGTTGACTCCGGGTTTACCTTGCTGGAAGTGCTGGTGGCGCTGATCATCGTGGCCACCGCACTGGGGGCGTCCTTGCGCGCCGTCGGTAGCCTCTCCAACAATAGCGCCGGCTTGCGCGCCAATATGATGGCCACCTGGTCCGCCGAAAACCGCCTGACCCAGATCCGCCTGGCCAGCGAATTTCCCGACCTTGGTGAAAGCACCACCGATTGCCCGCAAGGCGACTTGAAGCTGGTGTGCAAGCAAGTCGTGCTGGCCACGCCGAACCCGATGTTCCGCCGCGTCCAGGTCAGCGTGTACGAAGAAAGCGAGCCGAGCCGGCAAATCATCAAACTCACGCAACTGGTGCCGCGATGAACGCCACGCCGCTGCGCGCCAGGGCCCGGGGCTTCACCCTGATCGAATTGCTGATCGCCATTTCCGTGCTGGCCATGGTGGCGGCGCTTGGATGGCGCGGGCTGGATGGCATCGTGCGAGCCCGCGAGCAATTGACGGCCAATCTTGAAGAGACGCGCGGCATGCAACTGAGCTTTGCGCAACTGCAGAACGATTGTGCCAATGTCGCGTCGATCTCGGTGATCGGCGCAAGGCCGCAATTGCTGGCCGACAGCGAACGCATCCGCCTGGTCCGCGCCGTCTATGCAGATGGCCAGCCCTCGCGCCTTGAAGTGGTGGTATACCGGCTCGACAATGGTGTGCTGACGCGGCGCGAATCGTCCGCCACGCGCGACCTGCATGAGCTCGATTCGCTGTGGCAGGCCACGGCCGACGATACCGACACCAATGCCCAGCCTGTGACGCTGCAAAAAGGCCTCGATAGCATGAGCATGCGCACCTGGGTCGGCACAGGCCCCTGGCAGACCGGCGCCGCCGCCGCGCCATCAAGCAACGCGGTGCAAGGCCAGGTCGGCAATCCCACCGCCCTGAAGGGCCTGGAAGTGACGTTGCAGGGCAAGTCCGGCGCGGCCATGCTCAAAGTTTTTTTGATCGGTGCAGCATGAAGCGCTCACATAAATCCCAGCGTGGCGTGGCGATCATTACGGCCTTGTTGCTGACCACGCTGGCCATCACCATTGTCGCCAGCCTGTTCTGGCAACAACAGGTGCAGGTGCGCTCGATTGAAAACCAGCGTCTGCAATTGCAAAAGCTCTGGATCCTGCGCGGAGCGCTTGATTATGCGCGCCTGGTGCTGCGCGAAGATGCACGTAACTCCAACGTCGACCACCTCGGCGAACCCTGGGCCGTGCCGCTGGAAGATACCAAGCTCGACCAGTTCGTCGACGACAACCATAGCGACCAGGAAGCCAGTGACGCCACGCTGTCGGGCAATATCATCGATGCGCAATCGCGGTACAACCTGACCAATCTGTGTGTCGGCACGGTCATCGATCCGCTGCAGGTTGCGACTTTCGGTCGCTTGCTGACCAATCTGGGCTTGCCGCCGGCACTGGCCCAGGCCACCGCCAATTTCATGCAGGTGGCACAAAAGAACAGCGGCCAGAACCAGCAGGCTGCCAGTGCCGCCGCCGCCCAGGCTTCAGCAGCCACCACCGCTGCCAATGCCGGTGTGGGTGGAATGGGCGCGACCACGGCCGGCATGGCGCCGATCACGGGCGCATTGCCCGCAGCCGAAGGCGGCGGTTCGACCGAACCGCTGGGCTTGACCCAGCGTGACGACTTGCTGGCCGTGCAGGGATTTACTCCCGAAATCGTGGAAAAGCTCAAGGATTTCGTCATCGTCCTGCCTACCCCGACCCCGGTCAATGTGAACACCGCCCAGGCTGAAGTCATCAGTGCCATCATTCCCAATCTCTCGCTGGGCGACGCCAACGGCATTATTGCCCGGCGCACCTATTACAATACTGTTGCCGACTTTACATCGCTTTTGGGCGGCAAGGCCGCGACTCTCGGTAACAACACAGCCGACGTGAAGACGAATTATTTTTTGGTAAATGGCAAAGTGCGCTTGAGCCGGGCTGCTCTCGACGTACAATCGCTGATTCAGCGAAACGGAACGAATACAGCAATCATCTGGACCAGGCAGAACTAGGACATCAACTAGGACAGCACGCACGACTGTCCCACCGATTGGGGAAGACGAGACTTTGAGCATTCTGTATATACGCCTGCCATCGAAAGCGGCGGCAGACGCTGCCGAGCATTGGGCCGCACTGCCCAGCCCCTACGCGCTCGCGTCCAACGCCGGTTCCGTGGAAAAGGAAGGCACGGCAGCATTGGCCGACCTGGCAGGCATGGTGTCGGGCACCCGCGTGGTCTTGCTGCTGGCCGCGTCCGACGTCAGCTATCTGCGCGTCAAGACGCCGCCGCTCTCGGCGGCCAAGCTCAAGCTGGCCTTGCCCAATCTTGTCGAAGACCAATTGATGATGGACCCGAGCGAATGCGTGGTCGTGCCAGGCGACCTCGCCGACGACCTGCGCACCGCCATCGTGGCCCAGCGTGGCTGGCTCGATATTCTGGTCAAGACCTTCTCCGGTTATGGCGCCTCCAGCGTGGCGATCGTGCCATCGCAGGCTTGCCTGCCGTTCGACGCTGCCGCCGCCACCGCCCTGGTGGCCGAGCATGGCGCCGACCTCGATTTGGCCTTGCGCCTGGCGCCGCAGGAAGCGCTCGGCCTGCCCATCTATGCTGCCGACACCGAAGCCCCGGCCGAAGTGTTTTCCGCCATCGCCGCATTGGCGCCAGGTCGTTCGCTCTTGCTTTATGCCCCGCAAGCCCGTGTCCCGGCATTCCAGGATGAAGCGGCAAAACGTGTCGTCGAAGGACTGGACGTGCAAGTCTATGCCGACAACTGGCCGCGCGTGATCGGCCAGTTGGGCAAGACGCCGGTCAATCTCGCCCTGGCACTGGTCGGTGGCGGTGGACGCCAGATCGAATGGCGTCAATGGCGCTGGCCCATCGTGCTGGCCGTGCTGGTGGTGCTGGTCAATGCCATCGGCCTGAACGTCGAATGGATACGCATGAAGCGCGAAGCCAAATCGCTGCGCGACGGCATGACCCAGATCTACCGTTCTTCCTTCCCCAACGAGACCACGATTCTCGATCCGCTGGCGCAGATGAAGAAGAAGGTAGCTGATGCCGAACGCGATTCGGGCAAGTCTTCGCCTGACGACTTTTCCCAGCTGGCCGGCAATTTTGCCGAAGTCCTGGGCAAGGAGTTGAGCAACAGCAAGACGCCCAAGCCGGTGACGGCGGTGGTGGCGTCCATCGAATACCGCGACCACAGCCTGCTGGTGCATGTCAAATCCGATAGCCCGGTTTCCATGGACAAGATCAAGTTTGGCTTGAGCGCACGCAGCTTGAATGTGTCGAGCCCATCGGCCGGCGTCTGGCAGATCAGGAGCGGCAAATGAGCGAATTGAGGAAATCTGGCCTGCTGTCCGAACTGGGCGATGCCGCGGCGTCGTTTTGGGGTGAGCGCAATGAACGTGAGCGCCGCATCCTGGCCATCGGTGCGGTGGCCGTGATGGTCGGCATCTGCTATGCGTTGCTGTTCAACCCGGCGCTCAAGGGGCGCAAGCAATTGAACACCGAGTTGCCTGAATTGCGCCAGCAATCGGCGGAAATGCAGGCCCTGGCTGGCCAGGTGGCGCAGTTGAAAAACGCCGCCGCCGTTGCAACCGACCCGGTTTCACAGGAAAACATTGCCAGCACGCTCAACACACGCGGCCTGAAGCCCAAGAGTATTTCAGTGTCCGACGGTTTTGTGCGCCTGCAGCTCGACGGTGTGTCTTTCGCCAGCCTGGCCGATTGGCTGGATGACCAGCAAAAGACGGCGCACCTGGTCATCATCGAAGCCAATTTCGTGCCGCAGAAAACGGTCGATTCCGTCAATGCCACGCTGACGCTGAAGCAGCAGCGCCCGGAGGGTTGACGGTTCATGCGTGCCTTGCTCTGGAGTCTTGCTGCCCTGTTTTGTGTCGCATTGACCGCGCTGGTGTTTTTCCCCGCGTCGTGGCTGACCTACAAGGTCGAGCAGGAAACCGGCGGACGTTTGACGCTGGGCGACCCGCAAGGCACACTGTGGCGCGGTTCTGCCTTCATCGGCGGGGCGCCGGGCAAGGGTGACCCGGTCACGCCGCTGTTGCCGGGGCGCTTTTCATGGAGGCTTTCGCCCATGGCCCTGTTCGGCCAGGTCGACATGGAATTGGAAAATGCGGAGTCGCTGTCGCAGCCGCTGCAGATCAACGGTACCTGGTCGCAGTGGCAAGTGTCGGGTGCTTCGGTCAACCTGCCGGCGGAACGGCTTGCCGGCCTGGGTGCGCCCTTGAACACGATCCAGCCGTCAGGGCGCATGCAATTGTCCTGGGGCCCTTTGCTGGTGGTGCAGCATGGCTTGACGGTGGCGGTCAATGGCAGCACCAGCCTGGAGTTGTCGGACATGTCGTCGCGCCTGTCCAACATCAAACCGCTGGGCGCTTACCACGTGGGCATCCTGTGGAGCGGCGAATCGGCGCACCTGGAATTGAAGACCACACAGGGGCCGATGTTGTTGTCGGGTACGGGCGATTTGAATAATGGGCAATTCCATTTCAACGGGCAGGCGGAAGCAGAAGCAGGGCAAGAGCAAAAATTGGCAAATTTGTTGAATTTGCTGGGACAGCGGCAGAGAATCGGCGATAAAGACGTGTTCGCTTTGAAGTTATGAAGTATCAAGCTTTACCTTTTTGAGTGACGGCCAATGGATTTGCGTGCGCCCTCACCCCCAACCCCTCTCCCGCCTGCGGGCGAGGGGAGCGTCGTGTCCCAAATGGTTGCCAACCATTTGGGAAAGGATTAATAAGAGCTATGAAAACTGTGAACAAACAATCGATGGCAAAGATCAAGAACACCAAGCTGCGCCGCCTCGGCGTAATGACTGCGGTGCTGTGTGCGCTGTCCGGCGCTCCTGTGTTCAACCCGGCGTTCGCACAAGACCCGGAATCCGATGCAGCCACGCTCAATTTCGTCGGCGCCGACATCGAATCCGTGATCAAGGCCATCGGTCATTACACCAACACCACGTTCATCATCGATCCGCGCGTCAAGGGTACGATCACGCTGGTGTCGGAAAAGCCGGTCGACAAGACCCATGCCTACCGCATGCTGATTTCCGCGCTGCGCCTGCAAGGCTTTACTGTGGTAGCCGACAACGGCTTCACCAAGGTGGTGCCGGAGTCGGACGCCAAGCTGCAGGTTGGCCCGGCCGAGGTGGCCTCGGTCAAGGGCGACCAGATTGCCACCCAGATCTACCACCTGAATTATGAATCGGCGACCAACCTCCTGGCAGTCTTGCGCCCGCTGATTTCGCCGAACAACACCATCAATGCCAACATCGGCAACAACACGCTGGTCGTAACCGACTATGCCGATAACCTGACGCGCATCGGCAAGATCATTGCCGCGCTGGACGGCCCGAGCAATTCGGATATCGACGTGATCCCGATCAAGTACGCCATCGCCAGCGACATCGCGACCATGATCAACCGCATGCTCGAACCCGGTGCCGGCAGTGCGCCGGACGCCGGCAAGATCTTGCTGACGGCCGACCCGCGCACCAATGCCATCCTGGTCAAGGCGCCTTCGGAAGCACGCGCCAACCTGGCCAAGTCGCTCATCGCCAAGCTCGACCAGCCGACCACCTTGCCCGGTAACGTGCACGTGGTGTACCTGAAGAATGCCGACGCCATCAAGCTCGCCACGACGCTGCGTTCGGTCGTGTCGTCCGATTCGTCTTCGGCTTCCGCAGGCGGCGACAAGAGCGGCAGCAGCCAGATGCAGCCGCCGCAAACACCGGGCGCAGGCAATAACAATGGCGCCGGCGGTTCGGGTGGTGCAGGCGCCACGTCGCTGCCGCCGTCAACGCCGGCCGGCCCGTCGACCCTGCCCTCGGGAGGTGCAGCGGGCTTCATCCAGGCTGACCAGGCAACCAATACCTTGATCATCACCGCCAGCGACACGGTGTACCGCAACCTGCGCGCCGTGATCGACCAGCTCGATGCGCGCCGCGCCGAAGTCTATATCGAATCGCTGATCGTCGAAGTCACCGACTCGCAGGAGTCCGACCTCGGCGTGCAATGGGCGGCGCTCTCGGGCAACGCCAACAGCAATTACCGTGTCGGCGGCCTGACTTCGTTCTCCTCGGGCGGCAATAACCTGTTGACCCTGGCGCTGGCCAACTCCAGCAGTGCCTCAACTGCGTCCACGGCCACTGGCGGCTCGTCCACGCCTGTCACGCCGGGCAACGGTTTGTCGCTCGGTATTTTCCGCCAGATCGGCGGCCAGTTGCAACTAGGTGCGATTGCGCATGCGCTGACCAACGACAACAAGGCCAACATCCTGTCGATGCCGAACATGATCACCCTGGACAACGAGGAAGCGACCATCATCGTCGGCCAGAATGTGCCTTTCGTCAGCGGCAGCTACGCTGCTACGGGCGGGGTGGCAGGCGTCAACCCGTTCCAGACCGTGGACCGCAAGGATATCGGCTTGAAGCTGCGCGTGCGGCCGCAGATTTCCGAAGGCGGCTCGATCAAGATGCAGATCTACCAGGAATCGTCTTCGATCGACACCACGCAAAACAATGCAGCCGGCCTGATCACCAACCTGCGCTCGATCACCACTAACGTGCTGGTCGACGACGGCCAGATCATCGTGCTGGGCGGCTTGATCCAGGATAGCGTGTCCGACACCAACGAACAGGTGCCCGGCCTGGGGGATATTCCGCTGGTGGGCAACCTGTTCAAATACAAGACGCGTAATCATTCCAAGACCAACCTGATGGTGTTCCTGCGTCCGCTGGTGATTCGCAATACCGAGCAAAGCGCCCACGTTACTGCTGACCGTTACGACTACATGCGCAACGAAGAAACCGTGACGCAGCCGGTGCGCGCCGCACTGATGACCGACATGGCTGCACCGGTGGTGCCGCCTAACCAGAACGGCAAGGTCAGCGGTGGTGGTCTGGTGCAGCCTTTCCCGGAAAAGGCGCCGTCGCCGCAAGCGATCCAGCAAGTGACCCAGCCAGACGGCAGCACGCCGCTGATCGACCTGACCAAGCCGAAGCAATAAGATCATGGAACCCCGTCTCCTGCCTTTTGCCTTCGCGCGCGACTTCACGCTTTTGGCGCGTCGCGTCGAGCCTGCCGATGGCGAGCCTGCCGCGCCGGTCGAAGTCTGGATTTCGGACGCGACCAAGCCGCAGGCCATCGCCGAAGTCGGGCGGCGCTATGGCCGCATCAAGTTGAAGACCATGTCGCGCGAAGAGCTCGACGCGGCCATTGCGCAAGCCTATGCCGGTTCGGGCGGTGACGCGGCCCAGGTGGTCGACGAAGTCGAATCCGACCTTGACCTGGCCAAGCTCATGCTCGACATGCCGGCCATCGAAGACTTGCTTGAATCGGCCGATGACGCGCCCGTCATCCGTATGATCAATGCGCTCTTCACCCAGGCGCTGCGCGAAGAGGCATCGGACATCCACATCGAACCGTTCGAACAGATTTCGGTGGTGCGTTTCCGTATCGACGGGGCCTTGCGCGACATCGTGCGGCCGAAGAAGGCGATCCATGCCTCGCTGATCTCGCGTATCAAGATCATGGCGCAACTGGACATCGCGGAAAAGCGCCTGCCGCAAGATGGCCGCATCACTTTGCGCGTCGGCGGCAAACCGGTCGACGTGCGCGTCTCCACCCTGCCGACGGGCCATGGCGAACGTGCCGTGCTGCGTCTGCTGGACAAGGAAGCCGGCCGCCTCGACCTGCGCCACCTCGGCATGAGTGCCGAAGTGCTTGAGCAATTCGACCACTTGATCAACCAGCCGCACGGCATCGTGCTGGTCACCGGGCCGACCGGGTCGGGCAAGACCACCACGCTTTATGCGGCGCTGTCGCGCGTGAATTCACCCACCTCGAATATCCTGACGGTGGAAGACCCGATCGAATACGAATTGCCCGGCGTCGGACAGACCCAGGTCAATGCGCGTATCGAAATGACCTTCGCCAAGGCCCTGCGTGCAATTTTGCGGCAAGACCCGGACATCATCATGATCGGCGAAATCCGTGACCTGGAAACCGCGCAGATCGCGGTGCAGGCATCGCTAACGGGCCACTTGGTGCTGGCAACGCTGCACACCAACGACTCGGCCGCTGCTGTTACGCGCCTGCTCGACATGGGCATTGAACCCTTCCTGCTGTCGTCCTCGTTGTTGGGTGTGGTGGCGCAGCGCCTGGTGCGCAAGCTGTGCAGCCATTGCAAGGCGCATGACGGCCGCACCTGGGTTGCCGTGGGCTGTGAAAAATGTGGCCACACCGGCTATCACGGTCGGGTCGGTGTCTATGAATTGCTGCAGACCACCGAAGCGATCAACGCCCAGATCCACAGCCAGGCTGCCGAAGCCAATATCCGCGCGGCGGCCCAGCAGGACGGCATGAAGACCATGCGCGAAGACGGCGAGCGCTGGCTGGCCGAAGGGGTGACCACCGAAGCCGAACTGCTACGGGTCACAAAGGAAAACCTGAAATGATTTTGGAGAGCTGACAAGTGCCGGCCTTCCGTTATGAGGCAGTCGACGAAGCCGGTATTGCGCGCAAGGGCGTCGTCAATGCCGACAGCTTGCGCGCGGCACGTGCCGACCTGCGCGCACGCCAACTGGCGCCGACCTCGGTGGTCGAGATCGAATCCCAGGTCGATGCCAGCGGCCAGACCCGCGGACGGCGCTTCGGCAATAAATTATCCACCACCGAACTGGCCTTGTTTACGCGCCAGCTTGCCAGCCTGCTTGAAGCCAGCCTGCCGCTCGAACAAGCCTTCTCCGCCTTGCTGGAGCAGGCCGAGCGTGTCTATTTGCGCGATATGATCGCCTCGATCCGCGCCGAAATCATGGGCGGTTCGTCCCTGTCCGATGCGCTGGCCCAGCATCCGCGCGACTTTGCCGACATCTATCGCGCCCTGATTGCTTCGGGCGAGCAGATCGGCCAGTTGGCGCGCGTGCTGTCGCGCCTGGCCGACTTCATCGAGCGCCGCAATGCGCTGGTATCCAAGATCAAACTGGCTTTCACTTACCCGGCCATCGTGACCGTGGTGGCGTTCGCCATCGTGATCTTCCTGCTGACCTACGTGGTGCCGCAGATCGTCTCGGTGTTCGCCAACACCAAGCAAAAGCTGCCGTTCCTGACGGTTGCCATGCTGGCCGTATCGGATTTCGTGCGTGCCTATGGCCTCTACGTGCTGGGCCTGGCCATCGCAGCAGGCTTCCTCTGGCGCCGTGCCTTGCAAAACCCGGCAGTCAAGTTCCGCTGGCATGCCTACCTGCTGCGCGCACCGCTTTACGGCAAGTTCGAACGCAGCTTGAATACCTCGCGTTTCGCCAGCACGCTGGCCATCACGACGGGGTCGGGCGTGCCTATCCTGCGCGCGTTGCAAACCAGCCGCGACACCCTGTCCAACGTCGCCATGCGCGAACAGGTCGAAGACGCCACCAACAGCGTGCGCGAAGGCGTGGGCCTGGCGCGTGCGTTGTCGGCGCACAAGTATTTCCCGCCCATGCTGGTGCACATGATCCGGGCCGGCGAAGTGACCGGTGAATTGCCGGCCATGCTCGACCGCGCCGCGAGTGCCCAGGAGACCGATCTCGAACGGCGTGCCATGACCATTGCCGCCTTGCTCGAACCCGCCCTGATCCTGTTCATGGGCGTCGTGGTGCTCTTGATCGTGCTGGCGGTCTTGATGCCCATCATCGAAATCAATCAATTAGTTCACTGACCCGGAAAAGCGATGAAGCGCCTGCCCATTTTGTTGAGTTTCGTGCTGTTCCTAGGCGTATGCATGTCCGGCACTTACTGGACCATGCAATTCATCAAGCCGCAAGTCAGGCAGGTGGCACCGGTCAAGCAGGCCGAGCGCACTGACGTCAGCCCGGAAGCGGTCACGAACCTGTTCGGCGGCCATCTCTCGGTGGCGACGGCCAGCAACTTTCAGTTGAAGGGCGTGGTGGTTTCGAAGAATGAAAAGGAAAGCGTTGCCATTCTCGTGGCCGACGGCAAGCCGGCTGAAGCGGTGCGCGTGGATAGCGAAGTCATTCCTGGCGTGACGGTCAAGGAAGTGCATCATGACTACGTCATGCTGTCCGATAACGGTGCCATGAAGCGCGTCGAATTGCCGGTCAGCGCACCACCGGCCGGTAGCGTTCCCTCCTTGGCGCCACCTATGCCGCCTCCGGTACAGCCGGTGCAGCAGATGCCACCGCAAATGCCCCCGCAACCCCAGGAGGCTGAACAGCAGCAGGTGCAACCGCCGCCGCAGCCACCGATGCCCGACGGACCACAGGGCCGCATCGGCCGTTCGGCGCAGCGCATCCGCAACAACCTCAATAATCAGCCGCCGCAGCAATAAAAGCGATACGCCTGACTTATTTCGGGTCCGCACCTCTCTGGCGGGGCCAGGTTTGAACAGTCGGGTCGAGACACGAACCTACAATGCCGAAGGCGGGCTGATCGGATTATTGAGGTGGTACGGCCAGGCAAGGGATGTCCGGAGATTCGAGCCGGCGGTTTATCCCGCACGGCCCGATGAACCTGATTTCATTTACGGTCAGAGCACGTAACGCGACAAGTCTTCGTTGACGGCCAATTCGCCGAGACGCTCGTTGACATATGCCGCATCAATCCACACCGTGCGCGCTTCTCCGGCTGCGGCAAAGCTCTCGTCTTCCAGCAGCTTCTCCATCACCGTGTACAAGCGGCGTGCGCCGATGTTCTCGGTCTTTTCATTGACCGAGAAAGCGATTTCCGCCAAGCGGTTGATGCCGTCCTTGGTGAACTCGATCTTGAGCTGTTCCGTGCCGAGCAGCGCTTCATATTGCTTGGTCAGGCAGGCGTCAGTGCCGGTCAGGATGCGCTCGAAGTCGGCAATCGAGAGGGAATCGAGTTCCACGCGGATCGGGAAGCGCCCCTGCAATTCAGGGATCAGGTCCGATGGCTTGGCCAGGTGGAATGCGCCCGAGGCAATGAACAGGATATGGTCGGTCTTGATCATGCCGTACTTGGTGTTGACCGTGGTGCCTTCAACGAGCGGCAACAGGTCGCGCTGCACGCCGGCGCGTGAGACGTCGGCGCCGCCGACTTCTGAACGCGTGGCAATTTTGTCGATTTCGTCGAGGAACACGATGCCGTTCTGCTCGACGTTGGCGATGGCTTTTTGCTTCAACTCTTCTTCATTGACCAGCTTGGCGGCTTCTTCATCAACCAGGAGGCGCAGGGCTTCCTTGATCTTCAGCTTGCGCTTTTTCTTGCGCCCGCTGCCCATGCCGGAAAACATGGACTTGATCTGCTCAGTCATTTCTTCCATGCCGGGCGGGGCCATGATTTCCATCTGCGGCGCTGATTCGGCAACTTCGATTTCGATTTCCTGTTCGTCGAGCGAGCCTTCGCGCAGGCGCTTGCGGAAAGTCTGGCGCGCCGTGTTGCCCTCCTTGCTGTCTTTCTCGCCTTCAGTTTGTGAGCTGCTGAAGCCGAAGTCGCGGGGTGGCGGAATCAGGATGTCGAGGATGCGCTCTTCCGCCGCATCCTGCGCCTGCACCCGCACCAGCTTCATCGCCGACTCGCGCGTCTGTTTGACGCCGATGTCGATCAGGTCGCGGATGATGGTGTCGACGTCGCGCCCGACGTAGCCGACTTCGGTGAACTTGGTTGCTTCGATCTTGATGAAAGGGGCATCGGCCAGCTTGGCCAGGCGACGCGCGATCTCGGTCTTGCCCACGCCGGTGGGGCCGATCATGAGGATGTTCTTGGGTGTAATTTCATGGCGTAGCGGCTCGGCGATCTGCTGGCGGCGCCAGCGGTTGCGCAGGGCGATGGCAACGGCGCGCTTCGCCTTGCCCTGGCCGACCACGTGCTTGTCGAGTTCTGCAACGATTTGCTCGGGTGTCATATCCATGCTCTTACTCCAATGTTTCGATGGTGTGTGACAGATTGGTGTAGATGCACAGCTCGCCGGCAATCGTGAGCGACTTCTTGACGATGTCGACCGGCGAGAGTTCGGTGTTTTCATACAGGGCGCGGGCCGCCGATTGTGCGTAGCTGCCGCCGGAGCCGATGGCGCCGATGCCGAATTCAGGTTCCAGCACGTCGCCGTTGCCGGTGATGACGAGTGTGGCATCGCGGTCGGCCACCAGCAGCATGGCTTCAAGGCGGCGCAGGATGCGGTCGGTGCGCCAATCCTTGGCCAGCTCGACCGAGGCGCGCATGAGATTGCCCTGGTGTTTTTCCAGCTTGCCTTCGAAGCGCTCAAGCAGGGTGAAGGCGTCGGCCGTGCCGCCGGCGAAACCGGCCAGCACCTTGCCCTGATACAGTTTGCGCACCTTGCGTGCCGAGCCCTTCATGACGATATTGCCCAGCGTGACCTGACCGTCGCCACCGATGGCGACCTGCTGGCCGCGGCGCACTGTCAGGATGGTAGTACCGTGGAATTGTTCCATTTTATTAACTCCGGAAATGGATGATGAGCGGTAGGACTGAAACCGTTCTGTTGGAAGAGCAGATAGGGTCAGAAACCCCAATTGCAAGCCGGCTTGCTGACGTGGCGTCAGCTCTTGCGCGGCAGAATCTCGACGATATCTTTCAATCCCATCACGGAAAACAGTGCCGCGACGAGGTGATTGACGTTATGGAATTCCAGGTTGATACCCTTGGCAGTCAAGGGCGCCAAGCCGGTCAGCAATTGGCCGGCGGCACCGAAGTCGACACGCTTCAAGGGCAGGCAATCGACGATGGCTGGATTGTGGTCGTTGGCATAGAGCGTGATGCTGGCAACCAGGCGCTCGACGCCGTCGGCGATCACGGGAGGCATGACGAAGGCACCGCTCGGCGCAGCCGGTGTCGTTGCTTCTTCGATTGCGGTCGTGACCTTGTTCTTGGGCGGCACGAAGGCCGGTGGCGATACTTCGAAGGTGACGCAATAGTCGATACTGGTTTCCTCGAAATCCTTTTCCAGGTTCAACAGGCGCAGGATTTCAAGCAAGAGCAGCCAGGGCGCTTCGGTTTCATCGCGCCGGCCGACTTCTAGGATGCCGCGGATCTTGCCGGCGAGTTCAAGTGCGCCGACCAGGATCAGGTCATGCCCCGATTTTTGCAGCTTCTTGAGGATGGAAAGCAGGAGGCCGCAGCCTATCGGGTCGACGCTGGCGACCTTGGCGAATTCGAGGCGCAGCACGCGGCTTTTCTCTGCCAGGTTTTGCACTTTTTCGAGCTGCTTGACGATGCCGGCGTCAAGCGTGCCGCTGAATGATACGGCGGGTGTTGCACCGGTAGGGGCGCTGGGTTTTTCCACCGCGTCCGACTCCAGCCACGCCGGCGGCGAGGTTTCGAACTTGTTGGCGTAGTCGATCGACAGATGGTCGAACTGCTCCTGGTTGCCTGTGACCTGATACAGGTCGAACAGCATGCGCCAGACGATGATGGTGGCGCTGCCCAGCGTATCTTCGGCAATGGCAGCTTGCAGCACATGCTCGACCATTTCATTCTGCTCGTTGGCGAACAGGATGGCGGCTTCTTCGATGACAGGTGCAGCTTCCGAGGCGCTGATGGCGACCGTGCCGCCGGACTCGGTGGAGAGCAGGAATTCAGTGGTCGAACCCATCGCCGGCAGCGTGGGCTGGAAGGTTGCCGGTTCCCAGGAGTCGGACTTCTTTGGTGTGATCAGGGCCGGGCCACGGCGTGCATCGTCGCCACGGGCACCACCGGGCAGGGTATTGCCGGAAGGAGACTGGTGTACCGGACGCACGAATTCGGAAGACATTTCCGACTCGATGGCGTCGATCTTGGCAGCGGTGGCGTGCGCCGCCTTGCGCGCGACGTTCTTGGCTTCGGTGTCTGGGGCTTCAGGGCGCGAGGGCGCATCTTTTTTGCGCGCAGCAGCCTTGTCGGCCGGTGTCTCCGGCAACTGGCGCTCTTTCTTGCCTCCACCAAAAAGCGAGAAAATCCCCACGAAACTCCTGACCTATGATCGCAATTCGCAACGCCCCTGACTATATTGTAAGGGGACTACAAATTATAGCCGCATAAAGTTAAAACTAGGTGAATAGGCCATAAAACCGCAGCAAATATGCCGCAATTCCTACGCAATGGGGCAAAGTCTGGACAAATTTGCCCTGTCACAGTGGATTGCGACGCAAAACATGGCGCTCTGCCACTTCATATTACCGCAAGATGCGAATTGGCGATGCGAAAAACAGCGACACAATATTCGCCTTTTTCGGGGAATGCGGAAGGAGGCCCGGGCCGCAGCCCGGGTCATGGGGAAAATCAGTCGCCGTACAGCTTTTGCTTCAATTCGCGGCGCTGTTGTGCTTCAAGTGAAAGTGTTGCGGTGGGGCGGGCCAACAGGCGTGGGATGCCGATCGGTTCGCCCGTTTCTTCGCACCAGCCATATTCGCCGGCATCGATGGCGGCGATGGATTGCTGGACTTTCTTGAGCAGCTTGCGTTCGCGGTCACGCGTACGCAATTCGAGGGCGTGTTCTTCCTCGATCGTGGCGCGGTCGGCCGGATCAGGTACCAGCACCGTCTCGCGCAGATGTTCCGTCGTTTCACCGGCATTCTTGAGCAGGTCGACTTCGAGCTGCTGCAGGCGTGCCTTGAAAAAAGCCAGTTGGGCCGCGTTCATGTAATCCTTTTCGCTCATCTTGAGGATTTGCGCTTCGGTCAACAAGGCCGGTTCACTGGAGGCGGTGGGAGTCGATTTGGATGTTTTGGTTGCCACTTCGCTTACTTTCGAAACTGCGGTTTTTTTAACATGGCCGGTCTTACCGTCGCCCGATTGGCCGACTGTGAATCCGGCTTGCTTTCGCCTTCACCCCCGGCTTTCTGTCGCCGGGCGCGCTGCGTTCTGTCCCTTCTTGCTGCCAACTTCCTGGAACAATTCTATTCGGCATGAAGGCCGGCTTCAATCCCTGAGTGAGCCCTGGGTGCCGAATTTAGCACGTTAGTTTATACCAAACATTGTTCCAGGCCGTGAATAAAAATATCTTTCGGTAGATTCTTGCCGATAAACACCATTTTGCTGCCGCGCGGCTGGTTTTCCGGCCATTTTGGGCCCATGTCGCTGCCCATGATCTGGTGCACACCCTGGAACACGACCTTGCGGTCGGCGCCCTCCATCCACAGAATGCCCTTGTAGCGCAGCATGGTGGGGCCGTAGACCTGGATCAATCCGCCCAGGAAGTCGTCGAGCTTGGCCGCATCGAAGGGGCGCTCGCTCTTGAAGGCGAAGGCGGCGATTTCGTCGGTGTGATGCGCATGATGGTGGTCATGGCCATCGTGGCTGTGGTGTTCATGGCCGTGCGCATGATCGTGATGGCCATGGTCATGTTCACAGTGCGAATGGTCGCCGCGCGCGTGACGCTCGGCACGTTCCTTTTCCGCCGCTTCGACGGCCAGAAAGTCCGGGTCGATCTCAAGCTTGTCGTTCAGGTTGAAACCCTTCAGGTCCAGCACTTCCGAGATTGCCACTTTGCCGAAATCGTTCTTGACCTGGACCGCGCGCGGATTGATGTGCGACAGGCGGTGCGTCAGGGCATGCAATTCCTTTTCATCGACCAGGTCGGTCTTGGAAAGCAGGATCTTGTCGGCAAACCCGACCTGGCGCTGCGATTCCTCGTAATGATCGAGCTGGGCCATGCCATGCTTGGCATCGACCACGGTGATGACGGCGTCCAGCATGAAGTTCGCGCCGACATCGTCATCGATGAAAAAGGTTTGTGCCACGGGGCCCGGGTTGGCCAGTCCGGTGGTTTCGATCACGACGCGGTCGAAATTGAGTGTGCCGGCGGCGCGCTTTTGCGCCAGTGAAGACAAGGCCTCGATCAAGTCACCGCGTACCGTGCAGCAGATGCAGCCATTGTTCATCTCGATGATCTGTTCGTCGGCATCCTGGACCAGGATTTCATTGTCGATGTTTTCTTCGCCGAACTCGTTTTCGATCACGGCGATCTTGTGGCCGTGGTCTTCCTGCAGGATGCGGTTCAACAGGGTCGATTTGCCGGCACCGAGGAAGCCGGTCAGGATGGTGGTGGGGATCAGGGACATGGCTGCTGCTTTCCGTCTAACAGATAGGGCGACTATATAAGGCTATTGTTACAAATTCCAAGCGCTGAAGTGCGTGCGGGGGCGTCAAAAGCTTCATTTCATTGTCTTTTGGTAATTTTCACGCAGTTTCAATGGATTTGAGCCTACTTTTCCACTTTCCTGGCGCGCGGATGTGCTGCGTCATAGACCTGGGCCAGGCGCTGGAAGTCGAGCGAGGTATACACCTGGGTTGAGGCAATCGAGGCATGGCCCAGCATTTCCTGGACGGCACGCAAGTCTCCCGACGATTGCAGCACGTGCGAGGCAAAGGAATGGCGCAGCACGTGCGGGTGCACCGAGGTTGGAATGTCCAGCGCGAGCGCATGCGCTTTCAGGCGTATCTGCACCACGCGCGGCGACATGCGGGTGCCGCGTTCGGAGAGAAACAGCGGATGCGGGTCGGTCTTGACCAGCGTTGCGCGCACGGCCAGCCAGGCTTGCAGAGCGGCCAGTGCGGCAGAACCGACCGGCACACTGCGCCGCTTGTTGCCTTTGCCTGTGACATGGACTTCATGCGCATCGAGGTCTAGCCAGCCGGCAGATTCGTGCCGGCCTTCCTTGGCATAGTGCGCGTCAAGGCCGGTCAATTCAGAAACGCGCAAGCCGCTCGAATAGAGCAGTTCGAACATCGCGCGGTTGCATAGCGCAAGTGAGCTGTCGGCGGCGCGCGCGCCGGGCGTCTGTTCCACCAGGCGGACCGCATCGTCGGCCGACAGCGCCTTGGGCAGGGGCTTGTCGCGCCTGGGTGCCTTGACGCCTTCCACGGGATTCGACTTCAGCTCTGTATCCGATTCGGCCAGCCATTCGAAGAAGCCGCGCCATGATGAAAGCTTGCGGGCAATCGAACGCGCATTCAATCCGCCGGCGTGCAATTGCGCAGTAAATTTGCGTACATGGAAGTGCGATAGCGCGGCCCAGCCGCGTTCACCAAGCGGCGCCTCGCTCATGTCGAGCAATTGCACCAGGTCGCGCCCGTAGTTGACGACGGTGTGCTTTGATAGCTGGCGCTGCGTGCGCAGGTTTTCCAGATAGCCGTCGACCTGCAGGCGTCGAGCGGCTTTGCCCACGAACTTATCCCAACAGACAGGTGACGGCCGCGCTGGCGGTCTCGCCTATCTTGGAGAGGAAATCGGTTGCCATGTCTTCCGAGAAGCGCGACAGCTCGGGGGAGCCGAGTATCAGCAGGCCGAAGGCTTCAGGGGCTTCTTCCTGGCGCAGGGGCAGCATGGCGAGCGACTTGATTTCCGGCGCTTCTTCAAGCCAGGAAGCGGCTTCGAAGTCGTCATTCTTGCCGCAGAACGGCGTGGACAGGCCCGAGGCGAAGATGCGCGCATCGACCGAAACCGGTGCGGCAAACCAGGTATGGGCGAATTCGTCAGCCACACCCCACAGACGTAGCGTGGCATAAGGCACGTTGAAGATCGATTGCAGGCCGTTGATCAAGACATGCGGCAGGTCGACGTCGTTGCGCGCCAGCAGCAGCGAGCGTGCCCAGGACTGGAACTTGCTAGTGATGGCGTCGTTGTCCTGCGCCACACGGATCAGGTCCGACATGCGCATTTCCAGTGCCTTGATCTTTTCGCGCAAGACTTCCATCTGGCGCTCCTGCAGCGAGACGGTGCGCCCGGCCAGAGGGCTGGTCAGCTTGATGCGCGAGAGCAGTTCGGCATGTTCTTCGAAAAAATGCGGGTGGTCCGACAGGTATTGGGCGATGGCGTGGGAGTCCATGGGTGGTGTCTTGTAGTTTGAGGAGTTCAGCCGATGTCGCCGATGTTGATTTCGCCTTCGAACACGCTTACCGCAGGGCCGGTCATGATCACCGGCGCGTTGCCGCCCGCCCAGTTGATGACGAGTTCGCCGCCGCGTGCCGATACCTTGACGGGCGAGTCGAGCAAGCCGCGCCGTATGCCGGCCACGGCTGCGGCACAGGAACCCGTGCCGCAAGCGAGGGTTTCTCCCGCACCGCGCTCGAACACGCGCAGGCGGATATGGTGCCGGTCCACGATCTGCATGAAGCCGGCATTGACGCGGCGCGGGAAGCGCGGGTGGTGCTCGATCAAGGGGCCGGTGGCGGCCACCGGCGCCGTATCGACGTCGGCCACTACCTGTACTGCATGCGGGTTGCCCATCGAGACAGTCGAGACCCAGACGGTCTTGCCGTCGATGTCGAGCGGCCACAAGGTGTCGGCGCCTTCGGGCTTGCCCTGCAGGCCGGCGGCATTGAATGGCACGTCGGCGCTATCGAGGACGGGCGCACCCATGTCGACGCTGACCCTGCCGTCGTCTTCCAGGCGCGGTTCAATGATGCCCGACATGGTTTCTACGCGGATGGCGCGCTTGCCGGTCAAGCCCTTGTCGGTGACGAACTTGACGAAGGCGCGCGAACCGTTGCCGCATTGCTCGACTTCGCCGCCATCGGCATTGAAGATGCGGTAGCGGAAATCCACGCCCGGCGTCTCGGCTTTCTCGATCAGCAGCATCTGGTCGGCACCGACGCCGAAGCGGCGGTCGCCCAGGTGCCTCCATTGGGCGGGAGTAAAGGCGATGTGCTGGTTGACGCCGTCGATCACGACGAAATCATTGCCGGCGCCATGCATTTTGGTGAATTTCAGCTTCATCCGGGGATTATAGCTGGCGCCTTGCCTATTCGCTATTGGCGGGGCGGTTTTCTGTAAAAGCCCGGCTCGCCTTCAGGGCGGGTCTTGAAGCGCTTGTGGGCCCAGAAATATTCGGCCGGGGCTTCCATGACGCGTTGTTCAATCACCGCATTCATGTGCCGTGTGGCCGCCGTGACGTCGGGGCCCGGGTAATCTTCCCAGGGCTTGTAGAAGCGCACGGTCCAGCCCTGGTAATTGGGTTTGTAGGTGGCAATCACCATGACCACCTTTGCGCCGGTGACGCCGGCCAGGCGGGCGGGGGCCGTCAGCGTGGCGGCAGGAATGCCGAAGAAGGGGACGAATTCGGCATCCTTGCGGCCGAAATCCATGTCGGGCAGCATGAAAAACGGCAAACCTTCACGCATTGCTCGGATTACCGGCTTGATGCCATCGGCGCGCGAAAACAGCTTGACCGGTAAAAAGCGGCTGCGCCCCTTCAGCAAGGCCTGGTCAAACACCTTGTTTTTCTGGCGCGTGTACATCGAGCAGGAAGGAATCTTGAGCTTCAGCACAATGGACACGCCCGCCACGTCGAGGCAGACGAAATGCGGGCACAGCATGATGGTCGGGCCATCGGTCAGGACCGTCAGCGGCATCTCCGATTCGATTTCGATCAGGCGCGACAGCCTTTCGCGCGACCCCCACCACAGCACACCGCGTTCGAGGATGCTGCGTGCATAAGCCTGGAAATGCTGCCGTGCCAGCGCCTCGCGTTCGGTTTCGGACAGTTGCGGCATGCACAGGCCGAGATTGATCAAGGCGATGCGGCGGCGCGAACGCAGCAGCACGAACAACAAGGCCCCGGTGGCTTCGCCGATGCGACCCAGGATCGGCAGCGGCAGCCAGTGCAGCAGCCACATGAAGGCAAGAACCAGTCTCATGCTGCCGACTCCTCCGGGCGGGGCGCAGCGCCTGCCGGCTTCTTGTAGCGGTTATAGCTCCAGAAATATTGTGCCGGGCAAATCGCGATCAGGCGTTCCATTTCGCGGTTGATTGCGGCAGCCTGCTGTTCCGGCGTGCCTTCCAGGGTTTCCTCGAACGGCACGAAGCGCAGTTTGAAGCCGCGGCCCCAGGGCAGGCGTTCGGCGTAGGAGAGCAGCATGCGTGCGCCCGTCATTTGCTGCATCTTGGCCGGCAACGTCATGGTATAGGCGGCCTTGCCGTAAAAATTGGCCCACACGCCTTCGCCTTCCTGCGGCACCTGGTCGGGCAACAGGCCGATGGCGCGGCCGCTTTTCAGTGTCTTCAATAAGGTGCGTACGCCGGACAGATTGGCCGGCGCCAGCAGCAGTTTGCCGCGCCCACGGGCGGTTTCCATCAAGGGGCGCAGGAAGTCCTTGCGCGGCGGGCGGTACAGGGCTGTCAGCGAAATCCGTTGTGAAATCGCCATGGCCAGGATTTCGAAGCAACCGAGGTGCGGCGTCAGGAACAGGATGCTCTGGCCGGCGGCCAGCGTTTCTTCGACGATTTCCCAGTTTTCCATCTGCGCCTTGGCCAGCACACGGTCAATCGGCGCGCACCAGACGAAGGGGAGTTCCAGTGCCCCTTTGCCCGCTTCCGCCACGGCCGCGGCAAGCTGGTCGCCATGACCTGCAAGTTGCAGGTTTTCCCGGATGCGTTTGCGGTAGCCGCCTGACGCCAGATAGACCAGCCAGCCCAGCACGATCCCGGCCGCGTGCATCAGGGGCAGTGGGAAGACGGACAGCAGGCGAAACAAAAGAAGCAACATTTATTAACAAAATGATTTCACTATTTTGCCGATTTTCAGCAAGTGGCGTAAAATACCACGGACTTTCCGCCGAGTTAACAGACAACTTGCGAGGCGGCCTACAAATTTCGCTAAAGCGTCGCAGGCTCAATATGCCGGCCGCGACATGGTCAAACAATATAGGAGCTTGCAATCATGACTCATGAATACCTTTTTACCTCGGAATCCGTCTCCGAAGGCCACCCCGACAAAGTCGCGGACCAGATTTCCGACTCCATCCTCGACGCCATCCTTGAGCAAGACCCGAAGGCGCGTGTCGCCGCGGAAACGCTGTGTAACACTGGCCTGGTCGTACTGGCTGGTGAAATCACCACCACGGCCAACGTCGACTATATCCACGTAGCGCGCGACACCATCAAGCGCATCGGTTACGACAATGCCGACTTCGGCATCGACTACAAGAGCTGCGCCGTGCTGGTCGCCTATGACAAGCAATCGCCCGACATCGCCCAGGGCGTCGACGAAGGCAAGGGCCTCGACCTTGACCAGGGCGCCGGCGACCAGGGCTTGATGTTCGGTTACGCCTGCGACGAAACCCCGGAACTGATGCCCGCTGCCATCTATTATGCGCACCGCATCGTTGAACGCCAATCGCAATTGCGCAAGGACGGCCGCCTGCCCTGGCTGCGTCCGGACGCCAAGTCGCAAGTCACACTGCGTTACGTCGACGGCCAGCCGTCCTCTATCGACACCATTGTGCTCTCGACCCAGCATGCGCCCGAGATGAGCCACAAGGATATCGAAGAAGCGGCCATCGAGAGCATCATCAAGCCGGCCGTGCCTGCAGAATGGCTCAAGAATACGCGTTACCTGGTCAACCCGACCGGGCGCTTCGTCATCGGCGGCCCGCAAGGCGACTGCGGCCTGACCGGACGCAAGATCATCGTCGATACCTACGGCGGCGCCTGCCCGCACGGCGGCGGCGCCTTCTCCGGCAAGGACCCGTCCAAGGTTGACCGTTCGGCCGCTTATGCCTGCCGCTATGTGGCAAAGAATATCGTTGCTGCCGGACTGGCGCGTCAGTGCCAGATCCAGGTCAGCTATGCCATTGGCGTGGCCAAGCCGATCAACATCACGGTCTACACCGAAGGCACGGGCAAGATTTCGGACGAGAAGATCGCAGAACTGGTGTCGCGCCACTTTGACCTGCGTCCCAAGGGTATCGTCCAGATGCTCGACCTGTTGCGCCCGATCTACAGGAAGTCGGCTGCTTATGGCCACTTTGGTCGCGACGAACCGGAATTCTCCTGGGAACGCACCGACAAGGCCGCCGCCTTGCGTGCCGACGCAGGACTGTAATTCGACGAGGAAAACGGTGTTGAGGGTTGATTTCCGGCGGCTTTTCGTCGCTGCCGGGTTGACCCTTTGCACTGCGATGGCGGCTGCCGATGACGGCGCCGCCTGGTGCAAACAGGTTGGCGCGCGCCTGCCGGGCGTGTCGGCAAATGCTTGCAGCAAAATCGGTTTGCAACCCGGTGGCGGCAAATCCTCTCGCGGCCAGCCCATCATGGTGCGGCACTTCGCCGCCGCCCCGACCCATCCCCGCCCGATACGCGTTCTGCTCATCGGTGGCATCCATGGCGACGAATTGACTGCTTCGGCCATCGTGTTCCAATGGATGCAGTGGATGGATAGCGCCCCCGCTCGTGACTTTGACTGGAGTGTGGCGCCTGCCGTCAATCCGGATGGCTTGTTTGCAGCGAAGCCGCAGCGTGTCAATGCGCACGGCGTAGACCTCAACCGCAACTTTCCCACGCCCGACTGGCAAAAAGACGCACCGAGCTACTGGATCAAGACAACGAAAAGCGATCCGCGCCGTTTTCCCGGCAAGAACCCGCTCTCGGAGCCGGAGACACGCTGGATCAACGACGAGATCGCGCGCTTCCAGCCGCAAGTGATCATCTCGGTTCATGCTCCGTTCGGCGTGCTTGATTTCGACGGCCCTGCGCCGACGCCGCATCGTTTTGGCCGGCTGATTTTCAATCCGGTTGGCGTCTATCCCGGCTCGCTGGGCAATTACAGTGGCGTACACAAGAACGTGCCGGTCATCACCATCGAGTTGCCGAACGCGCAAACCATGCCGCCACCGGCCGAGATGAACCGTATCTGGGTCGACATGCTGGGCTGGATACAACACAATGTGGCGCAAGGCCGACAATTGCCGGCCCAGGCCGCCGCCTCGATACCCGAGACGCTGGTGCATGCTGCGCAAAATGCGCCAGATTCTGCCAATCGATAGTCAGGGATTGCGCCATGTTCAAATGGGTGGGCAGGATTGTTGCAGGCCGTAAAGACAAGCTTACGGTGCTTGCCGGAGACGCGGCAAATCCCGCGCCGCAGCCTGGTCCCGATGCTGCGGCTGAGCTCAAACAGCAGGGTGACCGTCATCTCGATGCGGCAGCCTGGCAAGATGCGGCGACCTGCTATGAACAAGCGCTCGCCCTGAATCCGCAATTTGCGGCGGCACACGGTAATCTCGGCTTCGCGCTGATGCAAATGCGCCGGTTTGATGGTGATGGCGGCGCAGGCCGGCACCTGCAAGCCGCGCTTGAGATCGACCCAGGCTTGTTCAATGCCCAATACATGCTCGGGAGTATGTTGCATCGGCGTGGCGACCTTGCCGGCGCCGTTGGGCACTTCCGGCGCGCCATCGCAATCAAGCCCGATTTTGCCGAAGCCTGGCATTACCTGGGCGATTTGCTGATAGAGCAGAACGACCGAATCGCGGCGTTCGGCGCTTACAGCCGCGCGTTCGAATTGAACCCCGGGTCCACCGAAACCTTGACCAATATGGCCGGCATGATGGCGCAGGACGGCAACCGTCACGGTGCCATCGAACAATACCGCCGCGTACTTGCACTCGATCCACATAGCGTGGGCGCGCGCCTGGCACTGGTACATGAATTGCAGCAGACCTGCCAATGGGAGGGGATCGAACAGGAAATTGCGCTCGTCAGGCAGGACGTAACGCAAGTAGCGGCCAAAGTGGAAAACCGTGATTCGCCGTTTTCTTTCCTTGCACTTCCCGGCAGCACGGAAGCGGAGCAAAGACGCTGCGCAGAGAAATGGGCATTTGCGCTCTACCAGCCGCAATACCAGGCGCGGCAAACGCTCGACTTCGACTTCCGTTTTGCCAACAAGGCCAAGCCGCACATCGCTTACCTGTCGGCCGATTTTCACGACCACGCCACGGCGCGGCTGATGATCGAAGTGTTCGAGCAACACGACCGCGAACGGTTTACCTTTACTGCCTATTCCTACGGCCCGCAGGACCGGAGCGCAATGACTGCGCGTTTGAAAAATGCGTTCGATCGCTTCATTGATATTCGCGACGAATCGGTGCTCGAATCGGCGAAAAGGATTCATGCCGACGGTGTTGATATCCTGGTCGACCTGAAAGGCTACACGGGCGACAGCCGCAGCGCGATCCTGGCTCTTGGGCCGGCGCCGATACAGGTTAACTACCTCGGCTATCCCGGCACCATGGGGGCCGACTTCGTCGATTACCTGATTGCCGACCGCTTCGTCATCCCCGAAACAAGCCGGCGGCATTACCGGGAAGAGATTGTTTATCTGCCCGATACCTACCAGCCCACCGACAGCAGCCGGCCGGTGGCGCCGGCGCCCAGCCGCGCCTCGCTTGGGCTGCCTGAAGATGCACTCGTGTTTTGCTGCTTCAACCAGCTCTACAAGATCACGCCGGAAATCTTTGACATCTGGTGCCGCCTGCTGCGTGAAGTCGACCGCAGCGTGTTCTGGCTGATCGGCAGCGACCCGGCCACAGAAGCGCATCTGCGCAGCGAAGCCGAAAGACGTGGCGTGGCAGCTGCACGCATCGTATTCGCGCCACGCACCACGCCGGAAGACCACCTGGCGCGCCAGCAATGCGCCGACCTGTTCCTCGATACCGTTCCCTATAACGCGCACACGACCTGCAGCGACGCCTTGTGGATGGGCTTGCCTGTCGTTGCCTGGGCCGGCGAGACCTTTTCTGCGCGCGTGGCTGGCAGTTTGTTGCGCGCGCTGGGCGTGCCTGAACTGGTGACCGATGGTGCGGAGTCTTACCATGCCCTGGCACTGGAGCTGGCGCAGGACGAAGCAAGGCGCAATTCGCTGCGGCAGAAAATCCTCGCGTTGCGCCCGCACGCGGCCCTGTTCGACAGCTTGCGTTTTACCCGCAATATCGAACATGCCTATTCACGGATGCTGGAAAAGCAGGAGGCCAGGAAGGAGCGGATACGCATCGTCATCATTGCGCCGGACGGCTATGCGCACAGCCGCGCGTTCGACGAATTTGCCGAGACGCTGATGCTGGGATTGCGCGCATTGGGCAAAGATGCCGACATTGCGAAAAACAGTTTCGACCGGCATGGCTTGAACATCGTGCTCGGCGCCAATCTGCTGACTGCCGAGACGGCAGTCTTGTTGCCGCGCCGTGCCATCATCTACAACCTCGAGCAGATTTATGCCGGATCGCCCTGGGTTACGCTGACCATGCGCGACCTGTTCGCCAGGCATGAGGTGTGGGATTACAGCCGGCGCAATGTTGCGGCGATTCAAGCCCTGGTGCCGGGTGCGAGGGCCCAATTCGTTGCGGTCGGCAGCATGCCGCAGATGCGCCGCATCGATGCTGCTGCAGAGCAGGATATCGACGTCCTGTTCTATGGCTCGATCAACGACAGGCGGCGCCGCATACTGGATGAGTTGATCAGGCTGGGCGTCAATGTGAAAGCCGTGTTCGGCGTCTACGGCAGTGAGCGGGATGAATTGATCGCGCGCGCGAAGCTGGTTTTGAACATGCGCCTGTACGACTCGGATATTTTCGAAATCGTCCGGGCTTCCTACCTGCTGGCAAACGGCAAGGTGGTAGTTTCCGAATGCAATGTGCAAACCGACATCGAGGATGACATGCGCGCTGCCATTGCTGGAGCACCCTATGACGAACTGGTTGCCACCTGCCTTGCACTGCTTGAAAAACCGCAGGTGCGCAGCGAACTGGCCGAACGCGCCCTGGCAGTCATGGCGGCGCGCAACCAGGCTGACATTCTCGGAGCGGTACTGAGCGGGCAGGTTAGCTGAACAGGGATGTCAGCTTCTGCAACACCCCACCCTGCGTCTTCCCAATTCCCAGCGCCTTGGCGGCTGAGCGCGCGGCCTTTTCCCAATCCGGCTGGCTCATGGTTTTTCCTGCCTGTGCATCGCATTTCCTGGCCAATTCGTCAGCAATACGCGCCATCACACTGGCCCAATCATGCAAGGCTGGCTGGCTGAAGATGCGTAGCGTGGGGTACCACGGCGAATCTTCCCGCTCCGTCATCCAGCGCCATTCGCTTTCGAAACGGTTCAATAGCCAAACCGGCTTGCCTAGTGCGCCGGCCAGATGAACCACCGAGGTGTCGACACTGATGACCAGGTCGAGCGTGCTGACCAAGGCGGCCGTGTCGAACAGGTCGTTGCAGGCATCCATGAAATTCAGGATGCGCCATTTGCTACCTTCGAGTTGATTCGCGGCCTCGTCCTTTTGCAGGCTGACGAACTGCACGCCAGGAAGATCGAGAAAGGGGGCGAAACTATCGAGCGTTACGCTACGCAGTTTGTCCTTGGACTGCGTCTTGTTCCCGGCCCAGACAAGGCCGACCTTGATGCCGTCGAAGCGGCGCAGTTGCTCACGCCATTTTCTGCTTTTATCTTCCGCGATTTGCAGATACGGCACATTTGCCGGAATCGACTCCATGGTCGTGCCGAACAGGTAGGGCAAGCTCATGATGGAGCATTGCAGGTCATACACGTCGGGCGAGACGTGATATTGCGAATCGACCACCTGGCTGCTCAAGGTGAGCATGATTTTCACCAGTGCCGGTTGCGTATAGACAATCACCGACCCGGCGCCTTTACTGGCCAGCAAGGGCAGGTAGCGCGCCATCATGATGTTGTCGCCCAGGCCTTGTTCGCACCAGACCAGCAAGGTCTTGCCCTGCAAGTCTTCTCCCTGCCAGCGCGGTTTGGCGGCAAACTTTTCCATATTGGGGAGTATCCCCATGCCTGTGAGCAGTTCCCGGCTCGGGAAGTTGAAACGCTTTTCGTTCAAGGCCAGGCCCGCCTTGTAGTCGCCCAGCAGCAACTGGGTCCAGGCGATGGTGCATTGGGAATACGACAGGGAGGGATCGATGGCCAGCGCCCGGCGCGCATAGCTGATGGCTTCCTTGAAGCGATTCACGCCGCGATAGGCTTCCGCCAGCAAGGCAAAGATGCCGACATTCCTGGGCTGGATTTTCAGTGCAGCTTCGTAGTAATCGATTGCCTCGCCCGGGTTGCCCTGGTCGAGCAGGGCATTGCCCATTCCCTGATACACCTCAATCGTCTTCTCGCCCATGGCAAGCGCCTGTCGAAAGCACACCAATGCCTCCGTATAGTTCGCTCGCACATGCAGAAAACGCCCTTTGCGCCATTGCAATTCGGCCGGGCCAGGCTTCAGGGCAAGGAAGCGGCTTTCATAGGTCGACGCGTTTTCATCCTTGCCCTGCAAAAGCTGCAATTGCCACATGGCAAACAGGGCGTCACGATGCCGCGGGTCGCGTTTCAGTATTTGCTGGTAAAGGGTTTCGGCTTCCGGCAGGTCACCGGCACGCAAGCGAATCGATGCGTTTTGGGCCACGATCTCGAGGCTGGTGTTATTTGGCGTTTTCATCGTCGGCTATTTTACGGGAAGGGTGTTGGAATGCCGGCTTTCTCATGGTTGTGTCGAAACGTCTCTTTACAGGTGCTTTCCAGGCGCTTTTGATGACGAATACGGGTGGATGGAGTATAATTTTGCTTTCCAAGGAGCGTTGCACCACGGCAAACATTTGCTGTGCCAGGCTTGGAATCTTCACCCGCAACGGCGCTCACGTGTCTTTTTTCTCATACAGGAAAGGAGGGCGTGATGAACGCCGCAGTCATGAATACCCCCGCAAATAAAGATTTTCACGTAGCAGACCTGAGCCTGGCCGATTGGGGCCGCAAGGAAATCCGCATCGCCGAAACCGAAATGCCCGGCCTGATGGCCATCCGCGAAGAATTCGCCGCATCGCAACCCCTGAAGGGCGCGCTGATCACCGGTTCCTTGCACATGACGATCCAGACCGCCGTGCTGATCCAGACGCTCGAAGCGCTCGGTGCCAAGGTGCGCTGGGCCTCGTGCAACATCTATTCGACGCAAGACCACGCCGCTGCCGCGATTGCCGCCAGCGGCACGCCGGTGTTCGCCGTCAAGGGCGAAACGCTCGACGAATACTGGGAATACACCCATCGCATTTTCGAATGGCCCAACGGCGAATATTCGAACATGATTTTGGACGATGGCGGCGACGCCACCTTGCTGCTGCACCTGGGCACGCGTGCCGAGAAGGATGCATCCGTCCTGGCCAACCCCGGTTCGGAAGAAGAAGTCTGCCTGTTCAACTCGATCAAGAAACGCCTCGAAACACAACCCGGCTGGTATTCCACACGCCTGTCCAAGATCCTGGGCGTGACTGAAGAAACCACCACCGGTGTGCACCGCCTGTACCAGATGCACAAGGAAGGCAAGCTGGCCTTCCCGGCGATCAACGTCAACGACTCCGTCACCAAGTCCAAGTTCGACAACCTGTATGGCTGCCGTGAATCGCTGGTCGACGGCATCAAGCGCGCCACCGACGTCATGATCGCCGGCAAGATCGCAGTCATCGCCGGCTATGGCGACGTGGGCAAGGGTTCGGCCCAGGCCATGCGCGCCTTGTCGGCACAAGTCTGGGTCACCGAAATCGACCCGATTTGCGCACTGCAGGCTGCCATGGAAGGCTACCGCGTCGTGACCATGGATTACGCTGCAGAACATGGTGACATCTTCGTCACCTGCACCGGCAACTACCACGTCATCACGCACGACCACATGCGCAAGATGAAGGACCAGGCCATCGTCTGCAACATCGGCCACTTCGACAATGAAATCGACGTCGCCGCGCTGAAGCAATACGAATGGGAAAACATCAAGCCCCAGGTCGACCATGTGATTTTCCCCGATGGCCGCCGCATCATCCTGCTGGCTGAAGGCCGCCTGGTCAATCTCGGCTGCGGCACAGGCCATCCGTCCTACGTGATGAGCTCGTCCTTCGCCAACCAGACAATTGCACAGATCGAACTGTTCCAGCACACCGCCAAGTACCCTGTCGGCGTGTACACGCTGCCCAAGCACCTCGATGAAAAGGTTGCTCGGTTGCAGTTGAAGAAACTCAATGCCCAGTTGACCGAACTGCGGCCTGACCAAGCGGCTTACATCGGCGTCTCCACAAGCGGACCCTACAAGCCCGACCACTACCGTTATTGATCTAGCGGAAGGTGCGGTGCGCCCATCGACAGCGCGCCGCGCATGACAACCAGGAAAAATGCGGGAGAAGCGCATGCGTTTGTTGCTGACATGGATCATCAACGCGGCGGCATTGTTCGCCGTGCCTTACCTGACGAATTCGGTGCACGTCGACAGTTTCACGACGGCGCTGGTGGCAGCCTTGGTGCTGGGCCTGGTCAATACCCTGATCCGGCCCATCTTGCTGCTGCTGACACTGCCCGTGACGGTGCTCACGCTGGGCCTGTTCATTTTCGTCGTCAATGGCTTGATGTTCTGGCTGGTGGCCGATTTCATCAAGGGATTTTCTGTCGCAAGCTTCGGCTCGGCCATCATCGGCGCACTGCTCTACAGCATCATTTCCTGGGCCCTTTCGACCTTACTCATAGAGAAGTAAATGGCTCAATCTCCCAACCATGCCGAACGCAACTTCAGCATGGAATTCTTTCCACCCAAGACGCCCGAGGGTGTGGACAAGTTGCGCGCTGCGCGTGCCAAGCTGGCCGAACTGCATCCCAAATATTTTTCGGTGACCTTCGGTGCCGGCGGTTCGACGCAAAAAGGCACGCTCGAAACCATCCAGGAAATCCACGGTGAAGGCCATGAAGCGGCACCGCACCTGTCCTGCATGGGCACCTCGCGCGAAACCCTGCGTGAAATCCTGGCGCAGTACAAATCGCACGGCATCAAGCGTATTGTGGCCTTGCGTGGCGACATGCCCAGCGGCTTCGGCTTTTCCGGTGAATTCCGCTATGCCAGCGAACTGGTGGAATTCATCCGTGCCGAAACCGGCGACTGGTTCCACGTCGAAGTGGCGGCCTATCCGGAAATGCATCCGCAGGCCCGGTCGCCGCAGGACGATCTGCAGAATTTCGCGCGCAAGATGAAGGCCGGCGCCGATTCTGCCATCACGCAATACTTCTACAATGCCGACGCCTATTTCAGTTTCGTCGACGAAGCGAAAAAGCTCGGCGTGGAAGCGCCCATCGTGGCGGGCATCATGCCGATCACGAACTATTCGCAATTGACGCGGTTTTCCGACATGTGCGGTACAGAAATCCCGCGCTGGGTGCGCATCAAGCTGGCCAGCTACGGCGACGACAGCGCGTCCATCCGCGCCTTCGGGCTCGACGTGGTGACGGCATTGTGCGAGCGCTTGCTGGCGCAGGGCGTGCCGGGCTTGCATTTCTACACCTTGAACCAGGCGGCCGCAACGACCGAGATTTGCAAGCGCTTGGGAGCCTAGCTAGAAAATCTGTTCTTCAGTCAGCACGGCATCCAGTGCGATGTCGTGCGCATCGCCTTCGAACTCCACCAGCGTGCATTGGTAAGCCACGCCGATGGCCAGAGGCCTTGGTTGGCGCGCCAGGGTCCGGTCATAGAATCCACCGCCATAGCCCAGGCGCAGACGCGCCCGGTTGAAGCCTACGCAGGGGATCAGCAAGGCATCCGGCGTTACGAGCCGATGCGGCGATTGCGGCACCGGCACCTTCATTGCCCCTTCTTCCAGGGCATCGTCCGGTTTCCAGGCTGCGAAAGCGAGCGGCATGTCGCGCCCGGTGACAATGGGCAGGGCCAGCGGCACGCCGCGCCTTGCCAGCTCGGCAAAAGCATCTTGCAAATCGGGTTCGCCCCGTATCGGCCAATAGACACCAAGGCAGGCCACAGGATGCCGCTCGCACCACTCTATCAGGCGCTGCCCCAATGCCCGATCGTGTTGCGCGCGTTGTTCCGGTGTCAAAGCTTGCCGTTGCTGTAGCAGCACACGGCGCAATTCCTGTTTCATCGATGTCGCTAAGAAGAATGCTTGATGCTATTCTACAGGCTGATTTTTGGAGCCAGGTTGCGTTGTGGTGAATAAGCTGAATCGGATGATTGTTGTGGCCGCTGCGACCCTCGTTGCTGCGTTCTGTGTTGCCCAGCCTGCATGGGCCAAAAAAAGTGCCGTTCCGGCCATGAGCGACGACGACGCCTTCCTGGCCATGCGCGATGCTGCGCGCGCCGGCGATGAAGACAAGGCCGACAAGCTCTCCGAGCGCTTGCAATCGTACGAAATTCCTGCCTACGTCGACTATTACCGGCTCAAATCGCATCTGTCCTATGCCTCGCCCGACGAGGTCAAGTCTTTCCTGGCGCGCTATGACGGCAGCGCCATCGCCGACCGCCTGCGCAACGACTGGCTGCTTGTCCTGGGCTATAACGGCGACTGGAAGAATTTCGACGAGCAATATCCTCAATTTGTATTGAACGATGACCGGCAGGTGAAATGCTATGCCCTGCTTTCGCGCGAGTTGAAGGGTGAAAAGGTCGTCCAGGAAGCGCGCGCGCTGTTCACCGCACCCAAGGAATATGGCGATGGCTGTACGGTATTGATCCGCACCTTGTACCAGGCTGGCCAATTCTCTGCCGACGAATTGCAGGCGCAGATACGCCTTGCCGCACAAACGGCGCCGGCATCCATGGTGCAGCGCCTGGCCGTTGCGGGTGATCTGTCCGACTCGACCTATTCTGCGGCGCTTGATCATGCGGCCAACGTGATCGCGCATGGCCCTGGCGCCGGGAACCATGCGGTTTTCCTGGTCGCACTCGGGCGCGCAGCCAAGGCCGACCCGTCCAATGCTGCTTCGGCCTTGAGCCGTTACGCTACACAACTCTCAAAAGACGAGCAGGCAATCGGCTGGGGCGAGATCGCTTATGAAGCCTCGTTCAAACTCTCGCCCGACGCCATCGACTATTGGCGCCGCGCCGGCAACGCACAACTGACTTATGCCGAATACCCCTGGCGCATCCGCATGGCATTGCGCGCCGGCGACTGGAAGATGGTCGAAAGCGGCATTCTCGCCATGCCCGAGAAATTGCGCAGCGAACCGGCCTGGGTCTATTGGTATGGCCGCGCCCTGCAGCAGCAGGGGCGCAATGACGAGGCGACCGCGCAATTCCAGTCAATCTCGGCGCAAACCAATTTCTACGGCCAGCTCGCGCTTGAAGAATTGGGAAGCATGATTGCCGTGCCGCCGCGCCCGCAGGCGCCCACGCCCGATGAAATCCAGGCCATGGGGCAGAACCAGGGCTTCCGTCGTGCGCTGAAATTCTATGACTTGAACATGCGGCTGGAAGGTAACCGCGAATGGAATTGGGAAGTGCGCAAGATGAGCGAGCGGCAATTGTTTGCCGCCGCAGAATACGCGCGCCAAAGCAATGTGCTCGACCGCATGATCAGCACCTCCGAACGCACGCGTATCGAAATGGATTTCAGCGAACGCTTCCCCGCCCCCTTTGAAGATCTGATGCATCCTGCTGCGGCGTCGCTGAGTCTCGATGAAGCCTGGATCTATGGCTTGATCCGCCAGGAATCGCGATTTGTCATGAATGCGCGTTCCAACGTCGGTGCACAAGGCTTGATGCAAGTCATGCCAGCCACGGCCAAGTTCATTGCGCACCGGATAGGCCTGGAAGGCTACACCCCCTCGCAAGCGAGCGAGATGGGCACCAACATCATCCTGGGTACGAATTATCTAGCCATCATCTACAACAATCTCGACAACTCGCAAGTGCTGGCCACTGCAGCCTACAATGCCGGCCCCGGTCGGCCGATGGCATGGCGCGCCAACCTCGCCAACCCGATCGAAGGCGCGATCTTTGCCGAATCGATTCCATTCAACGAAACGCGAGACTACGTCAAGAACGTGTTGTCCAACGCGACCTATTACGCCGCCTTGTTCCAGGACAGGCCGCAGTCATTGAAGGCCAGGCTGGGCATGGTGCAGCCTAAAGGCTACACGCCAAGCGACATCCCTTAGAGGCTGTTGCGAAATTACCGTGGCGGTGTTGCCGCTCCTTGCCGTACACTGGTACTGTCTTCGTCGCGGCGCCTAGCCACACTAATTTCGCAACAGCCTCTTAGCGATCAGCTCGAACAGGTTACAGCAATGCAAAATACAGAACTCGACCCTATCCTTTCCCAAGTCCTGGGCGACCCGGCCAAGTCGGTGATGAAGCTCGTGATCGGCAACAAGCGCTATTCCTCGTGGTCGATGCGGCCCTGGCTGGTCATGGCAGCGTTTCATTTGCCGTTCGAGGAAATCAAGGTCAAGCTGCGCCAGCCCGACTCTTCCAGCCGCATCGCCGAATACTCGCTCTCGGGCCGCCTGCCGGTATTGATCGACGGTGAAATTACAGTCTGGGATTCGCTGGCCATCTGTGAATACCTGGCCGAGCAATTTCCGGAAAAGGCCATGTGGCCTGAAAACGTGATGCAGCGTGCGATGGCGCGCAGCATGTGTGCCGAAATGCATTCCGGCTTTGCCGACCTGCGCAATGCCATGTGGATGAATATCGATGCGCGCTTTCCCGCCAAGGGGCGCACGCCCGGTGCGCAGGCCGATATCGGTCGCATCAGCGAACTGTGGGAAGAATGCCTGGCCATGTCCGGTCCGCACGGCTACCTGTTCGGCGACTTCTCGATTGCCGATGCCTATTTCGCTCCGGTGGTAATGCGCTTCATCACCTATGACGTGTCACTCGCCCCCATGCTGCAAGCTTATGTGGAGCGCGTGGCAGCGCACCCGGCTGTGGCGCGCTGGATCAAGGAAGCACGGGCGGAACCTGACCGTATCGAAGCGCTCGACACCTACCCCGATTGAGATGAAAACCTATGCAGTAGGCGGCGCAGTGCGCGACGGCTTGCTCGGCTTGCCGGTGCAGGATCGCGATTATGTAGTGGTCGGCGCCACGCCGGACGACATGATTGCTGCCGGCTATATGCCGGTGGGCAAGGACTTCCCGGTTTTTCTCCATCCCGAGACGCACGAGGAATATGCGCTCGCACGCACCGAGCGCAAGACCGCGCCGGGCTACAAGGGTTTCGTGTTCCATACTGATGCGGCAGTCACGCTGGAAGAAGACTTGATCCGGCGCGACCTGACCATCAATGCGATGGCACGCGGGGAAGATGGCAGCGTGATCGACCCGTTTAATGGCCAGGCTGACTTGCGTGCGCGCATCTTCCGCCATGTGTCGCAAGCCTTCGCCGAAGACCCTGTGCGCATCCTGCGCGTGGCACGCTTCGCGGCACGCTTTGGCGACTTCACCGTGGCGCCTGAGACCAATCAACTGATGCGCAACATGGTCGCAGCCGGCGAAGTTGATGCGCTCGTTGCAGAACGCGTCTGGCAAGAGATTTCGCGCGGCCTGATGGAAGCGCAGCCTTCGCGCATGTTCGCTGTGCTGAGGGATTGCGGTGCGCTTTTGCGCCTGTTGCCGGAATTGGAGGGCGAGCTGCTGCGGCGCGCCATGGCCGCGGTCGATCATTGCGCCGGCGCAGACTCTAACCTGCCGCAACGCTTCGCCATCGTGATGCGCGACCTCGCGACTGACAAGGTCGATGCGATCTGCGCGCGCCTGAAGATACCGGGCGATTGCCGCGACCTGGCCGTCATGGCCGCGCGCGAGCAAGACAAATTCATCCACGCAGCAGACATGACGCCCGAAGAGCTGGTGTGCCTGCTGGAGCGTTGCGACGTGTTTCGCAAGCCGCAACGTTTTGTCGAGATGCTGCAGGCCGTGAGCTGCGATTGCGAAGCTGACACCGCGTTAACGTCGAACGTGGAACGCTTGAAGGCCGCGATGGCTGCAGCACTATCGGTCAATGCCGGGCAGGTGGCGCAGGCGCATGCCGGGGCGCCGCAGGGGATTGCACAGGCGGTACATGCGGCGCGTGTGGATGCCGTTGCACGGCAGTTATGATTACTCGCGCGTATCGTCCGCAATCCAGTTGATTTCCCAAGTCTTTCCGCCATCAGCAGAAAACGCCTGCTCGAAGTGGGCATGGTCCTTGTCAACCGGCGTAATGACGAAGCGCGTCGAAATCATGGCGGCCGTCGCGCGCTGTTTCGGCTTGGGCCAAGGAGCAAAACAGGGCAGCCGGCAGGCCGCAAACCAGCACAGGCAGGCGCATCGTCATGAGGGCTCCAGGAAGTGGAATAGCGCCATGCTGAACCCGATCGGGAAGCGAAGACAAATGAATTCGCTTCCCGATCAGGCGAATGGCGTTCAGTCGCGCTTGAAACGCCACAGTGCCAGTGTGCCGAACAAGACCGTGAAGCCCAGAAGCACGCCCATCGGCGGTAGCGCAGCGTCGAAAGGCAGCCCACGCCAGGTCATGGCGTCGAGCCCGTCGATGGCCCAGCGCGTCGGCACGATCAGCGTTAGCGATTGCAGCCATTGCGGAAACAGGAAGGCCGGCACCCATGCGCCGCCCAGCATGACCATGATCAACGTGGCGAAGACGGCAAGGCCGCGCGCGGCTTCCGGCGTCTTGCCGAATGCGGCAATCAAGAGGCCGAAGGCCGATGTCATCAGTGCAAAGCACAGCAGGATACCGAAGAAGCCCGGCACGCTGCCGTCTATGTGTACGCCGAACGCCAGCATGGCCACGCCGAAGATGAAGCACTGCAGGCAAAACGCGATGATGGCGCAAGACAGGGCGCGCGCCGTGATGATGGTCGAGACCGTAATCGGCGCGGCCAGCAGGCGGTTCCATACGCCGAGCTTTTGCGCCAGCAGGATACTGATGCCGGCATCGATGGCCATGAACAGGATGAATTGCACGCTCATGCCGCCGAATGAATGAGCATAGCCGTTATAGCGCGACGGGCCGGAAGTCAGCGCCTCTTCCGAGGTTGTGAAGGGCATGGAAAGCCCGGCCTTGACCGGGCTCTTTTCGCGGGCGGCCGGGTCGGCATTCATTTTGCCCTGGAATTGCTTCAGGCTTTGCAGGAAGTCGCGCAGCTCCGCATTGCCGGGGTCGTTGGGCAATTGTTCCAGGCGGGCCAGGCTCTTGTCGATCATCTTCGTACCGCCCGAGCCGGAAAATACTTCGCTGCTGACGGTTTGCATCACCTCTTGCGTCAGCAAGCCCTTGACCATGGCCAGCACCATGTTTTGCGAAGGGTCGTAATAGATCTTGATTTCGGGCTTGGCCTGCGGGCCGAACATGGCGCTACTGGCTGCTTCGCCGAAGCCGGCAGGAATCACGATGGCGGCGTTGAGCTTGCCTTTCTTCACCAATTCCTGCGCCTGCTCCTGCGGCATTTCCGTGACTTGCAGGGTCTTGTCTGCCTTCAGGCCGTCTGCAATCTTCTTGCTGACGGCATTGTCGTCCTGCACCGTCAGCGCCACGCTGACCTTGATCGGGTCGGCAGCGCCCGAGCCGCCGAACAGGTAGCCGAAGAAGGCGCCCAGCAGCACAGGCATGAGCAGGTTCATCATCCATGCGCGCCGGTCGGAACGGTACAGGATCAGGTCTTTGCGGACCAGGGCCCAGAGTGCAGTCATGTTTGTATCTCCTCAATCTCTCAGGCTGCGGCCCGTCAGTGTCAGGAATATGTCTTCCAGCCGCGTCTTGGCGGTGGCGAATTGCAGGGGCTTGCAGCCTTGCCCCACCAGCCAGTGAATCACATTGGCCGCTGCGGCGCCGTCTTCCAGCAAGACCTTGAGTGTCAATTCATCGGCAGCAGGCACGTCGATACCGGTCACGCCGGGCAGCTCGCGCAGGCCGTCGAGCACGGCAAGTTGCGCCGACTCGCACAGGGTGACGGTCAGGGCTGCCTGTGCCGGCAAGCGCTTGTGCAAGGCTTCCGGGCTTTCATTGGCCAACAGTTTGCCGTGGTCGATGATGACGATGTGATCGGCCAGCCGTTCGACTTCTTCCATGTAGTGGCTGGTATAGATCAGCGAGCGGCCCAGGCGTTTTTGCGCCTCCAGCGTATCGAAGATGGCATTGCGGCTTTGCGGGTCGACACCGACGGTGGGTTCATCGAGAATCAGCAATTGCGGGTCGTGCAGCAGTGCCGCCGCAATGTTCAGGCGCCGTTTCATGCCGCCGGAAAAGGTGTTGGGCTTGTCGTCGGCGCGCTCGGCGAGGTTGACCAGCTCCAGCACTTCATGGCAACGCTTTTTCAGCGCCGCGCCCGACAGGCCGTAAAGCGCGCCGAACAGCTTAAGGTTTTCCGTGGCCGACATCTCTTCGATCAGGGCCAGGTCTTGTGGTACCAGCCCGATCTTTTGCTTGACGTTCGATGCACCTGCCGCCAGTTGCTGCCCATCGATCAGTATTTGCCCCGCGTCGGGTTGCAGCAGGCCGCAGATCATGCCCACCGTGGTCGACTTGCCGGCGCCGTTGGGCCCGATCAAGCCGAGGGTCTGCCCGGCTTCGAGCTGGAAATTGATGCCGTCGACGGCCTTGCGTCCGGCATAGGCTTTGCTCAAATCGACGGCTTGCAGCAGTGGCGCCATGAAATCTCCCTGAATTGAGGCAAGTATGGACGATATGACAAGTGCCGATACTACTTCTTTTATGGATGGCAGGAAACTAGGGCTTACGGTAATCGCGTTGTGTTTTCACCATGCGACGCGCGGTCAACAAGGCTGCACCAGGAGCGTTATTGATGGGCAAGGAAGTGTTGTTATTCGCACGGTTTGTGTTAACGAACCGTTAATTATTAGAGCAATTTCCCTAGCACGCCAGGAATTCATGGCCTACAATGAATTTGTGCGATGCACAACAGGCCTTGCCTGGATTGGAGAAATTTGTGGATTCGAAAGATGTCATGCCCGATATGTTGACTGCGCCCGTGGGCCCGGTTGAACCGTCCGACCGCCCGGCGATACGCGTCAAGGCGGTGCCCGAACGCGACCGGCGCCGCCTGCTGATGCATTTCCTTGCACTGGGTGAAAGCGACCGCCTGCTACGCTTCGGTTCCATCCTGCCGGACGAGTTGATTACACGCTACGTGCAGCATCTCGACTTCAACCGCGATACGGTGTTCGGCGTCTACGACGACAAGCTGCACCTGGTCGGTGTGGGCCATCTGGCTTTCACGCCGATGGAAAGCCTGCCGCGCGGCCAGCAAGGCGAGCGTGCGGCCGAATTCGGCGTCTCGGTGTCCGAATCGGCGCGTGGCATGGGCGTGGGTTCCAGGTTGTTCGAGCGCGCCGCCATGCATTGCCGCAATGCGGAAATCGATACGCTTTACATGCATTGCCTGTCTTCTAACCGTGTGATGATGCACATCGCAAAAAAGGCCGGCATGGCGATCCAGCGCGACCGCGGCGAAGCCGATGCCTATCTCAAGCTGCCACCTGCGAGCCCGAGCACGGTGTTGCGTGAAGCGGTGGAGGAGCAGGTTGCCAGCCTGGACTACACAATGAAAGCGCAAGCGCGCGCCGCCAAGAAGCTGCTGGGCACCCTGCCGGGCTTCAAAAGCTGAAGCCCGGCGACCGGCATCCTGCCTGTAGCCGCACCACGGAGCAGGGTTTTCGCCCCTTGCCGTTGCAATGAATTAACTTTTATGAAACCATGTCGGCTTTATAAGTGTTAAGGCAGGGAGGCCTACATGAGCAACGGTGTTGCAAAAATCGCGGTAACGGTCGCCGCAGCGGCAATTGGTTTTGCTGCTGCCCAGTATGGCTGGCACAAATATCAGGATCATCTCGTCACGCAAGGCGTGAACGACAAGCTTGATCAATTGAAGTCGGAAGCTGCCAGGGACAATCCGAATGCACCCACTTCCACGGCAATGCAGCAAGCGGCATTGCGTGACGCGACCAATGCGGTCAATAACGCCAAGGACGATGACTCCAAACGCGCCACCGCTGCGAGCACCTTTTTCGGCTTTTATCTGATCAATGCCCGCAGCCGCCCGGAATTCTGCAAGGAGCAGGGCGTTGACATCCAGGCCTTCACAGGACCCTTCGACAGCCATCACGCCAAATTGCGCGAAGCTTCGCTGCCCATCATGGCGGCGACCGGTTACGACGAAGACAAGCTCTACAACATGCTGAAGCCGCAATTGCGCTCTATGCTGGAGCAGGACATGAAAGACATCGCCACGTCGGCCCATACCGATGCCAAGGGCGCATGCCAACTCCTGGCAGACAGGGGGGCGGACGTGGCCGACAAGCTGCAATTCGACAAGATGCAGCCTGCGGTTTATCAGGTCCTGATTCCTGGCGGCTGATTTCCTTCGCTTCAGCCCGGCGGCAGCGGCAGCGCGGTGGTGTCTTTCACGCGCTGCAAGGCAAAGCTCGATTTCACGTCGAGCACCGCCGGGTGGCGCAATAGTGTCTCCATCATGAAGCGCGAAAAGTGCTCCATGTCTTCCACGTGTACGCGTAGCAGGTAGTCCATCTCCCCCGTCATGGCATAGCAGGCCACGACTTCGGGCCAATTTTCCACGGAAGCAGCGAAGTCGGCGCGCGGCGACGGCGAGGTATTGCGCGCACTGCCCGGCGGCAGGATGTCGCTGTGCTTTTCCATGCGCACGTTCACATAGGCCAGCAAGCCCAGGCCGATCTTTTCCGGCGCCAGCAAGGCCACATATTGGCGGATCACGCCGCTTTCTTCCAATTGGCGGATGCGGCGCAGGCAGGGGGAGGGCGACAGGTTGACCCGGTCGGCCACTTCCTGGTTGGTCAGGCGTCCATCCTGTTGCAGGATGGCAAGGATCTTGCGATCGGTTTTGTCCAGCGTAATGGTCGCCATGATTGACCCTATAGTTGTTAATATGCGCAATATTATTGCGCAGTTTTTGCCTCCCGTCACAGAAATTGATATTTTCTGCCGAGCCATGCAGCCTATACTGTGTTGAACTTTACTATGGAGGCAGGCATGGAATTTCAACCTTGGGACAACCCGATGGGGACCGACGGATTTGAGTTTATCGAGTACGCGGCGCCGGACCCAGCTGCCCTGGGCGCCCTGTTCGAACAGATGGGTTTTACCGCCATTGCGCGTCATCGCCACAAGGACGTGACCTTGTATCGCCAGGGTGAAATCAACTTCATCATCAATGCCGAGCCTGATTCGTTTGCCCAGCGCTTTGCGCGCCAGCACGGTCCCTCCATCTGCGCCATCGCCTTCCGCGTCAACGACGCCGCCTATGCCTACAAGCGCGCCCTCGAACTTGGCGCCTGGGGCTTCGACAACAAGACCGGCCCGATGGAATTGAACATCCCCGCCATCAAGGGCATCGGTGATTCGCTGATCTACTTCGTCGACCGCTGGCATGGCAAGTCCGGCCTCGAAGGCGGCGCCATCGGCAACATCAGCATCTATGACGTGGACTTCGTTGCCATCCCTGGCGCGAAAGCCAATCCGGTCGGCTACGGCCTGACCTATATCGACCACCTGACGCATAACGTGCACCGTGGCCGCATGAAGGAATGGGCCGACTTCTATGAAAGCCTGTTCAACTTCCGCGAAATCCGCTACTTCGATATCGAAGGCAAGCATACCGGCCTGAAGTCCAAGGCCATGACCTCGCCCTGCGGCAAGATCCGTATTCCCATCAATGAATCCTCGGACGACAAGTCGCAGATCGCCGAATACCTCGACCTGTACCATGGCGAAGGTATCCAGCACATCGCGCTCGGTTCCGACGACATCTACACCAGCATCGAAGGCATGAAGAAGGCCGAAGTCGCGTTCCAGGACACGATCGAAACCTATTACGACCTGGTTGACCGCCGCCTGCCCGGCCATGGCGAACGCCTGGAAGACCTGCGCCGCCTGCGTATCCTGCTCGACGGCACCAGTACTGCCAACAAGCGCGAACTGTTGCTGCAAATCTTCACGCAGACCGTTATCGGCCCGATCTTCTTCGAAATCATCCAGCGCAAGGGTGACCAGGGCTTTGGTGAAGGCAACTTCCGCGCCCTGTTCGAATCGATCGAGCTCGACCAGATCCGCCGCGGTGTGTTGAAAGACGAAACCGCTGCAGCGAGCTGAAGGTATGAACGCGTTCGACACGGCAGTCAGCCACGACGAGTTTTTCAAGACGCTCGCCGAGAAGTCTGACGGCGGCAAGCTGCGCGGCGATTACAGCCGCGCCGACGCGCAATACGTGGTGCAGCAAGACATGTCGCTGTACACGCCGGAGCAGCAGGAGTTGTGGCGCCGGCTGTATCAGCGGCAAGCGAAGCTGTTGCCCGGCCGCGCCTGCGACCTGTTCATGGATAGCCTGGCGGCACTCGATGCATCGTCGGAAATCCCGAACTTCGACAAGACTTCCGAGGCTCTGGAAAAAGCCACCGGCTGGCGCCTGGTCGCCGTGCCTGGCCTGGTGCCGGACCAGACCTTTTTCGAGCACCTGGCGGCGCGCCGCTTCCCCGTCACGGTGTGGCTGCGCGAACCGCACGAGTTCGATTACATCGTCGAGCCCGACGTGTTCCATGACTTCTTCGGCCACGTTCCGCTGTTGTTCAATCCCATCGTGGCGGATTATCTGCAGCAATACGGGCAGGGCGGCTTGAAGGCTCTGAAGCTGGGTGGCTTGAAGAACCTGGCGCGCCTGTATTGGTACAGCATCGAGTTCGGCCTGATCGAAAGCCCGCAAGGCTTGCGCGTCTATGGCGCCGGCATCCTGTCTTCAGGCGGCGAGATTGAATACTGCCTGACGAGCAAGAACCCGCGCCGCATCGGCTTCAATGCCGAGCGGGTGATGCGCACGCAGTACAAGATCGATTCGTTCCAGGAAACCTACTTCGTCATCCGCGACTTCCAGCAATTGTTCGATGAAACGGCGCCTGACTTCACGCCGGTTTATGAGCGCCTGTGCAAGCTCGACGACTACCCGGCCAATACATTGTTAGCCGGCGAAACCGATCTGGGAAGCAATTAGAACCTGTTTTCGATCTTACTGCGCGACCCGGATTTGCCACCAACCAGTGCTCAAAATCCTTATGTACTTAAGTACATTCCGGTTTTTCCGCGCTGGTGCGGGGGGCGCCTAGCCGCAACTGCGGGCCGCTCGCTACAGATCGTAAACAGGTTCTTAAAAGAAGAATAAAAAGGCGGATTCCGCAAGGAAGCGGAATCCGCAACTGGCACTGAGGTATAACCAGGGAATGACCCCAAGGAGTCCATGCGAATCCTCCGTGCGGTGACACCGCGCGTTACGATTTTCAGGGAATCCTTTGTCGAACCTCCAATCCGGCGCATCCACCACGGGGCCGGTTTGGCTGCTCTGATTCGACCATCTCATTAAACGCCTGCATACAGGGAATGAGAAAGAGTTTTACTCCTTGTTACACGTGCTTGCACTTCCGCAAAGCATGGCTTGGGGCAATAGCCGCAAGGTGTAAAATAGAGCACTATCGCAAGCGTTCTGCCCACAAGGTGGAACGTGATCGCGGCGGCAATACGAAGCATTGCACCAACGCACCAAAGACACAATTTTTGGAGACTGAATGAACGCACCACTAACTTCCGGACAGCGCGTGCTGCTGGAAAATACTTCTCTCGACGACAAATACACGCTCGAGACCGGCCATGCCTTCATGACCGGCACCCAGGCGATGATTCGTCTCCCAATGATGCAGCGCCAGCGCGACCTGGCCGCCGGTTTGAATACCACCGGTTACGTCACCGGCTATCGCGGCTCGCCCCTGGGCGGCGTCGACCAGACCGCGATGAAGGCACGCAAGTACCTCGAAGCGAAACACGTCAAGTTCCACCCCGGCATGAACGAAGACCTGGCTGCCACCACCGTGTGGGGCACGCAGCAGGTCAACCTGTTCCCGGGTGCGAAGTATGACGGCGTGTTCGGCATGTGGTACGGCAAGGGCCCGGGCGTGGACCGCTGCGGCGACGTGTTCAAGCATGCCAACATGGCCGGCACTTCGCGCCACGGCGGCGTGCTGGTGATGGCCGGCGACGACCATGCGGCCAAGTCTTCCACCACGGCGCACCAGAGCGAACACATCCTGAAGGCCTGCGGCATTCCGGTGCTTTATCCGTCTTCGGTGCAGGAATATCTGGATTACGGTTTGCATGGCTGGGCCATGAGCCGCTACACCGGCCTGTGGGTCTCGATGAAGTGCGTCACCGACCTGGTTGAATCGGGCGCTTCGGTTGACCTTGACCCGAACCGCGTGCAAATCGTCCTGCCGACCGATTTCCAATTGCCGCCCTCCGGCCTGAACATCCGCCTGCCCGATACCGTGCTGGACCAGGAAGCGCGCATGAACCATTTCAAATGGTATGCGGCACTGGCCTATGCACGTGCCAACAAGCTCAACAAGATCATCTGGGACAGCCCGAACGCGCGCATCGGCATCGTCACCGCCGGCAAGTCTTACCTCGACACGCGCCAGGCGCTGGCCGACCTCGGCATCGATGAAAACGTGGCGCGCGACATCGGCATCCGCCTCTACAAGATCGGCATGACCTGGCCGCTCGAATCGGAAGGCGTGCATGAATTTGCGCGCGGCCTCGACGAAATCCTGGTGGTGGAAGAAAAGCGCCAGATCCTCGAATATCAATTGAAAGAAGAGCTGTACAACTGGGATGAAGCCAAGCGCCCACGCGTGGTCGGCAAGTTCGACGAAACCGGCGAATGGAGCGGCAAGCCCGGCTCAGGCCTTGGCGAATGGCTGCTGCCGGCGACGTATGAATTGAACCCGGCGCAGATTGCGCGCGCCATCGCGTCGCGCATTACCAAGTACTTTGCCGGCCATCCCGTTGAGCAGCGCATCAAGGAACGCGTGGCTTACCTCGAAGCCAAGGAAGCCGTGCTGAAGGTTGCCACCAAGGCCAATTCACCGGATATGCAAAAGGACCGCGTGCCGCACTTCTGCTCCGGCTGCCCGCACAACACCTCGACCAAGGTACCCGAAGGCAGCCGAGCGCTGGCCGGCATCGGTTGCCACTACATGGTCTTGTGGATGGACCGTGAAACCTCGACCTTCACCCACATGGGTGCCGAAGGCACGACCTGGATCGGCGCCGCGCCGTTCACGGAAGAACAGCACGTCTTCACCAATCTTGGTGACGGCACCTACTTCCACTCGGGTCTCCTGGCGATCCGCGCTTCCGTCGCAGGCAAGGTCAACATGACCTACAAGATCCTGTACAACGATGCCGTCGCCATGACCGGCGGCCAGCAGGTCGATGGCCCGCTCGACCCGGCCATGATTTCGCGCCAGATCGCCGCCGAAGGCGTCAACCCCATCATCGTCGTGACCGACGAACCGGACAAATACCCGGAAGACACCAATTGGGCGCCCGGCGTGACGATCCGCCACCGCAGCGAACTCGACGCCGTGCAGCGCGAACTGCGCGAAGTCAAGGGCATCTCGGCCATGATCTATGACCAGACCTGCGCCTCGGAAAAGCGCCGCCGCCGCAAGAAGGGCGAATACCCCGACCCGGCCAAGCGCGCCGTCATCAACGAAGCCGTGTGCGAAGGCTGCGGCGATTGTGGCGTGGCGTCGAACTGCCTCTCGGTCGAACCGCTGGAAACCGAACTGGGCCGCAAGCGCCAGATCAACCAGTCTTCGTGCAACAAGGACTTTTCCTGCGTCAACGGCTTCTGCCCGAGCTTTGTCACCGTTGAAGGCGGCAAGCTCAAGAAACCCAAGAAAGCAGCCGCCAAAACGGCAGATGCGCCCGAGACGGCCCTGCCGCAGCCGGTGCTGCCGGCAATCGACGAACCCTATGGCGTGGTTGTGACCGGTATCGGCGGCACGGGCGTGGTCACGGTCGGCCAGATCCTGGCCATGGCGGCCCACCTTGAAGGCAAGGGCTGCGCCGTGCTCGATATGACCGGGCTTGCGCAAAAGGGCGGGGCGGTGACGTCGCACGTGCGCCTGGCCAACCGCCGGGAAGACATTTTCTCGACGCGCGTCGGCACCGGCGCCGCCGACCTCGTGATCGGTTGCGACCTGATCGTCACGGCCAGCCGCGACACGCTCTCGCGCATGGGTGAAGGCCGCACGCATGCGGCAGTCAATTCGACAGGTTCGCCTACCGCTGCGTTCGTGCGCAACGCCGACTGGCAATACCCGGGCGAGAGCGCCGAGCGCGACGTACGTGCCGCCTGCGGCAGCGCCAACGTCGACATGTTCGACGCCGGCACCATTGCCACCGCCCTGATGGGCGACTCCATTGCGACCAACATGTTCATGCTCGGGTACGCCTGGCAAAAGGGTTGGGTGCCGTTGTCGGAAGCAGCCATCATGAAAGCCGTCGAATTGAACGGTGTGTCGATCGACTTCAACAAGGGCTCCTTCAACTGGGGCCGCATGGCGGCGCATGACATGGCTGCGGTGGAAAAGGCTGCGCGCAGCAATTCGACGGTTGCGCAAGTGATCGAATTCAAGCGCACGCCTTCGCTGGACGACGTGGTATCGAAGCGCGTATCGCTCTTGACCGCTTACCAGGATGCCGGCTATGCCGCGCAATACAAGCAACTGGTCGACCAGGTGCGCGAAGCGGAAGGCAAACTCGGCGATGCAGCCAAGAGCATGAAGCTGAGCGAAGCCGTGGCACGCTACTACTACAAGCTGATGGCCTACAAGGACGAGTACGAAGTGGCGCGCCTGCACAGCGACCCGGCTTTCAAGGCCAAGATCGATGGCATGTTCGAAGGTGACTACAAGGTCAAATTCCACCTTGCGCCGCCGCTGCTGGCCAAGCGCGATGCCAAGGGCCATCTGATCAAGCAGGAATTCGGCCCATGGATGATGCGCGCCTTCGGCGTGCTCGCCAAGTTCAAGTCCCTGCGTGGCGGTGCGCTCGACATCTTCGGCTACACTGCCGAGCGCAAGATGGAACGCGCACTGATCGTCGAATACCGCGGCCGCATCCAGGCCTTGTTGTCGAAACTGACGGCGGAAAACCTGTCGAAAGCCCTGGCCATCGCCTCGATCCCGGAAGACATCCGCGGGTATGGCCACGTCAAGGAGCGTCATTTGGCGGCTGCCAAGCAGAAGGAAGCGCGTCTGCTGGCCGAGTTCGATGCTGCGCCTGTCGAGAGCAAGCAGGTGGCTTGATCGTGCTTGTTTGATGCATGAAAGCAAAAGGCCTCTCGAGGGCCTTTTGCTTTTTCGTGGGCTTGCAATGCGTCGCGGATTGGCGCAAAATTGTATCGCAATTGCAATGCAGAAGGACATATGATGAAAACCGCTACATTCCCACCCTTACGCGTCAATCCGGAATTACGCAAAGCTGCTGAAGAGATGCTTGAGGAAGGCGAAACACTGTCGAGCTTCGTTGAGCAATCGATACGGGATAGTGTCGCGCGTCGTCAATTGCGACAGGAATTTGTCGCGCGCGGTTTGCGTTCCGCGGATGCCGCTCGCCGTAGCAGCTCGTATGTCAGTGCGGACGCCGTTGTGGGTCGCCTGGAACAGATGCTGGCATCGGCGAAAGCGAAAGCAGCCAAGTGACGTTCCAGGTTCGTTTCACAAAAGATGCCGAAGATGACCTCGTCAGGCTTTACGACTTCATCTTGGTCAGGAACGAAGAAAACTGGACGCTAGCGGAACGGGCACTCGAGGCAATAAGAAATGCAATCCAAAGCCTTGCGCTTTCGCCGTTCAGTTATCGAAAAGCGATGCAGGGAAATCCATTTCTGCGTGAATTGGTGATTCCATTCGGTGCATCCGGATACGTAGCGCTGTTTGAAATTGACGATGACACAACCGTAACCATCCTGGCCGTGCGGCATCAACTGGAAGACGACTATCATTAAGTCGCGATTGCCGTTTTCAACCCAGCGTCAGAATGTCATTGGCATGCCGCAGCCGCTGCGATAGTAAGGCCGCGATATTGCGATACAGGATGGCAGCAATCGCCGGCACCCGCGCCATCTTGTCGCCATCGATGCGCAGCAACTTGCAATGCGCGAGTGCCTTGACCGAAGCTGAGCGCGCACGCGCCTCGATCAGCGACATCTCGCCGAAGCATTCGCCGGGCCCCAGTTCACCGATCACTTTCTGTATGCCCTGTGAGCGCTTGGCAATGCGCAAGCGGCCCGAGAGGATGATGAACATGAACTCGCCGCGTTCGCCTTCGACGATAGGGGAATCGCCTTCGTTGAATTCGACCAGTTCGGCTTCTTCGAGCAGCATCAACAGTTCGGTTTCATTGAGCCCGCGAAACAGGTTCAGCCTGAGCAGAAGCTGGCGTGTCTCGGGCAGGCAATGGACCGACATAATGAGGCTCTTAGCCTTGCGTGGCCTTGTATTGCTGGTAGCCGCGTGCGCGCAGGCTGCAGGCGGGGCAGGTGCCGCAGCCATAGCCCCAGTCGTGCAGGGCGCCGCGTTCGCCGAGATAGCAGGTATGCGTGTCTTGCCGGATCAGGTCGACCAGCGCGGCGCCGCCAAGCTCGTGCGCCAATTCCCAGGTCTCTGATTTGTCGATCCACATCAGCGGCGTTTCCACCTTCAGGCGCGTCTGCATGCCGAGGTTGAGTGCCACCTGCAGCGCCTTCATGGTGTCGTCGCGGCAATCGGGGTAACCGGAAAAATCGGTCTCGCACATGCCGCCCACCAGCACGTCGAGCCCGCGGCGGTAAGCCACCGTGGCGGCCACGGTCATGAACATCAGGTTGCGGCCCGGCACGAAGGTATTGGGCAAGCCGTTTTCCTGCATGGCGATTTCCACGTCCTGCGTCAAGGCGGTATCGGAAATCTTGCCGATCAGCGAGAGATCGATCATGTGATCTTCGCCCAGTTTTGCCTGCCATTCAGGGGAAAGTGCCCGGGTCTTTTGCAGCAGTGCAGGACGCACGGTCAACTCGATCGCATGGCGCTGGCCGTAGTCGAAACCGATGGTTTCCACGTGATCGTAGCGTGCCAGCGCCCAGGCGAGGCAGGTCGTGGAATCCTGCCCACCGGAAAACAGCACCAGGGCCTTGCTCTTTGCGTTCATCGGCTTCCCCTTATTTGCCGTGGTTGACGGCCGTGATGCTTTGTTCGACGAAGTCACCGTTCGGGTCGGTATAGCGCAGGCGCACCGGATACCATTCCAGCGAAGGCGCCAACCAGATATCGACCTTCTGGCCCTTGCGGTCAGGCGGCGGTTCCTTGGTCACGTGCAGGGCGCTGAAGTTGCCCATGGCGGTGCGCACGTCTTCCATCTTGTCGACATGGAAGGTCCAGGGCTCGGCATCATGCTGGCCCGCGACAAAGAACACCCATTCGGTGTTTTCCTTGGCATGGCTATGGGCGCTGCGCGCCACGGCGATCAATTCCCAGATCGCGCTGGTGCGGTCCTGCTCTCCGCCCAGCAGCGGATAGGTATTGGCACCGGAAGAAAAACTGATGTTCTTGCTGTCGCGATGGAAGGTCGTGGTGGTCGGGTCCTTGCGAAAGCGCTTCTCGGCGAAGACGGACGGCGCGAGGCCATAGTCGTCAATCGCGCCATCGCTTTTCGAATCGAGGATCTTGCCGAACAGCGCGGCGCGCGTTTCTGCCTCGATATGATAGGTATTGCCCGAGGCATTCCACTTGAGCACGCCTTCGCCGTTCAATTGCAGGCCGCTTTGTTCGGCGCGGATTGCGTAATCGAGTTCGGCGGACGGGGGGAGGCTGAATTTGTGCTTCTCTGCCGGATGCTCGCCTTCATCTGCCGCTGCAGCCAGCATGAAGCCGGACAACAGGAGCGCCAGCATGGTTTTTGAAACTGAAACTGTCATTGGGGAATTCCGTTTTGTTGATGCCGACAAACTTTCAACGCGCGACCTGGTCAGGCAGTGCACGCATGGAAGTCATCGTCATTTCGTAATAGTCACCGCTTTTTTCGGTCTGGCGGATTTTGACCGGGTACCACTGGTCTTGTGGTGCCAGCCAGATGTCGATCTTTCTGTCATAGCTGCCGGTGCGTGGAATGCGCACGACGTGCCAAGCCTGCATCTTGTTGTGGTCAATTTCGATCTCTTCCTGACCGGTGACAAGGATACTCCAGATGTCGGCATCGCGTGTTCCGGCCACCAGCAAGTCGATCTGCGCACCGGGGACGAACTTGTCGCGGTCGCCGCGGCCGATGGCGGCTAATTCCCAGACCACGCTGCTGGTGTCTTGCTCGCCGCCCTTGATCGGGTAGGACAGTGTTGAAGCCGAGAAGCTGATGTTGTTGCGCTCGTCGCGGTTGAAATGGGTCGCTGTCTCGGAGCGGCGGATGCGTTTTTCGCTGTAGAGCACGGGGGCAATGCCATAGCTGTCGAAGCCGCCCTCGCTGGTAAATTTCAGCAGGGAGAAAAACAGTACGTCGGCTTCGCCCGTTACTTGATATTTGTTGCCCTGGTTTTGCCAGGTGATGCTGCTGCTGCCGTAGCTCGGGTTGCCGCCATTGGCGGGTACCTGGGCCAGGTTGTATTTCAATTCAGCCGAGGGCGGGAACTCGACCTTGTAATGCACGGGGGCACTCTTGTCTTCGGGCTGGTCCGTGGGCTTGTCGGCAGGGGCCGCGGCGGTATCCTGGTCCATGGGTGGCGAGGTAGTGCCGCCAGCGCCCGGTGCGTCCGCCGGGGCTGGCGCTGCAGGCGGCGGGGCCGTGCCATCCTCCGAGGTTGACGCCAATGCCGGCTCTGGTGCCGCAGGCGCCGGTGCATGTTGCTGAGGCCGCGGCTTCGGTTTGGGTTTGAACGGCTTGTGCTCCGGCGCAGGTTCCGGCACCGGCGGGGTGGGCGGCGGCAATTGCACCTCGGCAATCGCCGGCGCCGCCTGATCCTGCACAGGCAAGACCTGGATATGATTGCCTGCCCAATCGATGGCGAGCACGTGCAATAATACGACCGCGATCAAAATGATCGATATGCGGCGCAGTGCGAGCTTGATCTTGCTGGAAGAAAAGCGGGAAGACATGGCAGTAGTGTAAACCGTGATCGTTTGATCCGCGCTGCGCGACATGATTCGATACAATGTTTCGGACAGGAAAGCCCCATCGATTTTCCGGAGACCGGCATGAGCAATTCGCAAAACCAAGGCATACCCGGCATGGATGCCATGAACGACACACTCGATTTCGTCAAAAACCTCTGGGGTGGCATGGGCAACCTGGGCATGTCGGGCATGAAAATCCCCGGCATGATCATGCCCACGCTTTCGGTTGAGGAAATCAACAAGCAGATCGCCGACCTGAAGACCGTCGAATCCTGGCTCACGCTCAACATGAACATGTTGCGCAGTACGATACAGGCCCTGGAAGTGCAAAGCGCCACCATTTCGACCCTGCAGGCGATGGGAGATTCCCTTTCTGCCGCCGTCAAGCCGGCGCCCCAGGCCACAGCCAAGCCGGAGGCCGCTGCCAGGGCGCCTGAGCCGAAGCCCGAGCCTGAACCTGAGCCTGAAGTGGAAGAGCCGGCTGCAGCCGAGCCCAAGGCCAAGGCGCAGCCAGATACGGCGCCCATGCCCAATCCGGCCATGTGGTGGAACATGCTGCAAGACCAGTTCAAGCAGGCTGTGGGCAACGCCATGGCGGGCGAACCGGCGGCCCCGGCCAAGCCTGTGGCTGAAAAGCCCGCCAAAGCGGTGTCGAAAGCCAAACCCAAGGCGGCTGGCAAAACAGTGGCCAAGCCTGGACCCAAGACAGCACCCAAGACCCCGGTCCGGCCCGCCAAGGCGCGTGGCCCGAGGGTGGTCAAGGCGCCCAAGGGCGCTTGAAACCGAATTGTCACGCTTAGGGTATATATTGGTATATCATGCGGGCCGGTGGTATGGTGCGGTGCGGAAAGTTACTGATTTCCATGCTCCGGTGGCATTCTTGGTAAAATAGAGAGCTTTCTCTACTTTTTCTTAATTTACTTTCAAGGTTGGCGTATGCTGTATCCGGAATTGTTCAAATCGTTGGAGCAGGTGCGCTGGAACATGGAAAGCGATATTCCATGGGACAAGTTCGACGCCTCCAAGCTGACCGACGAGCAGGCACAGACGATACGCATGAATGCGATCACTGAATGGTCCGCCTTGCCAGCGACTGAAATGTTCCTGCGCGATAACCGCGGCGACAGCGATTTCTGCGCCTTCATGTCGGTCTGGTTTTTCGAAGAGCAGAAGCATTCGCTGGTGTTGATGGAATACCTGCGCCGCTTCCGCCCGGACCTGGTGCCGACCGAGGAAGAATTGCACAATGTGCGCTTCGAGTTCGACCCCGCGCCGCCGCTCGAAACCCTGATGCTGCACTTCTGCGGCGAAATCCGTTTGAACCACTGGTATCGTTGTGCCTCCGACTGGCACACCGAACCGGTCATCAAGCAGATCTACAAGATCATCAGCCAGGATGAAGCGCGCCACGGCGGCGCCTACCTGCGCTACATGAAGAAGGCGCTGGTCGAAGTGGGCGACAGTGCACGCGCTGCGTTTGCCAAGATCGGCGTGCTGATGGCGTCGGCGCGCCGCACCGAAAAGCCGCTGCACCCGACCAACCTCCACGTCAACCAGTCGCTGTTCCCCAATGACACGGTGCAATCGCGCCTGCCGGACCCGGAATGGCTGGAGCGCTGGCTTGATGGCCAGATCAAGTTCGACCTTGAGTGGGAAAAGAAAGTGATCGACCGTATCCTGCACAACATGTCGCTGCTGTTCGATCGCACGTTTGAAACGGTGCAGGAATTGAACCGCTACCGCAAGGAAGTCGTCAACCGCCTCGCGCCGAAACTGGCCTGATGTAGCGTACGCAGCATGCTGTCAACAAAAGCCGCAATCGTGTATTGCGGCTTTTTTATTGGAATGTAGCGATGTCCGACTTCGAACGAAAACTCTGCACCCGCGCCGAACTTGCAGCACGCGTAGCGCAATTGCCCAAGCCCGTGGTGTTGACCAATGGCGTGTTCGACCTGCTGCATCGTGGCCATGTGACCTATCTGGCGCAGGCGCGCGCGCTGGGTGCGTCGCTGGTGGTGGCCGTCAATACCGACGCCTCGGTCAAGCGCCTGGGCAAGGGGGATGACCGTCCCTTGAATGAATGTGCCGACCGCATGGCGGTGCTGGCGGCGCTTGAGGCAGTCAGCCTGGTAGTGGCGTTCGATGAAGATACTGCGCTGGAAACCGTGCAGGTGGCGAAGCCCGAAATCTACGTCAAGGGCGGTGACTATGACATGCAAGCCATCCCCGAAGGACAAGCCGTAGCCGCTTACGGCGGACGCGCCGTTGCCATCGACTTCATCCACGACCGTTCGACCACCAAGCTTCTGAACAAGGCGCGCAGCAAGGACTGAGCACCGGTTGGCGTGCTTCAGTTGCCGTCCACCACCGCCTCGACGTCGATCTTCCCGGCTTTTTCAAAACGCAGGCTGAGCGGAATTTTCTGGCCCGCCTTGAGCGGCTGCTTCAGGCCGACCAGCATGATGTGATAGCCCTCATTGGCTGCCATGGCAACCTTGGCCGCCGGCTTCAAATCGATTTGCCCGACTTCACGCATGCGCATGATGCTGCCATCCATGGTCATGCTGTGCACCTCGGCCGACTGTGCGGCCGGCGTGACGATCTTGAGCAGCTTGTCGTCGGTCTTGCCACGATTCTCGATGTCGATGTAAGCCGCCCCCGTTGTTTGGCCAGGCACGGTTGCGCGCGCATGGGCGCGGCTGACGACGATGCTGGCGGGATCGGCTGCGGAGTTGGCCGCAATGAACAGCAGGGCAATGGAGAATTGGGTGAGTTTCATGGTCATTGATTTTTTCTGGGACCTAGGCGCCGCCTTGATAGCCGTTCTGGCGCCACGCTTCGTAGACTACGACTGCCACGGTGTTGGAAAGGTTCAGGCTGCGATTGTCAGGCCGCATCGGCAGGCGGATGCGTTGCGTCGTTGGAAATGAATTGCGCAGGTCGGGCGCCAGGCCGCGCGTTTCCGAACCGAAGATGAAATAGTCGCCAGGCTGGAAGGCCAGGCCGGCAAACGGCGTGGAGCCGTGCGTGGTCATGGCGAACATGCGCGTGGTGTCGGGCTTTTCCTGGTCGAGGAAGGCTTGCCAGTCGCGGTGCACTTTCATGGTCGCGTAGTCGTGGTAGTCAAGCCCGGCCCGGCGCATCTTGGCGTCGTCGAGCGGAAAGCCGAGTGGTTCAATCAGGTGCAGTTGCGCACCGGTGTTGGCGCACAGGCGGATGACGTTGCCCGTATTGGGCGGTATTTCCGGTTCGACCAGAACGACGTTGAACAAGTGATTCCCCTATTTCAATAACGTGCGTGCGAACACGAAGTTGGTCACGCGTGCCGCCCCGAAGCGCTTCAAGGTGGCGGCCAATTCATTCATTGTTTCACCCGTGGTCATGACATCATCGACCACGCCGATGTGCAAGCCATCGAGTTTGCCGACGAAGGCCGGCGCCACCGAAAACGCGCCACGCATGTTTTTGCGCCTTTGTTCCGGGTGCAGCGTCGATTGCGCATCGGTCTCGCGCAGGCGCAGGGCCGCGCGCGGTTCCAGCTTGATGCCCAAAGCCTGCGACAGGGGGCGTGCAATTTCAAGCGCCTGGTTGAAGCCACGTGCCACCAGGCGCTTTTCGCCCAAGGGCACCGGCACCAGCAGATCGGGTAGCACCACCTGTGCGCCTTGTGGCGCATGCAGCAAGGCGTCGCGCATCAATTGTGCAAACAGCGGTGCCAGCGCCAGCCTGCCGCCGAACTTGAGCGCCACCACCAATTGATCGAGTGGGGCGCCGTAGTCAACCGCTGCGACGGTGGCGTCATATGCAGGCGCTTCGTCGAGGCAGGCCCCGCAATACGATGCCGCGCTGCCAGCCAGCGGCATGGCACATTGGACGCAGCAGGCGCTGCGCGGAACGACATACTGTTTGCGGCAACCCGGGCACAGTGTTTCACGGCCGGCCGTACCGCACAGGGCACAGGTGGAAGGCAGGACGGCCGGCAGCCTTGCAGCAAGCTGCCGGGTTTGCAGTGTCAGGCGCGAGAGCATGGCGGCCGAATCGAAATGCGCGGTGGTGTAAACTAGCGCATTATCTCACTGATCTCCCGCCCGCCGTGCCTGCCAACAACGAATCGCGTCTCTCTGCTCCGATCGACTTGCTGCGCGTGCGCCGCCTGTTTTCCCAGCCGGAGCATCTGCGTGATGCCGCTTTCCTCTTGCGTGAAATCGGCAGCCGCATGCATGACCGGCTGGCCCTGGTCAGGATCGACCCGCGCACGGTGCTTGATGCCGGTTGCGGCACGGGCGCCGACCTGGCCAGTTTGCAGAAGCGTTTTGCCGAAGCGCAAATCTTTGGTGTCGATGCCGCGCCGGCCATGTTGCGCGAAGCCGGCAACGAGCAGCGTTCGGCCTGGAGTGCGCTCAACAGCGCCCTGGGGCAGTGGTTGCCCGGCCTGCGCGCAGCGAAGTCGGCGGCATTGATTGCCGGCGATTTCGCCAATTTGCCGTTTGCCCATGGCGCATTCGACCTGGTGTGGTCCAACCTGGCCCTGCACTGGCACCCGCAACCGGACCGTGTCTTTGCCGAGTGGCGCCGCGTGCTGCGCACAGAAGGCTTGCTGATGTTTTGCTGCTTCGGACCGGATACCCTGAAAGAGGTGCGTGAAGCATTTGGCGGGCTCGACGGCGCGCCGCATGCCTTGCCCTTTGTCGACATGCACGACTTCGGCGACATGCTCGTCGAGGCAGGGTTTTCCACGCCGGTGATGGATATGGAAACCATCACGCTGACCTATGACAATGTGGCGAAGCTCTGGGCTGACGTGCGTGCCCTGGGCGGCAACCCGCTTGCCACAAGGCGGCGCGGGTTGATCGGCCGCCAAGGCTGGGCGAAGGTCAATGCCGCGCTCGAAGCCATGCGGCGCGACGGTGCACATGATGGGCAGATTCCACTGACCATCGAAGTCATCTATGGTCACGCCTTCCGCCCCGTGCCGCGTACTACTTCGGCAGGCGAATCCATCATCCGCTTTGAGCCGCGCCCCAGATAAGGCTGCGCGAGGTGCGTGTCTTAAATGCAATATTTTTGTCACGCCGGTGCCATATCTTGGCGCTGCCCCCTATGGGGCCAGGCCAGTATTGCCGCGCATTTTGCTTGATAACAAGAGCGGTTCCGCCTTATACTCCTGCAGTTGTATAAAAGCCATATTGGGGTGTTGTGTCCGAGTTCGTTTCGGGGAGCGGATGCCGCAGTATGTGCAGGTAAGTTTTATCGATGCTGTTTTATTCACATTGCGCGGCGTCCAATGTGGTAGCCAGGGCGCTGTTCCTGAAGTATCGGATCAAGCAAGCTCAGGCTGTGACCTTTGCGGGTGCCGAATGCAAGCGCCAGGAGATGGGCGCCAAGTGTGATCAGAATTCTAATTTTGGGCATTTGGGGAAATTATGAAACTTGCGAAGCGTCTTCAATCTTTGATGCTTGGTGTGTCGCTCATGGCGGCAGCTGCTTCGACCTGGGCTGTACCCGATATCGACGGCGGTCCTGCTGTCAATGAAATCACGTTTCAAAAGCCGGTAACGCAGATTGCAGACCAGATCTACAGCCTGCACAACATGATGATGATCATCTGCCTGGTGATTTTTGTCGCCGTGTTTGGCGTGATGTTCTACTCCATCTTCAAGCATCGCAAGTCGGCCGGCCACAAGGCTGCCACCTTCCACGAAAGCACCACCGTCGAAATCCTCTGGACCATCGTCCCGTTCATCATCGTCATCGCCATGGCCTTGCCGGCCACGCGTACCGTGGTGGCGATGAAGGATACGTCGGATGCCGACCTGACGATCAAGGTCACGGGCATGCAATGGAAGTGGGGTTACCAATACCTCGATGGCGACGCCAAGGGCGTCAACTTCCTGTCGCAACTGGCCACGCCGCGCGACCAGATCAATGAAACCGCTGCCAAGGGCGACAATTACCTGCTCGAAGTCGACAATGAAGTCGTCGTGCCGGTCAACAAGAAGGTGCGCCTGGTCCTGACCGCGAACGACGTGATCCACTCCTGGACCATCCAGCGTTTCGGCGTCAAGCAGGATGCCATCCCCGGTTTCGTGCGCGATACCTGGTTCAAGGCTGAACAGATCGGCACCTACCGCGGCCAGTGCGTTGAATTGTGCGGCAAGGAACACGCGTTCATGCCTATCGTGGTCAAGGTTGTTTCCGATGCCGACTTCAAGGCCTGGGCTGACGGCAAACAGAAGGAATTGGCGGCCCAGGCCGATGACCCGAACAAGACCTGGACCATCGACGAATTGAAGCAACGCGGCGAAAAGGTGTTCAACACCAACTGCGCCGCCTGCCACCAGACCAATGGCAAGGGCGTTCCGGGCAGCTTCCCGGCGCTCGACGGCTCGCCCGTCGTCAATGGCCCCAAGGCCGATCAGATCAATGTGGTGTTGAACGGCCGCAACGGCAAGATGCCGGCCTGGAAGGGTGTCCTGTCCCCGACCGAAATTGCCGCGGCAATTACTTATACCCGCAACAGCTGGAGCAACAAGGCTGCGGAAAACATCGTTCAACCGGCCGAAGTTGTGGCTGCGAGCAAGTAATCAGAATTAGGAGACTGAGATGAGCAGCACTACCGTTGATCACGCACACGATCACTCTCACGGTCACGGGCATGATGACCATCATGGCGCGCCGCACGGCTGGCGCCGCTGGTTGTTTGCCACCAACCATAAGGACATCGGCACGCTTTACCTGTGGTTCTCGTTCACCATGTTCCTCATGGGCGGCGTTCTGGCCCTGATGATCCGTACCGAACTGTTCCAGCCGGGCCTGCAATTCTTCAATCCGGAATTCTTCAACCAGTTGACCACCATGCACGGTCTGATGATGGTGTTCGGCGCCATCATGCCGGCCTTCGTCGGCTTCGCCAACTGGATGATCCCGCTGCAGATCGGTGCGTCGGACATGGCGTTTGCGCGCATGAACAACTTCTCGTTCTGGCTGCTGCCGCCCGCTGCCATCCTGCTGGCCGGCTCGTTCTTCGTGCCCGGTGGCGCACCCGCTGCAGGCTGGACCATCTATGCACCGCTGTCCACGCAAATGGGCATGGGCATGGACATGGGTATTTTCGCGCTGCACATCATGGGTGCGTCCTCGATCATGGGTTCGATCAACATCATCACCACGATCCTGAACATGCGCGCTCCCGGCATGACGCTGATGAAGATGCCGATGTTCTGCTGGACCTGGCTGATCACCGCCTACCTGCTGATCGCCGTGATGCCGGTTCTGGCAGGCGCCATCACCATGACGCTGACCGACCGCCACTTCGGCACCACTTTCTTCAACGCCGCCGGCGGCGGTGACCCGGTGATGTTCCAGCATATCTTCTGGTTCTTCGGCCACCCCGAGGTCTACATCATGATCTTGCCGGCCTTCGGTATCGTCTCGCACGTGGTGCCGACGTTTGCCCGCAAGCCGCTGTTCGGTTATGCCTCGATGGTGTACGCCACCTCGTCGATCGCGATTCTCTCGTTCATCGTCTGGGCCCACCACATGTTCACCACCGGCATGCCCGTGACCGCCCAGCTGTTCTTCATGTACGCCACCATGCTGATCGCGGTGCCGACCGGCGTGAAGGTGTTCAACTGGATCGCCACCATGTGGCGCGGTTCGATGACGTTTGAAACCCCGATGCTGTTTGCCGTCGGCTTCATCTTCGTGTTCACCATGGGTGGCTTCACCGGCCTGATCCTGGCTGTGACCCCGATCGACATCCAGATGCAGGATACCTATTACGTCGTGGCCCACTTCCACTACGTGCTGGTGGCCGGCTCGCTGTTTGCCATGTTCTCCGGCTTCTACTACTGGGCACCGAAGTGGACCGGCCACATGTACAACGAAACTTCGGGCAAGATCCACTTCTGGGCGTCGATCATCACCTTCAACATCACGTTCTTCCCGATGCACTTCCTGGGCCTGGCCGGTATGCCGCGCCGTATTGCCGACTACCCGGCCCAGTTCACCGACTTCAACCAGATCGCCACCATCGGCGCTTTCGGTTTCGGTTTGAGCCAGGTGTATTTCCTGTTCTTCGTCATCATCCCGACGATCCGTGGCGGCAAGCAGGCTGAAGCCAAGCCCTGGGACGGTGCGGAAGGCCTCGAATGGACCGTGCCGAGCCCGGCGCCGTTCCATACCTTTGAAGAGCCGCCTGAAGTCAAGTAATGGTCTGGCGGGGCAGGGGAAACCTGCCCCTATAGGAAAGAAGCGGCGGAAATGGAACAGCGGGAACAGCAGGAACAGCAAGCAAGGCAGCAAAAGGTTCGTTCCGGCAATCTGCGGACGGGCTTGATACTCGCGTCGATCGCAGTGGTGTTTTTTGTCGGGATCTTCGTCAAACGGATGTGGTTCAGCTGATGTCGCAAGAATCGCCGCAGCAGGAAAGCAGCAAGACGCGCAAGGTGCGTCGCTTGAATGCGAAAACCCTGGGCAAGCTGATCGTGATCGTGGTGCTGATGGCCGGTTTTGCTTACGGGCTTGGGCCGGTGTACCGCGAGATCTGTGAAGCGACGGGCGTCAATGTGCTGACGCAAAAGGAAGAAAACGTTGTGCCGGCTGCGCCTTCGCAGATCGACAAGACGCGCTGGGTGACGATTGAATTCGATGCCAACCCTGCCGGCCCGATGCGGTTCCGGCCGGTGACGAACAAGATGCAGGTGCATCCCGGTGAAATGAACACCGTGCTGTACGAAGTAGTGAATCAGCAGTCGCGCAAGATCGAAGCGCAGGCGATTCCAAGCTATGCCCCGCATGAAGCGGAGAAGTACTTCAAGAAGATCGAGTGCTTCTGCTTCAAGCAGCAGACGCTGGAAGCGAATGAAGCGCGGCAGATGCCGGTCCTGTTTTATGTCGACCGCGATCTGCCCAAGAGCATCACGACGATCACCTTGTCGTATACGCTCTTTGAAGTGAAGTAAAAGGTTTAGGAGGCTGGCGCAGATGGACGAAGACAAGGCGGTGGTAAAGCGCAAGGCTTCGTTCGGTGCGACGGTAAAGGCTGTGTTGTGGTCGTTTTTCGGCGTCAGGAAGAAAAGCGACTACGAAACGGATGCGGCAAAGCTCAACCCGGTGCATGTACTGATTGCCGGTGTAATTGGAGCGGTGCTGTTCATCCTGATATTGCTGACGATCGTGCATTTGGTCGTAGCGAAGTAATTGGTTGGCTCTACATTGAATAAAATCGGGAGATGCAAATGAGTTCTCATAACGCGAATGCACCGTATTACTTCGTGCCCGGTCCCTCGACCTGGCCGGTGCTCGCCGGTTTTGCCCTGCTGTTGACGATGGCGGGCGCTTCCGCCTGGGTGAATGACATCGAAGGCGCCTGGATGCTCAATGCCTTCGGCATCCTGTGCCTGGTCGTGATCCTGTACAAGTGGTTCGGCGATGCGATCTCGGAATCGGAAAGCGGCAAGTACAACGCGCGCGTCGACGTCTCCTACCGCTGGAGCATGAGCTGGTTCATCTTCTCCGAAGTCATGTTTTTCGGCGCCTTCTTCGGCGCATTGTTCTACGCACGCAGCATCACCATGCCGTGGCTGGGCGACCTTGACCACAAGTTGTTGTGGCCTGACTTTGCAGCACATTGGGGCGGTACCGGCCCGGCCGGCACGATCGAACCCTTCACCAAGATGACACCGTTCCCGGTGCCCACCATCAACACCGCGCTACTCCTGACCTCGGGCGTGACGCTGACGATTTCGCACCACGCGCTGCGCGCCGGCCATCGCACGCAAACCGCGATCTGGCTGTTCCTGACCATTTTGCTGGGCGCTACCTTCATGGGCTTCCAGGCCAAGGAATACATCGAAGCGTATAGCCACCTGAACCTGAAGCTGTCCTCGGGCATCTACGGCTCGACCTTCTTCATGCTGACCGGTTTCCACGGTTTCCACGTGACCATGGGCGCCACCATGCTGTCGGTCGTGCTGTATCGCGTCTTGCGCGGCGACTTTACTGCAGAACGCCATTTTGCCTTTGAAGGCGCCGCCTGGTACTGGCACTTCGTTGACGTGGTCTGGCTTGGCCTGTACGTCGTCGTGTACTGGATGTAAGAGGCTGGAATGTAAAAAAGCCGCACTTCGGTGCGGCTTTTTATTTGGCGTATTACCGAGGTGGAGTCGACAGGAAGCGCCGCCCCTATCGGGGCCCCTGGTTTGGCGGTGGTCAGCGTCCTACAATGATCCCCGTAGGCTGTATCCAGCCCATCTTGTAGGAAAATAGCAGTAGCAGGAAAAGGGCAATCGAAAAGGCGACACGGAAGGTTAGTGCTGTTGCCATGCGGTTATTCTTGCCTTTGTCCTTGTCTTTCATCATGAACACCAGTGCAAAGCCCAGGCTGGCGATGATGAGGATGAAGGCAGCGATGACGACGATTTTCATGATGGTTTTACCGGTGGGCGCACTACGCCGTCCGATGTTTGTGCAAGGGTTGCGGTGACATTGTAATGCGAATCAGGTTCGGTTTTCGCTGGTTGACGTTGATCGTGACGGTGGCACTCGCCGCCTTGGGCGTCATGCTGGGTAACTGGCAGATGCGCCGCGCCGATGAAAAGCGTGCCATCGAAACGCGCCAGGCCGAGCGTGAGGCCAAGGCGCCGCTGGCCATCGACGACAGGTTACAAGACCCGGCTGCCATCGAATACCGCCACGTCAGCGTGCGCGGCGAATTCGACCGCGACTGGCCGCTCTATCTCGACAACCGGCCGCAGAATGGCAATGCCGGTTTCTATGTCTTGATGCCATTCAAGATTGCCGGAACGGAAATCCATGTGCTGGTGCAGCGCGGCTGGATCGCCGTAGACCCACGCCAGCGCACCCATATTGCCGCACCGGCCGCGCCGGAGGGCAGTATCAATATCGAAGGCATCGCCATCCGCAACCCCGGCCACGTCATGCAACTGGGCCAGGCGGCGCCGGTCAAGCCCGGCGCCATCTTGCAAAACCTGACGATAGACGAGTTTACCTCGGCCAGCAAATACGGCATGCAAACCTTCGTGATCGAACAGACCGACAAGCTGCAGGATGGCCTTGTCCGCGACTGGCCCCGGCCCTCAGTCGGCATCGAACGGCATCTCGGCTACGCCTTCCAATGGTATGCATTGGCGGCGATGGCTTTCATCTATTTCGTAGTAACAGGATTTCGTAATGGCAAAAGACATGCAGCAAAATCAACCGACTGAGCAGCAGAAAAAAAACGGCCGCATCAAGATGCTGCTGATCCTGCTGGTGTGCCTGGCTCCGGTCATCGCTTCCTATTTCACGTACTACGTGATCAAGCCGACCGACCGCACCAACTATGGTGAACTGATCGACCCGGCGCAACACCCCATGCCGCAACTCGGCGCCACCACGCTCGACGGCCAGCCGATTGCGCTCGATGCCTACAAGGGCAAGTGGATCTTGCTGGAAGCCGATGGCGGCGATTGCAAGGAAGCCTGCAGCGACAAGCTGCTTGTCATGCGGCAGGAGCGCCTGATGCAAGGCAAGGAAATGGATCGGATCGAACGCGTCTGGCTGGTCACCGACGATACCCCGCTCGACACCGTGCTGATGCGTGAATATGACGGCACGCACATGCTGCGCGTCAAGCGCGAGGTGCTGGAAAAGTGGCTGCCCGCGGCTCCCGGCGGCAGCGTGACGGACGCCATCTACATCGTCGACCCCGTGGGCAATTTGATGATGCGCTTCCCCAAGGCTGTCGAGCGCCCGAAGGCGGGTGCTGCGCAAGATGAAATGGACGCCTACCGCAAGAAGATCAATACCGAGCACGCCAAGATTAAGAAAGACATCACCAAGCTCCTGACGGCGTCTTCCATCGGATAGGTACGATGAATTTGAACCTGCTCGGTATCGCGCACATCGTCCTCACGGTGTTGATGGTGGCCTCCTTGCCGCTGTCCATCGTGTTTGCGTCAAAGGATGCCAACAAATACCGCAAGCTGGCCTGGGTCACGCTGTTCCTGACCTTCGACCTCGTGGTGTTCGGCGGTTTCACGCGCCTGACTGATTCGGGCCTGGGTTGCCCGGACTGGCCGGGCTGCTATGGCCATGCCAATCCGCTGCAAGCCAACGCCGAAATACAAAGCGCGCAAGCCATCATGCCGACCGGCCCGGTCTCGGAAAGGAAAGCCTGGATCGAAATGATCCATCGCTATCTCGCGTCTGCTGTAGGGGTGTTGATTCTGGCGATGGTTTGCATCACTTGCTGGCAATGGTTCGGCCGCAAAAACAAGGTGCGCGAATTTCATCCCGGATGGCCCTGGGGCTTGTTGGGCTTGATTCTGGTGCAGGGCGCATTTGGCGCCTGGACCGTCACAATGAAATTGCAGCCCGTCATTGTCACAACGCACTTGCTGCTAGGTTTGTCGCTGTTGGCGGCACTGGGCTGGAACTATGCGCGGCTTGGCAACACGGCACCTGTTGCACCGCGTGCTTACGGCTTGCGCCATGCTGCGCTGATTGCCCTGCTGCTGTTGGCCTGCCAGATTGCATTGGGCGGTTGGGTCAGCACCAACTATGCAACCCTGGCCTGCAGCGAATTCCCTTTGTGCCGGGGCCAATGGGTGCCTCCCATGGACCTTGCCAACGGCTTCACTCTGTGGCGGGCGCTGGGACGCACCGCAAACGGTGAATACCTGTCTCTCGATGCCCTGGCCGCGATCCACTGGGTACACCGCAACTTCGCGTTTGTTGCGATTGCGGCCGTCGGCTACGTGGCCTGGCAGGCACGCAAGACCGCCGGCCTGGAGCAGTTGGGCAAGCGCCTCCTGCTCGTGCTCAGCCTGCAATTCATAACCGGCGTGTCCACCATTTTCTTCCAGTTTCCCTTGCTGCTGGCGGTATTGCACAATGCCGGCGCGGCCCTGCTTGTGGCCCTGCTCGTCATGGTAAACTACCGGTCTCGCAACGCGCCCCACCAGGCCGCGCCGGCATGATGCCGGACTGGCAACGAAAGGGTGCAATATCCAAAGCAGCCGCATGACCACCCTCGCCGTATCGTCCAACCGTATCGCCCAATACTGGGCCCTGACCAAGCCGCGTGTGACGCAGCTGGCAGTGTTTTGCGCGGTGATCGGCATGTTCCTCGCCACGCCCGACTTGCCGAACTGGCGTCCTGTGGTGGCTGGCACCATCGGCATCTGGTTACTGGCCAGCGCGGCCTTCGCCGTCAATTGCCTGGTCGAACGCGAAATCGATGCACGCATGGCACGCACTGCACGCCGTCCCATGGCGCGCGGTGAAATTTCCGTTATGCAGACGCTGGTGTTTTCTGGCGTCATCGGTGGTGCCGGCATGCTGACGCTGTATCGCTTCGTCAACCCGCTCACCATGTGGCTGACCCTGGCCACCTTCGTCGGCTATGCGGTGATCTACACCATGATCCTGAAGCCGGCCACGCCGCAAAACATCGTCATCGGCGGTCTTTCGGGCGCCATGCCGCCGGCCCTGGGCTGGGCGGCTATCGCCAACGACGTGCCCATGCAAGCCTGGATACTGGTCTTGATCATCTTCATCTGGACCCCGCCGCATTTCTGGGCGCTGGCACTCTACCGGCGTGACGACTATGCCAAGTCCGGCCTGCCCATGCTGCCCATCACGCACGGCCCGGCTTTCACGCAATTCCATGTCTGGCTTTACAGCATCGCGCTGGCGGCAACATCGCTCTTGCCTTACGCCGTGCACATGAGCGGCTTGATCTATCTCGCTTCCGCCGTCGTCCTGTCCGGTATTTTCCTGTGGTATTCGTGGCAGGTCTGGCGCCACTACAGCGACATCATCGCGCGCAAAGCCTTTACTTTCTCGATCATCTACCTGTCGCTGTTGTTCGCGGCGTTGCTGGTCGATCACTACGTCCAACTTTGACATTCATGCGCATTCTTTCTGCATTCCTGCTCGCCGCCGTGTTGTGTGCCGGCTGCCAGGAAAAGTCCGCTACGCCTGCTGCGTCCTCGACCCAGGCCGCGGCAGCGCCGGCACCAGCCTTCACCAACACCGACGTCACCGGCCTGGGTTATGCGCATGACTTCGCACTGAAGGACTTCAATGGCAAGCCGCGCACCATGGCCGACTTCAAAGGCAAGGCAGTGGTGATCTTCTTCGGCTACACCCAGTGCCCCGACATCTGCCCGACCACGATGCATGACCTTGGCGAAGCCATGAAGCAGCTCGGAACATCGGCCGACAAGGTTCAGGTGCTGTTCATCACGGTCGACCCCGAGCGCGACACGCCGCAATTGCTGGCGCAATATGTGCCTGCATTCGACAAGCGCTTCCTAGCTTTGAGCGGCACCCTGGCCGAGACCGAACAGACCGCCAAGGACTTTCATGTGTTTTACCAGAAGGTGCCGGGCAAGACCAAGGACAGCTATTCGGTCGATCATACGGCCGGGCTTTATCTCTATGATCCGCAGGGCCGCATCCGCGTGTTTGCGGGCAATGCAGCGACAGTCGAGTCTGTTGTTCACGACGTGAAGATCCTGCTCGGTGAGCCGGTGCAGGCAGCGGCCCCGGCTGCAAAGTCATAAAAAAACGCCCGGGCAAACCGGGCGTTTTTCTTGGTAGCGATCAGCGCATCAGGCGTAAGCCGCAAGCGCACCTTTCATCTTCTTCAAGGCTGCCGTTTCGATCTGGCGGATACGTTCGGCCGAAACGCCGAATTCGTCTGCCAGCTCGTGCAGCGTGGCGCCGCTGCCGTCATCGTTCGCCAGCCAGCGTGCTTCGACGATGCGGCGCGAACGTGCGTCGAGCTTGGACAAGGCTTGCTCGATACCGTCCGACTGGAGACGGTCGTATTGCTCTGCTTCGAGCACACGCGTCGGCTCTTGCGCGTCAGACGACAGATACGCGATCGGCGCAAACTTGCCGTCGTCATCTTCATCGGTCGGCGCTTCAAGCGCAATGTCGCGCCCAGTCATGCGCGTTTCCATCTCAATGACTTCTTCGCGCTTGACGTTCAACTCGTCAGCCAAGGCTTCAACCTGGGCCGGCGTCATCGAATCCAGCGTTTCCTTGTGGCTGCGCAGGTTGAAGAACAGCTTGCGCTGGGCCTTGGTCGTGGCGACCTTGACCATGCGCCAGTTCTTCAAGATGTATTCGTGGATTTCGGCCTTGATCCAGTGGATTGCATAGGACACCAGGCGCACGCCCTGGTCCGGGTCAAAGCGCTTGACCGCTTTCATCAAGCCGATATTGCCTTCCTGGATCAGGTCGGCATGCGGCAAGCCATAACCAAGGTAGCCACGGGCAATCGACACCACCAGACGCAGGTGCGACAGCACCAGCGATTGGGCGGCGGACAGGTCATTCTCATCGCGCAGGCGGCGCGACAGCGAGATTTCCTCGTCGTGGCTCAACATCGGCAATCGGTTCACCGCCGAGATATATGAATCGATGTTCCCCAGGGTGCCCGAAAAACCAAGCGCCAGCGGATTGCCCGCGGGGACCAGTGCGTTTTGCGACAGAGCTGCGTTCATGAATTCTCCTTACTTCCCGTATTCTTATATGCTGCCAGGAAACACCGTTCCTGCATTCACAACACTATATTAGCACTCTCTTTGGATGAGTGCTAATTGCTGATTATAAATGACTCGATAGTCAGAAGTGATCGGGTCATGCATCGATTCCATTCCTGGGGGCCAAGATGATCAAGAAGCGATGCCCGGCCAGGCTTGCAAGATTGACATTGTCCCCAGGACCTGCAAAGGTAAGACGATAGCGTGCAGACCAAGTTCATTGCCATATAGCGGCATGACTTGAAATTTCAAGCCCGTGCCCGCAGGGCCGATTTAATCTTTACAACTAATCCATGCATCGCATCCTATATTTATGGAATGGGCAGCGCCGCCGGCAATTGCTAGAATCGCTGCGGCCACAGGCGCATCGATGCTCTGTGACCTGCGCGAGACACTGTAGACATCCGTCAATGCTGAAAACCAACAAAAGTGTGAATTTTGCGCGGTATTCAGCGAGACAATGTGGCAACATCTGCGCTACGATACTTTGAATACACCTATTAGAATACGGCGACCCTTCTATTGCGCATTTGCAACGATGTGCAATACGCGGGTGACGCCAATACCGCAATAGTTTGGGGGGCGGGCGTAGTTGCCTGCATCTATTGACCGCTTTGATTTGGGGGCAGCGTGGCGCTGACAGATGCATTGCTGATGACCAGTCTCAGCGATCCGGGTATGGTGCGCGACTTGAACGAGGACAGCATCGAGCTGCGCCCTGAGTCCGGCATCGTCGTGCTTGCCGATGGCATGGGTGGTTACAACGCAGGCGAAGTCGCCAGCGGCATGGCCACCTCGATGGTGGCCGACGGGATGCGCGATGCCTGGAGCGCGGATGCCTTGCAGGGGCTGGACCGCGACGCGGCAATCGCCTTGTCGCAATCGCTGTTGCAGCAGCAGGTGCTGGCGGCTAATGCCGCGATCTTCGAGCAGGCACAGAAGGAAGCGTCGTTCGAAGGCATGGGCACAACGCTGGTCGGCTGCGTCTTCTACGACAATTTCCTGACCGTGGGCCATGCCGGCGACTCGCGCCTGTATCGCTTGCGCGGCAGCGACTTCGAGCAGATCACGAAAGACCATTCGCTGCTGCAGGAACAGATCGATGCCGGCATGATCAGCAAGGAAGACGCACATCTGTCGAACAACCGCAATTTCATCACGCGCGCCATCGGCGTGGCGGCGGAAGAACAGGCGGAAATCCATACCTACGAAGTCGAGCCGGAAGACCTTTACCTGGTCTGTACCGATGGCTTGTATGGCATGGTGACAGACGAAGAAATTCACATGACGCTGATGACGCTCAAGGCGAACCTGGACCTGGCGGCGGAACAGTTGATTGCCTCGGCCAACGACGCCGGCGGCACCGACAACGTATCGCTGGTCCTGGTGCGTGTGACGAAGGATTTTGCACGCGCGGCATAGCGTGCAGTGTGCAATAACAGAATGAACAAAGTATTTTTTTAGAGGTTGAGTCCATGGCTAAGCTGATCCTGAGTTTCGACGGTGCAATGATCAAGACTGTCGAGTTGAACAAAGACCGCACCACGATAGGCCGCCGGCCCGAGAACGACATCCAGGTCGACAACCTGGCCGTGTCGGGCCAGCATGCGGTCGTGACCACGGTATTGAACGATTCGGTCATCGAAGACATGCATTCGACCAACGGCACCATGGTCAACGGCAAACTCGTGCAAAAGCATTTGCTGCAGCAGGGCGACATCATCGAGATCGGCAAGCACACGATCAAGTACGTGGTGGAAAACACCACAGCCAAGCCTTACCAGGACTTTGCCAAGACCATGGTCATCCGCAAGCCCGATGCTGCGGGCATGACGGCGGCCGTGGCCGATGTGGCCCCGCCTGCACCTGCGCGCCCGGCAGCACCGCCGCCGCAGGCAGCGGTCACGCGCGAAGCCGGTTTGCAGATCCTGAGCGGTTCCAACGCCGGCCGCGTGCTCGACTTGAACAAGAGCCTGACCACACTGGGCAAGGCAGGGCACCAGGTGGCCGTATTTACGCGCCGCCCGGTCGGTTTCTTCGTCACCCACGTCGAAGGCGACGTCTTCCCGCTCGTCAATGGCGAAGCCATCGGCACGCAGGCGCGCCAGTTGAACGACCAGGACACGATCGAAATCGCCGGCACGAAGATGAGTTTCTTCTACAAGAGCTGATTCGACACAATAACGATATCCCAGGCTGGCGCTTCAGCCTGACAATCCAGGGATGGAATCAAGGGGCGGAACCATGGCGGGATCAACGAAGAAACGCGGGGCGATCTGGAAGCAGGATTGGTTCGTTGCGGTGCTGGTGGTGGTCGCCCTGATTGCCATCAATGCATTCAGCGATTTCTTTGGCTCGCTGGACCGCCGCTATTACGACTTTGCCAGCACGACCACGTCACGGCAGCCTTCCGATTCGATCGCGGTGATTGCGATTGACGACCAGAGCATTGCCAATATCGGCCGCTGGCCCTGGCCGCGCGACAAGCTGGCCAAGATGAATGATCTGTTGGCCGGCGCGAACGCCAAGGTGATTGGCAATACCGTGTTCTTCTTCGAACCGCAAACTGACCGTGGACTGGACTACATCCGCAAGATGAAGACGGTGCTGAACCCGGCAGATGCCGCCGCTGCGCCTGCCGCACCCGCGGCGGATGCTGCAGCAGTTCCATCGGCGGCCCCTGCTGCTCCGGCTCCCACAGGGGATCCGGTCAAGGACCAGTTGAACCAGATCATCTTCGATGCCGAAGCAGGCCTCGATACTGACGCGATTCTTGCTGCGAGTATGAAGAAAGCCGGCAATGTGGTGATTCCTTCGTTTTATGTTTTGGGGGCTCCGCTCGGCAATCCGGACAGTGCCTTGCCTGGTTACGCTGCGAAATACACCATCGAGGATTCAAACGGTTTCTCGGCACCGGCAGTGAAGCAGCAGCAGCCGATTCCCGAGATCGGCGGTGTCGCCGCCGGTATTGGCCACTTGAACCAGATTGTCGAAGACGATGGCTCGGTGCGACGCGAAGCCCTGCTCGTCGGCTATGGCGGCCGTGCTGTTCCTTCCATGAGCCTTGTGCTGGCGGCCAAGAGCCTCAACATCAATCCTTCCGATATCAAGGTCGATCCGGGCAAGGCAGTGATGCTGGGCCGCTTGCGCATTGCCACAGATGAATCAGGGTTGATGTATCCCCAGTTCTACAAAACGGCCGACGGCAAGAGTGCCTTTCCCGTCGACTCGTTTTACGACGTTTATTCCGGCAAGATTCCGCCGTCGAAATACGCCAACAAGATCGTGATCATCGGCAGCACCGCCGCCGGCGTGGGCGCGCTATTCCCGACACCGGCCGGCGGTTCCAACCTGTCGCCTGCCGACGTGATGGCCCACGTCACATCGAGTATCCTCAACCAGCATTTCATCGTCGAACCGGCCTGGGGGCATATCGCCACCCTGTTCGCCATCCTGGTTGTGGCGGCTTACCTGATCGCAGGTCTGCCACGTCTTTCCGCCGGAAAGGCTGCAGCAGTGACGGCGGTACTGTTTATCGTATTGCTGGTGACCGAGTTCAGCCTGCTATCGGTGTCGGCCATCTGGCTCCGGTTTGCATTTGCCGCTGCGCTGCTCCTGATCGGCCACCTGGCATTGACCACCAAGCGCTTCCTCGTCACCGAAGCCGGAAAGATCAAGTCAGATGAAGAGTCGGCCGAGACCAACCGCATGATGGGCCTGGCCATGCAAGGCCAGGGCCAGCTCGATTCAGCATTCGACCGCTTCCGCCGCGTGCCGTTCTCGGACGCCTTGATGGACAACCTGAACAGTCTCGCGCTCGACTTTGAACGCAAGCGCCAGTTCAACAAGGCCCAGTCCGTTTACGAGCACATGGCCACCTACAACAAGGATTACAAAGACCTCAAGACCAAGCTTTCGCGCGCCAAGAACCTGTCCGAAACGGTCATCCTCGGCGGTGGCGGTTCGCATGCGGGCGGCACGCTGCTGCTCGATGGCGGTGGGGTGGAAAAACCCATGCTCGGCCGCTACCAGGTGGAGAAGGAGCTGGGCAAGGGAGCGATGGGTATCGTCTACCTCGGCAAGGACCCCAAGATCGGCCGCGTGGTGGCGATCAAGACCATGGCCTTGTCCCAGGAATTCGAGGGCGGCGACCTCGATGACGCGCGCGAACGTTTCTTCCGCGAAGCTGAAACCGCAGGCCGGCTGCAACACCAGAACATCGTCACCATCTTCGATGCGGGCGAAGAGCACGACCTGGCTTATATCGCCATGGAATTCATCAAGGGCAAGGACTTGTCCGACATGGTGAAAGACCAGTTGCTGCCCGTCGACAAAACCATTTCCATCGTCGCGCGCGTGGCCGACGCGCTCTCTTATGCGCATCGCCAGGGCGTGGTCCACCGTGACATCAAGCCGGCCAACATCATGTGCGACCTGGCGTCCGATTCGGTCAAGGTGACCGACTTCGGTATCGCGCGCATTACCGACTCGTCCAAGACCAAGACCGGCGTCATCCTCGGTACACCATCCTTCATGTCGCCTGAGCAGGTGGCCGGCGAAAAGATCGATGGCCGATCCGACCTGTTCTCGCTGGGCGTCATGCTGTTCCAATTGCTGACCGGCGAACTGCCGTTCCAGGCCGACTCGATTGCCCGCCTGATGTACCGCATTGCCAACGAACCGGCTCCGGACGTGCGCAGCATCAAGCCCGAGATTCCCAAGAAGCTGGCCTTGATCGTTGCGTTTGCCTTGAACAAGCAAGCCGATGCGCGTTACCAGGACGGCGAGAAGTTTGCCGCCGACCTGCGTGCAGCGGCAGCTGAAATGGCGCGCTTCCCGAATGGCACGTCGCTGCGCGATGCGGCTCCGGCCCCGGCACCAGCGCCGTCGCAAGCCTTCGAGAAAACCGCTCGCGTCGACAGCACCACGGCATTCGAGAAGACCGCTCAGATCGACAACACCACCGCATTCGAAAAGACTGCCCAGATTGAGAATACGACGGCCTTCGACAAGACTGTCGTCACGCGCGCGCCGGAAGGCGGCACGGAGCCGCCCACTACCTGAATACGCATGCGCGAGATGAAACCTGAAGGGAGCGCGCGATGATCGTGCAGATCTGCTCCCAGACCGACCCCGGCTTGGAACGGTCGCAGAATGAAGATGCCGTCGCCTTCGATGCGGCGATCGGCCTGTGCATCCTGTGCGACGGCATGGGCGGCCACAATGCCGGCGAAGTCGCCAGCGGCATGGCCACGGCCTTTATCAAGACCGACATGCGCGAAACCTTGTCCGAGTCGAGCAAGCAGCGCGAACCGGCAGCCGTGCAAGATGTCATCGCCCAATCTGTGGAAAAGGCCAACAACGCCATCTACACCATGGCGCGCAACAACGCGCAATATGCGGGCATGGGCACCACGCTCGTGGTCGGCGTGTTCTGCGCCGACGTGCTGGTGCTGGGCCACATTGGCGATTCGCGCTGCTACCTGCTGCGTGCCGGAAAATTCAGCCAGTTGACCAAGGACCATTCGGTCTATCAGGAGCAACTGGACGACGGCTTGCTCGACTCCAACCACGTCATGCCTGTGATCGGCCAGAATTTCGTCACGCGCGCGCTGGGGCCATTCGAGCAGGTGCAGGCCGACTTCCAGCACTCGGCATTGGCTGTGGGCGACATCTATCTGATGTGTTCCGACGGCTTGTCCGACATGGTCGATGACGACGGCATTGCCGCCATCCTGGCCGGCCCTGAAGAGTTGCAGCAAAAGGCCGACAAGCTCATTGCTGCGGCCAATGCGGGCGGAGGGCGCGACAACGTGTCCGTGGTGCTGGCCCAAGTGGCGGAAGAGCCCAAGGCAGGCCTGTTCGGCACGGCGGCGCGCGCATTGTTCGGGCGGCGATAAACTGGCGATAAGCCGGTTTTTGCCATCCGGCTATAATCAGGCATTCCCCTTTCAAAATTTTTTGCTGGAGATCGATCATGAACTCCGTGATCTTGTCTGCGCTCGAGGTTTTCCCGGGCCAGTTGGAACAGATGTTTGCCATGGTTCCTGCCGAACACCGGCACTGGAAACCCGAATCGTGGGAAGGCGTGCCGAGCGAGATGCTCGATCCCATCGAGCAGATCTGCCATGTGCGCGACATCGAAGTGCTGGGCTACCAGGTGCGCTTCAAGCGCATGCTGGAAGAAACCAACCCGCTGCTGGCTTCGATAGAGAGCTATGAACTGGTCGAAAGCGGGAACTATGCGCAGCAGGAACCCGCAGCCGTGTTCGCCGATATCCGCCGCGCCCGCGCCGAGACCGTGGCCTTGCTGCGCACGGTCGATGAAGCGCAACTGCGTCGCACAGGCGCCTTCGAAGGCTACGGCCCGGTCACGCTGAAAAGCCTGGTCTACTACCTCTGCAGCCACGACCAGCAACACCTGGCCGGCCTGCAATGGCTGTTGGGAAAAATCGATTCGGCGGCGTTGCCGCAATGAGCGTCGCGCTTCTCAAGGGAATGGGCATGGGCGCCGGCCTGATCATGGCCATCGGCGCACAAAACGCTTTCGTGCTGCGCCAGGGCTTGCTGCGGCGTTACGTCTTCATCTGTGCGCTGATCTGCACGCTGTGCGACGTGGTGTTGATCTCGGCCGGCGTGGCCGGCATGGGCAGCCTGATCGTGGCGCATCCGCAATTGCTGGTGCTGGCCAAGTGGGGCGGGGCGGCGTTTCTGGCCTGGTACGGCTTGCGCTCGGCCATCGCGGCATTCAAGGCCGGCGCGTTGTCGGCCGCACCGCAAGGTGTGGGAAGCACCGCTGCGGCGGTGGCTGCCGCTTTCAGCTTCAGCCTGCTCAATCCGCACGTCTATCTCGATACCGTCGTGCTGCTGGGCGCGGTGGGTGGGCAGCAGCCTGACGGCGGGCGCTTCGAGTTTGCGCTTGGTGCGATGAGTGCTTCGGTGTTATGGTTCTTCGGTCTGGCATATGGGGCGCGCCTGCTGGCGCCGCTGTTTGCGCGGCCGGTTGCGTGGCGCGTGCTTGATGCCTTGATTGCCGTGGTGATGTGGGTTTTGGCAGCGTCCCTGCTGATCTAAGCGCACATAGCCGGTAGCGGGTACGGCGGATACGCCGGGCACCGCAGGCTTCGCTGATTCGCCTTACGCATTCCATGTTTGTGCTTTCTCAAGGAAGGAGTATTTTGTCAAGATCGGCTCGCAAACCGATTGCGCGCTCGCCTACGCGTTCACGCCCACTCCTTGCAAACGCAACCGCCAAATCGGCTAGGTCAAGTTCTTTGCAGATTCTGGCAAAATGAAGACAATCTCTCGGATGGATTGTCGAAGGCGAAGTACCCGAAACAAGAGCAACGAAACTTTCGGGAAAATTTTTGTAGCGATCAAAGAACGGGCGGCCCAAGCTGGGCCATTCGCTAACAATAAACTCGATGTTTTCTTCGGCTTGTTCAATCGTACTGCCGTAGGCCCAGCCAAATTGCTTGCCTGGTGGGGGGACGAGCCTTTCGCGAAAAATGCAATGAGGCTCTTCAATTTTCGCTGCCTGTACAACAGACCCACCTTCCCCGGGAAGAAACGAAAGGTGAGCACCGAGGTTCAGGTAACACTGGTTACCGCTTGAGCTTCCCTGAACATTAAATACGTGGATCACCGGGCCATCAAGACGACGAAGGGTGGTTCCCGATCCTTTAAAGCCTTCTGCCCTCAATACTGGGTAAAGCTGCCGGGACAGGAGTGACAAGAACGTTTTGCGATCAACCATTTGCGTGAATGCCCTTTTGGGAAATGCCAGCAAGTATGGCGGAAAAACCGTAGGCGCCTTCCGCTGAATCAGACGCGATGCGATTGCATGCGGCAGATACGCCGGGCGTCGCACGCTTCGCTCATCTGCCCTACGCGCTAGTGTCACCACCGCATCCATGTGTCATACAAAATTTGGCTGGTTGTTTGCTTGCGTATAGCCCCATACCCGGTAAACTCCGTTTTCAATCGAATATGGAATCTGGTATTTCGCGAGCACGCTGACAACAAAGTTGCTAAAGTCGGTTTCACTATCAGGCAACAGACGCCCGCAGTGCTCTTTCCTGATTGGATCAATGTCCATCCACTCAATGCAGCTTGAAATACCCTTGCGAACCCATTCCCAGTCGGGGAATGAAAATCCTGGCATGGCGTCGTCATCTCGCAGATACTTGAACCTCACGTTCGGCTGGAATTCTGCATGATCAGTGAACGCATCAGCCAATTCTTTCCATTTTGTTTTATTCATCACTGGAGATAGCTGACGATAGTTGATGTGTCTTAGCGTCTCTTGATCCATACGTCACGCATCTTTCGGAAAAATATTCAGCAGCAAGTAGGGCGGAAAAGCCGAAGGCGCCTTCCGCCGGATGGGACGCCGCGCCGGAACATGCGGCGGATAACGTTCCGCTCATTCGCTCTGTGAGCTGACTAACCCATCCGCGCCAAATGCCGCTGCACCGACATCAACGCCCCCATCAAGCCCAGCCCGGAACTGATCACCAGCAAAATCGCCGAAGCCGGCACGCTCAGGGGTACGAGGCGGAATTCCGAAGCATACAGCCGCGCAAACTCGGCGATGGCACCATTCAAGGGTTGCAAGGCCAGCGCCACCAAGCCCAGCGCCACGGCACCGGCGCACAGGCCTAGCAGGGCGCCGCTGTAGTAGAACGGGCGGCAGATGAAGGCGTTGGTGGCGCCCACCAGGCGCGAGACTTCGATTTCGTCGCGTTGCGTCAGCACCTGCAGGCGGATGGTGTTGAATACCACGGCCACCACCACCACGCCCAGTGTCAGGGCCAGGAACAGCAAGCCAAGTTGCAGGATGTGCAGCAAGGCGGCCAGGCGTTTGACCCAGGTTGAATCGACTTGCACGCTGTCGACGTCGGGCAGCGTTTTCAATTGCGCGGCGATGGTGTCGACGCGTTCGGCATCGGCGGCATCGCGAAAGCCGGCCAGCTTGAGCACATAGCTGTCGGGCAGCGGGTTCGAACCCAGCGTGGCGATGACGTCGGTCAAGCCGCTCTTTTCGTTCAGCGCTTCCAGTGCTTTTTCGCGCGGCACGAAATCGAGCCTGGCAAGGTTTTTCGCGTCGCCCACGGTCTTGCGGATGGCGTCCGCCGCAGCAATGGCACGCTCGCGCGGCAGTTCCATCGTCATGAAGACGCTGATCTCGGGTTCGACCGCCAGTTGTTCCGACATCGGCCGCACGTTCTCCAGCAGCGTCAGCCCGGCAAACGGCAGCGCCAGTGCGATGGCCACCACGATCACGTTCAACAGGAAACCACTGCGCGGCTTGAAGATATGGCGCAGCGCACGGCCCAGTGCGAAAGTGTGATGACGAATCCAGGTGATCATGCGGCCACCCCTTCATCGATCAGGCGGCCTTCCTGCAACTTGATAACGCGCTTGGCACGGGCCAGCACTTGCTCATCGTGGGTGGAAATCAGGCACGTCACGCCCACGCCGTGGAAGGCGCGGATGGCATCGAGCACCTTGTCGGCGTTGCCGCGGTCGAGGTTGGCAGTGGGTTCGTCAGCCAGGATGATCTGCGGCCGGTTGACGATGGCGCGCGCGATGGTGGCGCGCTGCTGTTCACCGCCGGAGAGGCTCATCGGTTCGGACTTGGCGTTGGCCAGCAGGCCGACTTTTTCCAGCGCAGCGCGGGCGCGCTTTTCCGCCTCTCCACGTGTGGCACCGGTGACCAGGAGCGGCAGCATGACGTTGGCCAGCACGTCGCGGTCCGTCAAGAGGCGGTTTTGCTGCATGATCAGGCCGAGGTTGCGCCGCAGATAGGGCAGGCCCGACGAGGGCATCTTGCCCACGTCCTGGCCATTGACGAGCACCCGGCCAAAGCTGGGGCGCTCGATGGCTGCGATCATCTTGAACAGGGTTGATTTGCCGGCGCCGGATGGACCGGCCAGGAAGATCAGCTCCCCTTTGGCGATGGAGAGGCTGACGTCCAACAAGGCCGCATGCTGTCCATAACGTTTGGTGAGTTGATGGAATTCGATCATTTATTGAAGCAGCGCATCGACAAATTCAACAGCATTAAACGGCTGCAAATCCTCGATCTGCTCGCCGACTCCGATGAAATATACCGGCAGCGGGCGGGTCTTGGCAATCGCGGCGAGGATACCGCCCTTGGCCGTGCCGTCGAGCTTGGTCACGACCAGGCCGGTCAGTCCCATCGCGTCGTCGAAAGCCTTGACCTGGGCCAGGGCGTTTTGCCCGGTATTGCCGTCGATGATGAGCAAGACTTCGTGCGGAGCGGTATCCATGCCCTTGGAGACCACGCGCCGGATCTTCTTCAATTCTTCCATCAGGTGCAATTGCGTGGGCAGGCGGCCGGCGGTGTCGACCATGACCACGTCGGTCTTCCTGGCGATTGCCGAATGGATCGCATCGAAGGCCACGGCAGCCGGGTCGCCCGACTCTTGCGCGATCACGGTCACGTTGTTGCGTTCGCCCCAGATTGCCAATTGTTCGCGCGCAGCGGCGCGGAAGGTGTCGCCGGCGGCCAGGATCACCGATTGGCCGTGCGACTGCAGATGCTTGGCCAGTTTGCCGATGGTGGTGGTCTTGCCGGCGCCGTTGACACCGGTGATCATCATCACCATGGGTTGGTGGCGGCCCAGTTCCAGTGGCTTTTGCAACGGCGTCAGCATTTCGATCAGCAGCGTGCGCAGCGCTCCCTTGACTTGCTGTGCTTCCAGCAGCTTGTCTTCCTTGACCTTGCGCTTCAAGGCGTCGAGCAGGAACTGGGTGGCTTCCACGCCGGCATCCGACATTAGCAGGGCCGATTCGAGTTCGTCATACAAGTCATCGTCGATGCGGGCACCGACGAAGAGCGTGGTCAGGTTGGAAGACGTCTTGGCCAGGCCGGCCTTGAGGCGCGAGAGCCAGGAACTGCGCTGCTCAGGCGCCGGCGTGGGGGCAGGAGCGGGCTCGGCCACAGGTGTAGTCTGCGAGGCAGGCGGCACGGAGGGCAGTGAAGCGGGCTGCGGCGGCGCTTCTTGCGGTTTTTTCTTGAAGAAACTAAACATCGGGGGTCAGGAAGCGCCGAAACGGCGGCCTTTGGCAGGTTGCATGCGAAAGCGGCATTTTAACAGAGGGTCGCGGCCCATTCCGATTCGCTATACTGGCGGGATTGCCGCAAACCTGGTATTTATGCAAAGAAAATCATCCAAACCACCGGCCAAGTCGGCGAACGTGCCGCATTCCGCGCCACGCCTGGCCCCGCGCCAGGTGCGCATCATTGGCGGCCAATGGAAGCGTACGCCCCTGCCCGTGCTCGAGGCCGAAGGCTTGCGCCCTACCCCGGACCGGGTGCGTGAAACCCTGTTCAACTGGTTGAACCATCTGTTTGACGGCTATTGGGAAAGCAAGGCTTGCCTGGACTTGTTCGCCGGCACAGGCGCGCTCGGCTTTGAGGCGGCCAGCCGGGGTGCCGCGCGCGTGCTGATGGTCGAAGCATTTGGCCCGGCCGTGCGCGAGCTGCAAGCCACCAAAGAGAAGCTCAAGGCGGACCAGGTAGCCGTCATGCGCGGCGACGCCCTGGCGACGGTAAGCAGCCTGAAGGCCCGCGAGGCCGGCCAATTCCACGCCATCTTCCTTGACCCGCCCTATCACCAGGAATGGCTGGCAAAGATGTTGCCGCATTGCGCCCACCTGCTGGCGCCGGGTGGCCTGATCTATGCCGAAGCCGAGTTTGCACTGGATGCGGACGACGCTCCCGACTGGATGGCTGACTGGGACGTGGTGCGGGCCGACAAGGCCGGCATGGTCTACTTTCATTTGTTGCAACGCAAAAGACCGGCCTGAATTTCAGGCATAATGCGATATTCATCGTGGTGCAGAACGTGGTGCACATGCACCGGTTCGGCGCACGTTGCCGATATCTTGTGGAGTCGTAATGGTAACTGCCATCTATCCCGGCACCTTTGATCCCCTGACGCGCGGTCATGAAGACCTGGTGCGGCGCGCTTCCGGTCTGTTCGACAAGCTGGTCGTAGGCGTGGCCGACAGCAAGGCCAAGCGGCCCTTCTTCACGCTGGAAGAACGCCTGACGATTGCCAATGAAGTGCTGGGGCATTACCCCAACGTGCAAGTCGAAAGCTTTTCCGGCCTGCTCAAGGATTTCGTGCGCAACCACGACGCGCGCGTCATCGTGCGCGGCTTGCGTGCCGTGTCGGACTTCGAATATGAATTCCAGATGGCCGGCATGAACCGTTACCTGCTGCCCGACGTCGAAACGCTGTTCCTGACGCCGTCGGACCAGTATCAATTCATTTCCGGCACCATCGTGCGTGAAATCGCCGTGCTCGGTGGCGACGTGTCGAAGTTCGTTTTCCCTTCGGTGGAAAACTGGCTCAAGAAGAAGATTGCAGAAGGGCAGGAGTAGGGTAGTCGTATGGCTTTGATGATCACGGATGACTGCATCAATTGCGATGTGTGCGAGCCCGAGTGCCCGAATGATGCCATCTATATGGGGCCGGAGATCTATGAGATCGACCCGAACAAATGCACCGAATGCGTCGGGCATTTCAACGAGCCGCAATGCCAGCAGGTGTGCCCGGTCGCCTGTATCCCCTTCAATCCCGACTGGCGCGAGACCAAGGAAGAGTTGCAGGCCAAGTACGAGCGTTTGACTGCGCCTAAGATTTAAAGACTTCCACCCGATTGCGCCCGTTCGACTTGGCGCGATAGAGCGCGTGATCGGCATCGGCCACCAGCCGTTGCCCGGCCGCTTCCACCTGCAAGTCCGATAGATGCCTGCCAAGGTGCGCCACGCCGATCGATATCGTCACGCGCCGTTCTTCCCCCGCAAAAATGAAGGGCTTGTCGCCGATACCTGAGCGGATGCGTTCGGCCACGCTTTCGGCTTGTGCCAGTGGCGTATCGGGCAACAGGGCAATGAACTCCTCGCCGCCATGACGCCCCAACGTGTCGGACAGGCGCAGTTCGGCCTTGATGCGCAGCGCCGCCTCGCGCAAGACTTCATCGCCGCATTGATGGCCGAAGCTGTCGTTGACCTTCTTGAAGTGGTCGATGTCCAGAAAGAGGCAGGATAGCGAACCGGCATGGCGCCGGCTGCGGCCCACTTCTTCGATCAGGCGGGTTTCGACATAGCGCCGGTTGTTCACGCCCGTGAGCGGGTCCATCAAGCCCAGGTGCTTGAGGCGCTCGATGTTGAGCACGTTTTCCAGGCAGATCGACACGATGGCCGTCATGTGCTCAAGGAAATCGGTGCCCATGCCGCGTGTGAAGCGTCCTGCGTCGCAACTGCCAAGGCCCAGCAGCCCCAGCAGCTTGTTTTGCCTGCGCAACGGCAGCAGGGCGACGGAGGTCGGCGTCAAGACCTGTTGCGGGAACAGGCAAGCCATTTCTTCTTCGTTGAAAGGCCCCAGTTCGGGCCGCGCCAGGTCGCGCAGCAGGCCCAGTGTAGAGGCGCTGTCGAAGAACAGCAGATTGGGGAATTCGTCGAGCGCCACACCCAGGTCTTGCAGGATGCGGCGGATTTCATAGTCGGTGTCGACCAGGGCCAGGGTGACCACGTCGAGCTTGGAGGGTGCTGCGAGGTGTTCGAAGATATTGTCGATCAGCTGCAGGAAACTGATTGCACCGATGAAGTTGAGGTCGATCTCCTGATGCCGGCGCAGGATATCTTCGTTGCGCCGTGCTTCCTCCAGCAATTGCGCCAACCGGCGGCGCAGCTGCTCGTTCTCGGCGCGTTCGGCCATCCCGTCCATCTCAGAACGCGATCTCGACTTCCACGTCCTGGCCGACGCGCAGCACGCTATGGTCACCCTCGATCAGAATCGCGTTCATGCCGAAGGTAATGCCGCCGTCGACAATCGGATTGACGCGGTAGGTTTGCAGGATGTCGAGCGGATCGGGGCCGAAGCGCCCGGTTTCCTGGTTCACCGAAGGCATGGGGCAGCGCGCGCAGGGCTTGACCGGTTGCAGGCAAGCTTCGCCGATGCGTATCGTGGCGGCGTAGTCTTCCTCAAATGCTTCCACACCGTCGATGATGATGTTGGCGCGGAAGCGGTTCATCGGCAGCGCATCGCGCCCGCGCGCGGCAAGCTTGTCATTGAGGTCGGCCAGCGATGCCTCGGACGCCACCAGCATGGGGAAGCCATCGGCAAACAGCGTGGGTGCCTGCCGGTCGCCGGTCCATTTGGTGCTGGCAATGCGCAGCGCGGCAGAATGGAAACGGGCCAGCCGGCAAGTGGTGCCCACGGCGCGCGAAAACCATTCGGCCGCTTCATTGCCGCAATCCCAGGCATGCACCACATCGTCCCAGACGCGGACGTCGCCCGTTTCGGCATGGGCCAGTGTGGCGCTGTCGATGGGCAGGCGCAACACGGGCAAGCCCGGCGCGCTGACTTCGACGGCATCAACCACAATGCGAGGCACGATCAGGGCCATGGCCGGATATTCGCGCTGCGTCACCAGAACGCCTTCGGGGTCGACCACCATCCATTCGCGGTCGCGCACGCCCTCATGCGCCAGGCCGTGAACGGTTACCTCGGCCTGCGCCAGCGCGATGCCGGCACAGGATTTGATGGGGTAGAGAGTGAGAGAGGTAAGAGTGGGCATCGCCTAGGCCGGGCACAAGCGTTGGAAGGGGTTGGTTTTTATTTGGTGGCAGCTTTTCTTTTTAACTCTTCGGGAGCATCGTCCCCGATTGCAACAGGCGCACCATCAGACCAGACCACCGCATACTGTCCCAGTTTGCGTTTGCGTTCGAGAGCTTTCGCAACAGCCGAGCGCAATGCATCCCAAGTGGCCTGGGATTCTCGAGTGACGGGTACCTGCGTTGGCTTGCTCATGACATTGCTCTTTTTTGCAAGTAGTCAAAGAACTCTTGATAGATGACAGCTATGTCCCTGCCGTTTTGTGTGAACACCAGTTCGGGCTCGTTGCCGTTCATGAAACATTCGAGAACATCGACTTCTTCCGAGAATACATGAAAAAGATTGTATAAGCTGCGCGGGTAGCGCCGCACGATATCTTCGGTTGGAATATTGTGGCCACCATGGGCCACACGTTCGGCCACGCGCATGCGGGACATTTCCACGCTAGGCAGGGCCAGGTAAATCAGCTCCACGCGCCAGCCGAGTCTTTTCAGGCGTCGAACCAGCTTGAGGTGACCACGCCCCGCCAATGTGGTTTCGAAAGAAAAGTCCGCGCCGTTTTGGATGCAGCCCTCAATTTCCGCTAGAAAGAGTTTGCTCGCCGCGAGCAATTGGGCAGATGGTTCCAGGGGAGATAGGCCGGCAGCGATAAGGTCGGCATTGACGAATCGTCCGCATTTAGCGACGGTGGGGAGGTACTCCATCGCGAACGTGGTTTTTCCTGCGCCATTTGGCCCTGCGATGATCCAGCATGTAGGCATGGGTCGTCTCGTGGCGCAGGTGGGATGGGAGATTCAAACGTTAAACAGGAAATTCAATACATCCCCATCCTTGACCACATACTCCTTGCCTTCCGCGCGCATCTTGCCCGCTTCCTTGGCGCCGTGCTCGCCCTTGTAAGCGATGTAGTCGTCAAAGGAAATCGTCTGGGCGCGGATGAAGCCGCGTTCGAAGTCGGTGTGGATCACGCCGGCCGCTTGCGGTGCAGTGTCGCCCTTGTGGATGGTCCAGGCGCGGACTTCCTTGACGCCGGCGGTGAAGTAGGTTTGCAGGCCCAGCAATTCATAGCCGGCGCGGATCAGGCGGTTCAGGCCCGGTTCTTCCATGCCCATGTCGGCCAGGAATTCGGCCTTGTCGGCGTCTTCCATCTCGGCGATTTCAGACTCGATGGCGGCGCAGATGGCTACCACCGGCGCGTTTTGCGACTTGGCATAGGCCGTCAACTGGTCGAGCAGCGGGTTGTCCTTGAAACCATCGTCGGCCACGTTGGCGACGTACATGGCGGGCTTGGCCGTGATCAGGCATAGCGGCTTGATCAATGCCATTTCATCGGCGGAAAGGCCAGCCGAGCGGACCGGCTGGGCGCTGTCGAGATGCGGCATCAGGCGTTCGAGCAATGCCACCAGCTTGGCTGCGTCCTTGTCACCCGAGCGGGCCTTCTTGTTTTCGCGATGGATCGCCTTGTCGACGGCGCCCAGGTCGGCCAGTGCCAGTTCGGTCTGGATCACTTCGATGTCGTCCAGCGGGCTGATGCGGCCGGCCACGTGGACCACATTGTCGTCTTCGAAGCAGCGCACCACGTTGACGATGGCGTCGGTTTCGCGGATGTTGGCCAGGAACTGGTTGCCCAGGCCTTCACCCTTGGAGGCACCGGCGACGAGGCCGGCGATGTCGACGAACTCCACGGCGGTCGGCACGATCTTTTGCGGATTGACGATGGCGGCCAGCGATGCCAGGCGTGGATCAGGCACTTCGACAATGCCGACGTTCGGCTCGATGGTGCAGAAAGGATAATTTTCAGCAGGAATGCCGGCCTTGGTCAGGGCGTTAAAGAGGGTGGATTTGCCGACGTTGGGCAGGCCGACGATGCCGCATTGGAGACTCATGGAAAAACTTTCTCGTTCACTGGTTGGGTGCAGCAGGCGCGCATAGTGGCGGCCGGCATGACTATTCGTCAAGAAACCCCGCCAAGGGGCAGGAATTTCAAGGGTTTTACGTTACCGCCATTGTACCCTTGGCCCGGCTTGTTTTATGCTGAAATGGGGCTTGGCCGGCTTTTTGCGGTAGGATTGGGCGATCAGGGTCTGAAGTGGCCGGCAAGGCGGCATGGCAAGACATGGACATGGAGAAATTTGCGCTTGGTGAAGAGGTGGCGCGGCTCGAGGCGGGACTTGAGTCGGCAACCGGCGCCGACCGCCTGGCGCTCTTGGTACCGCTGGCCTGGTATCTGCGCCAGCGCGATACCCAGCGTGCGCTGTGGCTGACGCAGGAAATCGAGGACTTGCTCAAGCAATGCCCGCTGCCGCAGGCCGAAAAAGACCGTATCGAAGCACGCATCCTGCTGGTGCGCAGCGAAGCCGAATGGCTGTTTGCCCGCCTGACCCAGGCTGAACCGCTGGTGGTGCAGGCGCTGGAACTATTCCGCCGTCTGGGCGACAAGATCGGCAGTGCCGATGCACACTGGCTGCTGGCCTGGATCGCCGTCGACAAGGGGCGGCTCGATCTGAGCGACGCCGAACTGGAAGCCACCGAGGCCGATGCCCTGGCTGGTGGCGACCCGGTGCGCGCCGGGATTGCCCAGGCTGCCGTGGCCCGCTGGGCCATCTTGCGCAACCTGCGCGCAGCCGAAGAACGCTGGGGCGGGCAGTTCCGCGCCGAACCGCAGATATTGCATCCCGCTTACCTGGCCTGGCGCAACGACGTGCTGGGCATGATGGCCCATTCGTCCTCCGATTTCGGCGAGGCGGCCACCCACCTGATGCGCCTGTTCGACGACGCACTGGCCACCGGCCAGATCCGCACCGCCATCATCGCCGCGACCAATATCGCAGAAGGCTTCGACCGCCTGAACGACCATACCGTGGCGCTGGAATGGACCCAGCGCGGCCTCGATATTGCCCGGCCCACGGGCTGGCCGCGCAGCGTCGGCGCCTGCCTGATGCACATGGCCCAGACCCTGCGTTACGCCGGCCGTTTCGATGCGGCGCAAGACATGCTCAAGGAAGCGCTCGATACGCTGGCGCCCTTGTCGGGGTCGCGCACCTATGCCATTGCCCTGCAATACATGGGCGACCTGGCGCTGGACCGTGAAGATTACCCCGCCGCACTTGAAACCTTCCGCCACCTCGGCGAACGGGCCGCGGCCTTGCGCCAGACCGACTTCGAGATCGATTCACAGCGCGGGCAGGCGCACGCGCTGTCCTACCTGCACCAGCCGGAAGACGCCTTGCAGGCCGCCCATGCGGCGCTCACGCTGGCCGAAGAGCAGGGCGACGCCTCGCGCCAGATCGAAGCGCTCAAGGTGCTGGCCAGCATCCGCGCGCGCCATCCCGAATCGACGCTGGACCGCAACTCGCCCCTGCATTACCTGCAACTTGCCTTGCAGGTGGCGCAGACGATTGCCGGCTACACCGTGCCTTCCGAACTGTACGATGCGCTATCGCGCGAATACGCCAACCTGAACGACTTCCAGCATGCCTATGCCATGTCGCTGCAGGCAATCAATGCGCGCGAAAAGACCCATGGGCAGGAAGCCACCAACCGCGCCGTGGCGATGCAGGTAATGTACCAGACGGCACGCGCCAAGGCCGAGGGCGAATACCTGCGCGAGCTGGCCGCCGCCGAAGCCAAGCGCGCCGAGCTGTTGCATCAGACCAGCACCACGCTCGAACGCCTGTCCGACATCGGGCGCGAGATCACGGCCCATCTCGACGTCGAAGCCGTGTTTGAAACGCTCAACAGCCACGTGCATGGACTGTTGCAGGTCAACGACTTTGCCATCTATCTCTGCACCAACGAAGGGACCACGCTCGACCTGATCTTCGGTGTCGAAGAAGGCGAGCCGCTGGCGCGCCATACGGTGTCGCTATCGGACCCCAATGCCGTTTCGGCACGCTGCGTGCGCGAGCGCCGTGAAATCCTGGCCGACTGGAACAATTCCGACAAGCTGCCGAATTACATTCCCGATACGCTGGTCAATCGCAGCGCCCTGTTCGCACCGCTGGCCATCGGCGAGCGAGTATTGGGTGTGATGACGGTGCAATCGGTGCGCCGCTTCGCCTATGCCGAGCGCGACCGGCTGATCTTCCGCACGCTCTGCGCCTATGGCGCGATCGCTCTCGACAATGCGGAAGCCTACCGGCGCCTGCAGGACACGCAGGAACAACTGGTCTCGCGGGAAAAACTTGCCGCCCTGGGTTCGCTGGTGGCCGGTGTGGCGCACGAATTGAACACTCCCATCGGCAATAGTCTGATGATGACGTCCACCATGCTGGCCAAGACCGACGAGCTGGCCAAGAATCTGAAGCAGGGCGCGATCCGCCGCACCGATCTCGACAACTACCTGGCGCAGGCGCACGAAGCCTCCACGCTCATCATGCGCAGCCTGAACAATGCCGCCGACCTGGTGCAAAGCTTCAAGCAGGTGGCGGTTGACCAGACCACCGCGCAGCGGCGCCAGTTCGATCTGCAGCAGGTGTGCCACGAGATCGTCGCCACCGTCAAAAACCAGGTCAAGCGTTCCGGCCATACGGTGGAATTCGACGTGCCCGAGGGCATACAGATGGACAGCTATCCCGGTCCCTTGGGCCAGGTCATCAGCAACTTCATCAACAATGCCCTGCTGCATGCTTTTGAAGACCGCCGGGGCGGCTTGATCAAGCTTTCAGCAAAATCGGTGGCCGGTTCACGTGTGCAGATCCAGTTCAAGGATGACGGTGTCGGGATCAAGGAAGAACACCTGAAGCGCATCTTCGACCCCTTCTTCACGACAAAGATGGGGCAGGGCGGCAGCGGCCTCGGCTTGTCGATCAGCTACAACATCGTCACGTCGATATTGAACGGCCAGATCGTGGTGCAAAGCACGGAAGGCCAGGGATCGGTTTTCACGCTCGACCTGCCGCTGGTGGCGCCGGCGCGCGCCAATGACAGCGACTTCCTTGGCGACGGGTTTTCTTAGCTTGTCAGCCCGCATTCTAGCCTCGGCGGCCCCGCTTGAACGCATCTCCCAAATCCTATGCCAACAGGCCCTAACCCAACTTCTTTTCGCCGAACACGAACGACGCCTCGCGGATCAAACCGTCCCGCACGCGGTAGATACACACCAGCCCGATTGTGCCGCGCCCTTCCGGGAAGTTGCGCGTGACTTCCTCGTGGTCGATCACGATGTCGCCCATCACGCTGCGCGAGAGCAGCTTGGCATGCAGGTCCGGTTCCTGGAAGCGCGGCGCGCTGCGTGCGCGGATCTGGTCGTGCCCGTCGGTCAAGAGCGTGGCGGGAAATTCATACTGCTTCGCGTCGGCGGCGTAGGTTGCGAGCCAGGCATCGAGGTCACGGGCATTGTAGGCATCGAGCTGGCGTTGTATGACGGCTTCCGGCGTGGCGTGGGTCATGATCTTCCTATAGCGGCAGAATTTGATTGATGTCGGGACGTTCGACAAAGGCGACGAATTCATCGCGCAACTGCTGTGCCTGGCTGATGGCTTGTTGCCAGGCGCGGATACGCGCATCGTGGTCGAGGCCGTAGTGATAAAAATCCTTGCGGTCGAGCAGCTTGCCGCGTGGCAGCGTGGCGAGGAAGGCTGGCGATGGGGAAAGCAGCACGAGGTTGTCGTACCAGGTGCTGCGCGCAACGGGCAAGCGGTGGCGCCAGGGCATGGTCTTGTCGAGCCAGCCGGGCACCACGCGCGATTCAAAATGCGGATACAGCACGAGGTCGGGCGTCACCCTGTCGTAAGGTAGCGAGAGATGGTAGTCGATCAAGCCGCCATCCCAATAGGTGCCATCAGGCGCGCCCGGTATGGCAGTGACCGGCGGCATGATCAGCGGTATCGCGCCCGATGCCAGCAGGGCCGGCGCCAGGTTGCCGGCCGCAAGTGGCGCGAAGCGGTTGTTGAATTCGTCGAAATCCTGTTTCAACAAGGCCAACTCGTCACGCGCATCGCCGATCACGACGCGCTCCAGATGGCGCGCCAGGCGTTTGCGCCCGAGCGTGTTTGCCAGCGTGGCAGCCGTGAAGCCAAGTGTGGCGGCGCGCTTGCCGCGCGGTGCCGTTAGCCTTCCCAGCCCGCGCACGGTCAGGATGTGCAGGCGTGAATGCGGGTTGGCGACAATCTCATCTTCGTGCCCGCCGATGAAGTCGGCCAGCAACTGGCGGCACATGCCCTGGATCAGTTGCGGTGGCGGGTCTTTCGGATAGCGCTGCTCGGCATAAAAGTGGCCCAGGCGCTCGAAGGCGGAAACCGGGTCGGCGTGGCAAGCCGCTGCCATGCGCCACGCACCGATCGATGCGCCGATCAGGCTGCGCGGGCGCGGCGCAGAGGGCAGCCAGGTGCCGAACAGCCATTGGTCGAGCGCTTGCAGGATCAAGCCCTTGGGGCCGCCGGCGGCAGCGGGAATCACGCCAATGTCGGCCGCGCGCAAGCCATGCGCCTGGATGTGCGCCAGGGCTTTCGGCCCGGCACGGAGTTCCAGCGCCTTCATTTGTCGGTATGCAGCTTCATCACTGCGGCATCGAACTTGCCTTCGCACAGCATGGGGATGACGTCGAGCGTGCGTTCGATCGCTTGTTCGATCAGTGTGAATTCTTCCTTGCGCGGCCGGTGCAGCACAAAGTCGGCCACGTTTTGCTGCAGGTTCAAGGTGCGCGGGTGGCCGATACCGATGCGTGCGCGCCAGTAATCCTGTGTGCCGAGCGCGGCGGTGATGTCTTTCAAGCCGTTGTGCCCGCCCGATGAGCCGCCTTTCTTGATGCGCGCCACGCCCGGTGCGAGATCAAGCTCGTCATGCACCACCAGAATCTCTTCAGGCGCAATCTTGTAAAAGCGCGCCAGGCCGCCAACCGACTGGCCCGAACGGTTCATGTAGGTTTGCGGTTCAAGCAGCCATATGTCTTCGCCGGCAATCTTGGCCTTGCCCAGCAAGGCCTGCAATTTCGTTTCGCGCTGCAGGTTGCAGCGGCCGATGCCGTTGGCGATATTGTCGACCAGCCAGAAACCGGCGTTGTGGCGGGTCAGTTCGTATTCCGGACCGGGGTTACCCAACCCGACTATCAAGCGTATTGGCATGGCGATACAGCGAATGAAGATGACAAATGACGATTATGGCGTATTTTGCGCCCAATAAAAAACCCGCCACGAAGGCGGGTTTTTATCGCCGGTAAGGGACGATTACTTCTTCGGTGCAGCAGGAGCAGCAGCGGCCGGTGCAGCAGCGGCGGCGGCAGCGGCTTCCGCTTCGGCTTCAACCTTGCCGGCAGGGATCGATGCGGTGGCAACGGTCGGGTTGTCGCCATGAACAACGATGGTGACGCCGGCGGGCAGCTTGATGTCGTTGACGTGGATCGATTGGCCGACGTCGAGACCGGACAGGTCCACTTCGACGAACTCAGGCAGGTCCTTGGGCAGGCAGGAGATGTCCAGTTCGGTCAGCACGTGGCCGATGACGGCGCTGTGCAGCTTGACGGCTGGCGACACGTCGGCGTTGGCAAAGTGCAGCGGCACCTTGACGTGGATCTTTTGCGAAGCATCGACGCGCTGGAAGTCGACGTGCAGAACGAGTTGCTTGTAGGCGTGCACCTGGAAGTCGCGCAACAGGACTTGTTCAGTCTTGCCGTCGATTTCGAGATCCAGAATGGACGAGTGGAAAGCTTCCTTCTTCAACGCGTGGTACAGGGCGTTGTGGTCGAGCGCGATGTTCACGGGGGCAGTGGTGCCGCCGTAGATGATGCCAGGAGTCTGGCCGGCATTACGCAGGCGGCGGCTCGCTCCGGACCCCTGCTCTTTGCGCGGAAATGCTACTACTTTCATGGTTTGCTCCAAATATGCAGGCTTTACTGCCCGCGGTCAGTGTCCCCCGCGACCAGGGGACATCAAAATGGGCCCGGCAATTGCCGGGCCCGCGTTCAATACTGCTTAAGCTTAGTCGGCAAACAGCGACATCACCGAGTCGCCCTTGCTGATGCGCTTGAATGTTTCAGCCAGCAATTCCGCGCACGACAATTGGCGGATCTTGCTGCAGGCACGCGCGGCTTCGGACAGCGGAATGGTGTTCGTCACGACCAGTTCGTCCAGCGGCGAATTCTGGATGCGTTCGATGGCCGGGCCCGACAGCACGGGGTGCGTGCAATAGGCCACAACCTTCTTCGCGCCGCGTTCCTTCAACACTTCGGCAGCCTTGGTCAGCGTGCCGGCGGTGTCGACCATGTCGTCCATGATCACGCAGTTGCGGCCTTCGACTTCACCGATGATGTTCATCACTTCCGACACATTGGCCTTGGGACGGCGCTTGTCGATGATGGCCAGGTCGCAGTTCAGGCGCTTGGCCAGCGCACGGGCGCGCACCACGCCACCGACGTCGGGTGATACCACCAGCAGGTCGTCGTAGCTCTTGCTGACCAGGTCGCCCAGCAGGATGGGCGAGGCGTAGATATTGTCGACCGGAATGTCGAAGAAGCCCTGGATCTGGTCGGCGTGCAAGTCCATGATCAGAACGCGTTCGACGCCGGCTTCCTGCAGCATGTTGGCCACAACCTTGGCCGAGATCGCCACGCGCGCCGAACGCGGACGGCGGTCCTGGCGCGCATAACCATAGTAGGGGATGGCGGCGGTGATGCGGCCGGCCGATGCGCGCTTCAAGGCGTCGACGATCAGCATCAATTCCATCAGGTTGTCGTTGGTCGGTGCGCAAGTCGATTGCAGCACGAAGACGTCTTTGCCACGCACGTTTTCATTGATTTCGACGGCGACTTCGCCATCGGAAAACTTGGTGACGTTGGCCTTGCCGAGCGACAGGCCCAGTTGCTTGACAACGCCGGCAGCGAGTTCGGGGTTCGCGTTACCAGTGAAAACCATCATGTTGTCGAGTGCCATGGGAGCCCCTGGATGCAGTCGTTAAAAGATCGCTAATTTTTGAGTCCACTAAGACTCAAAAGCCGCCAATACCAGACTACGTTAACATAGTCTCGTATTGACGGCTTTATTTGGTAGCCTATTGTTGGCTTCTTGCGACGCGATGTTTCTGATCGCTACGCATTTGCTAATCAGTATGCCCAATTTGGTGCGCATACCCAATTAAATGGCAGGGGAACAAGGATTCGAACCTTGGAATGCTGGAATCAAAATCCAGTGCCTTAACCAACTTGGCGATTCCCCTACACAACTTGTTGTTCAGCGCTGTTTGCTATTGCCCGCGCTAAACGAATTCTTTTTACTGCAATGCCATCATCGGATGGCGTGAAAGCGACCTGGCTTTCCATGCGTTCCACCGCGAAGGCAGCTTGCTCAATACGGCGTCGGCATGATCTTCATCACCGACGTCGCAGAACACACATGCACCTGAACCCGTCATTCTTGCTTCGCCGTATCGCCCAAGCCATTTCAGGGCTTCAGCCACGGGCGGGAACAGCTTGCATGCCACGCCTTGCAGATCGTTTCTCCCAAAACCAATTTTGGCTGCGAGAAAGTCCGTTATTATGACTGGCTTCGTATCCCTTGTCAAATCCGGCGCAGTAAATATTGCTGCCGTGGGCACGGCTACCCCCGGTTCCAGCACCACATACCAGGTTTCGGGCGTTTCGACAGCCTGCAATTCCTCACCCACACCCTCGGCAAAGGCATTGGTGCCGAAGATGAAAAATGGTACGTCGGCGCCCAATTGCAGGCCCAGGGACATCAATTCCGTGCGTGCAAGGCCGGTTTTCCAGAGCTGGTTCAAGGCCATCAGCGTCGTGGCTGCGTCGGAAGAGCCGCCGCCGAGGCCGCCGCCCATGGGCAGGCGCTTGGTGATGGCAATATCGGCGCCAAGCCTGCGCTCGGGAAAGCGGGCGGCCAACAGCCTGGCGGCGCGCACGATCAGGTCACTTTCTTCAGGTACGCCCGGCACGTCGGTAGTACGGCGGATCTTGCCGTCTTCGCGCACGTCGAAGTCGAGCGTGTCGCCATGGTCGAGCAACTGGAATACCGTCTGCAGCAGATGGTAGCCGTCGGGACGGCGCCCCGTGACGTGCAGGAACAGGTTGAGCTTGGCCGGCGCGGGGCAATCGTGCAGCGAATTCATCAATGCGGCTGCCAGCTTGAAATCACCAGGCGCATCTGTACCCGTCCGGCATAGGACGTATCGCGCTCCATGTCGATGCGCTTGGGAACGGCAGGGCTGTCCTTTGCCCCGGCTTCATTGTCTTGCCAGCTCAGGTACAGCAGGCGCCAGCCGTCGGCTGTGTTGATGGTGTTGCTCATTTGCGGCGTGACGCTCAAATGATGGCCCGAGTCGTCGCTGACCTGGCCTTGCATCCAGTTGCGCAGGTTCGATACCGGCAGCGGCCAGCCCAGCGTGTCTGCAACCAGGGTATCGACATTGGGCGCGCTCTTGGTTGGGCGGTCGGCTTGTGCCAGGGTGGCGCCCTGGGCCGTGGAGGTGATGGTCGCCACAGTCTGGCCCAGGGGCGAAAGCAGGGTCACCACGGTTTTTTGCGGTGTCTGGCTCCATTCGAAGCTGCCGCTGATCGATTGCGGCTTGCCGTTTTGCTCATACTGGGTGGTGAAGCGGCCGCCTATGTCTATCGTGTCGCTGTATTTCAGTGCCGCCCCGGCCGGGCTTGTGGGTATGGTCTGGCAAGCGGCCAGGGTGGCGAGCAGCAAGACGGCGGCACCGCGCAGGAAGCTGCGCTGCAATGTTTTGATCATGGTGTTAAAGGCTGACGTGCAGGCGAGCCAGGGTGCTCTTCAAGGCATCGTTATCGGGGTTCTTGCTGCCGACCTCGCGCCACAGCTTGTGCGCATCGGCCTTTTGACCGCGCACCCAGAGCACTTCGCCCAGGTGCACGGCGATTTCGGGGTCGGGACGGATTGCATAGGCGTGGCGCAGCAGCTCTTCCGCTTCCTTGAGGCGGCCGAGGCGGAATTGCACCCAACCCATGCTGTCGATGATGAACGGGTCGTCCGGTGCCAGCTTCAGCGCGGTCTGCACCAGCGTGTAGGCTTCATCGAGTCGCATGTTGCGTTCAGCGAAGGTGTAGCCCAGCGCGTTGTAGGCTTGCTGGTTTTGCGGCGACAGTGCAATGACCTTGCGCAGTGCGGTTTCGCAGACGTCAAGCTGGCCGGCTTTTTCGGCATCCATCGCATAGTCGTACAGCAAATCGGTGTTGTCGGGGAAGCGCTTGATGGCTTCGTCGAGCACGGCCATGGCTTCCTGGGTGCGATTGGCTTCGCGTAGAATCTGCGCGCGCGCCGCGACCACCTGCACTTGCTGGGCCGGGTCATCCGGCGCCAGGTCGGCCAGCACCTTGTTGGCGCCATCGAGATTGCCCTTGCGCGCAAAAATCTCGGCGCGGCGGATTTCGACGCCGACGTGGGCGTCGGGCGCATCGATCAGGTCCAGCCAGTGCAGCGCGGCTTCGTAATCCTTGCGCTCTTCGGCGATCTGCGACAGCAACTGCAGCGCGGACGTGGCGTCATGGTCTTCGCCCGGGCGGTTCGACAGCACTTCGATGAAGGTCGAGAGATGGCGTTCGGCAGCCTTGTTGTCATTGGTCTGTGCTTCGAGTATGCCCAGCATGTAAAGCACGGCCAGGTTTTCCGGGTCGCCCTTCAAGAGCGCGGCGAGTTCGTGCTCGGCTTCCTTGTAATGTTTTTGCTCGACCAGGCCGCGTGCATAGGCGATGCGCAATTCCTTGGCCGCGGGGTGGGTCGCAATAAAGCGCGCCAGGAATTTCATTGCTGCCGCACGGTCCGGGTTGACCTGGGCCAGGATCAGGGCCGCCTGTTGCGAATCGGGCTTGGCCTTCAAGGCGATTTGTGCCTCTTCCTGCGCTTTCACATTGTCGTTCCTGGCATAGGCGCCATAGGCCAGTGCCAGGTGGGTTTCGACCAGGTCGGGATACGGTGCCAGCACCGATTGCAGCACATTGAAGGCGGCATCCTTGTCCTTGGCGTGGGACAGCAGGCGCTGGATCTGGAAGATCATGCTGCCGCGCGATGCGGCCGGTTCTTCGCGCAGGCCGCGCTCGAACACTTCCTGGGCTTCGTCGAGCTCATCGGTCAGCACGACCGAATTGAGGTAGTTCTGCATCGCCTCTTCGGAATGCGGTGCCAGGGCGCGCCACAGCTTGGCCGCGTTGAGCGCGGCTTCGGGCTGGCGTGCCGACCAGGCGAACTCGAACGAACGCTGCGCCAGCCGCGGGTCGTGCGTCTGGCGCGCCAGCGCTTCCATGGTGCGGAAGGCCGATTCCCAATCGCCGCGCTGAAACGCGATTTCCGACGCGAGGTAGAGATACATCGTCCGGCCCGTCAGTGGTATGGCGGGCAGGCCGGCGGCGTCGGTGGGGACGGGCGCGCTGTCGAATTCGGGCTGCGGGTTGGCCTGCGCGCCCATCGGATTGGACATCGTGTCGGCCGTGGCAGACTCATCGGATGGGTGCGAGCGCATGCCGGCGCAAGCCGAGAGCAGCAGCGAGAGCGTTACAATGGCGACGGTGTTTTTCAAATCCAGCTTCCGGCGAAATACATAATGATCGATTCTACGCCCAACCCGGGCGGCATGGAGCGCCGGCCCCAACACCGGTACCGGTAATTTGTAGGATTTTGTAAATAAACAGGAGCAAAGTGGAGAGCGTATGCCCGAATTGCCTGAGGTAGAAGTCACGCGCCGCGGCGTCGAACCGCACCTGCGCGAGCGCAAGGTGACCGGCGTTGCCTTGCGCCATACGGGCTTGCGCTGGCCTTTCCCCAAAGGGCTGGACGACATCCTGCGTGGCCGCGTGGTCAAAAGCGTGGGGCGGCGCGGCAAATACCTGCTGCTCAATTTTGAACATGGAACGCTGATCATTCACCTGGGCATGTCCGGCCATTTGCGTGTACTGCCGGTGGATACGGTGGTGAAAAAACATGATCATTTCGACATGCTTCTCGGGCGCCAGTTGCTGCGCATGAATGACCCGCGCCGTTTTGGCGCCGTGCTCTGGCATGCGCTGGAAGATGGCGACCTGGAAAAGCACATCCTGCTGCGCGGTCTGGGGGTGGAGCCGCTGGAAGATGGTTTTTCGGCAAACTTGCTTTACCGTATGACGCGCAAGCGCAATATGGCGATCAAGCAAGTCTTGCTGGCTGGCGATATTGTGGTGGGGGTGGGCAATATCTATGCGTCGGAAGCGCTGTTCTGTGCCGGCATCAACCCCAAGCTGCCCGCCCACAAGATTGGCTTGCTGCGGTATGCCAGGCTGGAAAAAGCCATTCGCATGATTTTGGCGGCCGCCATTGAGCAAGGTGGCAGTACGCTGCGCGATTTTATTGCCGTAAATGGCCAATCAGGCTATTTTCAGCAAAACTACTATGTCTACGACCGTGCCGGCCAACCCTGCCGTGTCTGTGGTGCGGAAATCCGACAGATCAAACAAGGGCAGCGCTCCACGTTTTACTGCGTAAATTGCCAAAAGTAGGCGTGAATGTTAGTGTTAGTATGTTAATCGGGTGAAATAGTGTGGTGAGCGGAAATAAAGTGAGCAATCTCGTACAAAACTTCCAGGAATACAGCAATTGGCGCAGCAGCGTCATGGTGGCGCTCGACCGCTATCGCCGTGAAGTTGCCGCAGCCGACCTGGGAGATGCCGCGAGCGATCAGCGCTTTGCGCGCGCCATTACGCGCCTGGTTGACGACAAGCTCACCATCGCCTTCGTCGCCGAATTTTCGCGCGGCAAGTCCGAATTGATCAATGCGATCTTTTTCGCCGACTATGGCCAGCGCATCCTGCCGTCTTCGGCCGGACGCACCACGATGTGCCCGACCGAACTGCTTTATGACGAAAGAGTTCCGCCTTCGATCCGCCTGCTGCCCATCGAAACACGCGCACAGTCGCAATCAACCACGGAATACAAGGAGCAGAGCGGCGCCTGGACCGTGCTGCCGCTCGACATCGAATCCGGCGACGGCATGCTCGAAGCCTTCAAGCAAGTCAGCCTGACCAAGCGCGTACCGGTCGAGGAGGCGCGCCGGCTGGGCCTGTACAACGAAGAAGACCCCGATATCGCGCTGGCCCTCGACGAGCAGGGCCTGGTTGAAATTTCGCAATGGCGCCACGCCATCGTCAATTTCCCTCACCCCTTGTTGAAGCAGGGCCTGGTGATTGTCGACACACCGGGTTTGAATGCCATCGGTACCGAACCCGAACTGACGCTGAACCTGATCCCGAATGCGCACGCCGTGTTGTTCATCCTCGCGGCAGACACGGGCGTGACCAAGAGCGACATCGAAGTCTGGCGCCAGCACATCGGCGGCACGGGTGCGGCGCGCCTGGTGGTGTTGAACAAGATCGACGCGATGTGGGACGAATTGCGCTCGAGCGCCGAAGTCGACGGGCAGATCGCGCAACAGGTATCGACCGTGGCGCACAACCTGAACCTGGCCGAAGACCTGGTGTTCCCGGTGTCGGCGCAAAAGGGCCTGGTGGCCAAGATCAATAGCGACGCCGCCCTGCTCGGCAAGAGCCGCCTGCCGGAACTGGAAACGGCGCTGTCGTCGCAACTGATTCCAGCCAAGCAGCAGATCATCCGGCGCCAGCTTGCTTCCGAAATCGTCGAATTGACGGCATCCAAGCAAGCCCTGCTCAATTCGCGCATGCGCAACGTGGTGGAACAACTGGTCGAGTTGAAGAGCCTGCGCGGCAAGAACAACAACATCGTCGAGCACATGATGAAGCGCATCGACATCGAAAAGAAGGAATTCGATGGCAGCCTGTTGAAGCTGCAGGGTACGCGTTCAGTCTTCACCAAGTTGTCGAACGAAGTGTTCACCAGCCTTGGCATGAGCATCCTGAAGGAAGAAATCCGCCGCACGCGCGACACCATGAACGAGAGCAAATTCTCGGCGGGATTGCTGTCGGCGGTGAAGAATTTCTTTGCCGAAGCCCAGGGCAACCTGCGCACCTCAGGCCAGAAGACCGAGGAAATCACGGAAATGATGACCGTGATGTACCGCAAGTTTTCCACCGAACATGGCCTGGCGCTGTCGACGCCGATGCCGTTCTCGCTCGAAAAATATCGCAAGGAAATTGCGATGATCGAGAGCATCTACCACAAGCAGTTCGGCGCCATGACGGTGATGACGGCACCCAAGGTGGTCTTGATGCAGAAGTTCTTCGATTCCATCGCTTCGCGCGTCAAGCAAAGCTTCCTGCAAGCCAACCGCGACGTCGAAGCCTGGCTCAAGGTGGTGATGGCGCCGCTGGAAGCGCAGATTTCCGAACACAAGGCGCAATTGAAAAGGCGCCGCCAGTCGATCGAGCGCATCCATATTGCCACCGAAAGCCTGGAAGAAAAGGTGGCCGTGTTCGAACAGATGCAAGCCGACCTCGAAGCCCAGAAAAAAGCCTTGCTCGTGCTCGAAGACGAACTGAAAAAGACCATCGGCACCAAGCTCAACCCATTGCGCGCCGCGGCCTGACCCGATGAAGCGCGTGCAGCAAGCGAAGCCGGACGAAAGTCTGGCCGACCCGACATTTTCCGCCGAACTGATCGCCTGGCAAAAGCGCCACGGCCGGCACAGCCTGCCCTGGCAAAACACGCGCGACGCCTATCGCGTCTGGCTGTCGGAAATCATGCTGCAGCAGACCCAGGTCTCCGCCGTCATTCCCTACTACCATCGGTTTCTTGCGCGCTTCCCCGATTGCGCCAGCCTGGCTGCTGCGCCAAGCGAAGACGTGATGGCGCTATGGAGCGGCCTGGGCTATTACACGCGTGCGCGCAACCTGCATCAATGCGCCAAGGACGTGATGGCGCGCCATGGCGGCAGGTTTCCCTCGGACCCGGAACAACTCGCCGAGCTGCCCGGCATAGGCCGCTCCACGGCAGCGGCCATCGCAGCGTTTTCCTATGGCACGCGCGCGGCGATCATGGACGGCAATGTGAAACGCGTGTTCGCGCGCGTGTTCGCCGTCGATGGTTTTCCCGGCGACAAGGCCGTGGAAAACGCCATGTGGCAGCGTGCCGATGCACTCTTGCCGCAGCACGACCTGGAAGCCTACACGCAGGGCTTGATGGATCTTGGCGCCACGGTCTGCACGCGCGGCAAGCCCGACTGCGCCGCTTGCCCGTTTGCTGCGCGCTGCCTGGCGCGGCAGCAGGGGCGCACGGCAGAGTTGCCGGTGCGTAAACCGAAAAAAGCCGTGCCCGAGAAAAGCACGGCGATGCTGGTGCTGGTCTACCGCAACCAGGTCTTGCTCGAGCAGCGGCCGGACTCGGGTATCTGGGGTGGTTTGCTGTCGTTGCCTGAACTTGATGTTTCGGACAATTCCCTGGTTGAGAAACTGCAGCGCACCGCCGAAGCCTATGGCGAATCGGACGGCTATTCCGAATTGCTGCCGTTCTCGCATGGATTTACGCACTTCAAGTTGCACGTTTCACCCTACCGCGTCGACTTGACGCGGCGCCATGAGCAGGCAGGGGAGGGCAATATGGTCTGGTTCGACGTTACCAGGCTGGCTGACGCGCCTTTGCCGGCGCCGGTCAAGAAACTGTTGCTGGCGGTATTTGCCGAAGGACGACTTTTTTAAACAATCTTGTGCTGAACCAGGTATTGATGCACCACCGATAGCCGGCTTTCCGCATCGTCAAGCTCCATCAGCTTTTGCCTTGCCTTCAAGGGAATGGGCAGGATTTCGCACCAGCGGTTGGCAACCCAGCCGGCTTCGTCCAGGCGCGCCGGTTCGGCAAAGGGGCTTTCGAAATCATCGCCCTGGTCGGCGCGACCCTTTGAATTGATTTCATCCATCACGATCTTCAGCGAGCGGGCGCAGGCCAGGTGGGCGTCGGAGATTGCCGGCGACCCATCGTGGGGCAGGACTTCCACGCGCGCCTCGAGCCGCTTGTTGCCCAGCACGCGCGTTTCCACGATGCGGAAACGTGCACCGCCTTCGATGCGCAAGAGCAGCACGCCCAGGCTTTCCATATCCCACTCGCGGATGTGGGCCAGGGTGCCCACGTCTTCCGGCTCGGCCACGGCGCCGACTTCGGCGCCGGACTTGATCAGCACCACGCCGAACGGTGACTCGGCCTTCATGCAATCGCGCACCATGTCGGTGTAGCGCGCTTCGAACACTTTCAAGGGCAGCACGCCCTGCGGAAACAGCACGGCATTCAAGGGAAACAGCGGAAGCCAGGTATCGGGAGCAATCATCGGCAGATCTTAATTCAATTCGCGGTGACGCAGGATCACGCGCTCGCTGGCGCCGAAATGCGCGGCGAGTTGTTCGGCAACATAGACCGATCGGTGCTGGCCGCCGGTACAGCCGATGGCCACGGTCAGGTAGCTGCGGTTATCGTTCTTGAACGACGGCAGCCACTTTTCGATGAAGCCGCGGATGTCGCCCACAAGCGCGCCAACGTTGTCCTGTGCTTTCAAGAAAGCTTGCACCGGTGCGTCGCGCCCGGTCAGCGGGCGTAATGCGGTGTCATAAAACGGATTGGGCAGGACGCGCACGTCGAACACGAGGTCGGCATCGAGCGGCACGCCGAACTTGAAGGCAAAGGACTCGAACAGCAGCGTCAGCGGTGTATAGGTGGTTTCGACCAATTCCTTGATCCAGGCACGCAGCTTGTTGGCCGAGAGCCCGGACGTATCGATCACATGGCCCGTGCCTTCGATGGCCGACATCATTTCGCGTTCGCGCAGGATGCATTCGAGCAGGGTCGGGACATCGGACGGACTCTGGTCAGAGCGCAACCGGTGGGACAGTGGATGGCTGCGCCGCGTTTCAGAAAAGCGCGCCACCAGCGATTCGGTCTTGGCGGTGAGGAACAGCACCTTGACGTCGTGGCCTTCCTGTTTCAGGCGCACGATGTCGGCCGGAAGGCCTGCCAGCGAACTGGAACTGCGCGCGTCCATTGCCACCGCAAGCGTGTCGGCGCCTTCTTCGATGCGTGTGGCAACGAGCGCCCGCAGGAGGCTCGGTGGAAGGTTGTCGACGCAGAAGTAGCCGGCGTCTTCCAGGGCATTGAGGCCGACCGATTTGCCTGACCCCGAAATGCCGGTGATTATGATGATGCGCATGGCTCGATTTTAACGCTAATCGCTCTCCATCGCCCTTTGCTGCCGCTCCATGAATTCCTTGAGCGTGTCGATGCCGCGCAGTTGCAGGATGGTATTGCGCACGGCGGCTTCAAGCAGCACGGCAAGGTTGCGCCCGGCTTCGACTGGAATCACCACCTTGCGGATCGGCAGGCCCAGCACTTCCTCGGCCTGCGAATGCAGGGGCAGGCGTTCGTAATTTTCTTCGAGCGTGCTGCGCCGGACCAGATGCACGATGAGCTTCAGGCGCATCTTGCGCCGCACGGCGGTCTCGCCAAAAATGGCGCGGATGTCGAGCAGGCCCAGGCCGCGTACTTCGAGCAGGTTTTGCAGCAGGGGCGGGCAGCGGCCTTCGATCATGTTCGGCGCAATGCGCGCGAATTCGACGGCATCGTCTGCGACCAGGCCGTGGTTACGTGAAATCAGTTCCAGGCCCAGTTCGCTCTTGCCCAGGCCCGATTCGCCGGTGATCAGCACGCCCACACCGAGCACGTCCATGAACACGCCATGCATGGTGATGCGCTGCGCCAGTTTCTTCGACAGGTAGACACGCAGGTAATCGATCACCTGTGCCGCCGGCAAGGGCGTGGAAAACAGCGGAATGTTTTGCTGGTCGCAAATTTCAAGAATGTAGGCCGGCGTCTCCAGGCCTTGCGCAATGATGAAGGCCGGCGGCTGGCCTGCGACCAGTTCAGCCGTCTGGTGCGCGCGCGAGGCGTTCGAAATGCGGCGGTAGTATTCGGTTTCCTGGTGGCCGAACACCTGGATGCGGCCGGGGTGGATCAGGTTCAGGTGGCCGATCTGGTCGGCGGCGGACGTTGCGTCACCCGAGATCAGGCGTTCACCGCCGGGGAAGCCGGCAAACCAGCCGAGCTGCAGCGCGTCGCGGTTATCGTCGTATAGTTGTTGTATGGTCAGCGGCGTCGACAGTGGCATGGCAAATTCCGTTTTGCGCCGGCGCAAGGAAATGCACCGCGAACGGCAGTATAAGCTGCCGCGCGGGGACTTGCCAATCAGGTAAACCGTCGGGTGAAATTAAGCGCTTTGGAGCGAGGGAGCCCAGGTGATCAAACGGGCGTGCGCAGTTTGCGCATCCGGCGCTTCAACCAGGGCATGGCGGAAGCCTTCGTCGGAAAACATTTCGGCGATCTCGGAAAGAATTTCCAGATGCTGTTGCGTGACGTGGTCCGGGATCAGCAGGAAAACCAGCAGGTTGACCGGCTCGCCGTCGGGCGACTCGAAGGGAATCGGTTCGGCCAGGCGCACGAAAGCGGCCATCGGCGCTTTCAAGCCCTTGATGCGGCCATGCGGCACGGCGACGCCGTGGCCCAAGCCTGTGGAGCCCAGCCGCTCGCGCGCGAACAGGTTGTCCGACACGGTGGAGCGGGCGATGCCACAGTTGTTCTCGAATAACAGTCCGGCTTGCTCGAACGCGCGTTTCTTGCTCGATACATCCAGATCAAGAGCCACGTTCTCGAGAGCGAGTATCTGACTGAAGTGATTCATGATGCATTGCACAATTTGAATTTCCAACGCATTATAGGCTCATTTTCTGCCTTCCGGTACCGAAAAGCAAAAGGTATTGCTGCCGGTTTTCCTTATTTAACAGAATGTTATCAAACTGCCTATAACTTAACTTGCTTAAGTGTTACTGGCGGGCATTTCTGGTGTTTGCCGGCGGTTTTCCGGTAGAAAAATTGCTGCGCCACGGGTTGATATCGAGGCCACCCCGGCGCGTATAGCGCGCATAGACCGCGAGCTTTTGCGGTTTGCAATGGGTCAGGATGTCGGTGAAGATCCGTTCCACGCATTGCTCATGGAATTCATTGTGTTCGCGAAAGCCGATCAGGTAGCGCAACAAGCCTTCCTGGTCGATCTGCGGACCGGCATATTGGATTTGCACACTGCCCCAGTCAGGCTGGCCCGTGACCAGGCAGTTCGATTTCAGCAGGTGCGACAACAAGGTTTCTTCCACCGCCGCTTCGGCGAAATTGGCCGTCAACAGCGCCGGGTTGGGCGAATAGTCGTCGACTTCGATGTCGAGCCGGTCCAGCAGCAAGCCATCCAGTTCTGCCATGCGGAACTTGCCGAAATCTTCCGCCAGGGTCAGGCCCACCTGCACTGCCGAGCCGAAGCCGGCCGAAAGGTCGGCGCGCAGCAATTCAAGCAAGGCTTCGGTACCGGCCAGGCGCGTCTGGTTGAACGAATTCAGGTAGAGCTTGAATGACTTTGATTCGACGATATTGGGCGAATCGGCCGGCACGGTCACGGTGGCGATGGCCACCTGCGGCTTGCCGCGCAGGTTGAGCCACGAGACTTCATAGGCGTTCCAGATGTCCACGCCGTAGAACGGCAGTGTGCCCTTCAAGCCGAGCTCATCGCGCTTGCCCTGGCGCGCGATGGGGAACAGCAGGCTGGAGTCGTAGTGTGTGACGTAGGCAGACTGCTTGCCCAGCGGGGAATCTTCAGGGAGGGACATATCAGGCCTTCAGTTTGAAGGGATTGAAATTGGTGTCGCGGTCATAATAATCCTCATGCTCGATGCGTTTGAGGAAGCCGACGATCTTGTAGGTGAGCGGGGTCATGACGAATTCCCAGCCCGACTTGAGGAAATACTGCGTGGCCGCCACGACCAGGACCTGGTGGTCCGGCCAGATGCCGTAAAACGCAATGACGTAGAACAGGGAAGAATCGACCAGTTCACCGCACAGGGTGGAGCCGATGATGCGGCTCCACAGGTGGCGGCCTTCGGTTGCGATCTTCATCTTGGCCATCACGTAGCTGTTGGCAAAGCTGCCGCACCAGAATGCGATCATCGAACCGGCGACGATGCGCGGCGTATTGCCGAACACGGCCAGCAGATGGACCTGATAGTCCTGGTTGAATGAATTGGCCGCCGGCGTCAAGGCCAGCACCACGACCGACATCACGGCGGCGAATGCCAGTGCGGCAAAGCCGGCCCAGATCACGCGGCGGTCGCGCCCGTAACCGTAGACCTCGGTGAGGATGTCGCCGAAAATGTAGGAAATCGGAAAGAACAGGATGCCCGCACCGAAGGTGATGGTGTCGCCCAGGACGGGCAGGGCAAACGGCAGCGTCACCTGCGCCGCCTTGGCCGCGCCGATCAGGTTGGAGCACAGCAAGACCACGACAAAGGCCGCCATGACAAAGTCATAGTACTTGTATTGTCCGATGGGGCGGCCTTCTTGCGTCATGGCGTGCCTTCTTTACAGGAACAGCTTGTAGACCGGGTTGGCGCTCTCGTCCCAGTAACGGTAGCCGAGTTTGGCCAGGAAGTCGCGGAAGGCTTTCATTTCCTTCTTCGGCACCTGGATGCCGACCAGGATGCGCCCGACGTCACCGCCCTGGTTGCGGTAATGGAACAGGCTGATGTTCCAGTTCGGCGCCATGCTGTCGAGGAAGCGCATCAAGGCACCCGGGCGTTCCGGGAATTCGAAGCGGTACAGCAATTCATCCTTCGCCAGATCGCTCTTGCCGCCGACCAGGTGGCGGATGTGCAGCTTGGCCAGTTCGTCATGCGTCAGGTCAAGCGTCTTGAAACCGTGCTTCTCGAAGTTGCGGCTGATCTTGCCCGATTCATCGCGGTCCGAAACCTGCACGCCGACGAAGATATGGGCAGCGTCAGCGCCACTGATGCGATAGTTGAATTCGGTCACGTTGCGCGGGCCGACCAGTTCGCAGAAGCGCTTGAAGCTGCCGCGCGCTTCCGGAATCGTCACGGCGAAAACCGCTTCGCGCGCTTCACCGACTTCGGTGCGCTCACTGACGAAACGCAGGCGGTCGAAGTTCATGTTGGCACCGCTGGTGATGGTGACCAGGGTTTCGCCCTTGAGCGGCTTCTTCGTGGCCTTGCGTTGTTCGATGTAGGCCTTGGCGCCGGCCAGCCCCATCGCGCCCGAGGGTTCGAGGATGCTGCGCGTTTCGGTGAATACGTCCTTGATGGCAGCCGCAACGTCGTCGGTATCGACCACGACGAAGTCGTCCACATATTGCTTTACCAGGCGGAAGTTCTCTTCACCGGCCAGTTTGACGGCCGTGCCGTCGCAGAACAGGCCGACGTCGCTCAAGGTCACGCGCCGCCCGGCCTTGACGCTCTTGACCATGGCGTCCGAATCCACGGTCTGCACGCCGATCACTTTGATCTCCGGCCGCACCGCCTTGACGTAGGCGGCTATGCCGGCAATCAAGCCACCCCCGCCGATGGGGACGAAGATGGCGTGGATCGGCCCCTGGTGCTGGCGCAGGATTTCCATACCTACCGTGCCCTGGCCGGCGATCACGTAGGGATCGTCGAACGGGTGGACAAAGGTGAGCTTGAGTTTCTTTTCCAGCGTCAATGCATGCTGGTAGGCGTCGGAATATGAATCGCCGAACAGCACCGCTTCGCCGCCATGCGACTTGACGGCTTCCACCTTGACCGAGGGCGTGGTGGTGGGCATTACGATCACGGCGCGGCAGCCCATGCGCTTGGCCGACATGGCCACACCCTGGGCGTGGTTGCCGGCCGAAGCGCAGATCACGCCGCGCTTCAGTTGCGCCGGCGTAAGGTGGGCCATCTTGTTGTAGGCTCCCCGAATCTTGAAACTGAACACGCTCTGAATGTCTTCGCGCTTGAGATAAATTCGGTTGTCCATGCGTGCGGAAAGCGCAGGCGCGAAATCAAGCGGCGATTCGATGGCGACGTCATAGACGCGGGCGGTCAGTATCTTTTGCAGGTAGTCCGTGGTCATAAGGTGGGGTGCTTTTCTCGGTTCAAGGTCCATGTTAACGGGGAACCGAACATTATAAGGGAGCAATTCGTGCCGCCGACGCGACAGGGTCAATTTGGTCGCTTTGCACGCCGTTTGAAGCTTGGTGAGCGAAAAACAAAGAAGCTTGGGTAAATTTTTGTAAAAATCAAAAAATTGACCTTGCAAATTGTAGGGAAAATCGTATGCCGTATTAAGCAAACCCATGTTTCGCGGTACGTGGTGCATTGCAATAGGCTAGAATGCTCTTTCGTACTTCACCCCTCACCAACCTGGCACCTGATGAACGCCCCAGCACAACTTCACACCCTCTTGTCGGATGCGGCTCCCGAAGCTGCAACCACCCGTTTGCGAGAAATTCCGTATAACTATACGTCCTTCTCCGACCGTGAAATCGTGATCCGTCTGTTGGGTGAGGAATCCTGGCGCGTACTGGAACAACTGCGCGCCGTGCGCCAGACCGGCCGCTCGGCGCGCATGCTCTATGAAGTGCTGGGCGATATCTGGGTCGTGCTGCGCAATCCGTATCTGCAGGACGACATGCTGGACAATCCCAAGCGCCGGCAAGCCTTGATCGATGCGCTGAACCACCGCTTGACCGAGGTGGACAAGCGCCGCATCAACGATGCGCGCGAAGATGCCAGCGCCGAAGCGGCCAACCGCAGCGCCAGCGTCGAAGCCCTGCTGCATGCCGCGCGCAAGGCGGTGGCCCGGTTCGGCGAGGAATTCCGCAGCACCTGGGATTTGCGCAAGCGTGCCGTGCGCGTGCTTGGCCGTTACACGGCCAAGGACAATATCAAGTTCGATGGCCTGTCACGCGTGTCGCACGTGACCGATGCCACCGACTGGCGCGTCGAATACCCGTTCGTGGTGCTGACACCCGATGGCGAAGATGAAATGGCCGGCCTGGTCAAGGCTTGCATCGAGCTGGGGCTTACCATCATCCCGCGTGGGGGCGGCACCGGTTACACGGGCGGCGCGATTCCGCTCACGCCCATGTCGGCCGTCATCAACACCGAAAAGCTGGAACAGCTCGGCGCCGTCGAAATGACCAGCCTGCCCGGCGTGGACCGCGAATACGCGACGATTTATTCCGGCGCCGGGGTGGTTACCAAGCGCGTGTCGGATGCGGCCGAGAAGGCCGGGTTCGTGTTTGCCGTCGACCCGACCTCGGCCGAAGCTTCCTGTATCGGCGGCAACATTGCCATGAATGCCGGCGGCAAGAAAGCCGTGCTGTGGGGGACTGCACTCGATAACCTGGCAAGCTGGCGCATGGTCGACCCGAACGGCGACTGGCTCGAAGTTACCCGGCTCGACCACAATCTGAGCAAGATCCACGACACACCGCTGGCGCGTTTCAAGCTCGAATGGTCGCACCCGGGTGAAAAAGACGGCAAGGCAGGCGAAGTCTTCAAGACCGAGATACTGGAAATTCCCGGCGCACAGTTCCGCAAGAAGGGCTTGGGCAAGGACGTCACCGACAAATTCCTGGCCGGTTTGCCCGGCATCCAGAAGGAAGGCTGCGATGGTTTGATCACGTCGGCACGCTGGATTTTGCACAAGATGCCCAAGCATACGCGCACGGTCTGCCTCGAATTCTTTGGTCAGGCGCGCGATGCGATTCCATCGATTGTCGAAATCAAGGATTACCTTGACGGCGAAACGAAGAAGGGCGGCGCGATCCTGGCCGGCCTGGAACATCTGGACGAACGCTATCTGCGCGCCGTCGGCTACACCACCAAGTCCAAGCGCGGCGTGCTGCCCAAGATGGCCCTGTTCGGCGATATCGTCGGCGATGATGAAACCGCCGTGGCACAAGCCGCGTCGGAAGTGGTGCGCATGGCCAACAAGCACGTGGGCGAGGGCTTCATTGCCGTCAGCCCCGAGACACGCAAGAAATTCTGGCTCGACCGTGCGCGCACTGCGGCCATTTCCAAGCACACCAATGCCTTCAAGATCAATGAAGACGTGGTGATCCCGCTCGACCGCATGGGGGAATACACCGACGGCATCGAGCGCATCAACATTGAATTGTCGATCCAGAACAAGCTCAAGCTGCTCGATGAACTGGCGGTGTTCTTTGCACGCGGCAACCTGCCGCTGGGTAAAAGTGAAGATGCCGATGGCGACGACATTCCGGCCGCAGAATTGCTGGAAGACCGCGTCAACCAGGCCGAGCAATTGGTGGCTGAAACGCGCGCGCGCTGGGAATACGTGCTGGCCCACCTCGACACGCGCCTGGCTGATGCCCGTGCGGACCTGAGCAAGCTCGGCCTGGCCAAGCTCGACATCGTGTTTGGCGAACGCTTGGCGCTTCAGCCCGAGGCCACACTGTTCCATGTTGCGCAAGACCGCACCATACGCATTTCGTGGAAAAACGAAGTGCGTGCGCAATTGCGCCAGGTGTTTGGTGGCTCCGCCTTCAAGCCCATCCTCGACGAAGCTTTGGCAATACATAAGCGCGTGCTGCGCAGCCGCGTCTTTGTTGCCCTGCACATGCATGCGGGTGACGGCAATGTGCATACCAACATCCCCGTCAACTCCGACGACTACGGCATGTTGCAGGTGGCGCATACCGCCGTGGCACGCATCATGGTGCTGGCACGTTCGCTCGACGGCGTGATTTCGGGCGAACATGGTATCGGCATCACCAAGCTGGAATTCCTGACCGAGGCAGAGATCGGCACTTTCCGCGCCTACAAGGAACGCATCGACCCCGAAGGCCGCTTCAACAAGGGCAAGCTGTTGAATCTGCCCGGCATGTATGCCGACTTGCGCAATGCCTATACGCCTTCGTTCGGCCTGATGGGCCATGAATCGCTGATCATGCAGCAAAGCGACATCGGCGCCATCGCCAACAGCGTCAAGGATTGCCTGCGCTGCGGCAAGTGCAAGCCCGTGTGTGCAACTCACGTGCCGCGCGCCAACCTGCTGTATTCGCCGCGCAACAAGATTCTGGCAACCTCGCTGCTGGTTGAGGCTTTCCTGTACGAAGAACAGACCCGGCGCGGCATTTCGATCCGCCATTGGGAAGAGTTTGAAGGCGTGGCCGACCACTGCACGGTGTGCCACAAGTGCCTGACACCTTGCCCGGTCGATATCGACTTTGGCGACGTCTCGATGAACATGCGCAACCTGTTGCGCAAGATGGGCAAGAAGTCGTTCAATCCCGGCACGGCGACGTCGATGTTCTTCCTCAATGCCAAGGACCCGGCCACGGTCAATGCGGCGCGCACGCTGATCTTCGGTGTCGGCGTCAAGGCGCAGCGTTTTGCGCACGACCTGTTCAAGGTCGCAGCCAGGAAGCAGACCAAGGCGCCGCCCGCGACCGTGAACAAACCGGCGATCAAGGAGCAGGTGATCCACTTCGTCAACAAGAAGATGCCGGGCAACCTGCCGAAGAAGACGGCGCGCGGCTTGCTTGAAATCGAAGACGACAAGATCATCCCCATCATCCGCGATCCGAAAAAGACCACGGCCGATACCGAAGCGGTGTTTTACTTCCCCGGTTGCGGTTCGGAACGCCTGTTCTCGCAGGTTGGCCTGGCAACGCAAGCCATGCTGTGGGAAGCCGGTGTACAAACCGTGTTGCCGCCGGGCTACCTGTGCTGTGGCTATCCGCAGCGCGGCTCGGGCTTCTACGACAAGGCCGAACAGATCATCACCGACAACCGCGTGCTGTTCCATCGCATGGCCAATACGCTCAACTACCTCGACATCAAGACCGTGGTGGTGTCTTGCGGCACCTGCTATGACCAGTTGCAGGGCTATGAATTCGAGAAGATCTTCCCGGGTTGCCGCATCATCGACATCCATGAATTCCTGATGGAAAAGAACTTGAAGCTCGAAGGCGTTGCCGGCGTGCGCTACATGTACCACGACCCATGCCACAGCCCGATGAAGCTGCAAGACCCCTTGAAGACGGTGAACAGCCTGATCACGACGGCCGACAAGCAAAAGATCGAGAAGAACGACCGCTGCTGCGGCGAAGCCGGCACACTGGCGGTGGCGCGGCCCGACATCTCGACCCAGGTGCGCTTCCGCAAGGAAGAGGAAATGCAAAAGGGCGCGGCCAAGCTGCGTGGCGATGGCTTCGAAGGCGAAGTCAAGGTCTTGACGTCCTGTCCGGCCTGCCTGCAGGGCCTGAGCCGCTATTCAGACGATATCGGCAGCGATGCCGATTACATCGTCGTCGAGATGGCGCGCCATCTGCTCGGCGAAAACTGGATGGCCGACTACGTGGCGCGTGCCAACGGCGGCGGCATTGAAAGGGTCTTGCTGTGAGCCATGCCACCAAGCCCGGCTGCGAATTGTGCGACCAGAGCGGCGGCAACGAAATCTACCGCTGCGAGACCTATCGTATCGTGCTGGTCGATGACGCATCCTTCCCCGGCTTTTGCCGCGTGATCTGGAATGCCCATGTGGCCGAAGTGACGGACCTCGACTGGTCCGAGCGCGGCGTGCTGATGAATGCAGTCTGGCTCGTGGAGCAAGCCGTGCGCGAAGTGATGGCACCGGACAAGGTCAACCTGGCCAGCCTGGGTAATGTGGTGCCGCACCTGCATTGGCATGTGATCCCGCGCTACCTGGACGATACCCATTTCCCCAGTCCGGTCTGGGCCGCGCCGAATCGGCCCGCCGATGCAGCCAGCCTGGAAGTGCGGCGTGCCAAGTTGCCCGCGCTCGCCGAGCGCATCCGCCAGTTGGCTGGGGAGGCATGACATGAGCGGACCGGCACCTACCGATATCAAGCTGCGCACGCAATCGCGCGTGCTGGAAGTCGGATTCGATGACGGCAGGAAATTTTCCTTTCCTTTCGAGTTTCTGCGCGTTTATTCGCCGTCGGCCGAGGTCAAGGGCCATGGCCCAGGCCAGGAAACGCTGCAAACCGGCAAGCGCGAGGTGCAGATCACGGCGCTCGAGCCGGTTGGCCACTACGCCATCCAGCCGTATTTTTCCGATGGGCACAACAGCGGCATCTATTCCTGGGACTACCTGTACCGGATCGGCCTGGAGCAGGAAAAGCTGTGGCGCGAATATGGCGACAAGCTTGAAGCAGCAGGATTTACCCGAGAATCGGGGCGTGATGCGCCGATGGCCCAGGCCAAGGGCGGCTGTGCATAAGGCCGGCAAGGTAGGGCAGCATCGGCAGGTTTTCCGCCGCTTTCACCGATAAATTCTCCCTATTGCCCAGTGCTCGTTATAATGTGTCGAAATTAGGCAATCAACATGACCAATACGACACATTTCGGTTACCAGACCGTTAATGAAGATGAAAAGGCGCACAAGGTCGCCGAGGTCTTCCATTCCGTAGCCGCCAAATACGACGTCATGAATGACGTAATGTCGGCTGGCCTGCATCGGCTGTGGAAGACTTTCACCATCGCGCAAGCGGGCGTGCGGCCCGGTTTCAAGGTGCTCGACATCGCCGGTGGCACGGGTGATTTGTCCAAGTCCTTCGCGCGCCAGGCCGGGCCGACCGGTGAAGTCTGGCTGACCGACATCAATGAATCCATGCTGCGCGTGGGGCGCGACCGCTTGCTGAACCAGGGCTTGAAGACCCCGGTCATGCTGTGCGATGCGGAAAAGCTGCCTTTCCCGAACAATTACTTCGACCGCGTTTCGGTCGCCTTCGGCTTGCGCAACATGACGCACAAGGACGCCGCGCTGGCTGAGATGGCACGCGTGCTCAAACCCGGCGGCAAACTGCTGGTGCTGGAATTCTCCAAGGTCTGGGAACCGCTGGCCAAGCCCTATGACCTGTATTCGTTCAAGATACTGCCCTGGATGGGCGAGCGTATCGCCGGCGATGCCGATAGTTACCGTTACCTGGCCGAATCGATCCGCATGCACCCGGACCAGGAAACATTGAAGACCATGATGGAGACGGCAGGGCTGTCCCAGGTCAAGTATTTCAATCTCACCGCAGGCGTGGCTGCACTGCATACCGGCATCAAGTTCTGATCAACCAGGGAACAAGGCATGAAGAGACTGTTTGTCCTGTTGCTGCTGACGCTCACAGCCTTGTTTCTGGCTGAATCCACCGCGCTCGCCAAGCCAAAATCCAAACCGCACGCGGAGCAGGTGCAGCCGGCCCAGCAGGAAGAGCCGCCAGTTGAAGAGGCGCCGCCTCCGCCCGATACGTCGTGGAAGGGCGTGGTCGGTGGTTGGGTAGTGGCCGCCGGGGCCGATGGCCTTGCTGCGAAGATGGGCATGCAGCCTGCGACCTTCGGCATGCTGGCCGCCCTGGTTTTGTTGGCCATCGTGGTGTTCCTGATCCTGGCGCTGATGTCTGCGTCGAGGCGCAAGCGCACCAGGCAGCGCGCGGTCTACGCCGGCGATTATTCGAACAGCATGTCTTCCGACCGGCCGGCACGCGCGGAACCCAGGAAAAAGGTCGGCAGGACTACGCACGAAGAATCCAAGAAGAATGCCGCCAGTGCGGCAGCGAAGTCCAAGTCGCGCGTTGAGGTGCCCGATGATTTCGACCTGACCAAGTTCCTGCGCGCCGCCAATGCCCTGTTCCTGCGTCTGCAGACTGCCTGGGATAATGCCGACCTGCACGCGATCCGCGAATTCGCCAACGAAGAGATCCACGAAGAGCTGCGCCTGCAGTTGCGCGAGCGCGGCGAAACCTTGAACAAGACCACCGTATTGTCATTTGACAGCAAGTTGATGAAGCTCGACCATGCCGGCAAGGAATACCACGCCGTGGTCAAGTTCAGCGGCAGCATCCGTGAAGAAAACAATCCACCCAAGCCCTTCATGGAAGTCTGGAGCGTTGCCAAGCCCAAGGCTGGTTCAGATGGTTGGACCGTGACGGCAATCCAGCAATTTATCTAGTAATTCATAAGGCATTGCCGGAATCTGCAATGCCGAACCCATGATGAGTTTCCCCCAATTTTCCAGCATCGTTCCCGCCTCGGTAAATCACTTGCTGGCCCAGGAAGACTGGGCGCGCGCGAAGCTGGCGCCACATGCCGGCAAGACCGCGCGCTTCGATGCCGGCTTCCAGAGCCTCAACCTGACCGTTGAAGCAACGGGCTACCTGGCCCTGGCCGCAGCAGGCGCCGAACCAGCCGTGACGATCAAGGTCAAGGCGGCAGACCTGCCCTTGATCGTGCAGGACATGAAGAAAGCCTTTTCCTACGTCCGGATAGAAGGCGACGCCGATTTCGCCAACAGCATTTCCCAGGTCAGCCAGGGCTTGCGCTGGGACGCAGAAGACGACCTGGCCAAACTGTTTGGCGACGTGGCCGCCGTGCGCATGGTGGCAACGGCCAAGGCCGGCTTTGCCGCCGCCCGTGACGGCCATCAGCGCCTGGCGGAAAACATGGCGGAATACCTGACTGAAGAAAAGCCCGTGCTGATGCGCCCGCCTGCGGTGGCCGACTTTGCCGCCGAAGTGGCGCGCCTGCGCGACGACGTGGAACGCATGCAGAAACGCATCGAGAAGCTGGAAGGCCGTTCATGATTTTGCGTTTCCTGCGTTTGTTCAAAATCTTCCGGGTTGCCGCGCGCTATGGCCTGGACGACATCGCCATGTCCAGCCTGGCATTTCCGCGCGTCATCTGGTTGATCGACAAGCTGACCTTCTGGCGTGACATCTCCGCGCCGCGCGGCCAGCGCCTGCGCATGGCGCTGGAAGACCTCGGCCCCATCTTCGTCAAGTTCGGCCAGGTGCTCTCGACGCGGCGCGACTTGATGCCACCTGATATCGCCGAAGAACTCGCACGCCTGCAAGACCGCGTGCCGCCGTTCGATAGCGAGATTGCCATTGCCCAGATCGTCAAGTCTCTGGGGGCGCACCCTGACCAATTGTTTGCCAGCTTCGAACGCGAGCCGGTCGCGTCCGCCTCCATCGCCCAGGTACACTTCGCCACCTTGAAGGATGGACGTCAAGTCGCCGTCAAGGTGCTGCGCCCGGGCATGAAAAAGTCGATCGAGGAAGATATTGCGCTGATGCATATCGCCGCCGACTGGGTCGAGCGGCTTTGGGCCGACGGCAAGCGCCTGAAACCCAAGGAAGTGGTTGCCGAGTTCGACAAATACCTGCATGACGAACTTGACCTGATGCGTGAAGCCGCCAACGGCAGCCAGTTGCGGCGCAACTTTGCCAACTCGGACCTGTTGCTGGTGCCGGAAATGTATTGGGACTATTGCTCGTCGTCGGTGATCACGATGGAGCGCATGCGCGGCCTGCCGATTTCGCAGACCGAGAAGCTCGTTGCCGCCGGCGTGGATTTGGCAAAACTGTCGCGCGACGGCGTCGAAATCTTTTTCACCCAGGTATTCCGTGACGGCTTCTTCCATGCCGACATGCATCCGGGGAACATCCTTGTTTCTACCGAACCTGCCACGCTGGGGCGTTATATCGCGCTCGACTTCGGCATCGTTGGCACCTTGAATGACTTCGACAAGGATTACCTTTCGCAAAACTTCCTCGCCTTTTTCCGCCGCGACTACAAACGCGTGGCCGAAGCGCATATCGAATCGGGCTGGGCGCCCAAGGATACGCGTGTCGACGAACTGGAATCGGCAGTGCGTGCCTGCTGCGAACCGATCTTCGACCGGCCCTTGAAAGATATCTCTTTCGGCCAGGTGCTGCTGCGGCTGTTCCAGACATCGCGCCGCTTCAACGTCGAAGTGCAGCCGCAACTGGTGTTGCTGCAAAAGACCTTGCTCAACATCGAAGGCCTCGGGCGCCAGCTCGACCCGGACCTTGACCTGTGGAAGACCGCCAAGCCTTACCTGGAGCGCTGGATGAGCGAGCAGATTGGCTGGCGCGGCTTCCTGGAAAACCTCAAGACCGAAGCGCCGCATTACAACAAGTTCCTGCCGCAATTGCCGCGCCTGATGCACCAAGCCTTGACCCGCACCAGCGAAAAATTGGTCGATGAGCAGGCCGAATTGATGCAGCGCCTGCTTGAAGAGCAAAAACGTACCAACTTCCTGATCTCGGTCGCACTTTACCTGGGCGTCGGCTTGCTGTTCGGCGTGGTGCTGGTGCGCCTGGCCAACTACTTACATGGGAGCTGAGCATGCCTGAATTTGATACGCGCGACTCTACGGTGCCGGATTTCTGGAACGAACGTTTCGAGAAATCATTTACGCCCTGGGACCGCAAGGGCGTGCCGGAAGACTTGCGCCGCTTTGCTGCGGAACGCAACCCGGCCACGGTTGTGATTCCCGGCTGCGGCGTGGGGTACGAAGTGGCGTTCCTGGCCGAGGCCGGCTGGGACGTGACGGCTGTCGATTTTTCCCCGGCTGCCGTGGCGGCGGCCAGGCGCAACCTGGGGCAGTTCGCCGACCGCGTGGTGGAAGCCGACTTTTTCAAATTCGAGCCGGTTATGCAGCCGCAAGTGATTTACGAGCGAGCTTTCCTGTGCGCCTTGCCGCCATCGATGAACGAAGCGATCGCGGCGCGCTGGATGGCATTGCTCCCGCCCGGCGGCTTGCTGGCGGGGTTTTTCTTTTTCGGCGAAACGGGCAATGGCCCGCCGTTCATGATTTCCCCGGAACGGCACGAAGCCTTGCTGACGCCGGGCTTCGACCGTATCGAGGATCGCCCGGTGGCCGATTCTGTCGACGTATTCATCGGGCACGAGCGCTGGCAGGTCTGGCGCCGCCGTGGCTGAGCCCTTGTTTGGCTGAGGGCTTGGCTGCGGGTTTGGCTACGGGTTTGTCTACGGTAAGGGCCGGCGGCTCGTCAAAACCTGACGCTTTGATAACATCGCCCAACACCCTCGAATTATTGTAAAACCGCCCTGATTTTCGGCCTTCCGGCAGGGTGGTTTTGCTATAATTTCCCGCTTTGCAATCCCCGGTCTGGAAAGATGGCGCTCCTCGAAATCCGCAACGTCAGCCGCCGTTTTGGCGACTTCACCGCTGTCGACAACGTCAGCCTCTCGGTCGAGGCCGGAGAATTCTTCACGCTGCTGGGCCCCTCCGGCTGCGGCAAGACCACGCTGCTGCGCATGATCGCCGGTTTCGACCTGCCCGATTCGGGGCAGATCCTGCTGGACGGTGTCGACCTCGTCGGCACCGCACCGGAAAAGCGCCCGGTGCATACCGTATTCCAGAGCTATGCCTTGTTTCCCCACATGACCGTGGCCGGCAACATTGCTTTTCCACTCAAGATGGCCAATACCCCGGCCGACCAGATCAAGGCCAAGGTGGCGCAAGCCTTGAGCGACGTGCGCCTTGGCGAGTTCGGCGCGCGCTACCCGCATGAATTGTCCGGCGGCCAGCGCCAGCGTGTGGCGATTGCGCGTGCGCTTGTGACCCATCCCAAGGTCTTGCTGCTGGATGAACCGCTCTCTGCACTCGACGCCAAGTTGCGCGAACAGATGCAGATCGAGCTGATCAACATGCAGAAGGAAGTGGGCATTACCTTCATTTACGTCACGCACGACCAGGGCGAAGCCTTGGCGCTGTCGCACCGCATTGCCGTCATGAGCCGCGGCAATGTGGAACAGCTGGACGAACCGCACCGCATCTACAGCTTTCCCAAGAACCGTTTCGTGGCCGATTTCATCGGCACCTGCAATCTGTACGACGGCAAGGTGGCCGGTGTCGACGGTGCAACAATGCGTTTCGAGGTGCAAGGCTTGGGTAGCGTGGCGATGGTGCCGGCCGAAGGCGCACCGGCATCGGCTGTGGGCAGCGCCGGCACGCTGGCGCTGCGTCCGGAAAAGATCCGCATCGCCGCCCAAGCCGACGAACTTGGTGCCGGCAACCGTTTCAAGGGCGTGGTCAAGGAACTGCTCTACCTGGGCGACGTGACCGTGTACCAGGTCGAAACGGAAGGCGGTGCCGAGGTCAAGGCCTTGCTGGCCAATTCGGGTGCCGGGCGCGTGCGCTTCTTCGACACCGGCGACACCGTGCACGTGGGCTGGCCGGTCGATGCGGGGCATTTCCTCCATGGCTAAGCAGTCCCAAGGCAAGTCGCTGGCACGCTGGCTGATCAGCGGCCCGCCGCAGTTGTACCTGCTGGTGTTTTTCGTCATTCCCTGCCTGATCATGGTGCTGGCTGCATTTCGCTCGCCGGGCGACTATGGCGGCCTGGCGCCGCTGCATGATGCCGACGGCAAGCTCGACCTGTCGTTCGACAACTTCGCCCGCCTGGGGGAAGACATCATCTACGTCCGTATCTTCATCAAGTCCCTGCTGTATGCCTTGATCACGACCATCGTGTGCCTGCTGATGGCATACCCGCTGGCGACGCTGATTGCCAAGAGCAGCAAGAAGTACCGCGACTTCCTGCTGCTCCTGGTGATCCTGCCGTTCTGGAGCAACTTCCTGATCCGCGTCTATGCCTGGATGATCATCCTGGGGCCGCAATCAGCCCTGTCCAAGGCCGTCAATGCCGTGCTGGGCCTGTTTGGCGCGGAACCGGTGTCGCTGCTGTTCTCCGGCTTTGCCGTGATCGTCTGCCTGGTATACGTGCACCTGCCCTTCATGGTGCTGCCGCTTTATGCCAACCTGGAAAAACATGACCCGGCCCTGCTCGATGCCGCACAAGACCTGGGCGCCAACGGCTGGCAGCGTTTCTGGCGCGTGACCTTCCCCCTGTCGCTGCCAGGCGTGTTTGCCGGCGCGGCCCTGGTATTCATTCCAGCACTGGGTATCTTTGCCGTCTCCGACATCCTGGGCGGCACCAGCGGCATCATGATCGGCAACGTGATCAAGCAGCAATTGCTGGAGACGCGCGACTGGCCCTTCGGCAGCGTGCTGTCGATCTGCCTGACGGCTGCGGCCCTGCTGGCGGCGGGCCTGGCAGCCTGGGTGGCGCGGCAGAGGAGGGAAGTCCATGCCTAAGTCCATGTCCAAGCGCACCCTGCTATGGGCGATTGCCGCCGCCGTCTATGCCTTCCTGTATGTGCCGCTGTTGATCGTCATCGTCTATTCGTTCAACGATTCGCGCCTGAATGCGGAATGGGTCGGCTTCACTTTCGACTGGTACGTCAAGCTGTTCCATCACGATGAGATGATCGAGGCGGCCGGCAACTCGCTCGGCATTGCACTGGTGACCAGCGTGTGTTCCACCGTGCTGGGCACCATGGCCGGCTTTGCCATGCACAAGTACAAGAGCAAGGTATTGCAGATACTGGTGCTGACGCCGATTGCGATTCCTGAAATCTTGACGGGCGTTTCACTGCTTTTGTTCTTTGTCATGCTCAACATGTCGCTGGGCCTGGTATCGATCACTCTGGCGCACATTGCCTTTTGCATCGGCTTTGTCGCCATCGTGGTGCGTTCACGGCTGGCCGGCATGGATGAAAGCCTGACCGAAGCGGCGCGCGATTGCGGCGCCACGCCGTGGAAGGCGTTCCGCCTGGTTACGCTGCCCCTGATCATGCCCGGTGTGATCGCCGGGGCGCTGATGGCTTTTACCTTGTCCATCGATGACTTCGTGATCACCTTTTTTACCGCCGGCGCCAATGCCTCGACCTTGCCCTTGCAGATTTATTCGATGGTCAAGATCGCCGTCACGCCGGAAGTCAATGCGGTTTCCACCTTGCTGATGGGTTTGACCTTGTTGCTGATCGTGATTGCTTCCAAGCTTTCGCCCAGCGCTCTCCGTTCCTGAGGAATGCCATGACCATGAAAAAACTGCTTGCCGCCGCGCTCTCGCTGTTTGCCGTCACGACGGCCCAAGCCGCTGACGAATTCCATCTGTACAACTGGAACAACTACCTGGCCGACGAGACCATTCTCCGTTTCCAGGACTATTGCAAATGCAAGCTGGTGCAGACCAACTACGCCGACAATGAAGAAATGCTGGCCAAGCTCGCTGCCGGCGCAGCGGGTTACGACATGATCGTGCCGACCGGCAATGCATTGGAGCCGCTGATCAAGCAAGACTTCCTCAAGCCGCTCGACAGGGCGCAATTGCCCAATCTGAAGAACATGAATCCGGCGTATCTGAATACCGAATTCGACAAGGGCAACAAGTATTCCGTACCTTACGCCTACACCATCACCATGCTGGGCTATAACGACGCCAGGATGAAGGAACTCGGCATTACCGTCGATAGCTGGGCCGTGATCTTCGATCCGGCCATCCTGGCCAAGATCAAGGGCAAGGTGACCGTGCTCGACTCGGCCAACGAATTGATGGGCGCGGCGCTCAGGTACAAGGGCTACTCAGCCAACGACACCGATGAAAAGCACTGGGCGGAAGCCAAGGATGTGATCATGAAGGCCAAGCCCTACTGGGCGGCGTTCAACGGTACGAGCTACATCAAGGAACTGACCGTCGGCAACATCTGGGTCGCGCACGGCTATTCGAATGACATTTACCAGGCCAACGTCGACGCGCAAGCCGCCAAGCGCCCGTTCCATATCCTGCATGGCATGCCCAAGGAAGGCGCCGTGCTGGCGCTGGACAACATGGTGATCCCGAAGTCCGCCCCGCGCCCCGACCTGGCCTTGAAGTTCATGAACTTCATGATGGATGGCAAGAACGCTTCCGACCTGACCAACATGATGGGTTCGGGCAATCCCAACCTGGAAGCGGCCAAGTACATCAAGCCTGAAATCATCAAGAATGGTGCGATCTTCCCGGACAAGGCCGGCATGGGCAAGCTGGAAATGCTGCGTGACCTCGACAGCAAGAAGCGCCGCCTGCGTACGAAAATCTGGACCGAGATCAAAGCCAGCTGACGCAAGGCTGCATAAGCTACCGCGCGGCGCCTATCCGGCCTATTCCTTGGCCGGCTGAGTGTGCGGTATTGAGGAGGTTTTGATGGGTAACGGCGGCAAAACACCTTCGATCGGCCAGGCCGTGCCGGAACTGCCGGTCGCCGACGTCGAACGCGCCCAGCGGCATTACCGTGACGCGCTCGGCTTCACCATCGGCTGGGTCACGCCGGAAAAGGATCTTGGCGCGGTTTCACGCGGGAACGCGGTGATTTTCCTGCGCCGGCGCATGGTGCCGTTCGAAGCCGCCATCCACTGGATCTTTGCCGAGGATGTCGACGCGCTATATCTCGAGCTGCAGGCGTCTGGCGCCGACATCGCCGAGGCTCTGGCGAACAAGCCCTGGGGCATGCGGCAATTCAGCGTACGCGACGCAGACGGCAATCTTTTCCATTTCCATCACGAGATTGCGCAAGCCGGTTAGCGGCACACTGGCTCCAACATACCTAAAACCGCAGGAAAACCGTTATAATTCAGGGTTTTGTAGGATTTTTGCAGGGATTTTCAATGCCGATCTACGCTTACCGTTGTGAAGCTTGTGGTTTTGCCAAGGACGTGTTGCAAAAGATGTCGGATGCACCGCTGACCGAGTGCCCGAGCTGCGGCAAGTCCGCGTTCAAGAAGCAGGTTACCGCCGCCGGTTTCCAGTTGAAGGGAACGGGCTGGTACGTCACGGACTTCCGCAACAATGGCGGCTCGCCCGCGCCCACGGGGGCGGCTTCGCCGTCGCCTGCTCCGGCAGCCGCGCCTGCTCCAGCACCTGCTCCGAGTTCAGGCTCCGCGTCAGGCTCTGGATCTGGCGGCTCGTCCTCGACCTGATTTTCCCAAACTGCCAGGACTCTTCTTCGAAAGAACCCGATGCGCAAGTATTTCGTCACCGGCCTGTTGATTCTCGTTCCGCTGATCATCACCCTCTGGGTGCTGTCCATGATCATCGGCACGCTCGACCAGTCGCTGCTGCTGCTGCCCGAACAATGGCGCCCCGATATGTTGCTGGTTGGCCGCCACGTGCCGCTGCTTGGCACGATCTTCACGCTGCTGATCGTCTTCGTCACCGGTGTGCTGGCGCGCAATTTCGTCGGCAACCAGGTGGTGCGCTTCTGGGAAATGGTGTTGAACCACATCCCCTTCGTCAACTCGATCTATTCCAGCGTCAAGCAGGTATCCGATACCTTGCTGTCGTCTTCGGGTAATGCCTTCCGCAAGGCCGTGCTGGTTGAATATCCGCGCGCCGGAAGCTGGACCATCGCCTTCGTCACCGGCACGCCCGGTGGCGACGTGAAGAACCATCTGACTGGGGACTTCATCAGTCTCTATGTGCCGACCACGCCAAACCCGACTTCGGGCTTTTTCCTGATGGTGCCGCGCGAACAAACCATCGAGCTTGACATGACGGTGGACGCAGCCTTGAAATACATCGTCTCGATGGGTGTGGTGGCGCCGGAAGCTGTCGTCAAGAATTGATAGACAATTGAAAAACAGCCTGCCGGCAGCGTGGTGGGCATGACCCTGATTTGCATTTGAACAGCCGATTCGATTCGGCGCCGAAACTGGAACTTGATTATGTCTATGCGTACAAACTACTGCGGCCTCACCACCGAGGCGCTGATTGGCCAAACCGTTAGCCTGTGCGGCTGGGCGCATCGCCGGCGCGACTTCGGCGGCGTGATTTTCATCGACCTGCGCGACCGCGAAGGCCTGGTGCAGGTTGTGTGCGACGCCGACCGCGCCGACGTACTCAAGATCGCCGAATCGGTGCGCAATGAATTCTGCCTGCGTATCACCGGCCGTGTTCGCGCGCGCCCCGAAGGCACCGAAAACCCGGCGCTGATTTCGGGCAAGATCGAAGTGCTGTGCCAGGAAATCGAAGTGCTGAATCCCTCGGTCACGCCTCCGTTCCAGCTCGACGACGACACGCTGTCGGAAACCACGCGCCTGACGCACCGCGTGCTCGACCTGCGCCGCCCGCAGATGCAAAAGAATCTGCGCCTGCGCTACAAGGTTGCCATGGAAGTGCGCAAGTATCTCGACGAGAACGGCTTCATCGACATCGAAACGCCGATGCTGGGCAAGTCCACACCGGAAGGCGCACGCGACTACCTCGTGCCCTCGCGCGTGCATGACGGCCACTTCTTCGCGCTGCCGCAGTCGCCGCAGTTGTTCAAGCAATTGCTGATGGTGGCGAACTTCGACCGCTACTACCAGATCACCAAGTGCTTCCGCGACGAAGACCTGCGCGCCGACCGCCAGCCTGAATTCACCCAGATCGACTGCGAAACCTCGTTCCTGGGCGAACAGGAAATCCGCGACCTGTTTGAAAACATGATCCGCATCGTGTTCAAGAATTCGCTCGACGTCGAGCTGCCCAACCCGTTCCCGGTCATGAACTACAGTGAAGCCATGGGCTCCTATGGTTCGGACAAGCCCGACATGCGCGTCAAGCTGGCCTTCACCGAACTGACCGAGGTCATGAAGGACGTGGACTTCAAGGTCTTCGCCAATGCCGCCAACATGGTCGGCGGCCGCGTGGTCGGCCTGCGCGTTCCGGGCGGCGGCGCCATGCCGCGTTCCGAGATCGATGCCTACACCGAATTCGTCGGCATCTACGGCGCCAAGGGCCTGGCTTACATCAAGGTCAATGAAAAGGCCAAGGGCCGCGAAGGCTTGCAGTCGCCCATCGTCAAGAACATCAACGATGCAGCACTGACGAAGATCCTGGAATTGACCGGCGCGCAAGACGGCGACCTGATTTTCTTTGGTGCCGACAAGGCCAAGGTGGTCAACGACGCCATCGGTGCCTTGCGCGTCAAGATCGGCCATTCCGAATTCGGCAAGAGCAACGGCTTGTTCGAAGACATCTGGAAGCCGCTCTGGGTCATCGACTTCCCGATGTTCGAATACGACGACGATGCCGGCCGCTGGAATGCCACGCACCACCCGTTCACGGCGCCGAAGGACGGCCACGAAGACTGGCTCGAGACCGATCCGGGCAAGTGTATCGCCAAGGCTTACGACATGGTCTTGAACGGCTGGGAACTGGGTGGCGGTTCGGTCCGTATCCACCGTGCCGACGTGCAGAGCAAGGTGTTCCGCGCGCTGAAGATCGATGCCGAAGAAGCGCAACTGAAGTTCGGCTTCCTGCTCGACGCGCTGCAATACGGTGCCCCGCCGCATGGCGGCCTGGCGTTCGGCCTGGACCGTATCGTCACCATGATGACCGGTGCCGAATCGATCCGCGACGTGATCGCCTTCCCCAAGACCCAGCGCGCACAAGACTTGCTGACGCAGGCACCGTCGACGGTCGACGAAAAGCAATTGCGTGAAGTGCACATCAAGCTGCGCAACCCTGCTGCGATTGTGACCGAGTAAGCGCCAGGTCAAGGGAGCTGCAAACTGCGGCATAATGAAGGGAGCGAGTGATCGCTCCCTTTTTTATTGCCGCCACGCCATTGCGACGATGCAGCCTGCACAAAAAACAGTTTTCAAGATTCCCGAATCGGTACTCGTCGTCATCCATACGGCAGCGCTGGATGTGCTCTTGATCGAGCGCGCCGACAAGCCCGGGTACTGGCAATCGGTAACCGGTTCCAAGGACAGCCTGGACGAGGACCCATTCGAGGCGGCGATCCGCGAATTGCAGGAAGAAACCGGTATTGCCGTTGGTGGTGCCGGCGCGCACGGCGTGCCACGTTCCGCACTGCGCGATTGGGAACTGTCCAACGTCTATGAAATCTATCCTGTGTGGCGCCATCGCTATGCGCCCGGGGTTACCCATAATACGGAACAGGTTTTCGGCGTGGAAGTGCCGGCCGGCATGCCCGTGGTGCTATCGCCGCGCGAGCATGTCGACTACGTCTGGCTGCCGTACCGTGAAGCGGCGGACAAATGCTTTTCGCCGTCGAATGCCGAAGCCATCCTGCAGCTGCCGGTGAGAATGAGATAAAAAACAGGCGAAGACCATGGAACTGCGCATTGCCACCTACAACATCCACAAGGGCGTGACCAGCTTCCGCGGCGTACCGCGCGTCCATGCGTTGAAGCAAGGCCTGGCATCGATGGAAGCCGACATCATCTTCCTGCAGGAGGTGCAGGGCCGGCACGACTTGAACGCGGTGCGCCATGCCCATTTGTGGCCGGAACAGGCCCAGCATGAATTCCTGGCCGGGGACTCGCACCATAGCGCCTACGGCGAAAATGCCGTCTATGACCACGGCCATCACGGCAATGCACTGTTGTCCAAGTTTGCCATCCGCTCCAGCCGCAACCAGGACGTATCGGACCACGCCTTCGAGCAGCGCGGCATCCTGCATTGCGTGCTGCAGACGGAGAAGGGCGACGTGCATTGCTACGTCGTGCACCTGGGCTTGTTCAACGGCGGGCGGCGCAGGCAAAACCAGGCATTGATCGAATGCGTGAAGGCCTCGGCCAAGGACGATGAACGCATCATCATCGCCGGCGACTTCAACGACTGGGGCAACCGGCTGGGTGGCGACCTGCGCACACATCTCGGCGTGCAGGAAGTGTTCGACAGCGTGGACGATCCTGCTTTGCAGGTCCCCGCGCGCACCTTCCCGGCCCTGATCCCCTGGCTGCGGCTGGACCGCATCTATGTGCGCGGCTTCGCCGTGCATGACGCGCAGGTGCTGCACGGCGCGCAATGGGCCAGGCTGTCGGACCATGCGCCCATCGTGGCCTCGCTGGAAATGCAGTAAGCCCGCCACCGCATGCGCGCCCTCAAATTCACCGGCAGCAACGACGTTGCCTTGCTCCACGGCGGCGGCGAATTCTTTCCCGCGCTGCTTGACGCCTGTGCGGTGGCGCAGAGCGAAATTTACCTGGAAACCTACATCTTCGCGCACGACCCTTCCGGCGACAAAGTCAAGGCTGCATTGGGTGAGGCGGCGGCACGTGGCGTCAAGGTACATGTGCTGAGCGACTGGACCGGCACCGGGCACGAGCACAGCCTGCAACTGAAACGCGAACTGCAAGCGCTTGGCGTCGAACACCGCAACTTCAACCCCTGGTTCTGGCGCGGCGTGGCGCGCAACCACCGCAAGCTGTGCGTGATTGACCGCAAGGTGGCCTTCATCGGCGGCATCAACATCATCGACGACATGTTCGCCGACGACGACACGCGCGCCTTGCTGCCGCATGCACGCTGGGATTTCGCCGTACGCCTGACGGGGCCGCTGGTGGCGGAAATGCAGGCCGAGGTGGAAGAACAATGGCTGCGCGTGGGGCCGATGAAGCTGCGCTCGCGCAGGGAGTTGCTACGCCTGGCAAAAAAGCCCAAGGGATCGAACGATACCAAGGCCATGCAGGCGGCGCTGGTTGTGCGCGACAATTTTCGCAACCGGCGCACCATCCAGAAAGCCTACCTGCAGGCGATAGGGCAGGCGCAACAGAGTGTGCTGATCGCCAACCCGTATTTCGCGCCCGGACGCAAGCTGCGCAGCGCGCTGGAGCAGGCCGTGTCGCGCGGCCTGGACGTGACGCTGTTGCTGGGTGTGGGCCAGTTCAAGCTGCAGGACGCCGTGGCGCATTCGTTCTACCCCAAGCTGCTTGAGGCCGGCGTGAAGCTGGTGGAATATCGCCACACGCAATTGCACGCCAAGGTTGCAGTGATCGATGCCGACTGGGCGACGGTCGGGTCATCGAACATCGACGGCCTGAGCCTGTTCCTGAACAAGGAAGCCAACCTCGTGATCCGCGACGTGCAATTCGCCAAGGCCTTGCGCACGCAAATCGAGCATGGGGTGGCGCAGGGTGTGGTGGTCGACCGCGCGGAATATGAAAATATTCCCTGGTTCAAGCGCGTCTGGTATGGCGCGGCCCTGCTGATTTACCAGACCATTATTCGGGTGGTGACGTGGTCGAAGTACGTATAGCTTTGCTGTTGTCGCTACGGTCATAATGCCCGAAATAGAGAACTATTCGAATATCCTCAGGTTTCCCCAACGACTGCAGACGTTCAAGTGTATTGAAAAAATAATCTCCAAGAAACCCCCGATACGTAATCGGGCATTTGGGGCCACGTTGATCGATAAATGTTTTTTCGTATTCGAAAGCCAATAGATCAGTCAAAGATACCCAAGTCAGATCGGAGTAAAAATGCGTGAAGAATTCCCGAATTCGCGCATCGGTATCCGTTGCCTTTTGCAGCGAATTCCAAATTGCGCTTGCAGGGGGCGTCTCTTTTTGCTTTTTGCGCCTGGTCGAAATCCGAACAGCAAGTTGTTTGAAGTATCAGCGCAAGCATTGAATTGACGTCCATGCTGGCGGGGGCGCCTCTAGACGGCGCCAAGGATTCCGACTCGCCGTAGTTTCTTACGTCGGCCAAAAATCCCATTGCACCATAGTCACTTTCAAAGGCGTCGGGAAGTGCGGTATGGCTCCACTTCCCGGCAGATCGCGATTCAACTACTGCCCACATACTCGTGCTCATTTACTATCCGATGACAGTTAATCGACGAACTTGCTGAAATGTGCTTGGCTGCTCTTTCACCCCGGCGCCCTTGCAAGTGTTTGTAAGTCTAGATCTGCACCCAGGCACCCTTGAACAATATCGGTCCGGTCGGCCCGTTCGGATTCGGCGAGCCACCCTTCGGCTCCAGCGTCACTGCCAGGAGCGGCGCCGATTGCGGCGTCGCAAATTCAGGCAATGGCAAGGTCACGGTGCCGTCAGCCGAAACCAGGCCCAGCGAACGCGGATTGCCCTTCGCCGGCACAGCCCACAATTCCAGGCTCTTGCCCGCTTCCACACTGGGATGCGACACCAGCTTTGCCACCAGTTGATGCTTGGACGCATCGCCGGTGATGACGATGACCGGTTGCGCCTTGTCGTCGGCCAGCATGGCGACATATGACGTGGCGCTCGGCGCCGTGGTATCGGGTGCGCGTGTCATGAGGAAGGCCACCAAGAGGCAGGCTGCCGTGGTCGACACCAGGCCCAGGCCGCGCCAGAAAGCCAGATCGTTGTGCAGGCTGATCCAGAATGACCATGGCGACGCCGAACCCTTGATGCGTTTCTCGATGGCGTTCCAGAGGCGGGTAGGCGGTTGGACGGCGCCGGCGAATTCGGCCATTGGATGCAGGCGGTCCTGCCATTCGCCGACTTCGCGCTGGATCAGCGCGCTATTTTGCATATAGGTTTCAAAGCGGCGACGCGCACCGCCCCTGAGTGTGCCGACCACATAGGCCGCGCTCAACAGGTCGCGCAGTTTCTCGTTATGCTGGATGTTCATGCACCCTCCAGCTTGGTCAGGCAAAGCTTCAGGCGTTCCAGCCCGCGCCGGATCCAGGTCTTGATCGTGCCCAGCGGCTGCTTCAATTGCTCGGCCACTTCGCTGTGCGACAGGTCATGGTAGAAGGCCAGCGCAATCGCCTGCCGATGCAAGCCTTCGAGGCGCGAAAAGCAGCGCGCCAGCGCTTTCGCGTCGTCGGTCAGTTGCAGCGACTCGATCGGCGTCGGGTCTTGGCTTTCCAGGGCGTCCATCACTTCCTTGTCGAAGCTGTCGTTGTCGATCTCCACGGTGTCGTTCACCTTGCGCAACATGTCGAAAGCCTTGTTGCGCACGATGGTCGTCATCCACGTCATGGGCGCGGCCAGGTGCGGCTGGTAGCTTGCCGCATTGTTCCAAATGCTGACGAAAGCTTCCTGCAACACCTCTTCGGCGAGTTCGCGCTTGATCAATATACGTAACACGAAGCCAAACAGTTTCGGCGACGCCGCGTCGTACAATAAGCGGAAGGATTGGCTATCCTTTTTGGCAACGGCGGCCAGCCAGGTTTTGAGCTGTTGGGGATTGTCTGCGGACAAGGTTTTACCCGTTTCAGGAAGGTTGGCACTACGGTAAGTGGCTGATTGGCATTATACGTAAGCGCACTTGAAACAGATTTCTTTTTAACATCAACCCTATGGATGACAGTGTACGCATAGACAAGTGGTTATGGGCGGCGCGTTTCTTCAAAACCCGCAGCCTGGCGACGCAGGCGGTCGAGAATGGCCGCGTGCGGCTCGATGGCGAGCGTGTCAAGCCGGCGCGTGCGCTCAAGGTGGACATGCTGCTTGACGTGGACAATGGCTCCACGCGCTGGGAAGTGGTGGTTGTTGCCTTGGCGGAAGTGCGCGGTTCGGCGGCCATTGCGCAGACGCTTTATGCCGAGACCGAAGAAAGCATCGCCAAGCGCCAGATGCTGGCGGACGAACGGCGTTTTGCCCCTGAGCCGGGTGCTGCAATCAAGGGCCGGCCGACCAAGCGCGACCGGCGCCAAATCGACAAATCCGCCCTATAGAAAGTGCCCGATGGTGAGTGGTATTTTGCTGCATGGCACCAATCGTACAGCTCTAGAAAACCCCCTCTAGAATATGCGTTGACTTACGTCATTGGGTGCATAATAGTACGGGCGTTCGATAACGAGGCCGTTTCAGAACGCGCATGGCGTTGTTGCTGCTCCTTGCCGTACTAATCGTACTGTCCGCGTCGCAGCGCCTAGCCCTGCACGCTCTGAAGCGGCCTCTAAAATGATCGTCGTTATTTGAACAAACATACTGGGACTGATAGTGGCTTCGACTGCAACCAACACCACGCAAAAATTCATGCGTAAAGGCGAACTGACCCGTGCGGCCATTCTTGATGTGGCGCTCGATCTGGCCAGCCGTGATGGCTTGGAAGGCTTGACCATCGGCTTGCTGGCCGACAAGATGAACATGAGCAAGTCCGGCGTGTTCGCCCACTTCGGTTCGCGCGAAGACTTGCAGATCGAAGTGCTGAAGCTGTACCACCACCACTTCGAGCAGGAAGTGTTCTACCCCAGCATGAAGGAAGTGCGTGGCTTGCCGCGCCTGCAATCGATGTTCGCGCGCTGGGTCAAGCGTGTGACGATCGAAATCGCCTCGGGCTGCATCTACATCAGTGGTGCCGCCGAATACGACGACCGGCCCGGCGCCATCCGCGAAGAGCTGGTCGGCATGGTCATGGCCTGGCAGGATGCGCTGCATCGCTGCGTGCGCCAGTCCATCGAGTTGGGGCATTTGCGCGACGACATCGACCCGCAACAGATCGTCTACGAAATGTACGGACTGATCCTGGCCCTGCATCACGACGCCCGCTTTATCAAACGGCCCGGCAGTGTCGACCGCGCCCAGCACGGCTTTGCACGCCTGCTCGAGGTCTACTGCAATCCCGATTCCGACGCCGCGTCGGAAGTCATCAACAAACGTCAATCCGCTGCCGTGTCGGCAGCACAATAGGAGAAAGAAATGGGTCAATACACCCCACCGTTGCGCGACATTCATTTCGTACTGCATGAGTTGCTGCAGGTCGAAGATGAGTTGAAGCAGATGCCGGTGCATGCCGAGATCGACGCCGACACCATCAACCAGGTGCTCGAAGAAGGCGGCAAGTTCACCTCCCAGGTCCTGTTCCCCTTGAACCATTCCGGCGACCGCGAAGGCTGCCACCTGGACAAGGAAACCCACGTCGTCACGACGCCCAAGGGCTTCAAGGAAGCCTACAAGCAATACGTTGAAGCCGGCTGGCCATCTCTCTCCTGCGACCCCGAATACGGTGGCCAGGGCTTGCCCCTCGTGATCAACAATTCGTTCTACGAAATGTTGAATTCGTCGAACCAGGCCTGGGGCATGTATCCCGGCCTGTCGCACGGTGCCTATGAAGCGCTGCATGCGCACGGCACGCCTGAACAAAAGGCCATGTACCTGCCCAAGCTGGTTTCGGGCGAATGGACCGGCACCATGTGCCTGACCGAACCGCACTGCGGTACCGACCTGGGCCTGTTGCGCTCCAAGGCCGAACCGCAAGCCGATGGTTCCTACAAGATCAGCGGCGGTAAGATCTTCATCTCGGCCGGCGAACACGACATGGCCGAGAACATCATCCACCTCGTGCTGGCCCGCCTGCCTGAAGCGCCCACGGGCACCAAGGGCATCTCGCTGTTCCTGGTGCCGAAGTTCATCCCGAATGCCGACGGCAGCCTCGGTGCGCGCAACGCCATCACCTGCGGCGCCATCGAAGAAAAGATGGGCATCCACGCCAATTCGACCTGCCAGATGAACCTCGATTCCGCCACCGGCTGGCTAATCGGTGAACCGAACAAGGGCTTGAACGCCATGTTCGTGATGATGAATGCCGCCCGTCTCGGCGTCGGCATGCAGTCGCTGGGCTTGACCGAAGTGTCGTACCAGAACGCGCTGGCCTATGCCAAGGACCGTATCCAGATGCGCAGCCTGTCGGGCCCGAAGGCGCCGGACCGTCCTGCCGACCCTATCATCGTGCACCCCGACGTGCGCCGCATGCTCTTGACCGGCAAGGCATTCGCCGAAGGCGCCCGTGCGTTCTCGGCCTACGTCGCGTTGCAGATCGACCGTGAACTGAACCATGCCGACGAAGAAGTGCGCAAGGAGGCGGCCGACGAAGTTGCGCTGCTCACACCGATCATCAAGGCCTTTATCACCGACAATGCCTGGATCGCCACCTCGGAAGCAATGCAGGTGTTCGGCGGCCACGGCTTCATTTCCGAATGGGGCATGGAACAATACGTGCGCGACGCACGCATCAACATGATCTATGAAGGCACCAACACCATCCAGTCGCTGGACTTGCTGGGCCGCAAGATCCTGATGGACAACGGCGCCAAGCTGCGCAAGTTCGGCGAGAAGGTCAAGTCCTTCGTTGAAGAGCACGGCACCGATGAAGCGATGAGCGAATTCATTACGCCTTTGGGCGATATCGGCGACAAGGTCACCAAGCTGACCATGGAAATCGGCATGAAGGCGTTCCAGAACCAGGATGAAGTCGGCGCCGCCGCCGTGCCTTACCTGCGTACTGTGGGTCATATGGTGTACGCTTACTTCTTCGCCCGCATGGCGAAGATTGCACTGGACAAGCAAGACTCCGGTGACAAGTTCTACGAAGCAAAACTTGCCACGATCCGTTTCTATTTCGCGCGTCTGTTGCCCGAGACCGCAATGCTGATCCGCCAGGCCCGTTCGGGAAGTGCCAACCTGTTGGCTCTCGACGCAGATCTGTTCTAAACGATAAAGGAAATCCCCCATGTCGCATTTCATCGTCAAGAAAGTCGCCGTACTGGGCGCAGGCGTGATGGGCGCGCAAATCGCCGCCCATTGCGTCAATGCCAAGGTGCCCGTGGTGCTGTTCGACCTGCCGGCCAAGGAAGGCCCGAAGAACGGCATCGTGCTGCGCGCCATTGAAAACCTGAAGAAGCTGAGCCCGGCACCGCTGGGCAACAAGGACCACGCGTCGCTGATCGAAGTCGCCAACTATGAAGACAACCTCGAGTTGCTGAAGGGGTGCGACCTGATCATCGAAGCCATCGCCGAGCGCATGGACTGGAAGCATGACCTGTACAAGAAGGTCGCGCCGCACATTGCACCGAATGCGATCTTCGCCTCGAACACCTCGGGCCTGTCGATCACCGCCTTGTCGGAAGGTTTTGACGCCGAACTGAAGGCGCGCTTCTGCGGCGTGCACTTCTTCAACCCGCCGCGCTACATGCACCTGGTGGAATTGATCCCGACCGCGGCAACCCGTCCGGAAATCATCGACCAGCTCGAAGGCTTCCTGACCACGACGCTGGGCAAGGGTGTGGTGCGTGCCAAGGATACGCCGAACTTCATCGCCAACCGTGTCGGCATCTTCGGCATGCTGGCCACCATCCACGAAGCCGAAAAATTCGGCTTGTCGTGCGACGTGGTGGACGACCTGACCGGTGCCAAGCTGGGCCGCGCCAAGTCGGGTACCTTCCGTACGGCCGACGTGGTTGGCCTGGACACCATGGGCCACGTCATCAAGACCATGCAGGACAACCTGAAGGACGACCCGTTCTTCCCGGTGTACCAGACGCCTGAAGTGCTGGCCAAGCTGATCGCCGCAGGCGCACTGGGCCAGAAGGCCGGCGCCGGCTTCTACAAGAAGGTCGGCAAGGACATCCTGCGTATCGACGCAGCCAAGGGCGACTACGTGCCTGGCGGCGGCAAGGCCGACGACCTGGTGGCGCGTATCCTCAAGGAAAAGGACCCCGTCAAGCGCATGAAGACCCTGCGCGAATCGACCAACAAGCAGGCGCAATTCCTGTGGGCGATTTTCCGCGACGCATTCCACTACATCGCCGTGCATCTGGAATCGATTGCCGACAACGCACGCGACGTCGACTTCGCCATGCGCTGGGGCTTCGGCTGGAACCTCGGCCCGTTCGAAACCTGGCAAGCCGCGGGTTGGCAGCAAATCGCCACCTGGGTCAAGGAAGACATCGATGCAGGCCATGCGCTGTGCAACACGCCGCTGCCGGCCTGGGTGTTTGATGGCCGCACAGGTGTGCATGCTGAAGACGGTTCGTGGTCGCCGGCGAAGAAGGCCAATGTGGCCCGCTCCGACCTGCCGGTCTACCAGCGCCAAGCCTTCCGCGCGCCTGTTCTGGGCGCAGGCGCTGCCGACGGCAAGACTGCCGGCACCACCGTGTTCGAAGACGACTCGGTCCGTATCTGGCACCAGAACGACGACATCCTGATCCTGTCGCTCAAGACCAAGATGCACGTGATCGGCCAAGGCGTGATCACGGGCCTGGCCAAGGCAGTGGAAGAAGCGGAAAAGAATTTCAAGGGCCTGGTGATCTGGAACACCGACGCTGCCGACGGCGGCGCGTTCTCGGCCGGTGCCGACCTGCAGTCGATGCTGCCGGTATTCATGTCGGGCGGCGCCAAGGCCATCGGCCCCGAAGTGGCTCGCTTGCAGCAGGCACATCAGGCACTGAAGTACGCCAACGTGCCCGTGGTCGCTGCCGTGGCCGGCCTGGCCTTGGGTGGCGGTTGCGAGTTGATGCTGCACGCCTCCAAGCGTGTGGCCGCGCTCGAATCCTACATCGGTCTGGTTGAAGTGGGTGTGGGCCTGGTGCCTGCCGGTGGTGGCTTGAAGGAAGCCGCCGTGCGCGCAGCCAATGACGCCCGTGGCAACGACATTTTCCAATTCCTCAAGGATTACTTCACCAACGCGGCCACGGCCAACGTGTCGAAGTCGGCTTTGGAAGCGCAGAAGATGGGTTACCTGAAGGCCGATGACGTAATCGTCTTCAATGCCTACGAATTGCTGCACGTAGCCAAGGTGGAAGCACGCGCCATGTTCGACGCCGGCTATCGCCCGCCGATGCAGGCACAGGTCAAGGTCACGGGCCGCTACGGCATGGCCACCATCATGTCGCAGATGGTCAATATGCGTGACGGTGGCTTCATCTCCGCGCATGACTACAAGCTCGGTTCGATGATCGCCGAGATCGTCAGCGGCGGCGAAGTCGAAAACGGCAGCATGGTCAGCGAACAATGGCTGCTCGACCTGGAACGCAAGGCCTTCGTCGAACTGCTGAACAACCCCAAGACGCAGGAGCGGATCATGGGCATGATGCAAACCGGCAAACCCGTCCGCAACTGATCGGAGAACCAACATGACTAAACAACTTCAAGACGCCTACATCGTCGCCGCCACCCGCACCCCGATCGGCAAGGCCCCGCGCGGCATGTTCAAGAACACGCGCCCGGACGACCTGCTGGCCCACGTGTTCCAGGCCGCACTGGCCCAAGTGCCCAACCTCGATCCGAAATTGATCGAAGACGCCATCGTCGGCTGCTCCTTCCCCGAAGGCGAGCAGGGCATGAACGTGGCCCGCATGTCGGTGCTGCTGGCCGGCCTGCCGCAAGGCGTGGGCGGTGTGACCGTCAACCGCTTCTGCGCTTCCGGTATCACCGCTGTCGCCATGGCAGCCGACCGCATCAAGGTCGGCCAGGCCGACGTCATGATCGCCGCCGGTACCGAATCGATGTCGATGATCCCCATGGGCGGTCATCACCCGTCGATGAACATGGGTATGTTCAAGGACGAAAACATCGGCATGGCCTATGGCATGGGCTTGACCGCGGAAAAAGTGGCACAGCAATGGAAGGTCTCGCGTGAAGCGCAAGATGCGTTTGCACTCGAGTCGCACCGCCGCGCCATCGCCGGCCAGCAAGCCGGCGAATTCAAGGACGAAACCACGCCCTTTGAAATCATCGAACGCCATCCCAACCTGGCCACCGGCGAGATCGACATCATCAAGCGCACCGTGTCGCAAGATGAAGGCGCGCGCCCGGATTCGTCCATCGAAGGCCTGGCCAAGTTGAAGCCCGTGTTCGCCGCCAAGGGCAGTGTCACGGCCGGCAACAGCTCGCAGACCTCGGACGGCGCCGGTGCCCTGATCCTGGTCAGCGAAAAGATCCTCAAGCAATTCAACCTGACCCCGCTGGCGCGTTTCGTGTCTTTCGCCGTGCGCGGTGTGCCGCCTGAAATCATGGGTATCGGCCCGAAGGAAGCGATCCCTGCGGCGCTGAAGGCCGGCGGCCTGACGCAAGACCAGATCGACTGGATCGAATTGAACGAAGCGTTTGCCGCGCAATCGCTGGCTGTCATTCAAGATCTGGGTCTCGATCCGGCCAAGGTCAACCCTATCGGCGGCGCGATTGCTCTGGGCCACCCGCTGGGTGCGACCGGTGCGATCCGTTCGGCCACGGTTGTGCACGCATTGCGCCGTCGCAACCTGAAGTACGGCATGGTGACGATGTGTGTCGGTACCGGCATGGGAGCGGCTGGTATTTTCGAACGCATGTAAGCCGAATCTGTCCACTGTCCGCGAAATGGGCCAATCTCGAACCCGCGGTGCTCGCTGTACAGCAAGTACAGCTGCGCTCCTCGGCTCGACCTTGGCTCCATTGCGCGAACATTGAACAGACTCTTTTGCGTCATTAAGAATTCCAAAAACCGTACTGTGCAAAACACCGTACGGTTTTTTTTATCGTAACGAACAACGGAGACGAGATGGATATTTCCACCAGCAAGGACCAGGGCATTTTCACGATTGAATTCAATCGCCCTGAAAAGAAGAATGCAATTACCGCCGCCATGTACCAGACCATGGCCGATGCGTTGAAGGAAGCCGATGCCGATGCCGAAGTGCGCGTAATCCTGATCCAGGGCAAGCCCGAGATTTTCGCCGCCGGCAACGACCTGGAAGACTTCCTGAAGAACCCGCCCAAGGGCAGCAACAGCCCGGTATTCAATTTCATGGCGGCGCTGGCCCACGTGGCCAAGCCTGTGGTGGCAGCCGTGTCCGGTGCGGCAGTTGGCATCGGCACTACGCTGCTGCTGCATTGCGACCTGGTCTATGCTGCCGACAACGCCAAGTTCTCGCTGCCGTTCACGCAACTGGGCTTGTGCCCCGAGTTTGCCTCGAGCGTCTTGCTGCCGCAAATGGCCGGCCATCAGCGCGCAGCGGAAAAGCTGATGCTGGGCGAGCCTTTCCTGGCGGCCGAAGCCTACGAGCTGGGCATCGTCACCAAGGTATTGCCATTGGCGGAGCTGTTCGACCACGCACGCAAGCAGGCGGCCAAGCTCGCTGCCTTGCCGGCATCGTCGATCCGCATCACCAAGCGTTTGATGAAGGGCAGCCAGAGCGCGGCGCTCGACGCCAAGATGGCTGAAGAGGGCAAGCACTTCGGCGAGATGCTCGGTGCGCCCGAAGCGAAGGAAGCCTTCACGGCCTTCTTCGAGAGGCGCAAGCCGGACTTCACGAAGTTTTCCTGAGCCGGGAAGCACGGCCCATGTCGTCGTAAAGTGTCACGAAAAGTTGGATTTTTGACATAAAAGGCGAGATTTTTGCCGCGTTAGTTGAGACTACGCCGCCATGAGATTGGCTATGCTAGTTCGTCGCCGAAAGTTGTCGCAAAGA